>Ga0126310_10000679_pt1 | contig 12104 bp, 11 predicted proteins | sample Plot60_FD_92540 | JGI IMG/M metagenome (GOLD analysis project Ga0126310, IMG submission 92540) | Serpentine soil microbial communities from UC McLaughlin Reserve, CA, USA - Plot60 | ecosystem: Environmental > Terrestrial > Soil > Grasslands | place: USA: UC McLaughlin Reserve, Lake County... | reverse complement strand
TACCTGATTCAGACAAACAGGAACTAAAAGATACTATTATGCAAAATAATTTCTTTGAATGTAAAGCTGATTATCCTCCCGAAAAAGAAGATGATCCTTCTCTTATTGCGTATAGTCTAGCAATTACAATAGGTGACAAAACACATACAACAGCATGGACAAATACATCAAGGGAAAGACCTGATAGTATAGCTAATATTGTTGGTTCAATCAGAAGGATAACTGCTAAAGAGAAGGTTGTTTAGAAGGACCAGATATAGATTTGATTGTGGCGCACTAATTATTTACATACAGCAAATTTTAAGTGATATCTCTAAATGGATATCATAAAATATGCCATATCTTTTTTTAGTTTCCAATACCTTGCGCTACCTTTGACATCCTAGTAATCTTGACTCTGCTGATAATTCTAAAATCTTATGAAGATGCTTGGACAAAGATAAGTTGATGTAATGCAAAGATGTTATTACCAGTATGTAAAAATACTTTAATTCTTACCACTGCCAGTTAACATTTTATTACACTACAAGGGTGAGAATAGCCATTAATCCAGACAGGTTTGGTAAGCTTATAACTGCATTAATAACAGCTACGGACAATGACTGGATGTTAGGCAAATAAGACGCATCATAGAACGGTATATTTGGTCCTTTACGTAGACGACCTTAACATAACGAAAACTCTAGCATTAAGGACCTAGTAGCGAAAATAAAATATTGTCCAATTTGGTTATGCAGACAAACTAGCGATATATTATATGACATACCTACATAGCAATTAACAGTATATGATATTCATAGGAATTATAGCTATATTTAAAGTTCAATTATTACTATCTTTATCGTCATCACCACTACCCTCGTTGTCATTGCCAGCATTTGCAATTCCAGCTGATTTTATCGAAAACTTGATCAGATCTACTGTTGCTCTTTTCGTTGTAATCGATCCTATAGGTAATGTTCCTCTATTTATTGCTCTTACTGAAAAAATGGAAAAGAATGAACGAAAGGCTGTTTCAAAGATCGCCATAATTACAGCAGCGGGACTGCTCATTGTGTTTGCAGTCGCAGGTACCCAAATACTTACTCTGTTTGGGATAAGTATTTACAGCTTCATGGTTGCAGGTGGGATATTACTGTTTATAGTATCGATTGAATTATTGACTCATGGTGCGTGGCGATTTGGTGTTGGAACAAGAAGCGACACAGAGGAGTCTGGAGTGGTGCCATTAGCATTTCCTCTGCTTGCTGGTCCTGGGGCTATTACTTCAGTAATGATCTCATTTCAAAGTGCTGGATTGATAGTAACTATGTTATCTATTTCAATTGTGATTGTCATTACCTATATCATTCTGCGACTGGTTAATCCTATTTACAAGCTGCTCGGTAGGCGGGGTTCTATGATATTTACAAGAGTATTTGCAGTTTTGGTTGCTGCAATTGCAGTACAATATATTGTCCAAGGAGTTAAGCATCTATTTTAGATAATCGAACCGTTACGGTTGGTCTATTTTGTGTTTCTTTTTTCCTGCTAATACTTCTTTTGAGATATTAACAATTCACTGACTAGTGCTGCTTTCCTTCAATATAGTAAGAATTTGAGATGTATGGAATAGATCCCATAGTATAAAATAATATTAAGAAAGAAACGTTCATTTCTTGTAGCAAGAAGAGGAGCAATACTTATAGCAGCAGCTGCTGCTAGACATACTAGTATAGTATGTTAGCTAATGTGGAGATTATAGAAAATCCAAAGGAATCAATAGATCGCGCTTATGATATTTCGGTCTCAGCAAAAGAGGAGTTATTGCTAGCATTTCCTACGGTCAATTCTTTTAGACGGAATGTGCGCACAGGCATGGCAATGCAGCTTCTAAAAGAAGAATATTCGACAAATAATGTTAGACTTAGAATACTGACACCTGTGGACAACCAAATTATGCATACAATAGAGGAATTGAAAAAAGTTATATCTGAACTTGATATTAGAGCTCTAAATGAGAGTACGCAAAGCAATAGAGTTATCATGGTATTAGCGGATGGAAAAGAATCTCTCATAGTAGGTATAAAAGACGATACAAAAGACAATATGTATGATGCGGCAGGTTTATCAATATACTCTAATAATAAATCAATTATTTTAGCATATCTTGCCATATTTGAAATTCTTTGGAAGCAAAGCCGACCGCCTATTTGCTAAAAAGAGCATTTTTGCTTTCGATATGTTGCTTTACGTTAAATTAGAGGCTTTGGAATATCATTACTTTACCTAACTAATTTTTAGGTTTCAAAACACACAGGCTAACTTTGTAATATGACACTTTTTCCTATAAATAGCCCAAAGGCAATGCATAAAAGTTCGAAATAACTATAATAGTACGACTTTCTAATATAATATGCGAAGGGCAAAAGAAGATGAGTGAATAGTAAAATGCTTATGTTAATGTTACATTGCAAAACATGCGGCGAAGTCTTTCCAGGAATTTATATCCCCGAAAGAAGTACTGATCATTTTAAGATACCTGCTATAAATGCAGATACTTTACGCATATGTTCAAGAGGTCAAAATGACGAATATGCTACAGTAGATTACATGGATTGGTCTTGATTTATCTTTTTGAAAATAACAAAAGTAATAGTAGTAACATATCCAGATAATTTCAGACTTGAAGAAGCAAAGAGCCTAGTATGCTCGTTGACAGATTGTCAAATTGTAAAGGTTGTTACTCAAAAATACCTAAATCATTCAGAATATGGTTTAGGTTCTGGTAAAGCAGAAGAAATCAAGCAATTTGTAAAGGAGTGTAACGCTGATCAGATAGTTGTTGACGAACATTTGACATCAAAACAGATTCACAACCTAGAGAAGCTAACAGGTGCACAAGTGATAGACAGGGAGAGATTAATACTTGACATATTCTATTCACGAGCTACTACAACGGAGGCAAAATTGCAGATTGAACTAGCCGAAATTAAATATGAAATGCCACGTATAAGAGAAAATGCAAGACTAATGTCAGGCAGCGAACGACCAGGAAAGGGTGGTATGGGAGTATATATTGTTGACGTAAAGTTCCGAGACCTAAAAAGACGTATGTCCTTTATAAAGGAAAAGCTTGCCGATGCACGCCAAAAACGTGAGCTTTACCATCAACAAAGACTGAAGACCGGAATGCCAGTTGTTTCACTAGTGGGTTATACTAGTTCAGGAAAAACTACCTTGTTTAACCTCCTTACTTCCGAGAATAAGGTTACCTCGAGTAGTTTGTTTACGACACTTTCCACAACTACAAGGTCGTTTAAAATTGATAATAACAATAGAGGAGAATTATTACTTATAGATACAGTAGGTTTTATCAGTAGACTTCCTCACTATATGATAGATGCATTTAAATCAACATTAGAGGAGTCACTTGCTTCAGATTTGATTATACTTTTGATAGACATGTCAGAGAAAATTGAAGATATTAGAATAAAATATGAAAGCTGTTGGGATGTTTTAGATGAGCTAAAAGTAAACAAGTCCAAAGTTTTTGTAATTTTGACCAAATTCGATAGTGTTACTGACTCAGAACAAACTATGAAAGATATTGCAAATGATTTACAAATATCAAATCCAATAGCTATATCGTCCAAAACTGGATATGGAATACATAAGCTGAAAACGATAATAGGAAGTCATTTAGATATTGTTAAATTGGCTAACCGACATTGAAAACGCATAACAGAGCATATTCTCTCTACCTCCCATACTAGAATTAGATTAAAATCAGCAATTCATACTTTACGAGAAATCTTGAACATACGGAATTGAGCACTAAAACTAAAAACTCTATAAATGGGTGAGTTTAGAAAAATTACGCAGTAATAATCTAAGTGTTTGAGAGACTAGTGAATTTGATTATGGTTTGGGATTAACAGCAGTATATATAAGATATCGGAGCTACTGAAGATTGCTGCTTTAATCATATTATCTGACCGCCACATGGGTCTGCTGCAAAATAAAAAAGATCTCACATAGCTATTCTGATCCCGCTATCGATAGGATGCTGTTGCCTTTAAACATGAAGAAAAATATTTCTTTCAGTGTCTTGTGTTAGATGCTAAACATTTTTCTCTTCAAATTTTGGTATTGTTCTAGCTTTTGCAATGATAATGCTGCATAGAATGATGAAAACAATTTGAAACAGTTCTATAGCTACTTCTAATTCACTTAGTTCATTATGTGGCACTGCAATAACCCACAATATAATTAAGATAGCTGTTCCACCTATGCCGACATAATACCAAGGTTTACTCCATCTTTTTACCACGGGTATAACCCAGAACCCTTGAGCCAGACCTGAGATTATGAAGAATACAATAACATTCATGGGCATTTGCGTAAAAAAAATTGGAACAATTGCTATATGTAATGCACCAGCAATAAAGGTAGATGCGGCAGCTGCATAAAATAATATTTTATTACTTGTCAAGAGCTCATTTTAAATTATCCCGCTTATTATATTTATAGACAGACAATTGGTGTCTTCATGCTGAGAAATCAATTTTTTGATCGAGCATTAACGATGTAACTGGAACTTAAATACACAACACACTTGAGAAAGCCATGCCATAAAACCAGGAGAATTGGCTTCAGAATGAATATGGGTGCTCTATTATGTGTTTCCATTTATATGATAGTAATAGAAGACCCCTTTATATGAACAATATTTCTAGTAACAAACTATAACATACAGGGTGCGAACAGCAACATACTATGAACTTCCGTAAAAATGCTGCAGGTGTACCAAACTCACAAAGCCAGGTTCAACTTTTTCCAATATTACTGATTAACTTTATAGGGACTCTAGGTTTTAGCATTGTCTTGCCCTTTCTAGTGTTCTTAGTCAAGGATTTTGGAGGCAATGCAATAGTTTTTGGTATTTTGTCTGCAATATATCCTGCATTTCAGCTCATAGGAGCACCAATCTTAGGAAAATGGTCTGATACTTACGGAAGAAAAAAAATACTTCTTTTAAGTAATGCAGGAACCTTAATCGGCTGGATATTTTTTCTTGTAGCATTGTTTTTGCCTAAGGAAAATATTTTAAGTGTTAACTCATCGCTTCTTGGAACTTTTGTTCTAACTCTTCCGTTAGTAGTATTATTTTTTGCCAGATTAATAGATGGTATAACAGGTGGAAATATTTCTGTTGCCAACGCCTATCTAGCTGATATCTCATCTAATGAAAACAGGAGTAAGAATTTTGGTAAAATGGCTATATCTTCCAATCTTGGATTTATTGTTGGACCTGCATTGGCCGCACTTCTAGGCTCAACCATATTTGGCAATATATTGCCGGTTATAGCTGCATTAATTCTCTCTTTAGTTACTTTAATTGTAATAGGCTTGTCTTTAAAAGAATTCAAGTCATCATCAGCAACGATGCTAGTTCCAGAAAAAAGCACCATTAGAAAGGTTTTTGCTCAGGAATGTAAAGAATGCTATAACATTGAAGACCCTAGGAAACTAAGATTCAAGGATGTTTTCAGGCTCAAAGAAATTTCATTTTTGCTTATGTTGTATTTCCTAATTTTCTTAGGGTTTAACATCTTTTATGCTACATTTCCGGTTCAAGCAGTGAATGGACTAAAGTGGTCAGTGACACAGTTGGGGGTATTTTATGCAGCTCTAAGTGGTATGATGGTTTTGGTCGAAGGACCACTTTTACGTAAAGCGTTGAAAAAATTCTCTGAGGAGATTCTAATTGTAATTGGTAGTATAATCTTGGGAGCCAATTTTATTTTGCTTGTATCAAACGAGGTCGTAGTGGTGTACTGCGCTGCGGTTCTTTTTGCGCTTGGTAATGGTCTTATGTGGCCATCAGTATTATCATTACTTTCGAAGCGTGCAGGATCTACACATCAAGGCGCAGTACAGGGTATTGCAGGTAGTTTTGGAAGCTTAGCCAGTATTATAGGATTAACGGCGGGAGGAATCTTGTATCATTTTTTTGGAGGAGCTATCTTCCTAATCAGTGCAGCTGTAATATTCGCAGTTTTTATCCTGTCTTTTCGACTGCTAAGGATTAAAAAAGATGGGTGGTAATAGGGTTTTGCTCAATTCTCCCCTAATCTCATCGATTAACATGAATGTTATATAGAGCGGAATCAAGTATAGTCTAATAAGGTTTTTTGTTGAGAATGGTTTTTCCGTTTTTCCGATCTCACTAGATTTGATATCTTAATACCAACTTTTCTAAATGCTAGCTTGCTCTTATTGTTATTATTACTAGTATTATCAATAAAGCTGAATCTGTCTACTAGCTCCTCTAAAACCGATGCAATGCTCTCTCTGTCATTACGTAAGTTTGAAAATGAAATTTCTCTTGTCTCAATCGAGAAATCAGATCTAACTAGTTTGACTCCTACAGTTCTAAACATGTATCCATGTCTTTTTACTCTTTCATAGACTTCATCTACTAACATGTTTAGATATTGAAGAATTTTCACTTTTTCGTTTGTAGAACGGTCCAAGGTCTGCTCAGTACTTATAGAGATATTGTCTTCTCTAGGAGATACAATGTCGTTATCTCTGCCGTTAGCCACCTGCCACATCCAAAGACCATTCTTTTTGCCAAACCTATCCATCAGACTTTGAACATCACATTTAGCCAGCTGACCTATATTTTTAATGCCCATTTCTTCCTTTAGGACGTGTTGAGTTTTCGTGCCGATACCAGCTATTCTGTCTACATCTAGATTCCCAAGGAACGTTTGCAGCTTGTCTGCGTAAATAATAGTAAGTCCATCAGGTTTCTTAAAATCAGAGGCTATTTTCGCGGTTGATTTTGTCGAAGCTATTCCTATAGATGATAACAGTCCGCATTGCTGCTTTATTGCACCTTTGATTTTGGCAGCATATTCTTCTATATTTACACCACTATTATTTTCTGCTGCTAACAATTTCTTTGTGCAATCCAAATAGGCTTCATCTACACTAGTCTGTTCTAATACATCTGAATATTCTTCTAATATTCTCATAACTTTCTGTGATACTTGATGATAGTATACTTTATCTACAGGATTTAGAATCAATTGAGGACATAACTGCCTTGCGCTAAAGAGAGACATCGCGGATCTAACTCCATATTTTCGAGCCTCATATGAGCATGACGCAACAGCCCCTCTGCTTATCTTATCTTTGGTTTCATCAGTCATAATAACAGCATGAGGTTTTCCTTTGAGGGTTGGATCTCTAAGCTCTTCGCATGATGGAAAAAATGAATTAAGGTCTATATGCATTATTACTTTGCCAATCCATTTAGTATGGCCGTATTCTTTCTCAGGCAAACTTAATAGTCTTAAAATACAATTTGCCATCGAGGGAGTATTAACAACTATTATTGCTGCGTCAAGGGGTTCTTTTTCTTCTCGGTGGTTATTATTTCTTGCTCTTCCATTATCGTTGTTCGACTCACCTACTTTTTCCTTTACTTTGCTAATCCACTTTTCTCCACCATTTCCTTCATTAATCCTAAGGTACAGAAAATCAGCTGTGACAACAGGATAAGAATAAAGACTGCTAAACTCAGACCAAACTACAGCTGCTTTGTGCTTGTTTAAGAGGTTATAGGTTAAGTCCTGAAACCAAGATGGATGTTTGAATTCAAACGCAACTGAAAATCCATGATAAGTACAGGTACTCATTATGTCGTTGAGCCATTCTCTTCCATTATTTCCCAAAATTGTTAGGGATTCAATAATTACAGCTAAGGTCTTCTCTTCTAATGGTGCAAGTTCCTCAAGGAAATCACCCAATTTAATTATGTCTTGTATAATGTGTTTAGGTATCTTTATTGCAAAACGAAACTTGTTCGGAGTACTTTCAGCCCATTTTTTGAAAAGCAATTTGTATGCGCGTCTGCTGGTAGTAGTATTCGTATAAGCAGGAAGAGAGCTTTTATCCAAATCTACTTCAGTGAAGTCAAAAACATTGGAGTAGTAGGATAGATAATCACTAGAATGCAACGTGGCCGGATAGAATTCTGATGACCATGTCGGATTCTTCCATCCTGTACATCCAACATAATACTTCAAGTTACACTATTCACACACGCTATTTTTTATCATGATACAGAAAAATCATACAAGCTAAAAAATGTTGTCTATGTATTAAAAATAACTACGGAATTAGTAAGCACTCATAGTCATTATAATGGTGAAGTCATTATTAGCATCAAGGACAGAGGCACTGGTATTGATACTGATACGAACGACGAAATATTTTCTAAATTTGCAACCAAATCAGATATAAGATCAGGATTAGGACTTATAATTCCAACGGTATTGTTGAAGCCCATGGTGGCAAATATATGCCAAGAATAATAATAGTGATGGTGAAGGTGCCACCTTTACATTCAGCCTTCCAATTTCGTGAATTGCGATATATGTAAATGATTCATTTGACATGATAGGAAAGCTAGTTAACTCATTATTATTGACGTTACACTTAGGACAGATATTATCTATTGGCACTTTGGTCATATCAAAATAGGTTGCACCCCAATAACATGAGTCACGTAAAATGAATATTGGTGAGGAAGATAACTGAAACTGATCACGTGGAGTTCCTTCTTGTTTTAACATTCACTGCAACAATTGTAATAATGGTATATAAGTCAACACTCCTAAAATCAAGTCAGACTTCTAAAACCAGACGAACTTAAATATGAAGGAAGACTTCGAGCAACCAACGATAACAGATCATGATGTACTAATCAAGGTAAAGTCTGCAGGCGTGAACCCTATCGATTATTTTACAGTATCCAATGCAGTGGGAATTAAACTATTGCCACATATTCCAGGAGCAGAAGTGACTGGAATAATAGTGCAGGTTGGAAAACATGTAACAGCTTTAAAGGAAGGTGACAAAGTGGTTCTGTATAACAGAATATTTGATGGAACATGTGATATGTGCCTTAATGGATATGAAATGTTATGCAGAAATGGCGGAATAATGGGCGTGAATACTAACGGTGGGTTTGCAGATTATATTGCCGCTTCAGAAAAAAATGTATTTAAAATATATGATGATGTACAATGGGATGTAGCAGCAAGTCTTGCTACAACTACTATAACACCGTATCATGCATTAAAAGAAGCATCGCTAAAATCAAATGAACTTCTAGTAATTTTGGTGCCTCTGGAAATACAGGTACAATGGCAATCCAATTTGGAAAGAAAATGGGAGCAACGGTTATCGCAATTTCGAGATAATTGGATAAAAGATGATTTTGGAGCAGATTATATTATTAGTGATTACGATAAAGTAGTCGACCAAGTAAAAGATATTACTCAAGGAAAAATGGCAGATGTTGTTTTAAATTCTCTTGGTGTAAATACATGGGAGAATAGCTTTTCGTATGTTGGTCTTAATGGCAGGTGGGTAGCGTTTGGAGGTCTAACGGGTGCAGACGTAAAATTAAATGTTCAATCCCTGTATTCTAAGCAGATAAAGTTAATAGGGTCTACTGGTGGCACAAGAAAAGAATTCAGAGAAATTATCGATATGTCTAAAGAACTCAAAGTCAGAGTTTGGAAGAGATTTAAACTTGGAGATGCAAAGGAGGCTTTACAAGCCTTATTTGCAAAAGAAAGAGATGGCAGAATTCTATTAGACATCAATAACGACATATGATCTAATGAATAAAGGAGTGCCTAAAGTGGAAAGAATTTGAAAGCAGTATCTGCTTATGATCATGGTGGCAATAAACAATTAGTTCATGAGCATGTACCCCAGCTGCATCCTAGAGATCAAGAGGTTTGATTAGTGTATACGCTATAGACCATCCAAAGACAGCGCTTTGCATAGTGTGATCTGAAAGTACACATTTTCCATGGTAAGATTAGTTAGAAAAGAAGTTAAAAATGCAGAGTTTAGTGGATTTAGGTAAAGTATAGTGTATCTATTTAACTTAGATTTTTTGGATTCTACTTGTCTCTCTTTCCTTTGCTATGTGTTCATCCTTCCCGAATGGATGAGCCCCGAATCCGTGTCTCATTAGTGCAATAGCTTTGTAAGTATTACTCTCTATCGTTCTGGACTTGAATAGCTCCATTACGGATTGTGAAATAACGGGAATTGAAATTTCTTTATTCAGAGCATCTTGTATTAACCAATTAACTTCTCCTGTATCTTCAATATAGCTCTGTACATTATCAAATTTTTGATCCCTTAATCCCTTTTCCATTAATTCAACTAACCATCCTCTAATGACAGAACCATTCGACCAATTCTTGAATATTGCGGCAAGGTCTAGATTAAATCCATTTCCACCTTTGCTCATTAATTCAACACCCTCTCCTATTGCCTGCAGCATCCCAAATTCTATTCCATTGTGGACCAGCTTTACAAAATGTCCACTTCCCGAAGGACCAGTGTGTACATATGCATCCGTATTAACAGCCAATGATGTTAAAAATGGCTCGGCTCTTTTAATCCCTTCATCTTTACCGCCTACCATAAAGCAGGCACCATATCTGGCACCATCTAAACCACCGCTTGTACCACAGTCAAGAAAATAAATCCCCTTCTCATTCCAAAGCCTTTTTTCTCTCTCAATAGAATCCAAATAAAAAGAGTTCCCACCATCCATTACTACATCACCTCGTTGCAGATATGGCAAAAGCTCTTCTAGTACAGTATCTACAGTGTGGCCAGCTGGTAAAGAAAGATAGATCACTATGGGATCGCCCAAATGAGAAATAAAAGATTTGTAATCTGAAACTACTTTGACACCCTTTTCTTCTAGCTCAGGTTTTTTACCTCTAGCCTTACCTACAACCTTGATATTCTTCTCAATAGCTTGAAGAGCAAGGTTCCCACCCATCTTACCTAGTCCTATAATTCCTAGTTTCATTTGACCTGGCATTTTAATATATTATATGTAATATATGTTATAAATAAAAATTTAGACTATTTTACGATAGCACCAATAGTACAATGATAGATATCAAATATAATATTATAATCGGTAGTAAACAGTTAAAACAATGATAACAATAATTCTCTCGTTATAGTTTATCTTTCATTTTTTGTGCTGTCTCTTCTTTTGTTTTCCAGTATAACCACCAAATGCCAAAAAGTCAATCATTTCTTCGCCATCATTTATAATTGAATGTGTGGTATTCTCTGGGATGTAAATGATGTCACCATCTCTTAACCGAGCCTCTTCGTTTCCTATCTTAATCTTTCCAGTTCCATTTATTATATAATATACTTCTTCATGATCGTCATGGTGATGTGGTTCGTATGAAAGGCTGGGCTGCAATTTGGCAAATGAAACGTATGTTATAGCCTTCAAACAACGACATTGTGGATCTAGCCCAGATTCTTCTATATCTCCACTAGTTTTAATTGCTGATGAGAGTAATCTCCAGTCTAGCCCACTCTGGTGGGCTATAGTGGGATGTGCATCACGCCAGTTTCTTTTAATAATCATAGTCGACTTTTTCATCCCGACCGATAAAATATATGACGACAAATTATTTTATAGTTACTTATATTTACGGAAATTGTAGTATTAATCTATTGCAAGGCAACGATACCATAGTTAAATAGGTATTGTTAGAACTATTGAGAAATAACTATAGGAGTTATTATACTTATTCATGAGGCATATAACTACCTAGACAGCTACAATGACTATGGCCAAAGAATGAGCAATAGAACACAATGAGCATATACAAAGCAAAGTAGAGGAGCTAGAAGAACTAAATCAATCGTTTAGAAATTGTGATAAATTGAAAGACGATGCTATAGCACAGCTATCAGACCAACTTTTAGCTATATCTATAAGGTTACAAGAGGTCCTGATGGTAGGGATATAGGTAGTGCCAAATGGGTGATTAATGGAAAGATACAATGGACTACAGAGGCATCTAAGAAAGATAATAGGTAGATAGACAAAAAAAGCCTATGTTTTCTATAGAATAAATTAATTATTACTATGTAGAGATTCTAATGAACCGAGAAACATAATAATATTAATGATATAGATATATTATGAGAAATAATAAGCGTGATAACAATACTGAGCAAATACTACTACTAGACTTGCT
>Ga0126310_10000677_pt1 | contig 12131 bp, 7 predicted proteins | sample Plot60_FD_92540 | JGI IMG/M metagenome (GOLD analysis project Ga0126310, IMG submission 92540) | Serpentine soil microbial communities from UC McLaughlin Reserve, CA, USA - Plot60 | ecosystem: Environmental > Terrestrial > Soil > Grasslands | place: USA: UC McLaughlin Reserve, Lake County... | reverse complement strand
GACATCCGTCCGTGCAGCGAGGAGAGCGGCTTCACGCTCATCGAGCTGCTCGTGACCATGGTGATCCTGATGGTGGGGATCGCCGGCACACAGCGGCCGGTGAGCTCCTGAGCGAGCGGCTCGGGGGTGGCCGGCTATCCCCGGTGTCGGCGCAGCATCGCGAAGTTTGCCGGGAGATCGCGTGCGCCCGCGGATGCGCCTCCGGCGCGCCTCCAACTCTAGTTTTCTTCCGCCACGCTGGGCGGCACAGACCGCTTGGAGCGGCCTAGAACAGCTCAGCAGGCTGCATGGCCCGCGTACACCGGTTCGATTCCGGTCGGCGCCTCTCCCGGGTTCAGACCGGTTTCTGCCGCCAGCGGCCACTCCTGACGCGCGCGTGGGCGAGCGCGAAGGCGACGGCGGCGGCCGCGGGGACGGAGAGCCAGATGTACTCCACGCCCAGGTCGAGCAAGAGGCCGCTCGCGGCGGCGCCGCCGATCAGGACGACGCTCAGCAGCAGCTCCACCGCCAAGCCGGCATCGGCATCGCCCGTGCCGAGCAGCGCGCCGAGCCACAGCTCGGCAGGGATCACCAGGACCATCGCCAGCGCGGCCACCTGCACGGCCCGGCTCGCGGCCTCGCTCGTCTCGGGATTGGACGTGAACACTGCCAGGGGGAGCTCCGGCTCGAGCAGCACCAGCAGGAGCAGGGGGCCGGTGACGAGGTAGGCGGAAACGACGATCCTGCGCATCGCCCGGCCTATCTGGTCGCCGTGCCCGCGCCCGATTAGCCGGCTGACGAGCGAATACGTCGTCTCTCCGAAGGCTTGCGCCGGGATCAGCAGCACTGCGAAACAGGCGTAGACCACGCTCGACACGGCAAGGGCGTCGTCGCTCACCTGCTCGAGCAGCAGGAAGAAGCCCAACCAGCGAGCACTCTCGACGAGGGCCTGCAGCGCCACCGGCGACGAGAGGCGCAGGAGCGGGCGCAGAAGCGGCTCGCCCCAGGCCCGGAGCTGAAAGATGCCGTAGTGGGCGAGGTCGCGCCGACGGACAGTGTGGAGAGCCAGATAGACGAACGTCGCGGCTTCCGCTCCCGTGAAGGCGTAGCCGGCCCCCTCGATTCCGAGCCTTGGTGCCCCGAGGTTGCCGAGCACGAGCAGATAGCTCAGCGCGAGGTTGCTCAGCACCAGGACGACGGTCGCCCAGATCAGAACGCGCGCCTTCCCCAGCCCGACATAGAGCGCGCTGTAGGCCAGGTTGACCGACATCAGGACGAGCCCGTAGGCAGCGGCCTGAAGGAAGTCGTCGACGGCCGTCGCCACGGCGTCCGAGCTGATCAGCGCCCGGCTGATATCCGGCGATCCGAGCTTGACAGCGGCCGCCAGCAGGATCGAGACCGCCAGCGCGAGCGCGAAGCCGCGCGTGAACGTGGCGCCCACGCCGCTCCTGCGTCCCTCCCCGGCGCGGCGAGCGATAGTGATCTGCATGGCCTCCACAAGGCCCAGAGCCGGGACCACCCAGATCTCGATCGCGGTATCCGCGAGCGCGATCGCCCCCAGCTCGGTCGTCCCTACCCGCCCCAGGAACGCGGTGTCCGTCGCGTAGATCAGCGTCTCCCCGATCTCCGCGAACAGGAGCGGCACCGAGAGCGCCCAGACCATCCTGGAAAGGCGAAAGCCTGCTTCGTCCTGGTCAGGGGCCGCCGGTTCGGCGGCCGGTTGCGCGGTCTCGGTCAGACGAGCGTGAACCGGTAGGAGTGGCGGTTTAAGTGCATCACCATGCAGGAAAGCAACGCGCCAGCCTTGTGGTACTCGCTGAGGTCGAAGTAGGCGACCTCGAACGCCCGCTCGGTCGCGATGTCCTCGAGGAAGCGGTTCTTTCGAAGCTCTTCGGCGTAGTCCTCGGTTCCCGCCTTCAGGGTGTGGATGTGAGAGGCGTTCAGGATGGTGTTGGAGAGCCTCACGGAGTTGGTGGCGCCGGCATACGCCACCTCCGCTGGGACGTCGATCACGTCCGTATGGCGTTCTAGCTCGGCGATCTCCTGCTTCTCGTAGAGCTCCGTGCAGACCAGAGTTTCCTCGCGCGTGAGCGGGAAGACGGTGCAGTCAAGGTGATACAGGTAGGGATCGGTCATGCGGAGCTTGACGACCTTCATGTCGAAGGTCTCTTCCATCCAGTCGTACGCCTCCCGCTCCGAGCGCTGGCCGTAGCCGCCCACGTACACGTTGTCGCATAGGTGCTTGAGCTCCGCCTCGCCCTCGAACTTCGCGGGCGCGACGTGGGCCCGGTAGCCCATCGCCTCGAAGAACTGCAGGCCCACCCCGGTCTCCCCGCGCCTCGGCTCGGAGGTGAAGTTGGAGAGCACTATGGTGTCCCGGCTAGGGATGTGCTCCAGGACGGCTCCCAGGTTGGCGGTGAAGACGAGGTCTTGAAGCTCCGAGCCGCGCGGCGTGGGCAGTACGTAGGCGAGAGCCTCCGACGAGAGGTACCGGTACAGCTCCAGGAACTGGACCATCGCCCTGTTGGCGTCTGGAGCGCGCTCCGATGGATCGAGCTCCTCCATCCAGACGTTGTTCGCCACGTCGGCGGTGTACGAGAACGGCGCGTTCAGCAGGAAGGACGGCCGGCCGAGCGCCGTCGGCGTTCGGGGGCGGTCGGCGGCGGCCTCGCCGCGTTGGCGGCGTGGGGGGGCAATCGTTTGCTCCACTGACATGCGTCTCCTTTAGTGCGAGTGGTTGATCAGGACCAGCGGGTCGACGCCGGCCTCGACGTGTACGCCGGTCGGCTGGAGCGGCACGAGCTCATAGCGCTCTGAGACCGGGATGATCAGGTCCACCTGCGAGCCGAAGCGGATCATCGAGAAGCGCTCGCCCTGAGTACAGGGCTGGTTCTGCTTGAGCTCGAAGGGCGTGATGCAGTCGACGTCGTAGTCGGCCACCTGGAGCACGTGGTAGGGCCGCTCCAGGTGCACCGAGTACACCGTGTTGACGACCCGCTGATTGTGGCGCAGGTACCGCGCGCCGGCAGTGGAGATGCGGAGGTCGTCGAGGATGCGCTGCTCGACCTCCAGCATCGGGTGGTTGTAGGTGTCGATGCAGTCGAGCGGCCGGTACGAGAGGCGGCCGGGGTGGGGTACCCGGTTGATGTGCACGTCGAAGAAGGTCATGAAGACGCCGATCACGAGGCTTCGCGCGTCGAAATTGGGGTCCCTGATCGCCTCCTGAAGCGAGTAGGGGTGGCCCTTGATGTCGACGATCGCTTCGTCGGGGGCCACGACCTGCTGGTAGAGGATGACGCCGTCCGCGGGCGAGAAGAAGCGCGACGGCTCCGCGTAGCACGGCCGCGGCGGGTCACGAAAGAAATGGTGATGGGAGAGCCAGGTCAGCGGCTTGTCCCTGACCGGTGCGACCTCCGTGTCGATCCACTCTGCGAGTGGCCTGGCCATCCCTACCTCCTCGTCCGTGAAGACCTTCCCCGAGCTTCAACGCTCGAACTTACGCAAAGTTGCCTGGTTGGGCGCCGGTAACCGTCAGAGCGCCGCTGACCGGTTTGAGGCTCGTCTGGCGGGTCGAGTCGTTACCTACCGGCCGTCGCGGGTACATCAGCAGCCGTGTCCCGCCGCCCCATCGTGGCCGCGCTCGTCGCGGTGACGGCCGGCTCGGTCGTGCCGGCGCTGTCGGCTCATCCGCCGAACCTGGTCGACCAGCACGGCGTGCAGATCCACGGCAAGCGCCACCAGTGGCTGCACCAGTCGCGCATGCCGCTCGTGCGCGGCACCGTGAGGCTGATCGCGGCTGCCTGTCCGGGCCAGCCCGGGTTCTCGGGGTGCGTCTTCGCCCGGCGGCCAGGAACGCTCTACCTGCGCACTGGGGCGCAGAACCCGAAGAGCGTCGTCTACCACGAGCTCGGCCACAGCTTCGACCTGCGGGTGCTCCGCCGGGGCGGGCGGCGCATGTTCAAGCGGATCCTCAAACTCGACGGCCGCGGCTGGTTCTCAGGCCACGGCCCTCCCTCCGAGCTGTTCGCCGAGGCCTACGCGCTGTGCTCGCGCTTCGGCGCGAAGCGGCCGCCGGCCGGCAAGCTCGGCTGGACGCACTCGGTGTACGGCTACCGGCCCTCACCCAGGCAACATCGGGCGGTATGCGCCATGATCGTGCACGCCGGCGCGAGCGCAGCTCCCAGATCGCAGCCGCCGGCCGGCGCGCCGCCGGTGGTGGAGCAGAAGCCGCCGCAACAGCCATGGCTGGACCAGCCGGGAGGGGGCGGCGGCGGTTTCGCTCCCGTCCTCCCGCCACTGCCGCTTGCTGCGACGGCTGGCGGCTGAGGCAGCGGCGCCCGGACTTGCGGGCGCCATTAGCGTTCCGGGTAGGAGCAGGCAGGGAACGAGAAGGAGGAAGGACCACATGGAAGCCGGCACCAAGCCATCCTCGGAGCAGATCGAGAAGGAGATCGGCGAGCTCCTCGAGCGCGAGATCTTCGAGCCGCCGAAGGAGTTCGTGGAGAACGCCCTGCTGAACGACGAGTCGGTCTACGAGGACGCGGCGCACGACCCGCCCGCCTGGTGGGCCGAGCAGAGCCGGGAGCTGCTCCACTGGGAGGCCGATTTCGGCGAAGCGCTCGACGAGTCGAAAGCTCCCTTCTACAGGTGGTTCGGCGGCGGCAAGCTGAACGCGTCCTACAACTGCCTCGACCGCCACGTCGAGAACGGCAGGGGCGACAAGGTGGCCTTCCACTGGCGCGGCGAGGAGGGGGAGGAGCGCGACGTCACCTATGACGAGCTCTTGCGCGACACCAAGAGGCTCGCCAACGTGCTCAAGGAGCGCGGCATCGCGCCCGGCGACGTCGTGGGGATCTTCCTGCCGATGATCCCCGAGGTCGTTGTGGCGATGATGGCCTGCGCCCGCATCGGCGCCCCGCACAACCTCGTGTTCGGCGGCTTCTCGCCGGACTCGGTGAAGGAGCGCATGGAGTTCTCCGAGGCGAAGGCGCTGATCACCACCAATCACGCCCGCCGCAAGGGCAAGGCGGCGCCGATCAAGCCGGCCGTCGACGAGTTCCTCGACGACCTGAACTCCATCGAGACCGTGATCGTGGTGCGCAACACCGACGACGACGCGCCGATGCAGGAGGGTCGCGACCTCTGGTACCACGAGGCCATCGAGCAGGCCGATGAGGACTGCCCGGCCGAGCCGCTCGACGCCGAGCACCCGCTGTACGTGCTCTACACCTCGGGCTCGACCGCGAAGCCCAAGGGCATCCTGCACACCACCGGCGGCTACCTCACCGGCGTGGCCTGGACGACGAAGTACGTGTTCGACATGAAGCCCGACGAGGACGTGTTCTGGTGCTCGGCCGACGTCGGCTGGGTCACCGGCCACTCATACATCGTCTACGGCCCGCTCCTGAACGGCGCCACCTCGGTGATGTGGGAGGGAGCCCCGGACTACCCCGACAAGGACATCTGGTGGGAGCTCTGCGAGCGCTACGGCGTCACGATCTTCTATACGGCGCCGACCGCCATCCGGGCCTGCATGAAGTGGGGCGTCGAGTATCCCCAGAAGCATGACCTGTCGAAGCTGCGCCTGCTCGGCACGGTAGGCGAGCCGATCAACCCGAAGGCCTGGATCTGGTACTGGAAGGTGATCGGGGGCGAGCGCTGCCCGATCGTCGACACCTGGTGGCAGACCGAGACAGGCCACATCCTGATCTCACCTTTGCCGGGCATCACCGCCGCCAAGCCCGGATCCGCCACGAGGCCGCTGCCTGGCATCGAGCCGGCGGTGCTCACCGAGCACGGCGACGATGCCGGCAGCGAGCAGGGCCTGCTGGCGATCCTGCGCCCCTGGCCCGGCATGCTGCGCACGCTGTACAGAGACGACGACCGCTTCAAGGAGACCTACTTCGACAAGTTCGGCGAGGACACGTACTTCGTGGGCGACGCGGCGCGCCGCGACGAGGACGGCTATTTCTGGGTGATCGGCCGCGTGGACGACGTGATCAACGTGTCCGGCCACCGACTGTCGACGGCGGAGGTCGAGTCGGCGATCGTCTCGCACCCGAAGGTGGCCGAGTCCGCGGTGATCGGCCAGCAGGACGAGGACTCCGGCCAGGCGATCGCGGCCTTCGTGATCCTCGAGGGCGAGCACGACGAAGGCGACGAGCAGATGGAGCAGGAGATCCGCGAGCACTGCGCAAAGCGCATCGGCAAGCTGGCGCGCCCCAAGCGCATCATCTGGACGGCCGACCTGCCGAAGACGCGCTCCGGGAAGATCATGCGCCGCCTGCTGCGCGACATCGCCGAGGGCAAGGAGCTGGGCGATGTGACCACGCTGCGCGACCCCGCGGTGATGAAGGACCTCGAGGGCAAGTTCCAGTCGGAAGACGGCGGCGAATAGGCCCCGGACGCGGGAAAGGGGGCCTCGGCGGACCCCCTTCTCCCGTGAAGACGTGCCACCGGGGGCGTTTCCGCCAGACCGGCCCGTCAGTCTTCCTGAGATAGGCATCGGCGCCTCAGGCGAGGCCTTTAGCATCCCTGGACGGGTGGACGAATGCGGTACCTGATCACCGGCGGCTCGGGCTACATCGGCAGCCGCCTCGTGGAGCTGCTCAGCCGCCGCGACGACGCCGAGTCGATCGTGATCTGCGACGTTCGCCCGCCCAGGATGCACCGCCCGCGCACGGAATTCGTGAGGCTCGACGTGCGCGACCGCGAGGGCGTGCGCACAGCGCTCGAGCAAACCCGTCCCGACGCGCTGGTGCACCTGGCCTTCCTGCTCGACCCGATCCACGACGACGCGCTGATGTACGACATCGACGTGAACGGCACCCACAACGTGCTGGAGGCCGCGGCCGCCGCGGGCACGCCACAGGTGCTGGTCACGTCCTCGGCGGTCGCCTACGGCGCCTTCCCCGACAACCCGGAGCCGCTCACCGAAGACGACCCCGTCCGCGGCGTGGCGTCCTACAACTACGCCCGCGACAAGACCGAGTGCGACCGCCTCTGCCAGCTCTGGGCCGAGCGGCACCGCGACCGCACCATGACGATCGTGCGGCCGTGCATCGTGCTGGGACCGAACGTCGACAACTCCCTGGTCCGCATCTGGACCAAGGCCCCGGCCCAGTTCGACGTCGGCAACCTCGACAACAGGGTCCAGTTCGTCCACGAGGACGACGTGGTGGAGGCGATCTCGAAGCTCCTAGACGGCGGGCACGGCGGCGCCTACAACGTCGCCGGCGACGGTCTGATGAGCTACCGGGAGTGCGCCGAGCTGATCGGCCTGCCGATACGGAAGATCCCCGTGAAGGCGCTACGCGCGCTGGCGAAGACGAGCTGGAAGCTGCGTCAGGCTGAGGCCCCCGCCGGCCAGATCGAGTTCGCGCTGTATCCGTGGATCGTCTCGAACGAGAAGCTCAAGCGAACGCTGGACTGGCGGCCGCGCTACAGCTCCCGCGAAGCGTTCGAGGTGGCGATGAGGCACCACGGCAAACAGCCCGGAAATCTCGCGGCCTCTGCTGCGTTAGAAAGGTAAGGCGGCCCGCTGAGGGCGCGGTGCCAAGCCGGATGCACACCGCGCTCGGGTCGCCCCTTACTTCACGGGATTACCGGCGATCGGCCGTACTGGACTCGAACCAGAACAGCTGGCGCCCGGACTTCCCCGGCGTCACTCCTCTCACCTCAGCACCATCGGGCGAGCGCCGCGTCGCCTCGCCGGCCGGCCGCGGGCGGCCGGCTCAGCGCCGGCTGATCGTCACGGCGATCTTGGTGCCGCCCGTGAGCGGACGGCCGGGCGTCCGCGATTGGCGGAGAACGCGCCCCGGCCTGCGCTTCGACTTCTTCTTCGTGACCTTGCCGAGGGCGCAGTGGGCTGTGGCGAGCGCCCGCTTCGCATTCTTGAGCGTCCTGCCCTTCAGATTGGGGACGACGCACTTCCTCAAACCCGTGTTGCCGAGTAGCTGCGGCTGAGGCGCCAGCGGCTGGCTCCAGCTCGGCTGAGACGACGCGGCATCCTGGCCGTCGCAGTTCTCGTCGATCCCGTTACCCGGCACGTCCGTTGCGTCCGGGTGGATGCTCCTGCTGCCGTCGTTGCAGTCGGTGCGCGTGTCGTACCCGTCGCCATCGGCGTCGCGCACGGCGAGCCACGAACGGCGGGCCGGCTCGCCGACGTTGCCGGCGGCGTCGCGCGAGCGCACCTCGAAGACGTGCTGTCCAGGAGGCAGGTCCGAGTAGTCGGCCGTTCCCGGGCACACCTGGTACGCGGACGCGTCGGAGCTGTCCAGCCGGCAGTAGAACGTTTGACCCCCGTCGAGGGACGAGAACTCGAAATGCGCTGTCGTGCTCGTGGTCACGTCCCCGTTCGCCGGCCCGACTCCGTCCCGGATCACCGTGGTCGGAGGCGTGGTGTCGACGACGAGGTGGATCGCGGCGTCGTCCGCGTAGAAGCAGTCCCCGGGCTGCGCATTCAACACGTACGCGCTGTAGTCGAGCGTGGACGACAAGGGCGCCACGGGCTCGTAGGCGACACTCACCTTCTGCCACGACGTGGTCAGGGTGATGGCCTCCTTGGCGCTTCCGAGCAGCGCGCCGTCGCTGTACTCCTGCAGCCGGAGCTTGAGGGTCGCGCCCGGCGTGTCGGCGCGGGCCCACAGCGTCGCGGTGTACGTTCCGGCCGAAGTCGTTCTCACCCAGTTCGGCGAGTCGTTCAGGACACAGCTCCCGGGGGTCGTACCGGTGTTCAGCACCTCGCCCGACCAGCCGCCCGTGTGTCCTCCGGGGACCCTTGCCAAGCTGACCTGCGGAGCGGACCCCGACGTGTTCCAGCCTGTGAGGGCAGTCTCGAAGTCCGGGTTGTGGACGAGATTCGCGGGCGGCGGCTGATACTCAAAGGCCCCAAGGTCGTCGAAGGGACGGGGCCCAGTCCCGCTGTTGGCGGTGGAGGGATCGTCGACGCGAGCGCTGCCGTCGGCGTCCATCGCCGTCGCTCCGCCTGCGCCGGAGTCAGCGGCGTCGATGGCCGGCGACCCGGCCGGCAGGTGGAAGTCCCCGGTGGACGGCGACGCCCAGCCCGGGTCCGCCTCGATCCCGTTTGCCTCCTGCCCGCTGACCGCCCGGAACTGTGCGAGCGTGGTGTAACCGAGGCCCTTCCATTCGAAGTTGCGGTCGGAGCCGTGCTGGTAGACGAGGTCATGATCGAGCGTCGTCCCGCTCGTCGATGTGGAGTCCACGCGAATGTTGCCCTTGGACCGTGGACTGTCGATCCCGTTGTCCACGCTGACGTTGTTGGCCAGCGAGGCGCCGGTGGAGGCGTCTTCGACGTTGATCCCGGCCGTCAGGTTGCGGTAGACGCTGTTGGAGACGATCCGCCCGCCGAGCGACCGGAAGACGTCGAGGCCGTGATCGCCGTTGCCATAGATCGTGTTGTTGACCGCGAGATTGTCGTTTGAGCCTGCGACGAGCTCGATGCCGGAGTCCTCGTTGTCGTGGCTTACGTTCGACGAGATCGTGTTGCCGGAGGAGCCCACAACACGGATCCCGGAGGCGGCGCGCTCGAACTGCCGCGCGTTTGCCGACACGCGGTTGCCGAGGATTGCGTTACGCGTCGACCCGCCGGTGACGAAGACGCCGAAGTCCGTGTTGTGATCGATGCTGTTGTACGCGATGCGCGAGTCGCTCACGTTGCTCAGGCTGATGCCCCTGGCGGTGCTGCCGGCGGACGGAGCGCCCGAGGAGCTGACTCGATTCGCAAGCAGCTCGATGTTCGCCGAGTCGGAGACGGAGATGCCGTCGCCCGAGGTGCCGCTGATTGAGAAGCCCTTGATTGTGACCCAGCTCTTGCCCGAGATCAGAAAGCCGCTCTTCTGGCCGCCCACCGTCACTGTCGCACCAGGAGCCGCGGCGAAGACAATCGGCTTGTCGGGAACGCCCGATCTCGGCGCGACTTGCTCGACGTAGCTCCCGGACCCGATCTCGACGGTCGCGCCGGCGCCCGCGCGCGAGGCGGCTGCGCCGATCGTGCAGAAGGGCTGATTCTTGCTGCCCGTCCCACTGTCGGAGCAGGCCGGGCTGTGCTGGTCGACGTAGAGGTGCGAGGGTGCAGCGGCGTCGATCGTGAACGAATCGATCACCGATCCCTCGGCACAGAGAAGCTCGTCCTTCGCCGAGGGGGGCCCGCAGACTGCCTCGACGCGCATCCCGTCCGCCGTGACATCGACGCGCAAGTGTTCCAGGTGCATCGCCCGGACCGCCGTGCGCGGATCGCTGCTCGTCCAAGGAGGCTCCAGTGTCGCCCCGCCGCCGCCGGTCGTGATGTGGGTGACGCCGTGAATCGGCTGGAAGCGCTCGTAGTCGTGCGAGTGGCCGTTCAGGTTGAGGACGTACTTGCCGTACTTGTCGCCGAAGCCGTCGAGGATCCCGGCCAGGCTCTGGCTGCCGGCGTGAAAGCCGGTGGAGTAGGCCGGCTGGTGGCCGAAGGTGACCACGTAGCGGATGCCGGGATCGGCTTGGGCGTCGGCCATGACGGCCTCCGCCTTTGACTGCCAGTCCGGCCACGTGCCGCTGGTGTAGGGCTCGGGGTACGAGATGAACCGCACACCCCCCGCATCGAACCAGCCCCAATCCTCGCCGCAGCAACCGGCGCTCGGCGCGCCCGCCGATGCTGCCCCGTTGGGAATGGCGAACCGGCCCTTGTAGTTGCGCAGGTCGTCGGCCGAGGCGTCCCACTCGTGATTTCCCCACGCGGGCATGTACGCAGCGGTGCGGCTCCAGGGCATCACGTCGTTGAAATGCTGATCAACAGCCGCATCGCCGTATGGATTGCCGTAGGTCAGGTCACCCGGCGCGAGCACGAACGACGGGTGGTCCGCCGCGATGTCCGCCTGCGTCGGCGCGACCTTCGAGTACTGGAGCGAGCTGCCGACGTCCGCCTCGACGTCGAATCGGAAGTCGCCTACCGGCGCTGTGGTGAAGCTCGCGTCCGGGCCACCGCCGATCGAGTAGTGGTACGTCGTCCCCGGCTGCAGACCGGTCAGCCGGACTTCCCGGAACGGCCCAGCAGAGGAGAAGGGGAGCGGGTCCGGTGCGTGCGCGTCGGCACTCCTGTCGTAAGCTGCGGTCGTCCCGTACCGGATGTCGGTCGGCTCGCCGCGCCAGTCGAAGCTGACCGAGGTCGGCCCGTCCATCGTGTAGTGCACTTCGTCCACGCCGGTGGCACCCGCGGCCAAGGCCGTTGGGAGCAGGCATGCGATTCCCAGAACGCCCAGGAGAAGCGCTACGCACCGCCGCCGCGCCCCGGCGCGCAGCCGAACCCTGGCCGCCAGGCGCAGTGGTGAAGTCACGCCGACGGCCGCCGATCCAAAGTCGGCCAACAGCGCCGCCACAACAGAAAGACTCCGCACATGGCGCCGTGAGTCTCCGGCTCGCGAAGAAACACCCACCAATTCAACGCCGCGACACCGACACAACTTTCTCGCGGATCGCGGGTGCCGCACGCCCACGGAGGTCCGACAACACCGCCGTCCAGCCGCCACACTCGACGGGCCCGCGGCTGGCCGCCGCTCAACGACCAGGCACCGTCCGACACGACGGACCCTCCACGATCGAATAAGCACGTCGAGCCGCCCGGTGTCCCGGCGGCGACTCCTACGGAGGCCTACCTTCGCCAGGTAGTCGGCCCCGAGCGGCCGCTGCCGGAACGCCTCGACCCGGAGGACGTTGACCGCCGCCTAGTGTGCCCGCAGAACTCGTAGCGGCGCCGCCGGAGGACATCTCCCCGAGGCGCCAAGCGGGATCGAGCGCTCTACAGTGACGTAGCTGAACGGGCACCAATAGGCACGAGCGCCGGGTCAACCGACCCGGAACCCATGCCGGCGCGGCCCTCTTGAGCCGAAAAACCGGTGCTAGCGGGCTTCCCGGCGATGGGCCGTAGTGATGGGCTGACATGGCTGGAGCACCTCCTAGGGGAGGCGGCTCTACTAGGGCTACTAGGCAGTCGAGGACGCCGTACCGGTCAGGTCGTTTCGAGGTTGGAGACCCCCGCGCCACGCCGAAGAGCAGGAGCGTCGGGCGGCGCCGTGACGGCTCCAAACGCGATGGAGGCGACCCGCGGCCGCTCCTCCCCCCGCAGGGAGCCGCGCCGCGCGGTCGCCCCGACGTTC
>Ga0126310_10000676_pt1 | contig 12132 bp, 13 predicted proteins | sample Plot60_FD_92540 | JGI IMG/M metagenome (GOLD analysis project Ga0126310, IMG submission 92540) | Serpentine soil microbial communities from UC McLaughlin Reserve, CA, USA - Plot60 | ecosystem: Environmental > Terrestrial > Soil > Grasslands | place: USA: UC McLaughlin Reserve, Lake County... | reverse complement strand
TGATGAGGAGGCGGCGGATCGTGTCGCCGTCGACGGTCAGCCGCAGCTCGCCCGCGCGCGTCCCGCCGTCCCGCCGCCAGCCGTAGTCGCAGACGAGCTCGGAGCCTTCCGTCCGGACCGCCCGGACGTCGATCGCGTCGTCGGGCGGCTGCTCGACGTAGGCAGCTGCGATCGCATCCTTGCCCTCGAACGGCCCCACCGACACCCCGACGAAGACGAGCTCCGCGTCCTCGGCGAAGTGCTCGAGCATCGGCCCGAAGTCGCCGCTGCGCACGCCCTCGTTGAAGAGCTGCACGTGCCGGTCGAGAACGCGGGTCGACTCCGTCGCCACGACCGGCGATTCTAGGCCTGGCCGCAGCGAGGGCGCCCGGAGGCGCCCTCGAGCACTGGACGTTGCCGCAGACGGACCTAGGGCTTCGGGCCCTTCTGCTTGCCCTTTCCCTTGCCGTGCTGGATCTGGCTCTGCGTGTTGGCCTGTGCGTTCGTCACCTTCGCGCAGCCCGTGCCGCCGTACAGGATGGCGGTGTTCGCCGCGGAGCCGCCTCCGAGCTGGCCGTTCAGCGTGTTCGAGCCCAGCGTGGCGGAGAAGTTCGCGAGCAGTGTCGCCTTGGCGTCGTGGGCGCGACCGTTCAGGAAGCCGCTGACGCTCGTGCCGTCGAGGACGGCGGTGAAGTGAGTCTTGGCCTTGAGCGCGTTGCCCGGCGTCGCGCGGGCGGTCAGCGTCCCCTTCAGCAGGCCGAGATCCTCCTGCGTGTTGATGGTCGCGTTGAAGCGGAGCTGCACGTTCGTGTTGGCGAGGAGGCCACCGCCGGTCCCCGCGTAGACGGCGTGAATGAGCTGGTAGGGGCCGTCAGCCCCGGTGCACGTTCGCGTCTTGGTCTGGGCGGCGACTGCGGTGGTGTTGAACGTCGCCGACGTGGACGAGATCCCCTTGTCCTTCGCCGCGACCGCGATGCCGGTCGCCGCGAGGGCCACCGCGACTGCGGGCATGATCCAAGCGAGCTTCGGCATTCGGGCCTCCAGGTCGGTCGAGTCTGTTACTCGGACGATGCCTCACCGTGAGCCGCGCAGCGCATTTGCGCGGTAAAAGCTCTGTAAGTTCCGCCGGAACTAGACTAGGCGGATGGCCGGCGGGGCCGCGTTCTTCGACCTCGACCGGACGCTGATTCGGCGCTCGAGCGCGCTCGCTCTCGCGGGGTCGTTTCGGCGCCGTGGCTTGATCGGGCGACGCGCGCTGGCCCGGGCCGGCGTGTCGCAGCTCCTCTTCACGACGCGCGGCGCGAACCACGAGACCGTGCAGCGCGCGACCGAGAACGGGCTGGCGGTGCTCCGCGGGCTGACGCCGACGACGATGCGGGAGCTCGTCTCCGACGCAATGGAGCCGACGCTGCGACCGCTCGTATACCGCGAGGCGCTCGAGCTCGCGGCGGCGCATCGCGAGCGCGGCGAGCCCGTCTACGTCGTGTCGGCGACGCTCCAGGAGATCGTCGAGCCGATCGCCGAGGAGCTCGGCCTCGATGGTGCGGTCGGGACGCTCTGCGAGGTCGTGGACGAGCGGTACACGGGGCGACCGCTGCGGTCGTGCTACGGACGCACGAAGGCCGCAGCCGTTCGTCAGCTGGCCGCGCGCATGGGAATCGACCTCTCCGCGTCGACCGCGTATTCGGACGGCCACACCGATCTTCCATTCCTCGAGGCCGTCGGGCGGCCGGTCGCGGTCAACCCCGATCGAGAGCTGCGGCGCGTCGCGACCGAGCGCGGTTGGCCGGTCCTGCGCTTCCGCGAGGCGCTGGTCCCACGCCGGCGGGTGGCCGGGGCGCTCCGACGCCGTGTCGGCTGAACGGAGGTCGAGCGAGATCACGCCGGACGAGGCTCGGGCACGGCTCGCGGCCCTGGGGTTCGGTTCCGCCGACGCTGCGGCGCTCGCGGATCACTTCCTCGACGCCGAGCGCCGGGGCAAGCTCGGCCACGGCGTATCGCGGATCGAGTGGCTCGAGACGCTGCCTGGTCTCCAGCCCGACGCCCGTCCGCTGAAGACGACCTCTCGGCCCGGCTACGACGAGTGGGACGGCGGCGGCGCGCTCGGCTACCTGACGCTGGCGGCGATCTGCGACGACCTCGCGGCAACCCCGCCCGACCCAGCGCGCATCGTGGTCGCGCGCAACTGCTTCCCGACCGGGATGCTGGGCTACTGGGTACGGCGGCTGGCCGAGCACCGCCTCGTCGCGGTGCTGACGGCGACGTCGCCGCCTCGCCTGCCTCATCCAGCCGGCGGCCCGCCGCTCGTCGGCACGAACCCCCTCGCGATCGCAATCCCGACGGCGGACGGATCGCCCGTCGTCTGCGATGTCTCGATGGGCAAGGTGACGTACGGCGACGTCCTGAGGGGTGAGGCAGCGCCGGAGGAGCTTGTCCCGTTCGGCGGGGAGCAGGCACACAAGGCGTTCGCGCTCGCGCTCGGTCTACAGCTCCTCGTCGACTCGCAGGTCGGCGAGGGCTACGGCGCCGTCCTGCTCGCTCTGACCGACGAGCTCGGCCCGGTGGACGTCCGCGAGCGCTTCCCGGGTGTCCGGTTGCCCGGGCGATGAAGCCGGCCTTCGTCCTGGCCCTCGCGCTCGCCGCCGCGGTGCCGCCCGGTCTGCGTGGGCGCGAGCTCGAGCGGCTGCCGACCCGTCGGCACGAGATCGTGCTCACCTTCGACGGCGGCGACAACGCGGTCGGCCTGCCGTCGATCCTGCGCACGCTGAGCCGCCGGCGTGTGCGCGCGACGTTCTTCGTGAGCGGACGGCTGGCGCGCCGCTACCCCGCGCTGATGCGAATCGTCGGGCGCGAGCACGAGGTCGGGAACCACACGTGGTCGCATCCAACGCTCACGCGCCTCTCGTCGGCGGCCGTGACGAACGAGATCCGGCGCGGCGAGCGCGCCATCCGTGCCGCGACCGGCCGCGATCCCCGTCCGCTGTTCCGCTTCCCCTACGGCGACCGCAACGCGCGGACGATTCGCCTCGCAAACAGGGCCGGCTACGTGTCGATCCGCTGGAGCGTCGACACATGGGGATGGATGGGCGTGGGGCGGCAGAGCGTCGGCGGCGTCGTCCGCCGCGTGTGTGAAGGACTCGAGCCGGGCGCAATCGTGCTCATGCACGTCGGCGCCGCACGTGACGGCTCCACCCTCGACGCGCGGGCGCTGCCCGCCGTGATCGACATGGTGCGCCGGCGCGGCTACTCGTTCACGACGCTCGAGCGGCTCGGGCAGCGCCGTCAGGTGTCCGCCCGCCGCAGCGCCTCGAGCACCACGGGGTCGACGGCGTCCTCACCCTCGAGACGCTCCTCGAGGTTCGCGGCACCGGCCCAGTCCTCGAGCCGCTCGTAGCCGAGGCGCGAGAGGCGCTCCGAGAGCTCGCGTCGGAGCTCGTCGTCGACAGTGATCCACCTGTCGCGGGGCGTTCTCCCGAAGAGCTCCTGATGCAGGCCGTAGAGGCGGCGCAGCTCGTCAAGCGGTCGCGCGTGGTCGTCCACTCGCAGGTCGACGACGACGTCCGAGAGCCTTGCGTAGCCGCCGTTCAGCCGCACGACGAGCAGCGAGGCCGACTGCTGCCCGCGACTGTCGCCGCCCGCCGCCTGGGCGGCGTCGAGGCAGTCGAGGATCCGCTCGGCGAGCGGCTGCCGGACGCTCGCTTCGAAGGTCCGCGCCAGCGCGGCGACGGTCTCCTCCGAGACCAGGATGTTGCCCTGGGCCGCGTAGCAGGGCCCCGTCACGCCCCCCGCCCAGTCAAGGCACTCTTCACCGCTGTAGCTCGCGCTTCGTCCCTCCCGATCCACCACGCCGAGCTGGCGCTCGGCCCGTCCCTCGTCGGCGGCCGTCGATCGGGCGACGACCTCGGTAGCGGGAAGGCCCTCGCGGAGCGAGGCAAGGCCCTCGGGACCGTAGCGAGGGTTGGCATACGCCTGCGTGGCGATCGCTCCCACCTCCGCCTCGGCCCAGGGAACGACGGAGCCGACGGCGAGGAACTTCGACTGCACGCCGACGCCCCATTCGCGCGCGTCGAGGTCGCAGCAGGCGATCGAGTACGTCAAAGCCTCGTGCTCCTCAGTGCCCGTAGGTGAGCTCGGTGAGATCGAGCTCGAGCAGCTCCGACGCAGCGGCCGGGATGAGCGCGCACGAGACCTCCGGCCGGCCGAGGACCCGGATCACCTCGGCGGCCGTCGAGGCCCGCACGACGATCGGCGTACCGTCGCGGTGGGCCGCCTCGAGCCGGGTCGGATCGTCAACGCCGTCCAGCACGAGCGCCTCGTCGACAGGCACGCGCGGGTCGCCCTCGGCCGCGATCTCGGGAACCCGTCGCCCGGTCGCTCCGAACCAGCGCTCCCTCACAGCTCGATCGTCTCGCCCGGCTCCGGCGCGAGCACCTCGACGTCGGGGGCGTGCCGGCGGAGCTCGTCGGGCGTGCCGCGAAGCAGCGGGAACGTCCCGTAGTGGGCCGGTACGCAGCGCTTGACGCCGAGCAGCTCGAGCGCCATCGCGGCCTGGCGCGGCCCCATCGTGAAGTTGTCGCCGATCGGCAGCACTGCCGCGTCGAGGTCGAACGCGCGGGCGAGGATCTGCATGTCGCCGAAGACGGCCGTGTCCCCGGCGAAGTAGATCGTCGTGTCGTTCTCAAACTCGACGACGTACCCAGCCGGTTCGCCGAGGTACACGATGCTGTTGTCTTCCTGGACCAAGCCGCCGGAATGAATCGCGTGCGTCATCGAGAAGCGGATCCCGTCCACGTCGACCGTCCCACCCTTGTTCATCGCCAGCGCGTCGGCGCCCCGGACCCCCTTCCCGGCGAGCCAGTAGGCGAGCTCGAAGATCGCGACGACGCGCGGCAGGTAGCGCCGGCCGAGCTCGATGCTCTCCCCGAGGTGATCGGAATGCCCGTGCGTGAGGGCCAGGATGTCTATCCGCTCCGGCTCGCGCTCGCCCGCGGGGCAGCGAGGGTTGGCGAGCCACGGGTCGAGGTAGATGCGCTTACCGCCGGGGCTGTCGATTCGAAACGACGCGTGGCCGAGCCACGTCAGCTGCACACCGGGCATCGCTCTCCTTTCCTTTGCGGTGTCGGCTTCGAGCCTTCTACGAGCGCGAGGGTAGACGAGAGGAACGTCCGACGCGGGGTCGAAAGTGAGCCGCGATGGCGCCGCGGCTTCTGCCTCTCGCGGTCGTCGTGTCGGCGGTGGCGGCCGATGCGGGCGAGCTGCACGGCGTCGCCTTTTATCTCCTCGTCTTCGCGGTTGCCGTCACCGCGGTGTCAGCACTGTCGCTGTTCGGCGAGCTCGTGGAGTTACCCCCGCGGTCGCCCCGCGAGCTGCAGGCGCGGCTCGACGTGCTGCTCGCCGGACTCGGCCTCGTCTGCGTGCTCGTCTCAGCGGCCGCTCGCGGTCACGCCGGGGACGCCGCCGGCCCGCCGGCCCCCGCCGTGTCGGCACTCTTCGCCGCGCTCGCGCTCTTCGGCTTCCAAGCTTTCGTCGCGCTCTACCGGCAGCCCCAACGGGCCGCTCAACGCGACTAGCCGGTCTCGCCCGCGACGACCTCGACCACGTGGTCGCAGGTGACCGCTGCCCGGCGATTCAGCAGCGCGACGCCGTCGACGTCCGGCGCGGAGACCATCCAGGCGTACGTCTCCTCCTCCAGCAGCGCGAATCCCCGCAGCCAGCGCAGCGCGAGACCGTCGGCCGTAAGGTCCGCGATTGCGGCCTGGAGGCGCGTTGACAGTGCGGATGCGGCTGCTTCGTCGAGCTTCGGGACGTAGCACTCGCTCAGGAAGGTCCTCGCCCGCACCGCCAGACCGTACGAAGCCGGCGCATCGGGCGCGTCGGGGAAACCCCGACAATCACGGGTCGTCCGCGACCGTCACCGCACCCTCGGCGACGCCGCGTGCGAGCTCGGTTCGCGAGCGGACGCCGGCCTTGCGGTATATCCGCGTGAGGTGCGCCTCCACGGTCGCGACCGTGGTGAAGAGCTGCGCGGCGACCTCACGGTTCGTCCCGCCGGCCGCAACCAGTGCAGCGACCCGGCGCTCGGCGCTCGTCAGGTCTCCGTCGCGTCGCGGCCGCGGCCGCGACCGTCGTAGCTCCCGCTCGGCCCGCTCGTGCCATAGCCGAGCCCCCAGCCCGGCGAAGACCGCCTTCGCGGCCTCCAGCTTCTCTCCGGCGCGGCGCCGTTCACCCATCCGGCGGAGCGCCTCGCCGGCGACCAGCAGCGCCCGTCCCCCGTCGAGGAGGAATCCCGCTTCCTGGAACTCGCGAGCTGCCTGCTCGGCCGCGCTGCGGGCTTGATCGGCGTCCCCGCGCGCGAGGTCAAGCAGCGCACGGCACCGCAACGCCGCCGCCGCCGCCCAGCGGTGTCCCTTCTCCGCCTCGGCGTCGAGCTCGCTGAGCAGGGCCTCGGCGTCCGCAAGCCGGTCGAGCGCGACGAGCGCCTCGATCGCGTTCGCCCACATGTCGCGCTCGTCGGCGACCAAACCGACGCGACGCCACGTCCTTACGACGTCCTCGAGTGCGTCCCAGGCACGCGCGGGGGCGTCGAGCGAGAGCTCCAAGAACCCCAGGGCGGAGCGCGCGAGCAAGTCGTCGACCGGCGGGGCGTGCAGCGTCTCGCACCGCGAGCGTGCTTGCGACACGAGGTGTCGCGCACTCTCGACGTCGCCTCGACCGGCGGCGAGCCAAGCGCTCACGAGGAGCGCCGCGAGCTCGGCGGCCTGATCGCCCTCGTCCACGATCTCGGCGACCTGGTCGAGGTGATGCTCCATCCGCTGCCAGCGACCTGCGTGCCACTCCACGCCGGCGAGCGTGAGCAGGACCGGAGCGCGATCGTTCTCGCGACCCTCGCGTCCGATTGCGTCGAGCTCGGCCTCGAGGAACGTGCGGGCCCGCTCGAGATCGCCTCGGCGCAGTCCGAGCTCCGCGCCGAGGATCCTGCGCGGCGTCGGCCAGCCACGGACGGTCCCGTACTCCTCGGCGAGCACGAGCGCGCGTTCGAGCAGCTCCGGCTCCGGCCGTCCCAGGAGCGAGGCACGCCGCGCCGTGGCCGCGAGCGCGGTCGCAAGTAGCTGTCTGTCGTCGACCTCCTCGGCGATCGCGGCTGCCTCCCGAGCCATTCGCTCGCTGACCGCCACCTCCCCGCGGTAGAGCTTGTCCACGCTGACAGTGAGCAGCACGTGAGCGCGCACGCGGCGATCGTCGCCTACGTGCTCGAGTGCCTCCTCCAGCCGCCGGACGACGACGTCGGCGTCGTGCTCGACCATCATCGAGAGCAGCAAGGCGCGGGCCCGCGTTGGCCCGGTCACGCCGCTGTCGAGGAGCCGCTCGAGGCGCGCCTTCGACTCGGCATGGCGACCCGCGTCGGCGAGATGCTCCGCGGCTGCGAGCCGCCGTTCGGCTCGGCGGTCGGGCTCGGCCTCGGGTGTGAGCCGGGCCGCAGCTTCAGCGAGCTCGGCAGCCGCATCGGGCGCTCCGCGCGCGCGGGCCCGCTTGGCCGCCTCGTCGAGGAGCTCCGCAACCGAGGCGTCCGGCTGCACCGAGGACAGGGCTAGGTGGCGGGCTCGCTCCTCGACGTCGGCCGAGGCCTCCGCGATCCGTGCGTGGAGTGCGCGCCGCTCGCCCGCCGCGAGGCTTCCGTACGCCGCGGCGGCGAGCAGCGGGTGCGGGAGGCCGACGCGACCGTCGGGACCGAGCGTCAGAGCCCCGGCATCGAGCGCCAGGTCGAGCAGCACCAGCGACGAGGCGTCGACGCGCTCGAGCAGCGAGGCGGGCGGGCGCTCGGCTGCAGCCACGACCGCGAGGAGCGCTTGGATCTCGTCCGGGTATTGCGCGATGCGCTCCCGTACCAGCTCTTCGAGGGACTCCGGAATCGGAATCGGGCCGAGCTGGCTGTGGTCTCGGGCGAACGAACGCGCGAACTCGAGCGCGAACATCGGATTGCCCCCGGAGACGGCGTGGACCCGCGCGAGGATCGGCCGGGGAACGCGGATGTCGAGTCGGGCGCGGACGAGGTGTGCGAGCGCCCCGAGCGTAAGGCCGGAAACGACGATCTCGTCGAACCGCTCCTCGAGCGCGCGCTCGAGCTCGAGCGGGTCAGAGCCGTCGCCCCGCTGCGTCGTCAGGAACCCCACGCGGGCATCCCCGAGCCGCCGCGCGACGAAGCCCAGAATCCGTCGTGACGGGGGATCGAGCCACTGGACGTCGTCGACCGCGACGAGCACCGGTGCTCGCTGCGCGAGGCCTCGCAGAAGCGCCGCAAACGCACGAGGCAGCGCGATGGCGTCGGCGGGCGCACCGCGGGGCGGCTCGAGCCCGGCTGCGACGCGCAGCGTGATGCGCTGGGACGTCGCGAGGTACTCCTCGCCCTGCGGAAGGGCGGCGTCGAGCAGGTCGCCGAGCCCGGCAAGCCCCATCGGCAGCTCGGACGCCTCCGGCCGAGTCGTGAGTACGACGAGGCCCGCGGCCTTCGCCTCCCCGATCGCGGCCCGCCACACCGCTGTCTTGCCGACTCCGGCCTCGCCGCGGATGAGCGCGGCCCGCGGCCCGTCGCTGAGGCCGCCGACGAGCCGGCGCAGCCGGTCGACCTCGTCCTCCCGGCCGACGAGCTGCGATTCCGCTGTTACGGCCACGAACCCATTGTCCCAGCCCGTGTGAGCCGAAATGTCGGGATTCCTCGGATGCGGTCTGCGAGTGGCCGAGAGATAGTCGAGTGAGTCGGAAGCTGAGAAGGGAGCCGATTGATGGGTTGCGAGGTGAGAGGCCGGAGGGTCGTAGCCGTCCTGGCATCGCCGGTCGCGCTGGCCGGCGGCTCTGTCACCGCAGCGGAGGGCAACACGCGACGACTGCCCGCCTTGCCGTCGCCAGTAAGGGCGCGATCGAGCTCCGCATCGGCGGTACGGGCTGTCTTTCCCGCTTCGGCAGCCTCGAGGCGACCGAGTCCTTCATCGTGACTGGAGGTTCCGGAATCTACGCCGGAGCCTCAGGCAACGGCACCGTGACGACGCATTCCTTCGGCCCGCCGCGGTTCAGCGGCGTCGACAGCTGGCGCGGGACACTCGTCGTCCCGGGCCTCCGGTTCGATCTGACGGCGCCGACGATCGAAGGCGCAGCGAACAAAAGGATCCGCGCACCGCGCCGCGCGAAGCGTGTGCGCGTCGTCTACACGGTCACGGCGCGAGACGACGTCGACGGCGTCGTCCCGACGACCTGCTCGCCGCGGTCGGGCGCACGCTTCGCGGTCGGGCGCACGCGCGTGCAGTGCTCGGCGGCAGATACGAGCGGCAATCAGGCGACGGCGACATTTTCGGTCACCGTCAGACGGCGGCGATAACGGACGGAGGGAGGAGAGCGATGCGTCGGAAGAGGTTCGGGACGCTGCTGCCGCTCGTGCCAGTGCTTGTGGCGGGCTGCGTGCTCCTGCCGCTCGCATCGGCGGCGACCGGAACGCTTGCTCTTCGCGCCGAGATTCACTGGAAGGGCGACGATGCGGAGTGTCCTCCCGACCTGCCGATCGCCTCCGAGTGTCATCCCCATCCCGGAGGCCCGACGCTCATCCCCGGCCTCGGGGAGGTCCGTCAGGAGTACCTGTACCCGCTCCCGCCGGGGCGGGATGCCGAATGCAGGGCCAACGGCGGACGTAATGTGGCCGACTTCCTTGCACGACTCGTCGTCACCGGCAAGGGCCAGATAACGCTGGCCGTGCAAGGGACGGACAGGTGCCTCTTCGGGCCGCCTTCGGACACCATCGTCAACGTCACGCTGCCCTTCACCGTCACCGGTGGCTCCGGCGAGTACGTCGGGGCGTCCGGCGCAGGGACCGTTGCGATCGCCGGCAATTTCAGTCCCAGCTTCGGGCACGCGGTCGGAGTCGACACGTGGACGGGCACGTTGGCCGTGCCCGGGCTCGAGTTCGATCTGACGCCCCCTGTTCTGACTGCGCCGAGGTCGAAGACCATTCGCGTCTCCAGACGGGCCACGCGCGTGCGCGTCGTCTACACGGCCACGGCTCGGGACGACGTCGACGGCGCCGTGACGGCTACCTGCAAGCCGAAGTCAGGGAGCCGCTTCAAGGCCGGCCGCACAGCGGTGCGCTGCTCGGCGACGGACACGAGCGGGAACACGGCATCCGCGACCTTCACGGTGACCGTCAAGCGTCGGCGCTAGAACGAAAGCGCAGCAGCCGCGTCCGAGGCCCAGTCGGTGAGCGGCTGGACGGCGAAGAACGTCCCGATCGTCACCGCCAGACAAGCCACGACGGCCGTCTGGAGCACGAGCTCGCGCGGCGGCGAGCCGCCGACCGGCAGCACCCGCAGCTCGGCGCGCATGTAGAGCGCGCGGATCACCGCGAGGTAGTAGTAGAGGCTGACCGCGGTCGCCACGACGCCGACGATCGCCAGCCACGTCCAGTCGGCTCGGACGGCCGCCGAGAACACGAGGAACTTGCCGAAGAAGCCACCCGTGAAGGGCAGGCCGGCGAAGCTCAGCATGAACACCCAGAGCGAGAAGCCCAGCAGGGGTCGCTCCCAGCCCATGCCGGCGAGGTCGTCGAGCTCCACCTCGCGTGCCAGCTCGCGCTCGCGCGCGGCCACCACGGCGAAGGCGCCGATCGAGGCCGCGCAGTACGGGATCAGGTAGAAGAGCAGCGCCTCGCGCCCGAGCTCGTTGTTCGCGGCGACGGCGATCAGCATGAAGCCTGCGTGCGAGATCGACGAGTATGCGAGCAGACGCTTCACGTTCCGCTGCACCAGGGCGGCGAGGTTGCCCACCGCCAGCGACGCGCAGACGAGCACCGCCACCGCGATCGTCCAGAACTCGGTCTGCTCGGGGAACGCGGTGACGAGCACCCGCAGCATGAGGACGAGCGCCGCAGCCTTCGTGCCCGCCGCCATGAACGCGGTGACGGGGCTCGGTGCCCCCTGGTAGACGTCGGGCGTCCACATGTGGAACGGGGCGGCGGAGGCCTTGAAGCCGAACCCGGTCAGGAGCATCGCGAGCCCGACCAGCAGCATCGCGTCGTCGGCGAGTCCCTGCGACCGCGTCGCCTCGGCGATCGCGCCGAACTCGAGCTGCCCCGTCGCGCCGTAGACGAGCGCCGAGCCGAAGAGCAGGATCGCCGAGCCGAAGCCGCCGACGATCAGGTACTTCAGGCCCGCCTCGAGCGAGGCCACGCGTTCGCCGGTGATGGCGCAAAGCACGTACAGCGACAGCGAGAACCACTCGAGTCCCAGGAACAGCGTCATGAGGTTGTTGGCGGCGACGAAGAACGCCATGCCCGAAGCGGCCGTCGCCAGCAGGGCGTAGTACTCGGCGGCATGCGCGCTGCCGAGCCGCTCGCTCCACGAGACGAGCACGACCACGAGCGCCGAGCCAAAGATGATCAGCTGCGCGAGCGCGGCGAGCCGGTCGCGCTGCATCGCGTCCGCCACGACGCCGTGGCCGTTCGCGCTGTCCTGGAAGACGAGGACGGCGAACACGATCGCGGTGATGAACCCGGAAGAGGCGGCCAGCGCGCCCCAGAGCTTCCGCGACCTCCGCGGCGTGAGCACGGCGGCGAGCAGCGCGACGCCGGCGCCGGCGAGTCCCGACAGCACGGGCGAGAGGGCGAACCAGTCGACGGCGGGCGTCTGGATGGCGGCGATCACGGCGCTCGCCTCCCCAGCGGGTAGCTCGTCCAGCCGCCCGCCTCGCCGCCGAGCTGCTGCGAAGTCGTACGGGAGAACGAGCGCTCCGTGATCCCCGCGGGCCACACCGAGAGGGCGAGGATGCACGCGACGAGCGGGACGAGTACCGCGAGCTCGGCCGGTCGCAGGTCAAGCGCATCGTCCGTCACGACCGACCCGCGGGCCTGGTGCAGGACCGCCGAGATCAGCCGCAGCATGTACATCGCGGCGAGCACGATCGCGCCCGCGCCGATCGCGGCCCACGCCCAACCCTGGTCGAAGACGCCCAGCAGAATCAGGAACTCGCCTGCGAACGCGGCCGACCCGGGGACGGCGAGCGCGATGATCCCCGCCGTCATGAGCATCGTCGCGAGCACGGGCCGGCCCTTCGCCATGCCGCCGAGGAGCGCCAGCTCACCGGTCGTCGTTCGACGCTCCACCGAGCCGGCCAGGA
>Ga0126310_10000675_pt1 | contig 12134 bp, 14 predicted proteins | sample Plot60_FD_92540 | JGI IMG/M metagenome (GOLD analysis project Ga0126310, IMG submission 92540) | Serpentine soil microbial communities from UC McLaughlin Reserve, CA, USA - Plot60 | ecosystem: Environmental > Terrestrial > Soil > Grasslands | place: USA: UC McLaughlin Reserve, Lake County... | reverse complement strand
TTCGCCTCGGTCTCGCGCTGCAGCCGCTCCAGCTCGGGCCAAGGGGCCTCGGGGTTGACGTGGTCGATCGTCACCGGCGAGACGCCGCCCCAGTCGTCGATCCCGGCGTCGAGGAGCTCGCCGAAGTCGTCACCGCTCAGGTTCGGGGGGCACTGGATGTGCACGTCGGTGCCGAGGATCACGCGCGCTGCCGCCGCCGTCCAGAGCAGCTCGTCGAGGGAAGGCTCCGCGTGCGCAGCCATCTTCGTCCCCGGCTTCGCCCGGAAGTTCTGGACGATCACCTCCTGGACATGACCGCCCAAGTCGCGGATGGTGAAGAGCGCGTCGAGCCGCTCGGCGCGCGTCTCGCCGATCCCGATCAGGATCCCGGTGGTAAACGGGATGCGCAGCTCGCCCGCGAGGCGAATCGTCTCGAGCCGAGCGAACGGAAGCTTGTCGGGCGAGCCGAAGTGCGGCCCGCCTCGCCGCGAGAGCCGGTCGGCCGTCGTCTCCAGCATCAAACCCTGAGAGACGCTGACCGTGCGCAGAAGGGCGAGCTCCTTGCGCGTGACGACGCCGGGGTTCGTGTGGGGCAGCAGCCCCGTCTCCTCGAGCACAAGCCGTGCGCACCGCGCGAGGTACTCGACCGTCGTCTCGAACCCGAGCTCCGCCAGCTCCTGCCGCGCCGCCCGGTAGCGCAGCTCTGGCTTGTCGCCGAGCGTGAAGAGCGCCTCCCGGCAGCCGGCGGTCGCCCCCGCGCGGGCGACCTCCAGCACCTCCGCTTCGGACATGTACGCACGCTCGCCGCGACGCGGCGGGCGGGCGAAGGTGCAGTAGTGGCAGACGTCGCGGCAGAGCTTCGTCAGCGGGATGAAGACCTTCGGCGAGTACGTGACGACGTCGCTTCGCCGCAGCCGTCGCGCCTCTGCACAGAGCTCCTCCGTCGTCGCTGCGAGCAGAGCAGGCACCACGCGCGGAGCTTACGCGCGGGGCTCGCCGCTACGGCTCGAAGCGGACTACCGTGTACACGCCGGCTAGCTCTCCGAGTTCCAGCGGCCGAACAGAGCCTCGTGCAGGTATCCCCGCGTCTGCCACTCGGGCGGGATTGCCCCGCCGGGCGTGCCGCTCATGCGCGTCAGCGTCCGCGTGCCGTCGACGCCCGCCCACTCGGCGACGACGACCCAGCCGACGAGCACCGATCGCTCCAGCCGCTCGTTGCCGTCCTGACTCGCCTCGATGGCGTCGTGAAGCCCCTCGGGAGGACTGCCGCTCATGCGCTCAAGATCGGCCGCCTAGCGGCAGCGACGCAGCGCCCGTTCGAGGGAGGCGCTGCGTGAATCCTTGAGCGTCGTAACCGCCCAGAGCTTCGTCGGTACGCGCTTCCCGAGCCTCCTCGCGCGCACGAGCACGTTGTACGGGGCGCGTGTGTCGCGCTTGATCGCGCGCGTGCCGCGATAGAAGACGACCGACGTGACGCGCGAGGCCGCGGAGCCGCCGACGCGCAGCCGGACGTTCGTGCGCGCGCAGCCATGCGACCCGCGGCGGTACCTGACGGCCAGCCGCAGATCCGGTCCGCGCCGGCAGCGATCGCCCGCGCACATCTTCAGCGCCGCCAGGCGCCGCGAAAGCTCGGCCTTGAGCGCCGCGTTGCGCGCGTCTGCGTGCAGGCTCGTCAGCTGGTGCGGATCGGTAACGAGGTCGTAGAGCTCCTGTTCCCCGGTCGAGTGCTGGACGAAGACGTGGCGCGGCGTTCGAATCGCGCTGTACGTCGTCGTCTCCAGGAGGAGGTCGCGTCCTGAGCGGCGCAGCCGGTCGCGCGCGAACGGGAGGAGCGAGCGGCCGTCGAGGCGACGCCCCGCGCGGGCTCCGGCAGCGTCGAGGATCGTCGCCGCGAGGTCGACGTTCGCGACGAGGTTCGAGCGCTCGACGCCTCGCAGGATCCCCGGCCCGCGCAGGATCAGGGGCACGCGGACCGACGGCTCGTAGACCAGCACCTTGCCCGCGGGCACGCGATGCTCCCCGTGGAAGAAGCCGTTGTCCGACGTGAAGAGCACGAGCGTCCGGTCGAGCTCGCCGGTCGCGCTGAGGGCGGAGAGGATGTCGCGGACGGCCTCGTCCACCGCGAGCAACGATTCGAGCCGCTGCTGGTAGGTCTCACGGATCGCATTCAGCCGCGCCGTCGTCAGGAGCGGGCGGTTGCGCATCGCCGCCGGCTTGTCCGACATGTCCGCCTCGTTCAGCGAGGGCGGCGCGGGCAACGGCTGGCTCGCGAATGCGTTCCGGTGACGCGGCGCCGGCGAGGGACTCGCCGGATTCGCGGGGTCGTCCGAGTCGCGCGGCGCGCCGCTGTGTGGTGCGAGGAAGGCGACGGAGAGGAAGAACGGCTTCGCAGCCGGAGCGAGCCGCCGGATCAGCTCGACGGCCTTCCGGCCGTAGACGTCCGTCTGGTAGTTCGCGGCGCCGGTCCCGTAAGTGACGAGCCGCCCGTTCTCGTTCAGCGTGTAGTTGTAGAAACGGTAGGTCGACGGGTCGGTGGAGCCGTACCACTCCATCCAGCCTGCGGGAATCTCGGTCGGCCGCGTGCGGCCGTAGCCGTTCAGGTACTTCCCGAGGTGAACCGTCGTGTACCCCGCCTGCTGGAGCCACGCCGGAAGCGTGTTCGCGTGGGTCGGCGCGAGCTTGTCGTAGCCTCCCGACGGCGCCGCATTCCCCATCACCGTGTGGTTGTGGGCGTACTGCCCCGTGATGAACGTCGACCGCGACGGGCAGCAGAGCGGGAACGACGCGAAGTTGTTGACGAAGGTGGTGCCCTGCTTGGTGAGCAGCGTGTTGACGTTCGCCATTACGCGCAGCGACTCGACCGTCTGGTCGTCGGTCATGAGCACGAGGATGTTCGGCTTTCCCGCGCGCTGTTGAGGAGAGGCGTTTGCCGCCCCTCCTCCAACAGCAACGGCGAGCAAGGCCGAGAGCGTCAGCGCCGCCGAAGCAGCCGCCAGGACCCCCCAAGCCCCCGGCCTCATGCCCGCCATCATGACCTGAAGACGCCGGGTTCCAGTTAGCTGTTTGTTAGCTCTTTGGAAAGGTTCTCGGGCGCCGTCACAGGCGCTCTGCAGGCGAAGTTTTCGCAGACGTAGACGGCTGGAGCGCCGTCGACCAAATCCTTCCCCACGAGCAGGGGTACCCGTTCCGAGGGGCCGACGGCGACGACGGTGCCGGGCTGAAACGGCTCGAGCGCCGCCCGCGCGACCTCGCTCTCCACAGGCCCGACGATCGCGAGCTCCCGCGGCGGTGAGAAGTGCAGCTCGAGTGCGGTGAGCGCGTGACCGAAGGCCTGCGGCGCCGTCGCGACGGCGTTCCGCACCAGCCGGAAGACCCCGACGGCGCGTCGCTCGAGCTCCGCGTCTCCGTAGATGCGCGCGAGCCGGAGGAGGACGTAGGCCAGCATCGAGTTGCCCGAGGGAGTGGGATGATCGTCGAAGTCCTTCTGGCGTGCGATCAGACGCTCTCCGTCGGCAGGGGTGAGGAAGAAGCCGCCGCGCTCGTCGTCGCCGAAGAGCTCGACCGCAAGCCGGGCGAGCCGGGCCGACTCCTCGAGCCAGCGCAGCTCGCCGGTGGCGACGTGGAGCTCGTAGAGGCCGTCGGCAACATCGGCGTAGTCCTCGAGGAACCCAGTGTTCTTCGCTGTGCCTTCCCGGTAGGTCCGGAAGAGCCGCCCTCGCTCGTCGGAGAGCCGTCCGAGCAGGAACTCGCCGAGGCGCTTCGCCGCGTCGAGCCAGTCTCGACGGTCGAACCGCCGCCCGGCCTCTGCGAGCGCCGCCAGCAGCAGGCCGTTCCACGACGCGATCGCCTTGTCGTCACGCAACGGCTTCGCTCGCCGCTCGCGCAGCTCGAAGAGCCGCTGCCTGAGCTCGTCGTCGAGCTCACCGCGGATGATCGAGCGCCCCTCCTCGAACGGGTGCAACAGCTCCTCGGGCGCACCCTCGTCGGCCGTCCACGTGAACGTCAGCCCCTCGACGCCGTCGGTGTCGGCGTCCTGTGCCGACGCAAACCCGCCCTCCGGGAGCGAGAGCTCGCGCAGGACGTAGCCCAGCGTCTCTTCGACGATTTGCCGATAGCGTTCGTCGCGCGTGACGACCCATGCGTGCAGATACGCCGAGGCGAGGAGCGCGTTGTCGTAGAGCATCTTCTCGAAGTGCGGCACGAGCCACGTGCGGTCGACGGAGTACCGGTGGAAGCCGCCTCCGACCAGGTCGTACATGCCGCCCGCCGCCATTGCGTCGAGCGTCTTCGTCACGATCGGCAGCGCCTGCTCGTCGCCGCGCAGGTGCATCCGGAGGAGGAACTCGAGCGTCGAGGCCGGCGGGAACTTCGGCGCACCGCCGAACCCGCCCCACTCGGGATCGACCTGGCGACGAAGCGCGCGTGACGCGTCGCGCAAGAGGTCCTCAGTGAGGGGCTCGGCGGACGGCGTCAGCCGGCTCGCCTGCTCGAGGGCGTCCTTGAGCTGGCTCGCCGACCCGTCGACGGCGCCGCGGCGGTCGCGGTAGAGCGACGAGATCGCCTCGAGCACGTCGCGGAACGACGGCAGGCCGTGGCGAGGCTCCGGCGGGAAATACGTCCCCCCGAAGAACGGCGATCCGTCGGGCTTGAGGAAGACGGTCATCGGCCACCCGCCGTGTCCGGTCAGCGCGACGACCGCCTCCATGTAGAGCGCGTCCACGTCGGGCCGCTCTTCCCGGTCGACCTTGACGTTCACGAACCGTTCGTTCATCAGCGCGGCGGTCTCCTCGTCCTCGAACGACTCGTGCTCCATGACGTGGCACCAGTGGCACGCTGCGTAGCCGATCGAGAGCAGGATCGGCTTGTCGTCGGCCACCGCGCGCCCGAGCGCCTCCTCGCCCCACGGGTACCAATCCACAGGGTTGTCAGCGTGCTGGAGCAGGTACGGACTCGTCTCTTGGGCGAGGCGGTTCACGGGACTAGGCTAGTGGCGTGAGCGAGCGATCCGACGAGCCGCTCGAGGCCGAGGACGCGCCCGAGGAGCCGGCCCAGCCAGAGGAGGACGACGACGACGAGCCTCGCTGGGGCGGCGAGGAGAGCCTCGCGCTCCTTCCGCCGGATTGAGCACGCTCCCCGGCGGAACCATCACCTTCCTCTTCTCGGACGTCGAGGGCTCCACCCGCCTGCTCGAGCAACTGGGTGAGCGGTACCAGGAGGTCGACCGGGAGCACCGCCGGATCCTGCGCGAGCGGCTCGGTGAAGCCGGCGGCCGGGAGATGGACAACCAGGGCGACGCGTTCTTCTTCTCGTTTCCCCGAGCCAAGGACGCCGTCGCCGGCGCGGTTGCCGCACAGCGAGAGCTGGCGGCGCACCATTGGCCGGACGGTGTCGGCGTAGGCGTCCGCATGGGGCTCCACACGGGTGAACCCACTGTCGGCGAAGAGGGGTACCTCGGCATGGACGTCGTGCGCGCCGCACGGATCTGCTCCGCGGGGCACGGCGGCCAGGTTCTTCTTTCGGAGACCACGCGGGCGCTCGTCGGCAACAACATCCCTGACGGCGTCTCGATCCGCGACCTCGGCGACGCGCAGCTGAAGGATGTCCAGCACGAGCGCATCTATGAGCTCGCGCTCGACGATCGACCGAACTCGTTCCCGCCGCTCAAAACGGCTCCGGCCACGACCGCCGCGGACGACCTGGCGGCCCAGATCGAACGCAGGGTCCACGAGCAGATCCTCGCTAGCTTCGACACCCCCGGCGGCGAGACGAAGCGCAGGGCCTTCGGGCTCCTCACCGTTGTGCTGCTCGTCGCCGCCGCCGCGCTGATCTTCGTGATCGTCAGGGCCGTGGTGTGAACGGCCCCGCGCGGTAAACGTAGCCTTCGAGCTGCCGCCCAAGCAGCTCCTCGAGCCAGCGAGAGACGCCGACGAGCGCGTCGAGCTCGACACCGGTCGCGACGCCCTCGCCCTCGAGCAGGTAGACGAGGTCCTCGGTGGCGATGTTCCCGGTGGCCTTCGGGGCGAACGGGCAGCCGCCCAACCCGCCCACGGACGCATCCAGGGTCGTGACGCCCGCTTCGAGCGCCGCATAGGCATTCGCGTACCCGGTGTTGCGCGTGTTGTGGAAGTGGCCGCCGACGGGAACGCTCAGGCCCTCGACGCGCCCGAGGAGGCTCCGCACCTGCGAGGGCGTCGCGACGCCGATCGTGTCCGCGAGGACGAGCTCGTCCGGGCTCGTCGCCGCCAAGCGCTCCGCGATCGCCGCGACGGAGTCCGGATCGACCTTCCCCTCGAACGGGCACCCGAAGGCAACCGAGATCGTCAGGCTGGCGCGGATCCCGTCGTCGCGCGCGCGCGACACGATGCGTTCGGCGGCGTCGAGGCCTTCGGCAACCGAAGCGCCCGCGTTGCGCCGGGAGAAGGTCTCCGTCGCCGCGACGGCGAAGCTGACTTCGTCGAGCCCGGTTTCGCGGAGCCGGTCGTAGCCGCGCTCGTTCAGCGCGAGGCCGGCGTAGACGACGCCGTCGCGCCGGTCGAGCGCCGCGACGACCTCCTCGGCCCCCGCCATCTGCGGGACGCGTTCAGGATTGACGAAGCTCGCGGCCTCGACCCGTCTCAAACCGGCGGCTGCGAGGCGGCGGACGAGGTCGGCACGCGTCGCGGGCGGAAGAACCTGATGCTCGTTCTGGAGCCCGTCCCGCGGGCCGACCTCGCGGATCACCTACGAGCCGTCGAGGCCGGAGCTGTTGACGTGCTCCGGCTTGATGCGGACGATCACGCGCTGCTCGCCCTCCTTGCGAAACGGGTGCGAGTCGGCGCCGAGGTACTTCTTCGCCAGCTTGTCGATGTGCTCGTCGGCACCCTCGTGCGTCAACTCCGCGGGCCCGGCGACGGAGACCCACTTGTACGGATCTTCGGGATGGGTCACATGAACTCCAGCCCTGCCGTTGCGCCGGATGTACTTCGGCTTGTAGCGACCCTCAGCGGTGTTGAAGACGACGCGCTCGCCGTCGTAGTCGACCCAGACGACCGTCTGCTGCGGACAGCCGTCGTCTCGGACCGCCGACGCCACTGCGTAGTTCGCCTCCTCGAACATGCGGGCTTCCGCTTCCTTCAACTTGGGCACCGGCTGCTCCTTTCCCGGCCGTTTAACCTATCGCCGCGTGGGCGTGCTGCTCCTCGTAGGAACGCGGAAAGGGTTGTTTCTCATCCGCGGCGACGCAAACCGCGGCTCATGGGGGCTCGAAGGCCCGCTGCTGACGGGTTGGTCGGTGTTTCACGCGATGCAGGACTCGAGGGACGGGAGCCTCTACGTCGCTGGGAACAACTTCGTCTACGGCGGGACCGTCCAGCGCTCGAGCGACCTCGGCCGGAGCTGGACGCGGACGGAAGGGCTCGGCCTCCCCGAGGAGACGGGGCTCAAGCTCGAGGAGGTCTGGCATGTCGAGCCCGGCCACGAAAGCGAGCCCGACACCCTTTGGCTCGGCGCGACGCCGGGCGCGCTCTTTCGCTCAGACGACAAGGGCGAGAGCTGGGAGCCTGTGATGGGCCTCGTGCAGCACGAGACTCGCGAGAGCTGGCAGCCCGGCGCCGGCGGCATGTGCTGCCACTCGATCCAGGTTCACCCCGACGACCCGAAGCAGATGTACGCGGCGATCTCCGCAGCGGGAGCGTTCCGCACCGACGACGGAGGCGAGACGTGGGTGGCACGCAACAAGGACGTCGCGGCCGACTTCATGCCCGACCCGTTCCCCGACGTCGGCCAGTGCGTCCACAAGCTGCTGCTGCACCGCGAACGGCCCGACCGCCTCTGGCAGCAGAACCATTGCGGCGTCTACCGCTCCGACAATCGCGGAGACGACTGGCAGCGGCTGGAGCGGAACGGTCTCCCGGCCGGCTTCGGCTTCCCGCTCGCGCTGCATCCGCGCGACCCGGACGTCGCCTACGTGATTCCCGAGGAGGGCGCCGAGAACCGGGTCACGCCGAACGGCCGGCTCGGCGTCTACCGGACGACAGACGGCGGCGGGAGCTGGGAGCTGCTCCAGAACGGCCTTCCGCAGCAGGCCTGGGCTGCGGTGATGCGGGAGGGCTTCGCCTCGGACGAGAGCGACCCGGCCGGGATCTTCTTCGGTACGCAGAGCGGCTCGGTCTTCGCCTCGGCGTCGGAGGGCGACGAGTGGACGGAGGTCGCGCAGCAGCTGCCGCCGATCCTGTCGGTCGAGGTCGGGGAGTGGTCGTAGTCCGGATCCCTTCGCTGCTCGCGGATCAGGCAGGCGGGCAGGGAACATTCGAGGTCGAGGCGGCGACGGTAGGTGAGGCGCTGCAGGGATTGCCCGTCCGAGACCTGCTGCTCGACGAGCGCGGCGAGCTCCGCCGGCTCGTCAACGTCTACGTCGACGGAGAGGACGCGCGTCGTGCGGAGGGTCTTGAGACCCCCGTCGACGCTGCAGGCGAGATTCGCGTTATCGCCGCCGTCGCCGGCGGCTAGAGACTCGTCGGAACGGTGATCTCGCCGGAGCGGATGCGCTCCTTGACCTTGTCGAGCGCGTCGAGATCCTGCTTCGGGACCTTCGGGCTGATCTTGCCGAGCCCGACGCCGTCCTGTTCGAGACCGAAGGTCAGGTTCCGCCCGCCCTGCCAGCTGTCGTCCACGACCGACTCGATCGTCTCGAACACGGCCTCGTCGACCCGCTTGAGCGCACTCGTGAGCACGTGTGGCCCGAGGAACGACTGGTCGGCGTCGACGCCGATCCCCCACGCCCCCTTCTGCTTCACAGCGGTGAGCGCGCCGAGGCCGCAGCCGCCGGCGACCTGGAAGACGATCTCTGCGCCGCGCGCGATCTGGCTCAGCGCGATCTCCTTGCACTTCGCCTGGTCGTCCCAGTCGGACGAGTAGGCGTTCAGCGTCTGGAGCCCCGGCATCGCTCCCCTCGCCCCGGCTTGGTACCCCGCGATGAAGCGGTCGACCGGCGGCTCTTTGTACCCGCCGACCGACGAGACGACCTTCCCGCCCGCGCGCTTCTCCGTCAGGCCCGCGAGGTATCCGGCGAGGTAGCCCACCTCCTGCTCCTTGAAGAGCAGGCCGACGACGTTCTTCGGCTTGTGCTTGAGCGCCGTCTGGTCGACGTCGACGATCGCGAACTTCGTATCCCGATACTGCGTCGCCGCGGTGTCGATCGCGTCGCCCTGCGCGAAGCCGACGCCGATGATCAGGTCGTAGCGCTGGCGTACGAGCGACGCATAATTCGGCACGTAGTCCGCCGCCGAGGCGGACTCGACGACGCGCACGCCGATCCCGAGCTCCTTCTCCGCTCGCTTCAGCCCCTGGTAGGCAAGCTGGTTGAAGCCGCGGTCGTTGAGCTGGCCGACGTCGGTCACCAGCGCGACCCGGATGTCGCTCTGCTTGGCAGTCGTCGTGGTGCCCTCAGCGGCGTTGTCGTCGCCGCCACAGCCGGCGAGCGCGAGCCCGAGAACGGCCGTTGCCGCCACGCGAAACAGGAGGTTTTCGCTTGGTAGTCTCAAACCGGTGGGGAAGTTTACGCGAGCGGTGCCGCTCCACGTCACGCTCGCGGTCGTCTTCCAGGTGCGGGCCGGCGCGCTGCAGGTGCTGATGTGGCAGCGCGGTCGCGAGCCGTTCGAAGGACGGTGGGCGCTTCCCGGCGGCTACCTCGAGCCGAAGGAGACGCTCGAGGCGTCGCTCCGCCGCCACCTGGCCGCGAAGGTCGACGTCCGCGAGCTCGCGCACGTGGAGCAGCTCGAGACGCGGAGCGACCCGGCGCGCAACCCGCGCGCGTGGGAGCTGGCGACGGCGTACCTCGGGCTGATCCCCTCGGGCCTCGATCCGGCGGTGCCGGAGGACACGGCCTGGCAGACCGTCGTCACGCTGCCGCCCGCGGCGTTCGACCACGGGGAGATCGTCGACGCCGCGCTTCAACGACTCCGAGCGAAGCTCTCGTACACGAACATCGCCTTCGCGCTCGCGCCGGCGGAGTTCACGCTCTCCGAGCTCCGGAACGTCTACGTCGCCGCACTCGGCCGCGAGGTGTCGGCGACGAACCTCCAGCGCGTGCTCCTGCGGCGCAGTGTGCTCGAGCGGACCGGTGCGAGGCGGGAGCCGGGGAAGACGGGCGGGCGGCCGGCGGAGCTCTTCCGCTTCCGCTCGTCGGAGCTGGAGGTGACCGACCCATTCGCGGTGCTCAGGCCGCGGCGGTGAACTAGTCGTCCGTCAGGTGAGCCAGAAGATCAGGAACGCCAAGACGATCACGATCGCGACGACGACTGCGATCAGGCCGCCGACGCCGCCGATCACGAGCGCGGGCGTCCGCGCGCTCTCGCCTCGGGCCGCCTCGCGCACCTCCCGCTCGAGCGGGGCGTCGTCGGGCCGCTTGGGCTCCGTCATGCGTCGGATGCTAACGCCGGAACTGACGGAGGCCGGGCGAGCCCGGCCTCCGTCTGCCTCGCATGAGGGCTTTGCGCTAGCGGCTGATCGCCACGTCGTCGACATGCACGCCCGTGTAGAGCGGCGACGAGATCAGCTGGTCGGCCGAGAAGCGGAACCGCACCTGCAGTGGGCCCGCCGGCGCCTTGAACGCGACCTTCTCGGGGGAGAACGCCGGGTAGTCCGCGTTCGTCCCGTCGAAGGCGAGCTGGTCGCTCCAGGCGCCCGTGACCTTGTCCCAGATCCACTTCGCCGTGCTCCAGTTCGTCCCGTCCGTCGAATATTCGACGGTCAGGAAGTCGAAGCCCGGCTCGGTGTCGCGCTTGTTCGCGAAGCTCACGAACGTCCAGCCGCCGGGTTGGTCGACCGGCGGCGACGTCAGCGTCGCGGTCGACTCGTCGAAGTACGGCGTGACCTGGAAGCTCGTGCCCGAGGTCGCACCCGGCGCCGCGCGCTTCCACGCGTGCAGCGGGTTGCCGGATTGTGCGGTCGTCCAGCCTTCGTCAGTCAGTTCCCAGCCGTACGGGCCCGCTAGGGAGACGCCGAGCGGCGTCCCGGGCGGCTCGACGGTTCCGCCGCCCCCACCGCCGCCGCCGGGGATCGTCTGGGTGAACGTGTACGTCCAGACTCCGCGGCCGTAGGTGCCGAGGACGAGCAGGTTCGGGTCGTTCGGCTTCAGGCACCGACGACGGCGGCCCCGAGCAGCAGCGCAACGACCGCCAGCGGGAATAGGCGAGTCCTCATGCAAAGACCTCCGTTCTGTTTCACCGCACTGAGTGACGCGAGACGCGTCCGACCGACTAAGTAATCCCTCGCACGAACTTCCAGACCCGCTACGTTCCGGTGGTGGCCGGGACGGTCGAGCTTCGCGACGGCCGAACGCTCGGCTACGACGCATGGGGGCCGGACGACGGCTACCCCGTCTTCGGGTTCCTCGGGACGCCCCAGACACGCCTCGCTCACCTCGGCAGCGCGGCGCCGGCGGCGGCGCGTGTGCGGCTCTTCCTCGTCGACCGGCCGGGCTACGGCGTCTCGTGCTTCCAGCCGGGGCGCCGGCTGCTCGACTGGCCCGACGACGTGGCGCAGCTCGCCGACGCGCTCGGCATCGACCGTTTCGCTGTCTTCGGGATGTCCGGGGGCGGGCCGCACGCCGCGGCCTGCGCCTATGCCCTCGCGAACCGCGTCTCCGCGCTGGGGTTGGTGAGCTCACCCGCGCCGGTCGCGGACCGCCCAGTGCTCAGGTACTCCCTGCCGCTGAACCGGCAGCCCCTCGTCGAGCTTGTCGCGGCGGACCGAGATGCGGCCGCGAAGTGGCTCGTCGAGGACTGCCGGCGCCGGCTCGAGGAAGCCGCCCAGGACGGCGGCGGCGATGGATCCGTCGACCCCGAGCTCCGCGAGCGGCTGCGCGCCGCCACGCTCGACTCGACGCCCGAGGGATACGCGCACGACCTCCTCCTGCTGTTCGTCTCCCCGTGGGGGTTCGCGCCGGAGGAGATCGCCGTGCCGACGAGCATTTGGCACGGCGACCGTGATCCGGCCGTGCCCTTCGCGGTCGCAGAGTTCTTCGCGCGCACGATCCCGAGCAGCTCGCTCACAGTCGTCGCCGGCGGCGGGCACCTCATCCTCTGGTCACATGCGGAGAAGATCCTCTCCGCGCTACGGTAGGCGCATGTGCCGAAACATCCAGACGCTCTTCAACTTCGACCCGCCCGCGAACG
>Ga0126310_10000674_pt1 | contig 12139 bp, 7 predicted proteins | sample Plot60_FD_92540 | JGI IMG/M metagenome (GOLD analysis project Ga0126310, IMG submission 92540) | Serpentine soil microbial communities from UC McLaughlin Reserve, CA, USA - Plot60 | ecosystem: Environmental > Terrestrial > Soil > Grasslands | place: USA: UC McLaughlin Reserve, Lake County... | reverse complement strand
TTTAGTTGGAAAGTTGAGACCTGGAGGGAGGCCCGGCTCGGCCGCTGGTTCTTCCTCCTCCAACTGCGCCAACACCTCTTTGTAGATCTCGATCTTGCCCGCCTGCTTCATCCGCTGTTGCACGCCGGCAACATAGTCCTCAAATATCTGATCCTGGCGTTCGCTGATCATCGACTGCTTCAACGTATCGCGTTGTGCGGTAAGTCCGGTCGTATCAGCATCGTATCTCTTCGTGACGCCGACTATCACCCACTTATCATCGACCTTGATCGGCGTCTTGCTAAACTCGCCCGGCTTCAAACCGTAAATGAGATCGTCGAGCGCAGTGCTCGAACCTGCTTTGCCGAGCGATGAGCCGAGTTTGAACGACTCTTCGGCGCCGGCGTCGTATCCTTCCTTCTCGCCAGCCGCCTTGATGCCGTCCGCACCAGTCAGACTCGCCGCGACGTCTTTCGCTTTCTGCTCCAACTGTTCTTTCGCTCGCTGCTGCTTGATCGAGTCAGCGATCTTCGTCTTGACTTCGTCAAAGTCCGGAATACGTGGATCTTTCTTTTCGACGAGCATCGGAACCGCGAAACCATTTTTGATACCGATCGCTTCGCCAACGTCATTCTGGTTATTCAACGGTTCGATAGTTTGCTCAAACTGTTGATTGGCTCCGATCTCGGGCACGTCGTCGCCGGACTTTATGAACGGCGTCTCGCGGACCATCTGAGCCGGATTCATGTTCGCCTGCGCGGCTAACTCCTGCGCGACTTTCTGCGGGTCTTTGGTTTCCTGAAGACGCGTATGGGCCTTCTGCGCCAGCTTGAATGCTTCGCCGTACGCTTTGCGGTTGCGCAAGGAAACGAGGAGGTCCGCCTTCGCTTGCTCGAACGTCTTCGGAACACTCTCGCCGCGACGAAGAATGTACCAGTTACCGCCATAACGAATTGGGACGTCAGAAACATCGCCCGGCGTCATATCAACCGCTCGATCGTAGAGGCTGTGCGGTTTGCTTTCGTTCTTCTTGTACGGTTTTTCCAGCAAACCCCCGTTCTTCGCGGTCGCCGGATCTTCGGAGTTACCTCTTGCAGCTTCAGCGAATGCTTCTTTGGTGGCTTGTCCCGTCGTCCCGCGCAACCTGGTGATCAGCTCTTTTGCTTTTTGTTCGACTTGTGCATCGAGATCCTTGCGCGCAACTTTCAGAAGGATCTGCTGGATCTCTACGCCTGCTTCCTTGTATTTCGGCTCGAGACGGTCGTACTCCGCTTTCAACTCCGAATCCTGAACCGGAAGCTTGGAACCGACTTTTTCAGTTTCTATAAAGACGTAGCGAAGTTTTCTCTGCGGCTCGAGGTAGCGATAATCAGTCTTGTGACTGTCGTAAAAACTGCGCAGCTCGTCATCGCTCGGCTGAATCTTCGTCGCCAACTTGTCTGTGGAAAGAGCGACGTAGCTCACGTCGAACGAAGTGTTGCGTCGTTGATACTCCTTTTCGACTTCGGCGTCGGAAACGTTGACGCTCGCACTCACAAACGCTCTTAGTTTCTCCTGGGCGATCTCGTCGCGAATGTCATTCTCAAACTTCTCGATATCGCCGTAGCGCGCCGTCACGGACTCCTTGTACCTGTCGTAGCCGACAAAGGTTCCGGAGGCATCGGAAAACTGCTTGCGAATCCGCTCAGCGACCTCTCCGTCACTGGCGCCGAGGCCGAGGCGCGCGGCTTCCTGCGAAATCACTTGCTTGCTGATGAGGCCGTCGAGGAAACGCTTGTTGCCGCCCAACTGGGCCAGGCTGATGCGGCTGCCGAACATCTGCGCGTAATTCTCGCGGATGCGCGCGACGTCAGCGACGGTGATGCTGCCGGAACCCACTTTCGCAACTACTTCCGTGTTTTTGGTCGGGTCAATACTGTTTGCTGTGCGGCCGGGGGCGTAGAAGATGACCAGACTGACGGCCATCAGGATCGCAAATAATACAATGATGATACCGCGGGTTCGTTCGAGTCGGCTGAGTTGTTTGAGCATTGTTTATTACCTTTCAGAAACTGCGGATTGTACAACAACGGACGGTAGGGCGGTAGCGCGGCGTCTGGTCCTTAAATTCAAGCCGCTGATGAACGCAGGTAAACGCGGATCAGACAAGCAAATGTCTTATCTGCGTCCACCTGCGTTTATCTGCGGCTTCCTTCGTTGCCGGAATGCGATCGTGGTGATATTTTAATCCACTTCATGGACAAACTTGGTGGCTTACCATGGTTGTGGGTCGGGTTCAGTTTATTCATTTTCACCATGCTGAGCCTCGATCTGGGCCTCTTCAACCGCAAAGCTCACACAATTAAATATCGAGAGGCCTGGATCTGGAGCGGCGTCTGGGTGACGCTGGCGACGATGTTCGCCGGTATCGTTTTTTACTATCTGGGTTCCGCAAGCGGGATCGAGTTTCTGACCGGCTACCTCATCGAATTATCGCTCTCAGTCGATAACCTTTTCGTCTTTCTGCTGATCTTCTCTTACTTCAAAGTCCCGGCCAGATTTCAGCACCGCGTACTCTTCTGGGGCGTCATGGGCGCGCTCATAATGCGCCTGACGATGATCTTCGTCGGCGCGGCGCTCATCAATCGCTTTCACTGGATCATCTATATCTTTGGCGGCTTCCTCGTTTATACCGGAATCAAGATGTTCCGGAACGAGGAAATCGATATCCAACCGGAACAAAACCCGCTCATTCGGGCGGTCACGCGGTTTCTTCCGATCACCAGGCACTACGAAGATGAGAAGTTTTTCACCAGGAAAAACGGCAAACGGACGGGTACCCTTCTGTTGCTGGTGCTGATGGTCGTCGAAGTCACGGACCTGGTGTTTGCAGTGGACTCGATTCCGGCCATTTTCGCGGTCACCACCAATACGTTCATTGTCTACACGTCGAATGTCTTTGCCATTCTCGGTCTGCGATCAATGTATTTTCTGATGGCGGGCGTGGTTGATAAGTTTCGCTACCTCCGGTTCGGGCTGGCCATTGTTCTCACGTTTATCGGTCTGAAAATGCTCGCCGGCGCGGTCGGATTTCACATTCCAACAGCAATATCCCTCATTGTAGTCGCCGTCGTGCTGGTCGGATCCGTAGTCGCGTCGCTCCTAATCGCCCCCGAAGGCGAAAAGACGATCACGGTCGACCTGCCCCCGGATTTCGATCTGCCACGTGACGAATAGACCCGATTTACAAGATTATTTGCAGGATATACAGGATGAATTTCGGCTACCTCGGAAAAACGTATAAATTTGTTTAAAAATCTGCTGGCAATCCGCGTTACCGCTGTGCTAAATTCCTGAGTCGGTAGTGTTGCTGCCCGGATCGGACTCACCTGGTTCCAACGCGGTTGGACCTCCTTCCCCAAGTCGATTTAGACCAATGGTTGCGAATAAAACCAGTCGTTTTGCCTATGATTGGTGGATTATTCAGAAGCGTTTTGTCTATCTGGTAATCGCCATCTTTATGCTTTGCGGACTCGCCGCGGGTGCCGCCGTCTACGTTTACAAGTACGGAAACCCGTTCCGGAACGTCGCGGTGGTCAATCACCCGGCCGGCGCGCGGTTCGTTTCGTTCGAAGGCGACGTGCGCGTGATTCGCGCCGCCACCCGCGAGATGATCCCCGCCAACGGCGATACCGAGCTTTACCCCGGCGATACGGTGCAGACGCAGGCCAACGGCCGCGCCCGCATAGGCCTCGCCGACGGTTCGACTCTCCTAGTCAAGCCCAACAGCACGATCATCGTGCGTGACAATGCCCGCGCTGACGACGGCAAAAAGACGAACGTGCACGTCGTTGTCGATAGCGGCCAGTTGTCGCTCCACACTGAGCAGCAGGCGGACGGCACCACAAACGTCGTCGAAACCCCCAAGACAAAGAGTTCAATGGGCGAGAAGACGACCGCCAGCTTCGGTGTCAATCCTGAAGGCACTGAAGAAATTCGCGTTGCGAGCGGTGCGATCGAGACGACCAACAGCGCAGGGGAAAAGACTTCGATTCGTGAAGGCGAGTACGTTTCTGTCAATAACTCCGGTCGCTTGTCGCCCGCGCAGAAGTTGTTGGACGTGCCGCAGCCGGCCCGGCCACACGATCGCGAGCAGGTATTTATTGGCCCAAACGGCGCCGCGAGTGTCGCGTTGAAGTGGCAGCGACCGCAGTCCGGCACACCTGCTTACTATCGCGTCGAAGTCGCGACTTCGCCGTTCTTCGTTGCGGACGGAAAGGTTATCGAGCGCGATCAACTCGTGGCGACTGAGTTTGGCGCGAGCGATCTACGTCCCGGTGTTTACTTCTGGCGCGTGCGAGCAACTGCCGCCAGCGGTCAGGCGAGTGACTGGAGCGATCCACTGAAGTTTGTGGTTACTGCTCGGGGCAGTTCGCAAGTCGCAGTCTCAGATCTCAGCACCGAACTCCTCGGTGGCAGCATTTATCTGATTCGCGGCAAAGCCGATCCGGGCGTGACCATCCGTTGCAGCGGTCGTGAGACGATCGCCGCGCCTGACGGCGCATTTCAGATCCAGGTCACTGCCGCGGCAACTACGCGTGAGCTCACGCTCGAAGCCCAGGATTCCCGAGGCAACACCAGTCAATACAAAGTTTCACTTTCCGCACGCGCCGGGCGCGGCAGAACCTGAGTTGCACCTAAGCCGCATGTCGAGTCACGTAATCCTTCTAACGGATGCTCACGAAGCGCCAGCCTACGAGTTGATCGAGGCCCTGCGTGCGGCCGGCGTGAAGACTCTCATCGAAGGCCTGCGTGAGGTCGAGGTCGAAAAGGCCCTCGCCCAACAAAAGAAACGCGAGGGCAAAAGCGACGCCGAAGGACCGCCGCCGTTGGCCGTGCTGTATGAAGTGGTTCCCGGTGCTGACATGGTCGAGCTCCACACCGCGGTCGACCACGCAAAAGCTTTCTGGCCCGGCGCTCCCCTCATCGCATGTCGCCGGCAAACAAACGGTTATCAAAGCCACAACCTGCGGAGTCTCGACGGCGCAACTCTCAAGCGAATCGGCTTCCTCGCGGTCGCGGACAAGTCAGCACAACTTCCAGCACTGCTGCGCGAAATCGAAGGTCATGGCGGTTCAGGCGAGCTCCGACTTCCCGACACATTCGACACGCCGTCGGAAGCCGGCTCACCTTCTCTGCCCAAAAAGATCAAGTTCAGCCATCTGCGTGCAGCTTACGACATCGTCTCCTCTTTGCACTTCAGCGGCGATCAGAGCGGCGCGGCAAACACCGCGCTCGCCGGTTTGCAGGGTCTCATCAAAGCTGACCGCTGGGCCATCTACCTGTTTACCGAATCAAAAGGTCTCGAAAGCTCGACACTCGAAGCGATCGCGGTAAGAAAGGCTGGTGAAGAGGAGGCTCCGAACGACGACGAATGGACACAACTCGAGCCGGATCTACCGATAGGCTCGGAAACGAAAGCAGCAAAACGCGCGGCCGCGGGAATGGGAATCATCAAGCGAAAGGAACGCAGACAGTTCGTCGTTGCGATTCCTTTGATCTGCGGCGAGCGAATCCTCGGAGTTCTTGAAGGGATTCGTGAAGGCACAGGGGCGCACGCGTTTAAGAAGACTGACGTCGAACTGCTCGACTCACTCTCGCTCCCCATTGCGTCTGCTCTCGCAAACGCAGTTCGCATTGCCGAGGCTGAGCGTCTTTCGCAAACCGACGATCTGACGAAGCTTCACAACGCGCGTTACCTGCGCCAGTTCCTCTTGAACGAGATCCGGCGCGCGCGTCGTTACCAGACGAGCGTAGCGGCACTGTTTCTGGATCTTGACGATTTCAAACAGATCAACGACGTACACGGTCATCTCGTCGGCTCGCACGTGCTGATGGAAATGGCGGCCGTTATCCTCTCTTCTATTCGCGACACTGACGCCGTTGCACGCTACGGCGGCGACGAGTTTGTGATCGTGTTGCCTGACACGGGCACTGAGCTCGCGGGCCAGGTCGCCGAACGCATTCGTCAGAAAATCATCCGTCATAATTTCAACGGCGGCCGACGGCTCCAACTCTCTTTGACTGCGAGTTTCGGAGTCGCAGCCTTTCCCAAACACGCTTCTTCCCCCCAACAACTGATCTCGTGTGCGGATACCGCCATGTATGAGGCGAAAGCCGCGAATAAAAACTGCGTCCGTTTCGCCGCCGACCTCGTGAGCAAGGAGTCCGCAAGGCGCGCCGCCGCCAACTTGGAAAACACAGATCACACGGATATCCGTGACAATCAACCAGTGTCCGTGTAATCCTCGGCTAAGTTGTGATATTTTCCCGTTTACGCGGTATGTGTTCAGGGTGTATCTTAGGATTTCGGACGTTTAGGCGACATTTACCGCCGATCCCACCCGAAGTTCCAGTCTAACCACCACGGGAAGTGAATAAAGTCTAGATGGCGTTCAAATCTATCTTCAGTCTGTTTTCCAGCGATCTAGCTATTGATCTCGGGACGGCGAACACGCTGGTGTATGCAAAAGGCCGCGGCATCGTTGTATCTGAACCTTCTATTGTCGCAATTAACAAAGTAACCAATCAGGTCGAAGCTGTCGGACGTGACGCGAAAGACATGTTGGGCCGCACGCCCGGCAACATCGTCGCTATCCGGCCGATGAAAGACGGTGTCATTGCCAACTTCGAAGTCACGGAGAAGATGCTTCAACACTTCATCCGCAAAGCTCACAACGGAAAGACATGGGTGAGCCCGCGTGTCGTCATCGGTATTCCATCCGAGATCACGCAAGTGGAACGACGCGCCGTTGAAGACTCTGCGTATCGTGCAAAGGCTTCCGAGGTGTATCTCGTCGAAGAAGCGATGGCGGCGGCAATCGGCGCCGGACTTCCGATCACTGAGCCACACGGAAACATGGTCGTCGATATCGGCGGAGGCACGACTGACATCGCAGTGATCAGCTTGAGCGGTATCGTCTACTCGCGCGCAGTGCGTGTAGCCGGGAACGAGATGGATGAGGCAATCATCCAATTCATCAAGCGGAAGTACAACCTGCTGATCGGTGAACGCACGGCCGAGGCGATCAAGATCGAGCTGGGTTCGGCATACCCGCTGGATGAGCCGCTGTCGTTCGAAGTGCGCGGCCGAAATCTCATCGAGGGAATTCCCAAGACGATTACGATCACGGACGACGAAGTCCGCGAAGCGCTGGCCGATTCGATCTCGACGATCATCAACGCGGTGCGCGTCGCGCTCGAGCGAACTCCGCCGGAGTTGTCAGCGGACATCGTGGAACGTGGGATCGTACTGACAGGTGGCGGTGCATTGTTGAAGAATCTCGACAAACGACTTTCGATCGAGACTGGTTTGCCGGTGTCGCTGGCCGACGATCCGCTTGCTTCAGTGGTGCTGGGCACGGGCAAGATGTTGTCGGACTTCGATCTACTCAAACGTGTGAAGTGGGAAAACACGATGGTGAGCGGAATGTAGTTATAGTATCCACAGATCACACAGAGGGTCTGTGTAATCCGAGTAATCTGTGGATGATCTGAGATTTGCGTGGCTTCGGTTCGCACACAAAAAGAAATTCGGCAACGAGCTCCCATCTGGCTCGTCTCGTTGCTTGTCGCCAATCTCGTGATCATGGCGGTTGACGCCAAAGACGCCGACGGCCGCCAGAAAGTGCTGCGCATCTGGACGCAAAGCTTTGCCTCCCCACTGCAAAATGTATCTTCGAAGGCTTCCGGCGCCACCTCCGGTTTTTTCCAGCAGATCTGGAACTTCCGCAGCACGGCCCAGGAAAACGAGCAACTGAAAGAGCGTCTGACGCAGGTTGAAACCGAACTCCACACCGCGCACCAGGCCGCCGCTGAAGCCGAGCGCCTCAAAACGCTGCTGAACCTCAATGAGCAGACAAACATCAATAGCGTTCCCGCTCGCGTGATCGCGCGCGATCCGTCGGTATGGTTCAACACGATCACCATTAATCGCGGCAGCAGCTCGGGAGTCGAAATGAACATGCCCGTCGTCACTGCCGGCGGCATCGTGGGACGCATCATCACTGTCGGTCCGTGGTCGTCGCAGGTCATGCTGATCACAGACGAGAAAGCCGGCGCGGGCGCGGTGGTGGGCCAGCTGGGGCAATCAGGCGCACTGGGTTCAGTGCGCGGACGTGCGGACCTCGGCGTCGGATTGATCGAAATGCGTTACGTGTCTGGTATCGAGAAAGTGGAAGTTAACGACTATGTGATGACGACGGGTCAGGACGGAATTTATCCGCCGGGTTTGAATGTCGGTCGCGTTGTTGACGTTAAGAACGGAACGGCGACGCAGGCCCACCAGATTCTGATTCAACCCGGCGCGCAGCTTGATCACATGGAGGAGGTCGCGGTACTCCTCTATCACCCCCCGCCGCGTTCTGTGCCCGAACAAACTCCGCAGCAGAACGCAGACAGAACCAGGAGATAGCTTTTAGTGGCAACTGGCAATCGATTCAATTGGCAATGGTTCTATGTCGCAGCTTAAGATTGCCGCAGTTTTGTTGGTCTCGATCCTGCTTCAGCTTTCGCTGCGCGAGGTTTGGGGACCACTTTCGTATGTCGACTTTCCCCTCGTAGTCGTTGTTTACATCGCTTTGCAACGTGACGCCTGGCAAGCGTTGCTGGTCGGCACTCTGGCGGGATTGATCGTTGACGCTGCGAGTGGCGGGTTGGTCGGGGCGGGAGGTTTTTCGAAAACGCTAACGGCGTATCTCATCTATTTCGCGGCGACGCGTGTAAATCTTGAAAATCCACTGTTGCGGATTCCGGTGCTTGCGGCCGGTTCGTTGCTGGATTCCGCAATCTACGTTTTCTGGCACCGGGTGCTGGGCTCTCCGCCGGCTGTGCCATTCGTACAGACGATGTCATATAAACTAATAGCTACAACGGTGGCCGGCACGCTGGCGCTTTACCTGCTCGACGCACTGGTGTCAGAGCGCAACACGCAGCGACGGCAGTTTGCGACTCGCCGCCGCGTCGCGAGACGGTCGACAGGATCGCTAAGAAGGAGATGATCTTCTCCTGATCTGTTGTGCCCTTTGTGCTTTTGTGGCATCTAAAACCGAGTCACGATGAAATTCGAAGACACATCTCAAAATCTTCGCGCACGCCTCCGGTTCATTCAGGTGCTGGTCATCGGGATGCTCAGCCTGCTCAGCATTCGCCTGTACGTGTTGCAGGTCGTCAGACATGACCGCTACGCCGAAATCGCCGAGAACCAGCGTCGCCGCCGTCTTCCGATCCCTGCGCCGCGCGGCATGATCTTCGACCGCGAAGGCCGCGTCATCGTCGATTCGCGTCCCATTTACAACGTGATCCTCTCACGCGAAGACGTGAAGGGTAAGGATCTTACGTCGTTGATCGAACCTCTCTCGGAAGGTCTCGGTGTCGACAAGGACATCCTGCACGACTACTTCGAGATGGTGAAAACGATGCCGGCGTTTGAGTCGATTACGGTCAAGCAGGGCGCGACGCCGGGCGACATCTCGTGGGTTGAAGCACACAACCTCGAGTACCCCGAGCTGCGTGTTGAGCAACAACCGCAACGCCGTTATCCAGCGGACGGCTCACTCGCGCACGTGCTCGGCTACGTCGGGGAAATCAGTCCGGAGCAACTAGAGAAACAAGTCTATAAAGACAAAGGCCTTAAACCAGGCGACATCATCGGCCTCAGTGGCATCGAGCAGATCTACGACGACTACCTGCGCGGCAAGGACGGCTATCGCGAAGTGGTAGTCGACAGTCGCGGCCGCATTCAGGACGAGATTGAAACCATTGCGCCGACACCCGGACGCGATCTGGTCACTACCATCGATCTCGATCTCCAACTACGCGCCGAAGAGCAACTGAAGAATTCAGTCACGCACCGCGGCGTGATTATCTCGATGGATCCGAACAACGGTGAAATCCTCGCGCTGGCTTCGGCCCCGAGTTTCGATCCGAACCTCTTTTCACAACGAATCACGACAAAGGAAGGACGCGCCGAGTACGCAGCGCTTTTGAACGATCCGGAAAAGCGACTGATCAACCGCGCGATTCAGAGTCGTTACCCACCCGGGTCGACGTGGAAGATCCCAATGGCCATCGCCGGCTTGAAACAGGGCGCTATCACACTCGAACATTCGAATCTCGTCTGTGGCGGCGGTATCCAAATCGGCAACAAGTTCACGCGTTGCATGGGCAATCATGGCTCGCCTGACATCAAAACGGCCATCACCCATTCGTGCGACGGTTATTTCTATCGTCTCGGATTGAAGATGGGCATCGACGGCATCGCGGCGATGGTTGACGAGTTTGACCTGAACAAGCGCACCGGTATCGATCTTCCAAACGAAGTCGTGAGCTGGACGCCTTCGCGGGAATTCAAACGCAAGATGCAGCCACGCGATCCTGAATGGCGCGACATCGATACTGTCTACGCGTCGTTCGGGCAGGTTTACGACATCATCACTCCGATCTCTTTGCTGCGAACGATCGCCGCAGTCAGTGTTAATGGTCAAATGTACATCCCGCACCTGCTAAAGGAAGTCCGGGCGGTCGGCAATCCAGGCACGCAGGATTACAAGGCGCCAGTCACATTCCAGCCGCTCGACCAGTCGCGGCCGAATCCGAAAGTAATTCCGATTCCGGAAGCGATCGATCACGCAGTGGTTCAAGGTATGTGGCAAGTCGTGAACGCCGGCGGCACGGGGGCTCCCATTCAGATGGCTGGATTTGATATCGCGGGAAAGACGGGCACGGCGCAGGTCGTGGAACTAGGAAAAGACACCGGCAAGAACAAAGACCATTCGTGGTTTGTGTCGTACGCTCCGGCTTACAAGCCCGAGATCGCGATGGTCGCCCTCATCGAGAACTCGGGATTTGGCGGAACCCACGCGGCGCCGGCAGTTCGTGGAGTTTACGATGTCTACTATCGCAAGACTCGTCACGAAGAACCGCCGGGAACGGTCAAACAGCAGATCGCGAAGCAAGAAACCACTGACAAGAAGAAACCGGCAGCCTCCGCTGCGGCTTCACAGCAGACAGCAGTCAATAACCAGTAGTTTAGATGGTCGCAATTATTCACAAGCGCAGTTGGCGTGATTTCGACTGGATCCTGGCGCTGCTCGCCATCGGTATCGTGCTGTTCGGCACGGTCCAGATTCGCAATGCGCAGCCGACCGAGACCTATTGGGTCAAGCAACTAATCGGACTCGCGATTGGCCTCGTCGCGATGCTCGCGATTGCGTTCACCGACTATCGGCGTCTGCTCAACCTCGCACCTGCGTTTTATGTCTTCGGTTTAATACTGCTGGTGCTCGTTCTGTTTCCCGGCATCGGCTTGAAGATCAACGGACAGCGCGCATGGATCAAGGTGCCCGGTATCGGCCAGTTTCAACCTTCAGAGTTTGTGAAGGTTACGACGGCGATGATGCTGGCGCGGTATTTCGGGAAAAACCGTATTGAGGTCCTGACGATAAAAGACATGGTCGTGGGCGGGCTGATCCTTCTGTTGCCGATTGGCCTAATCCTGCTCGAGCCTGATGTCGGCTCAGTGCTGACGTATATGCCGATTCTCGCGGTCGTACTTTTCCTGTCGGCGATTAGGCTTCGATTAGTGGTGGCGGCTGCGGTGCTCGCGGTGGCCATGATTCCCGCTGCGTACGTAATGGGCGTCAAGACCGGGGCGGTGAAAGCGTACCAGCAGGAACGTATCAACGTGATTCTCGATCCGGAGAATGCTGACCGGCGTGGTATCGGATATCACACGTGGCAGTCGATTATAACTGTCGGCGAGGGTGGACTATTCGGCTCGCGTTCATCGGTCGAACACTCGCAAAGCGGTTTGAAATTTCTGCCTGAGCCACACACTGACTTTATTTACGCGGTTCTCGCGGAGAACGCCGGTTTCACGGGGTGCATTTTGGTCCTCCTCGCGTACGTCGTATTGCTTTCACGTTTGATCACGGGGGCTCGTCGCGCATCGGACCGCATGGGCATGCTCTTCATCATGGCCTTCGTAGGCGGTCTGACATTTCAGATCTTCATCAACATCGGCATGGCTTTAGGCATCTCGCCCGTGATCGGAGTGCCCCTGCCGTTGATGAGCGCCGGCCTCGCCTCGCTCATCGCCACCTTCATCGCCATCGGCTTCGCT
>Ga0126310_10000673_pt1 | contig 12146 bp, 13 predicted proteins | sample Plot60_FD_92540 | JGI IMG/M metagenome (GOLD analysis project Ga0126310, IMG submission 92540) | Serpentine soil microbial communities from UC McLaughlin Reserve, CA, USA - Plot60 | ecosystem: Environmental > Terrestrial > Soil > Grasslands | place: USA: UC McLaughlin Reserve, Lake County... | reverse complement strand
GTGGCTCCGCCGGCTCATCACCCGCGAGGTCGGCCTCGAGAGCTACGCCGAGGTCCTGGAGCCGAGCCCAGATGACGTCAAGGTCGTCATCACGTTCGGTGACCGCGACGTCTGAAGCACCCGCAGGCGGTTCTGTCCCGCTGACAGCTCCTCGGGCGACCTGCGGTCGGCCGTTCGACGCGCGCGTCAACGGCTCTCGGGCTCAGAGTCCGAGCTCGGTCATCGCTACGGTGAGGCCATGGGTGCCCTGGCCGGCTTGGTCCAGCGAGGACTGATGGCCCCCGACTGGGCCGAGGCGCTGGCGCCCGTCGACCAGCGCATCAGCGCGATGGGCCAGTTCCTGCGAGCCGAGCTCGCGGCCGGCAGGCAGTACCTGCCGTGCGGGGAGAACGTGTTCCAGGCGTTCCGCCGGCCACTCGCCGACGTTCGTGTCCTGATCGTGGGCCAGGATCCCTACCCCACACCGGGACATCCCATCGGACTGTCCTTCGCCGTGGCACCCGACGTCCGGCCGCTGCCGGCGTCGCTGCGCAACATCTACCAGGAGCTCTCCAGCGACCTCGGGACTTCGACCGTGCCGCACGGCGACCTGACCGCGTGGGCCGACCGCGGAGTCATGCTGCTCAACCGGGTCCTCACGGTCAGGCCGGGCGAGGCCGCTTCTCACCGCGGCCTCGGTTGGGAGGAGGTCACGGACTGCGCGATCACGGCCCTGGTACGCCGTGGCGGCCCCGCCGCCGCCATTCTTTGGGGCCGTGACGCCCAGTCGCTCCGGCCCGCGCTCCGGACGGTCCCCTGGGTGGAGTCGGTCCACCCGTCTCCTCTGTCCGCGGCGCGTGGGTTCTTCGGCTCCCGGCCGTTCTCGCGCGTCAACCGGCTGCTCACCGACCAGGGCGGCGAGGCGGTCGACTGGTCGCTACCCCCCATGTCCTGGGCGGAATAAAGTTGAATGTGAAATTATTATGCCTGTCATGAACGACCGGATGCCCGCTCTGTACATCGGCCACGGCGCGCCGCCCCTCCTCGACGACCCCTTGTGGTCGACCCAGCTCTCGGGTCTGGCCGCTGACCTCCCGCGTCCGACTGCGATCCTGATCGTGAGCGCGCACTGGGAGTCCGCTCCGGTGATGCTGTCCGCCGACGGAGCGCCGCTGGTCTACGACTTCGGGGGGTTCCCCGAGAAGTACTACCGGATGACCTACCCGACGCCGCCGGCCACGGCACTCGCCGAGCGGATCGCCGCGATGCTGCCGGCTGACGAGCCGGTCCACCAGCACACCAGCCGCGGCCTGGACCACGGCGCCTGGGTTCCGCTCAAGATCATGTACCCCGACGGCGACATCCCGGTGCTGCAGATGTCCCTCCCGACCCAGGATCCCGTCCGCTTGCTGAAGCTGGGCGAGCGCCTGCGGCCGCTGCGTGACGAGGGCGTGCTCGTCATCGGCTCTGGGTTCCTCACCCACGGCTTGCCGTTCCTCACAGAGTTCCGCATCGATGCGGCCGCCCCCGGGTGGTCGAAGGAGTTCGACTCCTGGGCCGGCGAGGCACTGGCCCGCGGTGACGTGGACGCGCTGGCGTCGTACCAGTCCGAGGCGCCCGGCATGCCGTTCGCGCACCCGACGGTCGAGCACTACACCCCGCTGTTCGTCACGCTCGGCGCGTCGACCGACCCGGAGCAACCGGGTGAGCAGCTGTTCGCGGGGTTCTGGATGGGGCTCTCGAAGCGCTCGCTCCAGGTCGCCTGACCGAACCTCGTACACACGACCGCCGCGTGCCATCATCGGAGGCGTGACCGAGGGTGCGACGACCGCTCATGTCCAGCGCTACAAGCAGACCTTGTCCGACATGGCGGACCTCGTCGGCGAGCAGGGGCACACCGACAACGAGCGGCGCTGGAGCCGACTCGTCGGCGAGCTCCACGACGCCCGCGCCGAGCTGGACGCCTCGGCCGACGGGCGTGCGGCCATCGCCGGGATGCTGACGGACACGCGTCCCACCGTGCGGCTGTGGTCGGCCGCCGCGGTGCTCTTCTGGGATGAAGCACTGGCCCGTCCGGCCCTCGAGGAGCTGCGGGAGTCGCCGGGACGCTACGGCCTGCACTCGATCACCGCCAAGCACACCCTGCTGGAGTACGACGCCGGTCGGCTCTCTCCGGATGACGCTCTGCCGGGGAACTGACCGCTCCCTCATCCCTTCGTGACCGCGTCGAGCTCCTCCAGCTCCTCCGCGGTCGGCTCCCACCGCATGGCCGCGGCATTTCTGCGCACCTGGTCGCCGGACGTGGCGCCCGCGATGACGCTCGCCACGGTCGGCTGGGCGGCGAGCCCGCTGATCGCCACGTCCAGGATCGACAGCCCTCGCGCCTCGGCGTACTTCTCCAGCGCCTCGATCCGGTCCCAGTCGGCGTTGGCGAACCACGGTGACTGGCCCGACCGCGCACGCGACCCCTCCGGTGCTTCGTGGCCGCGGTGGTACTTGCCGGTCAGCAGGCCGTACTCGAGTGGGAAGTAGGGGAGCACTCCGAGCCCGAAGTGCTCGGCTGCCGGGACGACCTCGGCCTCGATGGTGCGATCGAGCAGGGAGTAGCGGTTCTGCACGGAGACGAACCGCTCGAGGCCCGCGACCCGCGAGGTCCAGCCCCAGTCGGCGACCTGCCAGCCGCTGACGTTGGAGCACCCGAGGTACTGCACCCTGCCCTCGCGGACCAGGTCGGTGAGCACCGACAACGTCTCCTCGATCGGCGTCACCGGGTCGGGGAAGTGGAGTTGGTAGAGATCGATCCGGTCGGTGCGGAGCCGCTTCAGTGAGGCCTCCACGGCTCGGCGGACGTAGCGCCGGGATCCACGGGCGCCGTGGTCGGGACCGTTGCTCCCGTGCATGTCGCTGCCGAACTTCGTCGCGATCACGAAGCGGTCGCGCCGACCCTGGAGCGCGACGCCGATCATCTCCTCGCTCTGACCCAGACCGTAGGAGTCCGAGGTGTCGAGGAAGGTCGCGCCCGTGTCCTCCGCGGCGTCGACGATGCCGCGGACCGCGTCCAGGCCGACCCGGCGCCCGAAGGCGTTGCAGCCGACCCCGACCGCGCTGACCACGAGTCCCGAGTCGCCCAGCCGGCGGTAGGTCATCTCCGTCACGCGATCGACCCTACTTCGACACCGACGCCTCGATCAGGTCGAGGTCGCGGACGCAGAATCCGTGGTGCGCCCACTCCTCGTCGAGGACCGTGGCGAGGCACCCGCGCACCGAACGCCCGCGCGCGTACGGCGGCCAGCCCCCGTCGTCCGGGATCGGCGCCGGTGCCTCGAGGTCCTCGGTGGTGACCGATGTGAGCCAGGCCTCGAGCTCGGCAGCCTGCGCGTCGCGGACGGCCAGCACGTCCCCCAGGGATGGGTCGGCCGCCAGGTCCAGCCCTTGCTCCTCCCGCTCGGGAACGAAGTCCGACGCCAGCCCGATGGGGGTGAACAGCTCGCTCGTGCCGAGACAGCAGCGGCGGAACCAGGAGTCGTGGACGAAGACCAGGTGACGCATTGTCTGCACCGCCGACCACTCGTCGTTCACGCTGAGGTGCTCGATGCCCGGATTTGCCCTCACCCGGTCCACGGTGGACGCCCAATCGGCGCGCAGCCGCTGCCACCCCTCGAGCAAGTCGGCAGGATCGCGGGACCGCAGCAGCATCCGGACGGGGTGGCGCCGGTCGAGCTCGGCCTCGACGTACTCCATCACCTCGACGCCGTTGACCACGAGGTTGGTGATGAGTCCGTCGATCTCGGCGTCCTGCATGATCACCCCGATCAGACGTGCCCGGTTGAGGTTGCACTCGCGGAACTCCGCACCCTCCATGTCCTCGTCCACGTACCGCTTCATGTCGGGCAGGCTAGGCCCTCCTGCCGACACCGGCTGACCGCCGGTGGCCCTGAGGCGGCACTGCCACGATGGGGCGATGCGCTTCTTGTCGATCCAGTCGTTCGTCGCCTACGGCCACGTCGGCAACTCCGCGGCGGCCTTTCCGCTGCAGCGGCTCGGGCACGAGGTCTGGCCGGTGCCGACGGTGGTGTTCTCCAACCACACGGGGTACGGCGCGTGGGAGGGGCCGGTGCTCCGGCCCGAGGACGTGCGCGCCCTGGTCGCCGGGATCGAGCAGCGGGGGGTGCTCGCCACGTGCGACGCCGTGCTGTCCGGCTACCTCGGCGATCCGGGGATGTGCGAGGTCGTCGCGGATGCGGTCGGCCTGGTCAAGGCGGCCAACCCGGAGGCGACGTACACCTGCGACCCGGTGATGGGGAACGCCACCAGCGGTTGCTTCGTCGACCCCGCCATCCCGCCGATGATCCGGGAGCAGGTCGTGCCGCACGCCGACATCATCACGCCGAACCAGTTCGAGCTCGGGTTCCTCACCGGCACCGAGCCGCACACCCTCGAGTCGACGCTCTCCTCGGCGGATGAGGCCAGGGCGATGGGGCCGTCCACGGTGCTGGTGACCTCGGTGCTCCGTCCGGACCGATCCGAGGACACCATCGAGATGCTGGCGGTGACCGGCGAGGGCGCATGGCTGGTCAGCACCCCCCAGCTGCAGATCAAGGCCAACGGCTCCGGTGACCTCACCGCCGCCCTCTTCACCGCTCACCTGCGTTCGACCGGATCGGCCGCCGAGGCGCTCGGCCTCACCGCCTCGTCCGTGGTCGGCGTGCTCCGGGCGACCATCGACTCCGGCGAGCGGGAGCTGCAGATCGTCCTGGGCCAGGACGCCATCGCCTCGCCCACCGCGGAGTTCGAGGTTGAGCGGGTCCGGTGAAGGGTCGGGTCGTGTGCCTGAGACCGGGCTATGGCCCGGTCTCAGGCACACGACCGACAAGAAGGAGCCGGTGACAGGAATCGAACCCGCGACATCCTCTTTACAAGAGAGGCGCTCTACCGTCTGAGCTACACCGGCGCGCCGCCCTGTGCTGCTGGGAGCTGCTGCGAGCGGCCGGGCAAGCCTAGCCAGCCCGATGCGGGATCACTCAGCCAAGAATGACTCGATCGAACGCCGGATCCCCGCCGCGTCGAGGCCATGCGCCCGTTGGTGCTCCGCCGGGGTGCCGTAGTGGCGGAGCTCCATCCGTCGCGTGCCCAGCGACAGCAGCCGATGCGGAACCCCGACCAGCGCATCGGAGACCACGCGGGCGGACGTGCCCGCCAGCCATGGCTCGACCAGGACGACGTCGGGCGCGGTCAGCACCGCGCGGAACGTCGAGGAGTCGAACGGCCGGACGCTGTGCGCGTAGACCACGGTCACATCGCGATCGGCGGTGGCGGCGAGCACGTCGTCCAGCACCGGGCCGAGGACCACCACGGTGGCAGCCGAGCCGCGGCGTACGACGTGGAGACCGGTTCCGCCGAACGACTCGGTGTTGGTCTGCTCGACGATCCGCACGTAGTGCAGGCCGTCGGCGGCCACGGCCCGGCGTAGCACGTCGTTGGTCTCCTGCGCTGTCCCCGGGGCATGGATGACGACGTCGGGCAGCGTGTCGAGCAGTGCGACGTCACCGGGGACCTGATGGGTTCGCCCGGAGCGTGACGCGTCGAACGATCCCCCACCGCCGACCAGGACCCCACCGACGCCCTGATGCGGGAAACCGAGCTTGACCTGCTCGAACGCCCTCTCCACGAGAAAGGTCCCGAACGAGTGGACGACCGGCCGCAGACCCGTCAGCGCCATTCCGGCTCCGACGTTGACCATCAGCTGCTCGCGGATGCCCACGTTCACCACCCGTTCGGGATGGCGGCGCTCTGCCTCGGTGAAGAACCGAGCGGAGATCTCGGCGTACACCAGCGCCGTGGAGCGGTCTTCGTCGAGCAGGGCGGTGACCGTGCGCGCGAACTGCATGCGCGGATCCCGAACGAGTGGGCGGGGGTTCACCGTGACGGTCATGCGGCCACGTCCTGGAGGTCCAGGACGGTGGCGACGACCACATTGGGCAGGCCGACGGGCCGCTCGGTCAGCGCCTTCTCGAGGGCATCGCGATCGCGCCCGTCGACGGTCACGACGTGCCATCCCTCGGTGGTGAACCGCTCGGCGACGCGTCCAGGGACCACGTAAGTGGTGCTGCGGTTGTCGACGACCACGACCGTGAGGGCGTCGAGGCCGAGCGCTGGGGCCAGTTCGAGGGCCTCGTGGTTGGAGCCCTCGTCGAGCTCCGCATCGCCGACCAGGACCACGACCCGAGAGTCGATCCCCTGAGCCCGGAGGCCGAGGGCGGTGCCCACGGCGAGCGGCAGCCCGTGTCCCAGCGAGCCGCTGGAGATCTCCACGCCCGGGACCAGGTTTCGGTCGGGGTGGAATCCGAGTGGTGAGTCGAAGGACCCCCACCCGGGCAGCCAGGACTCGGGGAAGAAGCCCCGGTCGCACAGGACGGCGTAGTAGGCGCTCGGCCCATGCCCTTTGGACAGCAGGAAGCGGTCGCGACGCGGGTCGTCCATGGTCACCGGTGACAGATGCAACACCCGTTCGTAGAGCACGCGGATCACGTCGAGCGTCGAGTGCGACGCGGGATCATGCTTCTCGTCGCCTGTCATCAGCCCCAGGAGCCGTTCGATGTTGTCCACGGAGCCATTGCACAAGTTGAAGTGAACTTCAAGTCAAGAGATGCTGGGTGACATGATGGAGCTCATGATCGGCGAGCTGTCCGAGCGATCCGGGATCCCGGACAGTGCGATCCGCTACTACGAGGCCCGAGGCCTCATCGTGTCCCGGCGTACGCCGGGCAACCAACGCCGCTACGAACGCCCGATGCTGCGACGGCTGGCCTTCGTCCGCACGGCGCAACGTGTCGGACTGTCGCTGGAGGAGATCGAGGCGGCATTGGCGACCCTGCCCAGCAACCGCACCCCGACCAAGGCCGACTGGACCCGGCTGAGCCGCAGCTGGCGTCCCCGCCTCGACGCCCAGATCGCTCAACTCCAGCGGCTGCGTGACACCCTCGACTCGTGCATCGGCTGCGGCTGCCTCAGCCTCAAGCGCTGCAGCCTCAGCAACCCCGGAGACGTCGTCGCGCCACGTGGCCCGGGCCCGGTCTTCCTCGAGGGCCGCTGATCCCCAGCCACTAGCCTGGCTGACATGGCGCTGCACATCGTGGCGAGTCGGCCGGATCCGGCCCTCCTGCGCCTGCCCTGGCCCACACCCCTGGCGGAGTGGTCGGACGACTACGTCGTGCCGCTGCCCCGCGGCCTGAGCCGCCACATCGTGCGCATCGTGCGCCTCGGCGACCGCACATACGCGATCAAGGAGACGCAGGAGGAGATGGCGTTCCGCGAGTACCGCATGTTGCGAGACCTCCAGCGGCTCGGGCTCCCCGCGGTCAAACCCGTGGGCGTCGTGACCGGCCGCGAGGACGACAGCCACCAGACACTGCCCTGCGCGCTGCTCACCGAGCACCTCGCCTTCTCCCTGCCCTACCGCGCCCTGTTCGCGCACGGCACGTCCGCGGAGAGCCTGCCGAGCCTGATCGATGCCCTGGTGGTGCTGCTCGTGCGGCTGCACCTGGCCGACTTCTACTGGGGCGACGTCTCGCTGTCGAACGTGCTGTTCCGCCGCAGCGCCGGCGGCTTCGCGGCATACCTCGTCGACGCCGAGACCGGCGAGCTGCGATCGACGTTGTCGCGCCAGATGCGTGAGTACGACGTACAGGTGGGCTGCGAGAACGTCTTCGCCGAGCTCCTCGACCTCCAGGCAGGCGGCCGGATCAGCCCGAGCGTCGAGGGACACGCCATCGTCGCCCAGATCCAGAGGCGGTACGACGACCTCTGGAACGAGCTGACCACCGAGGAGGAGTTCAGTGCCGATGAGATGTGGCGGATCGAGCAGCGCGTGGAGCGGCTCAACCAGCTCGGCTTCGACGTCGACGAGCTCGACATCGTCACCGACTTCGACGGCGACCGGATCCGGATCCAGCCCAAGGCCGTCGAAGCCGGACACCACAGCCGGGAGCTGCAGTCGTTGACGGGGCTCTGCGTCGAGGACGCCCAGGCCTGCCGGCTGCTCAACGACATGACGGCGTTCATCGCCCACCGCGACCTCGGGCGCGAGAGCAAGGCGATCGCTGCGAACCGATGGCTGACCGAGATCTTCGAGCCGATCATGGCGATGGTGCCGCCCGAGGCCCGCGGCAAGCTGGAGCCGGCCGAGATCTTCCACGAGATCCTCGTGCACCGCTGGTACCTGTCTGAGCGCGCCGGTCACGAGGTGGGGATCTTCGAGACCGCCCGCGACTACATCGACCACGTCCTGACCGAGAAGCCCGACGAGCTGGTCACCGCGGACGCGACTGTGGGCACGGCACCTCCCGAGGAGGAGCCCGGTGCCTCACTGCTGTGATCCCAGGGCGCGTCAGCGCAGCAGGTCACGCCCGATCACCAGGCGCTGGATCTGGTTCGTGCCTTCGAAGATCTGGGTGACCTTGGCGTCCCGGAACAGCCGCTCGACCGGGTAGTCCCGGGTGTAGCCGTTGCCGCCGAGCACCTGGACCGCGTCCGTCGTGACCCGCATGGCGGCGTCGGTCGCGGTCAGCTTGGCAACGCTCGCCTGGCGGGTGTACGCACGGCCGGCGTCCTTGAGCCGCGCGGCGTAGAGGTATGTCGCGCGGGCGCTCTCGACCTCGGCCGCCATGTCCGCCAGCAGGAACTGGAGGCCCTGGTGGTCGCCGATCCGCTTCCCGAACTGCTCGCGCTCACCGGCGTAGGCGACCGCATGGGTGAGAGCCGCCTGCCCGATGCCCGTGGCCACCGCGGCGATGCCGAGCCGGCCGGCGTCGAGCGCCGAGAGGGCGACCCGCATCCCGGATCCCTCGGTGCCGACGAGCCGGTCGGCCGGGATACGCACGCCGTCGAAGACCACCTGGGTGGTGACGTCGCAGGCCAGGCCCATCTTCCGTTCCGGAGCCCCGAAGATCAGCCCGTCCGTGTCGGCCGGCACGACGAACGCCGAGAGCCCGCGCTTGGGGTCGTCGGAGGTGCGGGCGAACAGGATGTAGTAGTCCGCACAGGAGCCGTTGCTGATCCACTGCTTCGTGCCGTCAGCCACGTAGACGTCACCCTCCAGCACCGCCCGGGTCCGGATGCCACTGACGTCGGAACCGGCCTGTGGCTCGGACAGGCAGTAGGCCCCGAGCCATTCGCCGCCGAGCATCCGCGGCAGCCACTCCTGCCGCAGCGCGTCAGTCCCGTTGGCGGCGACGACGTTCGCGGTGAGGGTGTGCACGCTGACGCCGACCCCGACGCTGGGCCAGGCGGTGGCTATCTCCTCGAGGACCTGGAGATACACCTCGTAAGGCTGGCCACCGCCGCCGTACTCCTGGGGGAAGGGCAGGCTGAGCAGCCCCGATCTCCCCAGCAGCCGGTACGCCGCCTCGGGGAACTCGCTGCGCTCCTCGGCCTCGTCGACCTGCGGCGCGAGCTCCTTGGTGGCGATCTCGCGGGCCAGGTCGAGCAGCGCCTCGGCGACCCCGTCGGCGTCCGTCGGCAGCAAGCGTTCGACCGTGGTACCCACGCGGGCGATGATGCCACCCTTGTGACAGTCCCTCGCCACTCGGCTCCGATCCGTCACACGCCGTGCGGCGCGCTAGCGGTGCTGAGCGAGGGCGTACAACGTGATGGACGCGGCGACGCCGGCGTTGAGGGACTCCAGGGACGACGACATCGGGATCGCGACCAGACGGTCGCAGGTCTCGCTCACGAGCCGGCCGAGCCCGTCGCCTTCAGAGCCGACCACCAGGACCAGCGGCCCCGAGGCGAGGTCCGGGTCGGCCAGCAGGTCGGGGAGCGACAGATCACCGCTGGCCGCGAGCCCGACGACCTGGCAGCCGGCGTCCTGGAAGTTCTTCAGGGTCCGCACCAGGTTCGTGACCTGAGCGACCGGGATGCGCGCCGCCGCTCCTGCCGAGGTCTTCCACGCGGCTGCGGTCATCCGCGCAGCGCGGCGCTCGGGGATCACGACTCCGTGTGCGCCGAAGCCCGATGCCGACCGCACGACGGCGCCGAGGTTGCGGGGATCGGTCACTGCGTCGAGCGCCACGATCAACGGTGGCTCCCCGCGCTCTGCCGCAGCTTCGAGCAGGTCCGTCGGCTGCGCGTACTCGAACGCCGGGATCCGGGCGGCCAGCCCCTGGTGCACCGCCCCGTCGGTACGCCGGTCGAGCTCGCTCCTGGTCACCTCGAGCAGCGAGATGCCGTGCTCGGCGGCGATCCGGAACGCCTCACGCACACGCCCGTCTCTCTCGGCTCCCTCGGCGACGTACAGACCGCTCACCGGTACGCCCGCCCGTAGCGCCTCGACCACCGAGTTGCGGCCGGCGATCCACTCGTCGCCACTGCCGGAGCGACGCTTCGGGCGTCGGGCTGCGCCACGCTCGGAGGTCGCCCGGAGCTTGTGCGCCTTGTGGTTGGGCCGTTCGGCGGCCTTCGGCGTCGGTCCCTTGCCCTCGAGACCGCGCCTGACCCGCCCACCGGATCCCGCGGTCGGGCGCTTGGAGGACTTCCGGATGGCGCCCCGGCGCTGGCTGTTGCCGGGCATCAGGAGCCCTCCCCCGCGTCATCGGCCAGCGTCCACTTGGGGCCGTCCGCGGTGTCCTCGACCGCGATGCCGGCCGCGGCGATCCGGTCCCGGATCGCATCGGCGCGGCCCCAGTCCTTCTCGGCCCGAGCGGCGGCCCGCTCCGCGCGCAGCCCGGCCACCAGCGCATCGACGGCTGCCGACAGCTTGGCGTCGTCCGAGCCGCCGACGCTCTGCCAGGCCTGGTCCGCCGGATCCAACCCGAGCACACCGAGCATCGCCCGCACGGATGCCGCCACGGCGGCGGCGGGCTCTCTCGCCGAGAGCAGCCGGTTGCCCTCCCGGACCAAGTCGTGGATCACGGCGACGGCGGCCGGTGTGCCGAGGTCGTCGTCCATCGCGGCGACGAACGCGTCGGGCAGCAGGCCAGGCGACGGCGGCAGAGCTTCGCCCCCGACCGACGAGATGTCCACGCGGTCCAGGAAGTTCTCGATGCGCCGGAACGCGGCTGCCGACTCGTCCAAGGCCTCGAACGAGAACTCCACGTGGGACCGGTAGTGCGCGGACACCATGTAGTAGCGCAGCTCGATGCCGCGTACCCGCGTCAGCACCTCCGGGATCAGGAGCGAGTTCCCCAGCGACTTCGACATCTTCTCGCCGGCGGTGGTGATCCAGGCGTTGTGCAGCCAGTACGACGCGAACTGCTGGCCGGCCGCTCGCGACTGCGCGAGCTCGTTCTCGTGGTGCGGGAAGCGCAGGTCGACCCCGCCCCCGTGGATGTCGAAGGCCGCGCCGAGGTACTTTGCCGCCATCGCGGAGCACTCGATGTGCCAGCCCGGCCGCCCCGGCCCGTACGGCGACGGCCATGCCGCGGTCTCGGGCTCGAGCGCCTTCTTCCATCCCTTCCAGAGCGCGAAGTCACGTGGGTCCCGCTTCCCGCGGGGGTCGGCGTCCTCGGCCGGCTCCATGTCGTCGACGCGCTGCCGCGTCAGCTCGCCGTACGTCGGCCACGACCGTACGTCGAAGTAGACATCGCCCGACCCGTCGGCAGCGGGATATGCGTGCCCCCGCGCGACGAGCTGCCCGATGAGGTCGAGAATCTCCGGCACGTGTCCGGTGGCCGCCGGTTCGTACGTCGGTGGCAGCACGTTGATGGCGTCCAGCGCCTTGTCGAGTGCGCGGCCCATCAGATAGGCGATCTCGAACCACGGCCGGCCCTGCGACTCGCCCTTGGCCAGGATCTTGTCGTCGATGTCGGTGACGTTGCGGATGAACGTGACGCCGTACCCCGAAGCCGTCAGCCAGCGCCGGAGCACGTCGAAGTTCACCGCCGACCGGAGGTGCCCCACGTGCGGCTCGCTCTGCACGGTCAGGCCACAGACGTAGATCCCCGCCTTCCCCGACTCGAGCGGGACGAAGTCGCGGACGCCGCGGGTCGCGGTGTCGTGGAGCCGGAGAGTCACCCGCCCATCGTAGGGGCGAGCGAGGACCTCTGGTCACGACGCAGTCGGGACCAGAGGTCCGCAGCGAGCGCCGCAGCGAGCTTGCTCGCAAGGCGAAAGCTCCACCGACGCAGTCGGGACCAGAGGTCCGCAGCGAGCGCCGCAGCGAGCTTGCTCGC
>Ga0126310_10000672_pt1 | contig 12153 bp, 11 predicted proteins | sample Plot60_FD_92540 | JGI IMG/M metagenome (GOLD analysis project Ga0126310, IMG submission 92540) | Serpentine soil microbial communities from UC McLaughlin Reserve, CA, USA - Plot60 | ecosystem: Environmental > Terrestrial > Soil > Grasslands | place: USA: UC McLaughlin Reserve, Lake County... | reverse complement strand
TCCACCAGAAAAGGATCCGGGCCACCATGACCTCTCAAACGCCGTCGGTCGCGGTTGACATCGCCAGCAACAAGGAGCTCACCTTGTCGCTCCTATCGGCTGCCGGGCTGCCGGTCCCTCGGTCGCAGTCGGTCCGTACCCTCGAGGATGCGGTCCGGCTGGCCAACCGTATCGGCTACCCCGTGGTCCTCAAGCCGCTCGATGGTAACCATGGCCGAGGGGTCATGCTCGATCTCCGCAGTGACGCGGAGGTACGTCGCGCCTTCGACGTCGCCAAGTCGGAGTCACGCGGCGGCCTGGTGATCGTCGAGACATTTGTGACCGGGCGGGACTACCGATGCCTGGTAGTCGATGGCAAGATCGCCGCCATCGCCGAGCGGGTACCAGCCCACGTCACCGGTGATGGTGTATTGACCATCAATCAACTGGTTGCCAAGACCAATGCCGATCCTCGCCGTGGCGTGGGCCACGAGAAGGTGTTGACCAGGATCAAGATCGACAAGGCTGCAATTGATCTAGTAGCGACCCAGGGGTTCGGGATGGAGGACGTGCCACCTGAGGGCAAGATGATCAAGCTGACCCTTACCGGGAACATGTCCACTGGCGGCATCTCGATCGACCGCACCTTCGAAGCACACCCGGAGAACATCGAAATTGCCGAGGAGGCCGCACGGGTGGTGGGGCTGGACATTGCCGGTATCGACTTCATTGCGCCCGATATCACCCAGCCCGTACGCGAGACCGGTGGCGGGATCTGCGAAGTGAATGCCGCACCAGGCTTCCGGATGCACACCCATCCGACGGTCGGTGACCCGCAGTACGTCGCAAAGCCGGTAGTCGACATGCTCTTCCCACCCGGTACGCCGAGCCGGATCCCGATCATCGCTGTCACCGGCACCAATGGCAAGACCACGACATCGCGGATGGTCGCCCATATTTTCAAGGGAATCGGCAAGAAGGTCGGCATGACCTCGACCGACGGGGTCGTGATTGACGAGCGGTTGGTTATCCGCTCGGATGCGTCGGGGCCGCGGTCGGCGAAGATGGTGCTGCAGAATCCGCGCGTCGACTTTGCGGTCTTTGAGGTAGCGCGCGGCGGCATCCTGCGTGAGGGCCTGGGTTATCAGCGAAATGACGTTGGCGTGGTGCTGAACGTGCAACCCGACCACCTGGGCCTGCGCGGCGTCGACACGCTGGAGCAACTCGCCGACGTCAAAGCAGTCATCCTCGAGGCGGTGCCGCGTAACGGCTTCGCTGTACTGAACGCCGACCACCCGCTGGTCCGCGCCATGCGCCGGCGCTGCTCCGGCCGAATCGTGTGGTTCACCATGGCCGAGCCCGGCAGTGAAATCCGCGATTCCGTTGATGATCACTGTCGACGCGGGGGCCTGGCCCTCGTGCTCGAGCACAGCGATCTTGGCGACATGATCATGATCAAGGAGGGACGTCGCTCCATGCAGTTGGCCTGGACCCACCTGTTACCCGCGACGTTCGGGGGCCGAGCCACCATGAACGTCCAGAACGCCATGGCGGCGGCCGCGGCGGCCTTCGCGGCAGGAGCCTCGCTGCATGATATTCGTCAGGGCCTGCGTTCCTTTTCGACCAATTACTACCTCGCGCCTGGTCGCCTCAATGAGGTCGATGTGGAGGGCCGTACGGTGATAATCGACTATTGCCACAACGTCCCTGGAATGATCATGCTAGGCGATTTCGTGGACAAGACCGGGGATGCTCTGGAGTCCACCAACGATCTTGGACGGATTTCCCGGATAGGTCTCATCTCGACTGCTGGTGATCGCCGGAACGAGGACATGCGCGAGCTTGGTGCTGAGGCAGCTCGGCATTTCGATGTGCTGATTGTGCGCGAGGACAGCAACCTCCGCGCCCGAGCACCTGGCGAGGTCGCCGAGCTGGTGGCTGGTGGAGCGCGTCAGGCGATGGCTGGGGGTGCACGCTGTAAGCAGGTCGAGATCGTCTTGGAAGAACTGGCAAGCGTGCGGCACGCGATGTCGCGGTCCAACGCTGGCGACTTGGTGGTGATCTGCGTAGAGCAGCATGCTGCCGTCATGGCTTATCTGGAGTCCTACGGTCATCAGGCCCAGCCGGGGGCCCGACCTGCCGTCGACCGCGACTTCAGCAATGCCGTGCCCGACCCGGACTCGCACTGACCTGGTGAGCGCCGATTTCCAACGCTCGCAGCTCAAACTGGGCGCACCTTGGCTCGTAGCACATCGGCAGTGTCTCGCGATCCGCCATGATCAATGAGCCACTGATCCAACTTGTCACGATCTTGGTGCGTCATGACCGCGACAACGTCGCCGTCGCGCGCCTGACCGACCAACGACACCAGACAATCCAGCTCGCTGTCGTGCTCGCGTTCGATGCCGATACCGGCACGGGCAGCTCCTGTCCTGATCAGCTGGTCAAGCTCATCCATGCTGCGTCCCCGCAAGTACTTCGCCTTGTGAGTGATCTCGACGATATCGGCGCCAAGGCCGGCGATCTCACCGAGCCGGAGGAAAACATCATCGCTGCGGTCACCGGCGGTACCCACACCAAGCAGTAGGCGACCGTTGGGCGGCCGAACGCCGTTCATGATCTCCAGCAGTGCCTCCAGCCCTGCCTCGTTATGGGCTAGGTCGATCACGACGCTGATCATTCCGCCGGGTACCGGGACGGTCCAGATGTTCATCCGGCCGGGATTCTTCCGGCTCGGCTCGAAGGAGCGAAGGCCGTCTGATACTTGCTCAACTGAGAATCCCAGCGCCAGGCTCGCCGAGGTCACCGCAAGCCCGTTCTCGACATTGACCCTGCTCAGGCCCGCCAGAGTCATCGGGACATCGACAACCTCTACCACCGGCAGTGGGTCAGCACCCGGTCGAAGGACACAGATCCAACCTTGAAGAAGCGTTGTCATCCGACCGCCTTCGGACAGCACGCTACGTCCCGAGGGCGAGTCCGGATCGCGGGTGAACACCCAGATCTGAGCTTTGGTGCCGAGCCGCATCGCGAATGTCCGCGGGTCGTCGGCGTTGAGCACGCACCAACCGTCCGGCTTGGTGATCTTGATGATGACTGCCTTGACCTCAGCGAGTTGGTCGAGAGAGTCGATCCCGTCGACGCCCAGATGGTCGGCACTGATGTTGGTCACAACCGAAACGTCGTTGTACGCGACTCCGACACCACGGCGCAAGATCCCGCCACGCGCCGTTTCCGTGACTGCCAACTCCACACCTGGATGGCGCAGCACCCGGCCGGCACCGCCCGGCCCGGAGAAATCGCCTGCCTCTACCAGGTCACCGTCGATGTACACGCCGTCCGTGCTCGACCAGCCCACTGACAACCCGGCCTGGCGCGCGATGTGTCCGATCATGCGTGCTGTGGTGGTCTTGCCGTTGGTACCGGTGATAGCAACGACGGGAATTCGGGGCCGAATCAGCCGGGGAGAGGAGCCGAGCGGCGCCACGGCAAGCGCAGCGCCTTCGGTATTGATCACCTCTGCTACTGCTTCGGGTCCTGCAGCGAGGCTGTCCAGCACTCGCCCCAGGCCGTACGCCAACGCCTCGGCCCGGCCTGAGTTGCGCCATGGGTAGGCCACCACCAGCTCGCTCACCGGCTTTCCAGCCCGGGTACGTACCGCCAACCTGGTCAGGCCTCCGATCCGGGCCAGCCGGCGGACGATCTGGGTCACCAGACGTATCGCGAATCGCTGCCGGAACACCGAGCCTGGCGCCCCGGGACGCATCTTCCCCAAGCCCAGTTCGGTGCCGAGATCGCGGGCGTCGGCAGTGGGCAGTGCAAGCAGTTCAGTGAGGTCGAGTGTCACCTTCACCGCCGGGCGCGGAAAATACAGGTTCGGGCCGTCAAGAAGGCGAAGTTCGATGAGTGACCGAGCAGCGGGTGCGGTGGTCATCAACGCCGTCAGGCGCCAGTTGAGTGCAGGCCGCCATCCACATGGATCATCTCCCCGGTGGTCTTGGGAAAAAAGTCGCTGAGCAGCGCAACGACGGCCTTGGCAGTCGGTGTCATATCTTTCGGATCCCAGCCCAGCGGAGCTCGCTGGCCCCATACTTCGTTGAAGGCGTCGGCGCCACTGATCGCCTTCTTGGCCAGCGTCTCAAGTGGACCTGCAGCCACCAGATTGACACGAATCCCCTGTGGTCCGAGATAGCGAGCCAGATAGCGACTAGTACTCTCCAGCGCTGCCTTGGAGACGCCCATCCAGTCATAGACCGGCCAGGAGACGGTCGCGTCGAAGGTCAGTCCGACGACCGAGGCCGGCTCGGCCAGCAGCGGCTTGCAGGCCATTGTCAATGACGCCAGCGAGTAGGCCGAGACCTGCAGCGCGGTGCTGACGTCGGACCACGGCGTTTTGAGGAACTTGCCACCGAGCGCCGTCTCAGGATTGGCGAAGGCAAGCGAATGCACCAGCCCGTCAAGCCGGTCGAGATGTTCTCCCAGCTGTGCGGGCAAACCCGCCAGATGATCATCGTTCGTGACGTCGACCTCGAGCAGTAGCGGGATCGGATCGAGCTTCTTGATCACCCTGGCGGTCAGGCTCATAGCCCGGCCGAAGTTGGAGACCACGACCGTGGCTCCCTCCAGTTGGGCGATCTGGGCCACATGGAAGCCGATGGAGGTGTCCAGCGTGACGCCCGCGACCAGGATGTTCTTGCCCTCGAGAATGCCCACAGATGTCCCTTCTGCCGTCGGTGATGCTGTCCTGTCGTCGCTCAATGGCCCATGCCAAGGCCACCATCGACGGGAATGACCGCCCCGGTGATGTAGCCGGCAGCGTCGCTGGCGAGAAATTCGACCGTGCCGGCAATGTCGCCTACCGAGCCGAGCCGTCCCAGTGGAATCTGCTCGGCGTATTTCTTGACTAGATCCTCCCCGAGTTCGGCGGTCATGTCCGTTTCGACGAAACCCGGAGCTACCACATTCGCGGTTATCCCACGCGATCCAAGTTCGCGGGCCAGCGAGCGCGCCATCCCCACGAGTCCGGACTTCGATGCCGCATAGTTGACCTGTCCTGCCGAGCCCATTTGTCCGACCACCGAGGAGATGAAAACGATCCGACCGAATCGGCCACGGATCATGGGTCTGGCGGCCCGCCGCGCTACCCGGAACGCCCCGGTCAAGTTGGTGGCGATCACCTGATCCCAGTCCTCATCTGACATGCGCATCAGCAAGGTGTCCCGGGTGATCCCGGCATTAGCGACCAGCACCTCGACAGTCCCGATGGCCGACTCGACCTGGGCGAACGCCGCTTCCACCTGGCCCGGATCAGTTACGTCACATTGCACTCCGACAACACCCTGCGGCACGTCACCACTGCGGTAGGTGGCCGCGACGCGATGCCCGGCCTGGGCGAGCCGCACGGCAATGCCCTGGCCAATTCCTTTGCTGCCACCGGTCACCAAAACCACGCGTGATGGATTCACTCAGGTCACGCTACCGAGTACTCCAGATCGCCAGCGAGGAGGCGTAGGCTGACGTGGTGACCGATGGCGGGATGGGCACTCACACCCGAACAATCGCCGAGTCGGGCCGCAGAGGCTCAACCCCGCTGATCACCGATGCCCGCATGGCGACGAGTGAGGAGATGTCGTCTCGGATCCGCCGGTACACGATCACCATGGCCTTCCGCGCTGCCTGCTTTCTCAGCATGATCTTCGTGTCTGGCGCCTTCCGCTGGGTGCTGTTCGCCTGCGCAGTGGTATTGCCGTTCATCGCCGTCATCGCCGCGAACCAGGTCAACCAGCATTTTCGCTCCGGCAAGATGACCCACGCCATGCCGAGCGACCGCCCGCAGCTCACCACCGGTCACGATGACGAGCCGGTCGACAACGAGGTTTTCGAGGAGGACGGCAGTCGACACCGGCCGAATGAGCGTGTCGGCTAGTGTCGACCCGCTTCCCGATGATCCTGAAGGGCTGATCTGCTCGGCTCGGGGCTGCCGGCAGCCCGCCTCGTACGACTTGCAGTGGAACAACCCAAAGATCCATGCGGCTGATCGTCGTAAGCACTGGCTCGCCTGCGATGATCATCGCGAGTCCCTGGGGCGATTCCTCTCAGCCCGTGGATTCCTGAAGGAAGTGCTTCCCCTCTAGCCACCGATTGCCGACATGGGCCGATCGGGCTGCAGGAAGCTCGGATCGTTGATGCCGTGACCGGGTTGCTTGTTGGCAACAGCTGCTACCCAGAGAGCGGCAATCTCGGAGTCGCTCGCGCCGCTGCGTAATGGCGTACGCAGGTCGGACTCGGTACGCGCGAAGAGGCAGTTCCTGATCTGGCCATCGGCCGTCAGCCGGACTCTGTCACAGGTGCCGCAAAACGGCTTCGAAACGGCTGCGATGATGCCAACCGAATAGCCGGTGCCCACCACCCGGAACAGTTCCGCCGGTGCGCTCCCCCGAGTGAGCGCATCCTCGGGGTCCTCCACCAATTCGACGTGCTGGCTGAGGTTTTGCTTGATCTCGGCGGCGGTGATCATTCCGTCGCGCTGCCAACCATGCTGCGGATCGAGGGGCATCTGCTCGATGAACCGCAGCTGGACCTGTTCGGCCATCGCCCAGCGCAGCAGGTCGAACGCTTCGTGATCATTGATCCCGCGCAGCAACACAGAGTTGATCTTGACCGGATTGAGCCCTGCCTCCCGTGCGGCAGCGACCCCGGCTAGCACGTCAGGCAGCCGCGGCCGATGGGCCAGCTCGGCAAAAGTACCCGGGTCGAGTGTGTCCAATGAGATATTGATCCTCTTCAACCCGGCCGCAGCCAGCTTCTCCGCGCGCGCAGCCAGGCCGATTCCATTCGTCGTCAGGGCAATCTCAGGCGCAGGTGAGAGCGCCGCGATATCAGCGACCAGTAACTCGAGGTTCTTGCGTAGCAGCGGTTCACCACCGGTGAGCCGTACTGTCGTGATGCCCAGCCGTGCAACGCCAATCGTGACCAGCCGCAGAATCTCTTCATCTGTGAGCACATCGGCACGAGGCAGCCAATCGAGCCCCTCCACCGGCATGCAGTAGGTGCAGCGCAGATTGCACCGATCGGTAAGCGAGATCCGCAGGTCGGTTGCCACTCGACCGAAGGCGTCCGCAAGCACCATTTGATCACGCTCTACCGGCTCCGCGCTTGCGGAGACGGAGTGACGCAAGCGTGGAAACGGAAGCAGCGTGGTCATGCGTGGAGTCTAATTTGCTCGTTCGTCGAGGCGATGATCCGCTCAGGATGGGTGTAGACGTTCATCGTTTCGCCGCGGACGAATCCGACCAGCGTGAGCCCGGCCTCTTCGGCCAGTTCCGCCGCCAGCGAGCTGGGAGCCGAGACAGCAGCCAATACCGGAATGCCCGCCAGCACCGCCTTCTGGGTGAGCTCGAAGGACGCCCGTCCCGAGACGGTCAAGATCATCTGACGCAGCGGGAGCAGCTGGTTTTCGATGGCCCAGCCGATGACTTTGTCCACGGCGTTGTGCCGGCCGACATCTTCGCGGACGCACAGCATCTCCGAATTCAGGCCGAGCAGCCCTGCTGCATGCAGCCCACCGGTGCGGTCGAACGCTCGCTGTTGCTGTCGCAGCCGCAGCGGCGCCGCAAGAACCACCTCAGCCGCGACCCGGAGCTCGCGGTCCACCCCGTACGGGGCCTCGCGCAGCACCTGGTCGATCGAGGTCGTGCCGCAGATACCGCAGGCACTTGTCGTCATGACGTTGCGCCGGGGCGCTGCTAGCGCAGCGATCTGCGACGCAAGGGTCACGTCCAACACGTTGTAGCTATTGATCCCGTCAGCATCGGACCCGGCACAGTAACGGGCAAGAAGGACCTCGGAGCGGTTGGTGATGATGCGCTCGCTGTAGAGCAGCCCCCGTGCCAAATCAACGTCGTGCCCGGGCGTGCGCATGGTAACCAGGTACGGTTCGCCGTTCAGGCGAATTTCCAGCGGCTCCTCAACGGCCAAGCTGTCGCTACGCCGAATGACCTCTCCCGGTCCTACCCGTAGCACCGCGTGGTGCCGGGTTACTCGTCCCATGAGATCATCCTGGTCCATACGATCAAGTCAGGGCCGAACGACCTCCCTCGGCCGAGGAGCACTCGCACTTATGGAACTCAAGCAATGGCTGACCACTTTGTCAGGCGAGCTGAAGACCAGCGACGTCACTATGGACGACGACGCAGTCCGAACCGTGTTGGACCTAGCTCGGGATTCCGCGCATGAAGTGGAACGGGTAGCCGCACCACTCACCACTTTCTTGGTCGGTATTGCCGTCGGGCGCGGGGCCGCACTGAGCACGGCTGCGGCGACGGCCACGGCGCTGCTGCTCAACGAAGACTCAGCCGACTAGCCTGGCTCCGTGCGCCGCTTGTGGCTCCGCTGGGCACTGCTGATCGTTTTCGTTGCCCTGCTCGGTGTTGTCTTCGTCAGTCTGGGCAACTGGCAGCTCGACCGCTTGGCTCAGCGCAAGGAGCGCAACGCCACAACGATCACCAACGAGCAGAAACCGGTTCAGCCCTACGAGCAGGTCTTCACCCATCCGATCACTGACGCGGATCAGTGGCAACGGGTGGAGGCCAGGGGCACCTTCGACGCAGACCACCAATTCGTCGTGCGCTACCGCAGCAATGGTGGTGCCGACGGCTACGAGGTCCTGACACCGCTGCGCACTGCCAGTGGCGATGTATTGGTCGATCGTGGTTTCATCCCGCTGGAGCGCGGCACCCGCATCCCCTCGGTGGCCCCGGCGCCGCCGACTGGCGAAGTGACCGTGGTGGGACACGTACGGCGCAACGAGAGGGGGCGCCGAGCGGCGACAGCGCCGGCCGGCAATCAGGTGCGCTTGATCAACTCAGACGCCATCGCAGTCACGCTGCCCTATGAGATCGAGTCGGGCTATATCGGCCTCCTTACCGTGCAGCCCGAACAGCAGGGCGGCTTTCAGCCGATCCAGCTGCCAGATCTGTCTGAGGGCCCGCATTTCTGGTACGCCGTGCAGTGGTTCCTGTTCACCGCGATCGGCGTAGCCGGAATCGTTGTCTTCATCAGGGGTGATCTGCGAGCCCGTCGCGAAGAACGTGAGGATGCCGTCGCAGCTCAATCGAGGGTGTGAGGAGCCGATCATGGATCTTGGGCTGACGGACCGTGCGTTCCTGGTGACTGCGGCCAGCAGCGGGCTTGGGCGAGCAACGGCGGAGCAGCTCGTCGCCGAGGGGGCGCGAGTCGTGCTGGTCGCTAGGCGGGCCACCATGCTGGCCGAAGCGGTCAGCCAGATGGGGCCGGACCGGGCGGTCGCGCTCCCGGCCGACCTCACTGATCCCAACACTGCAGAGACGGCCTGCGCTCTGGCACTGGACACCTTCGGTCGGCTCGATGGCGCCCTGATCAGCGTTGGCGGGCCACCCGCAGGTTCCGTGCTGGGCACCACCGAGGAGCAGTGGCGCACTGCGTTCGACTCAGTCTTTCTGGCAGCCCTGCGGGTCTGTGGCGCAGTGATCAGGCATGGCACAGCCAATGACTTGTGTATCGCCTGGGTGCTGTCGACATCTGCCAAGGCCCCCGTCCCGGGGCTGGCGACCTCGAACGGCCTGCGTCCAGGGCTGGCCATGCTGGTCAAACAGCTGGCTGACGAACTCAGCCCCCAAGGGACACGAGTGATCGGCTTGATGCCAGGTGCCATCGAGACCGAGCGGGCTCAATACCTCAACTCGCTCAAGGACGATCCCGCAGCCGCGCGAGCCAGTGCCGAGGCAGCGATTCCCTTGCGCCGCTACGGCCAACCCGAAGAGTTCGGGCGAGTTGCAGCCTTCCTGCTCTCTCCCGCAGCGTCTTATCTGACCGGTTCAGTGATTCCGGTTGAAGGCGGTGCCCAACGCGGACTTTGATCAAACTGGGTGCGGTACAGCTCGGCATACAGCCCGCCCTCGCTCATCAGCTCCTCGTGCCGGCCGCGCTGCACAACCCGGCCCTGATCGATCACGATGATCAAATCGGCATTGCGGATCGTCGACAACCGATGCGCGATGACGATGCTGGTCCGCCCCTCCATCGCCAGATCTAGTGCTTGCTGCACTGCTACTTCGGATTCAGAGTCCAGATGTGCGGTGGCCTCGTCCAGCACCACAATCGGCGGGGCTTTGAGCAGCAACCGGGCAATGGCGAGACGCTGCCGCTCGCCACCGGACAACCGATAGCCGCGCTCCCCCACCACTGTGTCCAAGCCGTCGGGGAGACTCTCGACGAGAGTCTTGAGCTGTGCGGCCTGCAACGCCTCCCACACCTGCGCATCACTGACATCAGGCTTGGCGTATTGCAGATTGGCACGAATGGTGTCGTGGAACATGTGCGCGTCCTGGGTGACGTAGCCAACCTTGGCGCGCAGCGAATCCTGCTTCAACTTCTTGACATCGGTGCCGGCCACCGAGACGATTCCCGACGTGGCGTCATAGAGCCGCGCTATCAGGTGCGTGATCGTGGTCTTCCCGCCGCCGGAACGGCCGACAAGCGCAACGGTCTGGCCAGCCGGGACATCGAAGGTCACCTCGTGCAATACCTCACCGCTCGGTCGTTGATCGAGTGAGGCGATGGACTCCAGACTCGCCAAAGAGACTTCATCGGCGGTCGGATAGCTGAACGAGACATGATCGAAACTCACCGAAGCCGGGCCCATGATTGCCTCGGCGTTGTCGGCGTCGCGAATCATGGGCGCTAGGTCGAGAACTTCGAACACGCGGTCGAAGCTGACCAGGGCGTTCATGACATCGATGCGAAGGTTGGTGAGCTGGGTGAGTGGTCCGTACAGCTGAGCAAGGAGTGCGGCCAATGCGGTCAAGGTGCCCACAGTGAGAGCGCCGTCGATGGCTAACGATCCGCCAACGCCGTACACCAGGGCAACAGCCAACGACGCAACCAGTCCCAGCGAGGTGAAGAAGAATCGACCATTCATGGCGATCTTGACCGAGACATCGCGTACCGCGCCGGCGCGTTCGGCGAACCGGTCGTGCTCCTCGGATACCCGTCCGAACAGCTTGACCAGCAACGCACCACTGACGCCGAAACGCTCGGTCATGGTCGCCGACATGTCGCCATTGAGTTGCATCTGCTGACGCGTCAGGTCTGCGAGCTTGCGGCCGACGATCTTGGCCGGGATGAGGAAGACCGGCAACATGATCAGTGCAGCAAGAGTGAGCTGCCAGCTCAGTATGATCATGGCTGCGAGCACCAATACCAGGCTGATCAAGTTCGTCAAAACTGTGGAGAGGGTCGAGGTGAATGCCTGCTGGGCGCCGATCACATCTGAATTGAGCCGCGATACGAGCTTTCCCGTCTGGGTTCTGGTGAAGAATGCGATTGGCATCTGGATCACATGATCGAAGACCTGAGTACGCAGGTCGAAGATCAGGCCTTCGCCGATTGTTGAAGAAAACCAGCGTTGGACCATCCCGAGCACCGCCTGTAGCACCGCGATGCCGGCGAGGGTAAGGCTCACGATGATCACGACTCGCTGGTTGCCCTGCAACACACCGTGGTCGATGATCTCTTTGAAGAGCAGTGGCGGTGCCACGGCAAGGGCAGCCAAGATGACTACCAGGGCAACGAAGATGGCAATCGGGACCCGGTAGGGCGTCGCGAACCGCAGGACGCGTCGAACCACACCCTGGCTGAGCTGATGCTGGGCGATATCGGGATCCTGCGACATGCGCCGCATCATCATGTACATCGACATGGGCTTTCCTCCCGGGCTGAGAACGCACGGCGTTCCCAGGCTATTCCGCACCCGCGATCGGCAGCCGCGCTATGACCTCGGTTCGCCTCCGGCGCCTGCAGGAGCATTCGGTGAAGCGCTCAGCAGCGTGAGCCGCCGACGGGAACTGCTGGGGCATTACCGAATGCGACGAAGCCGGAGCCGCGCGAACCGATGTCAGAGCACAATGGAGGCAGCACAAAGGCCCGGAGGCAACTGCTCCGGGCCTTTGTGATGAGCTCGCTGATCAGCGCTTCTTGGCAGGGGCCTTCTTGGCAGGGGCCTTCTTGGCCGTTGTCTTCTTCGCTGGAGCCTTGGCGGCGGTCTTCTTGGCTGGAGCCTTCTTCGCCGGCGTCTTCTTGGCTGCTGTCTTTTTCGCCGGAGCCTTTGCCGAGGACTTCTTCGCCGGCGCCTTCTTG
>Ga0126310_10000670_pt1 | contig 12172 bp, 18 predicted proteins | sample Plot60_FD_92540 | JGI IMG/M metagenome (GOLD analysis project Ga0126310, IMG submission 92540) | Serpentine soil microbial communities from UC McLaughlin Reserve, CA, USA - Plot60 | ecosystem: Environmental > Terrestrial > Soil > Grasslands | place: USA: UC McLaughlin Reserve, Lake County... | reverse complement strand
TGGTGTTTTTCGGGAATTCGATCCAGCTCTTGCTCCACCTCCACCTCGCCCACCTCCATCATCGGACGCTAGAGGAGGGTGCGTAGGCATGAAGTGTTAAAACTTCTTGCTGTATAGCCGCTGCTGTTTGTTGTTGCTCTGGTTGGACAGCAATGGGAAGGATTATTTTAAATGATTTGATAATCTGCATTACTTGGGAAAAAGATAATGCTGCTATGCATACCTTGCCTTGTCTTTCTAACTTAGGGATATTTAGAAACGTCAAATAGGGCTCTGCTCTACGAAATATCTCTGCTTTCTCTGAATCCTTCTTTGTCCAATATGTAGAACCGTAATGTCCTATGAGCCATTCAGAAAAGTCAGAATAACCAAGATCAGATATTGTAGTTTTTACAAATCGCCTGAATGAGTGAAAGGTTATCTGTCTGCTGAAAAAATATTGAATGAGATCAACTAGCGAAGAAAGAAGCAAGAGGAATCAATGGTGCTGACCTTGGAGAAGTTCAATTGATAATGGAAGATACCGTTATTACTGAGAAGGTATCGCAGATAAACACCGGTTTTACCTGCCAAAAGACTTTGGATAAATTTGATGGACACAAGCTGTGGTTTAAAATAACAGAGAATGAAGCAAACAACGAATATAGAAATATTGAAGAAATATTGTAAATCAAATATACAGAGAGATACCCTATAAACCCGAACATCCCCCATATCTTACTAAGACTGCTTACAGAATTTGAAGCCTTTAACTGGCAACTGATAGATCTGTTTTTATATTCTATTTTACTTGCATAACCAAAAGACTTCCCTACTTTTGCTGTTGCTCACTGCTGCTTATAGATCATATACGTCTATATTGTCACCATGTTATAGTGTTATTTCATTCTGTCTATTGTTAATTATTGTTTAATCATAAATGTATCTACATATTCATATATTCGAAATTGCAGATGGTCTTAAAGACGCACTGATACATGCCGATTTTAATATCACTTCCGTACTCAAGAGTGGACCGGGTGAAATTGCTTTGATATTGGGAATTGATCTGTACGTTGCACAGATCATCTGTCATGCTGCCAACAAAGCTGTTAAATTTAATAGTTTTACCCAAACAACAAGACAATAATTTTGTCAAACCTCTTGAAAGTGTCGGGTGAACTACTATCTTGAGGTTTTATTATTAATTGTGATAATTCCGGGTTGAAAGTTGGATCCTTATATGTTGTTGAATATCCTATGTACTATTTTATTTAATTCTATATTTGATATTTCTTGTTGTCGCCTGCTTTCCTTTTGTTCCTTTCTTTTTGCACGCTCTAGTTTAGACAGCTTGTCATAATGATATGTTTTTACATTGTATAGATTTCCATCTTTATCTTGCCTTAGTTTTTGACATTCTGTTTTAGATACAAGTTTTCGACATAATGGACAATACAACAATCTATGCATATTGCTTTCAGATTCCAATATGTGATAGTTGCTGTCTTGAAACCACGTCATTTCTTTTTCTATCTTACTTATATTACACGTGTACGTATTATTAAAATATTATTATTGTTATAGTTGTTAACATGGCCCATAGCGTGATGATAAATATATTATCTGCTACTTCGGTTTTTAACTTCTGTAGGCGTATTTGCTACATTTTAGATTTGCAGCTAAACAATAAAGGCTTGTTTAATATGAAATACTAATCCCAATAGAACGAGATATCTACAGATAACATCTCGGAAAACATTAAAGATTATTGCAACGCTCTATAGCAGTTCGAAGGACAATAGTTCAATGACTAAATAGACCCTATGTCCCATATAGAAAATGGAAAATTTCCTATGGGGTGTCAACTTCCATGGATTTTCATGTGCATTACGTCAAAATGGCAAGGTTACACCATCATCACTACCACAACAACAACCTCCTGACGACTACTTGGAGGATTCCTTTAGAATATTTAAACAATCAGGAATTCGGTGTATTAGAGTTCCCTTATACTGGGAATCATATGAAAATAATCCGGAATGTTTTAACCAAGAGCTTGATAGTATTTCTTCACTAGCCGACAAATATGGCATATCATGCATATATGATAACCATCAATGGAACTGCTCATCTTACTTCGGTCATGGAATTGGCTTCCCTAATTCCCTCCTAGCATCATCATTTGGAGAAGATCTGCCTGCAAGAAATTCTGCTGGTTGTCCTTCTAAACAGATTCTAAAAAACTTTTGGAATGGATGGTGGGATAGAAGATTAAAGACTACTGAAGGAAAAGATTGTTGGGATGCTCAACTGGAATTCTTAGATGGGATGATAAATAGAATAAAAGATAAAAATTCTACATTGGGATTTGAGATACTAAACGAGCCGATGATATTTAGACAGGCTGACTTTGGAAATGTAGGGATTTATCACGATTATTTTATAAAACATATATCTACATTAACTGACAAAACCTTATTTTTTTGTTTTACATCCTCAGATCCGCTTAACACACTTAATGTTCCATGGGAGCAAGCAAAAACTAAGCCATCAGATAATGTTGCTAACAAAATAATATTTGACGTCCATCCATATCCGCCAAATAGTCTAACAATGGGATATTATAAATCAATATGTTGGTTAATGAAAAATATTCCGGTGTATGCGGGAGAGTTTAATGCAGGAATCAACCCAGGGATCAGCATAAATGGAAGACAGTTGAATGAATATGTCAGCAGGCTGAAGAATTTTAAGCTAAGCGGCTGTGCATTTTGGGAATGGTCGTATATTCCTGATATATATCATCATGCATTTAATTTGACGTGTATAATTGACGGCAAAATCCACCCCAATAATAATTTTAAAAGTTTTGCTAACACAATAAAATAAAATGGTTTGCTTTATTTCATGCCTACCGTGATAGCAAACATATCTTATAGCGGATCGTATATTGACTCCCAAGATACGCTTGCATTTAGCGTACTTTCTGGTGTGTGTTCTATGAATGAAATCTTTCCTCTCGAAAATGTAGAAGAAGGATATGAGAAGATGATGACTGGTAAGGTGAGATTTACGTCGGTACTCACTGCTTGACAGAATTAGTTTGGTTGGAAATTTTTATTTTTTCAAGAAATAAATTTCTGGCAAACTACTCGATTATAAGGCTGCTAAATATATGCTAATTCACTTAGCGTTCTCATGGGCCCTCATATGGCGAAAAATGGAAAATAACCATACCGGGTGTATAATGTCTGTGTCGTATCGAACTATTGTCATATAAATTTCAAAATGTAATGATCCCTTGAGGCTAGGCAAGATCCCCCTACTCTTTATTCAAGAGCAAAGTTCCTACCGCCTGTCCTACAAGGTTTTCTGTATGCTACTAAGGATATTTCGTAGGCCTAAACCTACTTCGTATCCTGTTTGCATACAGATACTTATATTATAGACATTCGTGCTTATTACCCTTTGCATGTCAAGTTCCATAAGAGGTTTGTAAATTATTGTTTTGGGACAACCATCGTAATATTGTAAGCAAAATTTTGAATTGCCAATAAGATCCCCACAAGTAAATTTTAGAAAGTGATTTCGTATAATGTTACTGCTGCCTTTGTAGTTATCATGAAATCTTTGTCGATGTTTCCAAATTGTTTAGAAGGAAAAAAGAAATTGGATGAAGGCAACAATCAACAAATACGACATCACAAATCTTATTGTTTCTTTTTCTCTAACTCTTCTTTTATTTCCATTAGCTGCTTATAATGATGAAATATATTAGACATAAAAATTGGATGTATTCTTATAGGCTTAGCAGCAAAATAACAAGCTGAATTATACAGATGAGCAATTGAAAACATATCGTCAAATGTCTTTCTATCTGATTTATCCAAGACTTGGCGAAACTCTTTCCAGTCTTTTTGTTCTTCTACACTGGCCAGTCTAAATGAAGAAATAGTTCTACCCATCAGATAATTTGACTCCTCATAAGCTAATAAATTACATGTACTTTTCTGATTATGTAACAAGCCTTCGCCAAATGGCCGCCAAATGGGTAGTCAAATAGTTTGTAGAATGGAATAACGGATGGGGCTAGCATAAAAGGCGGTATTTCTGTTACTCTACAGATTATAGTTATCTGCATCAGTTAGTAATAAACATGAATCTCAATGATAACTGAAGAATTAGTGATCATTCATATTTTCATACTAGTTGGTATCTTGATTTTTTCGAAATAGTTTGGTATAGTGTGCCATCAAATCAGCAACAGCAATGAATCCTGCTATGCCTACTAAGCTGGCAAAAACTGAAGTTATAAAAGGCTCCAGCCTTTGTGTTAGCAGCAAATATTGAACATATGGCTTAACAATATTATACTCAATTTCGGCTATCGATATAGTTGATACAAGTTTTATAATGATCGACTTTACATCTTCAAACCTTGTGTTATGTATTGTGGCAGATTTGTGTTTCTGTTGTCTCTCCCTTTTGTTATCAACATAAAATAGTATGCCAAAGATAGTGTAAAAGACGATATCTTCAGTAATCAAAGTAACAATAGAATTCAGAGCTAAAGTGAACTTTGGCGCTATGATTTGGCTAGTCACTGCACCAGATAACGAAGCACAGACAAAACCAATAAGAATATTTCTATTAAATAAAATGTATTTCTTATACTTCAATTGACTCACTGATTTGATGATGATCTTCTTTTCAATATTTCTCTCTTAAAAATGCCTTTAATTCGATTTTTTGAGTGAATAACAACAAAAGTTATTGTGAGAATTTTTGGGGGCAACAGAGAGCCTTCATACAGAATATGAATGAATGAATCATGACATAACCTAAATACATAGAAACAAAAAGCATAGTATCATAGTTGTTATAAAGGTAAATGAAATTGGATAATCTGGAAATAAGATTGTGTGGTTCATTATCTTTTGATATATACCCGTTTATAACACAGGGGGCGACTATATGAATGCCACTTTTAAATAACAAACATGGTAGAATTAGGTATAGTTTTGGCACGGCAGAAGCACTTGGAATAATAGCTACTTTGTTTGTGGTGTTATACTTCTCTAGGAAACAAAAGCAAAGCTTATCAATGGATATAGAAACAAAAGTTCTAAGTGATTTGGATGAAAAAATCCACGGCCTTACTCAAATTGCAGTTGAACGACCAGAGATAATAATGATAGTCAGTAATGTTGATTCAGACCAGACACAAGAGATAGCATATACATATCATCTTTTGTATACCTTTGCACATGCGTTTCATATGCACCAAAGAAAAGTAGTAAGTGACAATGAATGGACCGGATGGCTACGTATGATGGGAAGTTGTTTTGAACAGGGCAAGATGAGAGAATATTGGGAAAGTGACCTTGAATTGGAGAAATGCTTTGATCCTTCATTCCAAAAATTTGTTAATAAGGAATTAATTCCTACAATTAGGACTAAATAGCACTTTTCTTTAAATTTCCTTTTTTATTTGCTCTCTTTATTTTTTATCTAATACAAAAATACACCATATATCACTATTAATCCAACTTTCTAGAGATTCTTCTATTAAAGAAGCATAAGCATTGTCCAGACATATCCTTTTTAATTTCTTAATATCTAGTTCTAGTCTAGTAATGTTCTACTTGTGGAAGGGCATTAATCCTCTCTACACCAATAGAATAGTCATCGCTTCCGTTATCCTGTATGTGTAAAATATATGAACAATGAAATCATAGATATAAGCACTAGTTACCCAATGATTAATAATTCTTGCAGAAAAAATAAGAAAAGCAAAGCGAAAAAAGATTTGCCAGTCGATAATAAAGTGCCAAAACAACAAAATAAACCACCGACAATGAAAGCCGACGTCGTAGATATGCCTGCGGGTATAATAGACATTAACAATACGCCAGATATTGCTACATGGAATAAGAAACTCCACATTGAGGAAAATACTTCAGGGATAATCGCAGATGGATTAAATGATGCAGAAAAAATACAAAGGCCGACAACAATTGGTATTGGCCTCAGAGCTAAGAAAGCACTTAAAAAAGATTTGATTGTAGACCCAGGCAATAGAAAAGAAGTGGAAGAAGCAACAAAGTCTGGATTTACATTAACAGATGAGGCTTCTGATTTGTCCCGGTAATATGTTAAAAGTTAAACCCAGTACACTAACATACTATATACTGTATGATATCTTGGCCAAATGAATTATGAGTTCCTTGCTAATTTATAATAGAGTGTGAATCTCTATCTTGTCATGGCAAGATTTGTTCGAAAAGAAGATCGAGGTCCAATGGAAGTGAGAGTAGGGAATGAAAGTAAATGGATTTGTATGTGCGGACTAAGTAACAATCAACCTTTCTGTGATGGTTCGCATAAAAAGACAGCAGATGAAGAAGCAGGTAAAGACTATAGATATAACCCTGATGGAACTAGGATCGAGATCAAATAAAAATAATACTATTATTCCCATGGCCTGTGTCTAATGGTGATTCGAGAAATTCAAAATTATCCAAATATGCACTTGAAGCAAGATTTTGAGCACCTGTAAAGTTTTGGTTTCTCAGAGATGAATCCGTTATCTCTAAACATCGCGGTTGATCCAGCAACCATGTATTGTTGCGTTACCATAAATTTAAAAACTTCGTTGAACAAACATTAATAGCTGGGTTTAGATATGTTCTCCATAGGTTTTAACTAGAGATACCCCGATTAGACTTATTTGTGTGGCTGGTTTTGGATGACTAGAGCCTGCCTCATCTAACCGGGGTATTTATTCTGATGCCCCCGTATATTAAAAACGTTGTCGACATAATGCTTATATCATATTGCCGTATAATCGTACTGCTCCTTTATGCCAAAACCTGGATTTAAGTCTATTACAGTAAGCGAAAATGTATATATAAAATTCTTTAAAGTTTATGAGGAAAACAAAAAAGGATTAGAACTCAAAGGCATAAGAAGCTTCTCTGGCTATCTTACAAGTATGATGGAGGAGATGATGGTAAAGTATGAAGCATTTGCCAAGCATGCCCCTCATATGGAAAAATTATCTATAGATCAGAATAGGGTTGTACTAAAAGATAATAAGCGAAATAGGATTGCAGAAGTATTGCTAAAAGAAGGGGAGTTGCAGTGCTTGCTAGATGAGAGATCTGATTGTGTACATGTCGGTTTTGTTTATTCTCTTCCTGAGATATATTACCAAAATGACGGAATTAAAGCTTCTGCCCGCTCATCATATGGAGAAATGCTCTAGATGCCAGCATTGTAGTTATAGTTTGTGACACGACGTGGTACTTGTCTCAATCTCTGCCATATTTAGAATGAGTTGGTCAATGCACGAGTGATTATATATAATATATTTTATAGCATGGTCAGTACTAGTAAAATAGTTAATAATTCACACAAGATCTGTAATTATAAATCAATTCAGCTGTACCGTATCGCATAAGGGTAATAAAAATACATATTAATTTACACGGAATGTCTACACCACCGGCTATGAATATAGATAAATTACTCCTAAAAGAAGCAAAGGGTGCAAATAGTAAAGATAAACTTGTATTTTTCTGTATCAAAAATGTGTATTTGTGTATAGCAGTTGTATGCAAAATGGTTTTGGGTAGAAAAAGACGAGATCGGCTATACAGTCAAAAAAGAATTAGTTTTATAGGCTTTTTGTACAAGTCCATAGAATTGCTGGGATTAGATAATTCGTTCCTTCTAGTATTTAATATGCCAAGATATGATTATAAATTCTATAGTTTAGTAACAAGGAAAATACCCAATTTCTTAATTCCAGATATGTATGCCAGTATGACTATTCATGAAGAGGACGTACGGAGATATTTCAACCCTCAAAAAGGAGATGTAGTAGTCGACATTGGGGCAGCCTTTGGGCTGTATACCATACTATCTTCAAGGCAAGTTGGTCAAAGTGGAAAAGTAGTTGCTATTGAAGCGCATCCTGCGAATTATGAGATGTTAAATCGCAATGTAAAACTAAATAGTCTAACCAATGTCACATGTTTGAATTATGCTGTCTATTCAACAAAAACGAAGGTAAAGATCTACAGTAGTTATACGATAATATCAGAGAGGGTAACTGGAGAAGAAAAGGCCAAGGAAAGATTTGTGGAAGTAAATGCAGATACACTGGATAGTATACTTGAGCAAAATAAAACACCAAAGGAACGAGTCAATTGGGTTAAAATTGATGTTGAAGGGGCTGAACTTGAAGTACTAAAGGGGGCTACCGACGTATTATCTACCAGTAAAGATATTGCTCTCTTAATAGAAATACATGGCAAAGATAATTATCAGCCAGTGATAGATTTTCTGAACTCCTATAACCTAAATGTAATATTTCAAAAGGATTATGATTGGGGGGACAGCCAGGTTATTGCACGACATTAATTTTCCAAACAACCAGTCTTTCTTATCATTAGAACGTTTTATCGTTCTATCCATTCATGCTTTTGAATTAACGTACAATACTGCCGCGATTGACAGGCTAGATTATTCTTCCACTGTAGTCCGTTGCAGATACGGCCAGAAAAAATCATTATATATCAAATTATAGTGTGCTCAGTGAATCAATCTGAAGCTCTTATCGCCAGTTTGTTTTAGAAAGCCGTAAACATCTATTATAATATCGGAGTACCTATTATTTAATCCAGCATTTGACAATACACTATACGTGGTATATTTTGTTGATGAAAGTGGTTTGGCAGATATTAACCATATATTTTTATAATTTGGCTGTAAAGATTCTAATTGTGGAATTTTATTCAATTCTTGGTCTTCTTTTATAAACTGAATAATAAGTGATTGCTCCGGTTTTGTCTTCAATTTTTGTAAATTTGGCACAACTATATCGACACTAAATTATTTTTTGATGTGATTCTTCTTTCTGATGGTAGAGTACATATAGTAAGCATGAAATGAAGTGCCTCGCTTAACGTCACTATAGTTTTCTCACAAAAATAATCGTCACTGCTAGCATCGTTTGATTCAAAACTTAACTTTGCAATACATTTGTTCATTATGATGTCTATATATTTTTGTGATGATTCAACGTCTAAAGTGACCTTGGTTTGAATTTTTTCCTTACCTACTTCATCTCCTAATACAGAGTATAAGATTTTCTTAATTTGCTCACCATGTAATATTTTTTTATCGTCGATAGCAGGATGTAATGGCAGCAATATTTTGCCTATATACCTTATCAATTCTTATTCCATTGCATACTATAGTGAAGAAGGTCTATAAGGCGACATCTATTAGCTTGTAGGTACGCAATAAATGCGATTACTATTAATAGTATCATTTATGATAAAACAAAATTTAAATTAATAATCGTTGTAATTAATAATAATATTATTAGGGTATAATTCCTTGACTAGTAACAAAGACAACTATTTATGAGTTTTATAGATCCGCCTATATTGGACCAAATCCGCTCTAGGATAACAAAAACTCTAAACGCTGGCATTCAGCTTTACATGTCAACTCAAGAATCGAAAAAATTACTTAAAATCTTTAGTTAAAGTGTATTCTATTGGAAATAGACTCGTTATATATTCTAATTTCCACAGATCTATTAAGTATTGAAGCTATGAAAGCAGAGAGACTGTGCCGTATTAGCATGTCAGCTGCAAAAATCACTCAGGCACAAATGCTGAGTCAGTAATGCGTATTTGTTGCTAGTCGCTCTAATAAAAATCCCTGTAGAAGTTTACTTCTTACTCTTCTTGCTACTCCTTCCTTTTGCTTTTTTTGCTGCTGCCTTTTTCTTCTTTAATTTCATGGGATTTCTTGTTGCCGGAGTAGTTTTGCGGCTACTCTTCCTTGTCTCTCTTACTTGTTTTATTTGAGCCTGTAGTGATTTAACTATATCTGTTAATTTGTTAAGCTGAACAGATTGTGCTTCGACTAGCTCAGACAAATCATCACTATCATCATCCCCTCCACTATCATCTACCACTGACATTTTTTCTTCTGCATTAGGATCTTTTGTTACTGTGACTATCTCTTCTCTGACTATTTCCACTGGTTGAGCAGCAAAACCATGTTCTTCTGTTAATTCTTCATTATCTTTATCTTCATCTTCCTCGTTCTCATCATATGCTTTAATTCGGATTTCCTCACCGTCTTCATCTGACATACCTTGAGTTTATGTACGATGCCTAAAATCAGTTTCGATTATTTTCCAACTCTGTGGATTCACGAGAATAAGACAGTCCTTATTTAATAAGACAGTCCTTATTTAATAAGACAGTCCTTATTTAATAAGACAGCTGTAGCGGATTAATACGTTAGCCTGGATATTAATATGTCATCTTACTTCATACTGCCATATATACTTCCGGCGAACATGGCCAATTATAAATTTCTAATCTGTTCCATGGAGTTCAATGGTATTTGTAATATTTAATGTGGCCTAGAGTTTCCTATCCAATCTTCTGCGCCATAATATATGGTAGATTTTTCTATCAATGTATCATTGTCGAATGTAAACTTTTCGATCACAGACCATGTATCTTTTTATCATTTTTCAAGAAATAGTCTATTGGCGTAAAGTGAAACATTGGAAATTTCTTTAAACCTGAGTAAAAATATTCCTCTAGATCTTTCTTGTTTGTTATTGTCGACGAATCTCGGTTAGGATATACTGCTTTAATTTTAGGACTAGAGAATGATATATTCTCCGAGTAAAGAGAAATAACTTCTCTTAGATTATGATCATTCCATGCTCTAATCCACTTATGAATATGCTCTATTGCAAATCGGTCATCGATCTCCATGTTATCATCAATTATAACGTGACTTTTAATACTATATTGCAATCGTTTTTTTGTATTTGTGCAAATGATGACGTTGAATGTTTTGCAAGTTCTATAAGTTATGGTCGTACGGTCTAAGAGGGCTTGCTGAACCATAAGATATATTGTTATGCAGCAGCAGCTTTCAAGGTGGAATAATGAGTGGTTGTTGAGAAAGATAACGCGAGCAGTGGATAAAGAACTGCCTGATAGACTAATTATAATGATCCACGCCTGTCACGCCGATGCTATTGTCGCTGCTGCCGCCACCTTTATGCCCACCTTATCATTACTACCTCGCGCATCACCACTACATCTACTTCCATCACTACCCTTGCTTACTCCTCCACCGTCGCTGCTATCTCCTCCAGAAGATCCTCAGATTTCGTGGCCTAAGCATCCGTACGGATAGCCATATTGCCCTTGAAAATATCCTGTAAATACTGAGTAAAAAATTAGTATTTAAATAAAGTATGAACAAGATGTACGTTTTTTGTTGCTGTTCCTTATTTTGTATTATTAGTAGTCTAGTATATATATTTAATTATATATAATCATATTCATGGTTATTTGGCATTTATAGCCATGTTTGAGTTCGCTGGCCCAGCTGACACTCAGTTATATCTAGTCAAACAGCAAACCCAAAGATGGTGAGCTAATTCCATTAGGTAGTAAAACCTGGACTATGATCGTATTTGCAGCTTGAGACGCATAAGCGTGAAGATATAGCTGGGGTAAAGAAAACATGAAGATTAGAAATGTAAGATGTCAATTTTTTAGATAATAGGTGTATTATTGTCACCTTCAAGACAGTTACATTTATGTTATCTCACAATCTATATCTTTAATGAATTTTTTGGTACAAAACAGTTTTCCTATGAGAGAATGGCACGTTCAGCACATGGAAAAGACAATAATCAAGTTTATAACAGGATTATCTGCTGACGCTAATAGATGGGAGAAAAGGCAGAATAAACGCTATGGTGGATTAGCAAATGTTTGTAAACAGATAGGTTATGACATAAAACATGGTGTTACAACTGAGCAAGTCCTTTTGCTTTTGCAGAAAATAAGAAATGATTCCTCTTTTTCTAATCTTCAAAAAAATGATGACTCTATGGAAAGATTAAATGAATTAGATAGGCACTTTCTACCATCAAAGCAAGAAATTATCTATGCTATTGGTGATAGCGTTCACATTTAGGCATTCTAAATCCCTAGAGAGACATATGTGTACGAGTCCATGTCGCTAATTTAGCTCAAGGCGATTCATTAAGTCTTTATATCTATTCCTGAGAGTCACTTCTGTAACTCCTGCTGCATCTGAGAGGTCACCTTGAGTTATATTCTCGCCA
>Ga0126310_10000669_pt1 | contig 12178 bp, 15 predicted proteins | sample Plot60_FD_92540 | JGI IMG/M metagenome (GOLD analysis project Ga0126310, IMG submission 92540) | Serpentine soil microbial communities from UC McLaughlin Reserve, CA, USA - Plot60 | ecosystem: Environmental > Terrestrial > Soil > Grasslands | place: USA: UC McLaughlin Reserve, Lake County... | reverse complement strand
GTGCTGCTCGTGCTCGATGCGATGACGGGCCAGGAGGCCGTGTCCGTGGCGGAGGCCTTCCAGGAGCGTGTCGCCTTCGACGGCGTGCTGATGACGAAGCTGGACGGGGATGCGCGCGGCGGTGCGGCGCTCTCCGTCAAGGCCGTCACCGGGAAGCCGATCAAGCTCGCCTCCGTCGGCGAGAAGCTCGACCAGCTCGAGTACTTCCACCCGGACCGGATGGCGTCGCGGATCCTCGGCATGGGGGACGTGCTCACGCTGATCGAGAAGGCCGAAGAGGCCGCGTCCGAGGAGGACCAGGCCCAGCTCGAGGCACGGATGCGCGCCGGCGAGTTCAGCTTCGACGACTTCCTCGCCAGCTACCGCATGCTGCGGAAGATGGGCCCGCTCCAGGGCGTCCTCAAGATGATCCCGGGGCTTGGAAAGCAGTTGCAGGGGCTCGACGTCAACGAGGCGGAGCTGAAGCGCGTCGAGGCGATCGTCCTCTCGATGACGCCGCAGGAACGCCGGATGCCGCACCTGATCGACGGCTCGCGTCGGAAGCGGATCGCAGCCGGCAGCGGCACCACGATCCAGCAGGTGAACAAGCTGCTCTCCGCGCGCAAGCAGATGCAGAAGATGATGAAGCAGATGGGCAAGGGCAAGATGCCTGCGCTACCACCCGAGTTGATGAACCAACGCCGATGACGCAGCGAGAGCAACAACGCGCTGCCGCCGGAGCGCGGCTTTGCCGCGCGGGAGGCTCACGAACGCGAAAAACGGGCGACGAAGCAGGCGCTATGCCGGCTTTGCTCGCCCTTGACGAGAGACCCCGACCGCAAGAACGGGCTGATGGGGGAACCAGGGGGTTCCCCGTTCTAAGGAGGTGAGATGGCAGTACGGATGAGATTGACGCGCGTCGGGTCGAAGAAGAACCCGATCTACCGCGTCGTCGTCGCCGACTCGCGCTCGCCGCGCGACGGACGGTTCATCGAGATCGTCGGACGCTACAACCCGCAGACGGATCCCTCGACGATCGAGTTCGACGAGGACAAGGTCAAGGACTGGCTCGGCAAGGGAGCACAGCCCTCGGGCACCGTCGCTCGCTTGCTCAAGATCAAGAACCTTGGCTGAGCTGCTGACCTATCTCGCGCAGCGGCTCGTCGACGACCCTAAGGCAGTTCGTGTCGAGGAGGAGGAGCGTGGCGACACGCTCGTGCTCCGCCTGCACGTCGCGAAGGAGGACGTGGGCAAGGTCATCGGGCGGCAGGGACGAATCGCGCGGGCGCTGCGGGCGATCGTCAGGGCCGGCGGCGCACGAGAGCGGCGCCGGCTGATCCTCGAGATCGCTGACTGAGGAACTGATTACCGTCGGCCGTGTGGGCAAGCCCCACGGGCTCGACGGCTCCTTCGTAGTCGAGAACGCGAGCGAGGAGCCGGAGCGCTTCGAGCCCGGCGCCCGATTGCTCGTCGGCGGTGAGACCGTCGAGGTCGTCGAGCGGAAGCGGCCCGGGGGTCGGCTCGTCGTGCGCTTGGACCGGCCGGTCGAGCGCGGAGTCGAGCTCCAGTTGCGCCGCACCGACCTTCCGGCGCCGAAGCCGGGCGAGTACTACGCCTTCCAGCTCGTCGGCCTGGTCGTCGAGGAAGAAGGCGGGCGGCTGCTCGGGACCGTCGAGGAGGTCGCGCCGGGCGTTGCGAACGACGTGCTCGAGCTCGACTCGGGGCTCGCGCTCCCGATGGTCGAGGCGTGCGTCCGAGAGGTCGACCTCGAGCGGCGGCGAATCCTGGTGGCGCGTGGATTTACGCCCAGTAACTAACCTGCTCGCACTTTGCGCATCGACGTCTTCACCCTGGTTCCGCATGTCTTCGCGGCGGTGTCGGAGCAGCGGCCGCTCGCGGCGGTACTCGGGGACGAACTCGACCTGCGGCTCTTCAACTACCGCGACTGGACGCCGCTGGCCGGCGGTCAGATCGACGATGAGCCCTACGGCGGCGGCGCCGGGATGGTGCTGCGCGTGGATGTCGTTGCAGCGGCTCTCGAGGGCGTTTACGGCGGCCTCCCGGAGCACCGCGTGATCGCCCTCACGCCTCAGGGCCGGCAGCTCGACCAGGCCGTCGTCGAGCAGCTCGTCGAGGAGGAGCAGCTGACGCTGCTGTCAACGCGGTTCGAAGGCTTCGACGAGCGGATCTTGGTGCACCTCGCGAACGACGCGATCTCGATCGGGCCGTACGTGCTCTCGGGCGGCGAGTTGCCGGCAATGGTCGTCGTCGACGCAGTGGCCAGGAAGCTCCCCGGTGCCCTGGCCGAAGGCTCCGCGGCCGAGGAGAGCTTCTCCGCCGAGCTCGAGCGAGGCCTCGAGTACCCCCACTACACGCGCCCGGCGGAATTTCGGGGCTGGCACGTGCCTGACGTGCTCGTCTCCGGCGACCACGCCCGCATCGCCGACTGGCGGCGCACGCAGAGCAGCGAGCGGACACCTTCGTGAGAAATCCGATCGACCGCCTGACCCACCGCTTGCCGCGTAGCTGGCGGATCGCGATCGACTGGCTCGTGACCATCGTCGGGGCTGTCGCGATCGTGCTCGCGATCAAGGCGTGGGCCGTGAACCCGTACCGGATTCCGTCTTCCTCGATGGAGCCGACGCTCCAGTGCGCCGGGGCGACATTGGGGTGCACAGCCCGCTTCTCCGACCGCGTGCTCGCCAACCGTTTCATCTACCACTTCGTCGCGCCCAAGCGCAGCGACATCGTCGTCTTCAAGACGCCGATGGCGGCGCGTCGGGACTGCGGCGCGGGCGGGACCTTCGTCAAGCGCATCGTCGGGCTGCCGGGGGAACTGTTCGAGATGCGAGCCGGCTATGTCTACATCGACGGGGTGCGCATTCGCGAGCCGTACATCACGACGGCCCGTCGCGGCGGACAGAGCGCGCCGCCGTACCGCATCCCGAGGGACGATTACTACGTGATGGGCGACAACCGCGCATCGTCGTGCGACTCGCGAGTCTGGGGCGCCCTGCCTCGGAAGAACCTGATCGGCAAGGTTTTCGCGGTCTACTGGCCGCCCAAGCGCGTCTCAGTCCACTCGTGAGGAACCCGATCGACCGCCTGACCCACCGCCTGCCGCGCAGCTGGCGGATCGCGATTGACTGGGTCGTGACCATCGTCGGGGCCGTCGCGATCGTCCTAGCGATCAAGCAATGGGTCGTGAATCCCTACCGGATTCCCTCTTCCTCGATGGAGCCGACGCTTCATTGCGCCGGCGCCGGGCTCGGCTGCACAGCGCGGTTCTCCGACCGCGTGCTCGCGAACCGGTTCATCTACCACTTCGTCGACCCGAAGCGGGGCGACATCGTCGTCTTCCAGACGCCGCAGGCGGCGCGGAGGGACTGCGGTGCCGGGGGAACGTTCGTCAAGCGCATCGTCGGCCTCCCCGGCGAGGTGTGGGAGATGCGGAACGGCTACGTCTACATCGACGGGGTGCGCCTGCGGGAGCCGTACGTCAAGGCAGACCGTCGCGACGGCGACAGCAAGCCGCCGTACCGCATCCCGACAGGCCAGTACTACGTGATGGGCGACAACCGCGCGCAATCGTGCGATTCCCGCGTCTGGGGATCGCTGCCGAAGGCGAACCTGATCGGCAAGGTCTTCGCGGTCTACTGGCCGCCGAGGCGGATTTCGTTGCGCTAGCATGGCGGGTCGGCCGACGGCCGACCCTTTTCCCATGGCGAATCCCATCGAGACTCTCGAGCGCCGTCAGCTGCGCCCTGACATCCCGGAGTTCAAGGCCGGGGACACGGTACGCGTCCATTTTCAGGTGATCGAGGGCGAGCGGCGCCGCGTTCAGGTCTTTGAGGGCATCGTCATCAAGCGCCAGGGCTCGGGCGTGCGAGAAACCTTCACGGTGCGCAAGCAGTCGTTCGGCGTCGGCGTCGAGCGGACGTTCCCGGTGCACTCGCCGAAGATCGAGCGGATCGAGGTGACGGCGATCGGCGACGTCAACCGCGCGAAGCTCTACTACTTGCGCGGCAGAGTGGGGCGAAAGGCGCGCGTACGCGAGCGCCGTGAGGGGCAGCGGCTATCCTCGGCCGGTGCCCGCGCCGCCGAGCAGCCTGCCGACGAGCCGGTCGAGGCCGAGCGGAATCCTGAGGGCGAGGCGGAGGCGAAAACCGCTCCGGTCGAGCCCGCGGAATCGAGCTAGGCGACTCCTCCAGTTCGACCGCCAGTTCGGCCTGCGCTACGTCGCCGGGGTGGACGAGGCGGGACGGGGATGCCTTGCGGGGCCGCTCGTCGTCGCCGCCGTCTTGTTCGACTACGACTCGCTGCGCGATCACCGTGTGCGGCCGCTGACCGGCCTGAACGACTCGAAGCAGCTGACGGCCGCCGAACGTGAGGGGTTGTTCCGGGCGGTTGTCGCCTGCGCGCGCTCCTTCACCGTCCGCGTGATCTCGTCGGCCGAGATCGACCGGAGCGGATTGCACCGGTCGAACCTCGAGGCGATGCGCTCGTGCTTGAGAACGCTGGCGCCGCCCGCGGAGGCGTGTCTCGTTGACGGCTTTCGCCTGGGTCCCTCGGCGCCGGAGCATCTCGCGGTCGTCGACGGCGACGAGCGCAGCGCCGCAATCGCGGCTGCGTCGGTCGTGGCGAAGGTCGTGCGCGACCGGGCCATGCGGCGGATGGACGCCCTCTTCCCGCACTACGGCTTCTCGTCGCACGTGGGCTACATCACGCCGCGGCACTCGGCGGTCGTGCGCGAGCGTGGCCCGTCCGAGATCCACCGCCGCTCGTTCCAGGCACTTTGCTATGAGGACCTCCTCGAGCTCGAGAGCGCACGGGGCTGAGGCAGAGCGCCGCGCACGCCGGTTCTACCGGCTGCGCGGCTACCGGGTGTTGGGCGAGAACGTCTGGGCGGCGGGAAACGAGCTCGACCTGATCGTGCGCCGTGGCCGCCGCCTCGTCTTCTGCGAGGTGAAGGCGAAGGTGGGCGAGCGTTATGGCGCTCCCGAGGAGATGGTGGACGCCGAGAAGCAGCGGCGGCTGCGAAGGGCGGCGGAGGCGTGGCTGGGCGCGCGGCCCGAGCTGGCGGAGCTCGAGGTGGGCTTCGAAGTCGTCTCCGTGACGCCGGCGGGTGTGGCGCGGATCGGCTTCGAGGTCTAGGAGTCGTCGCCTCTCCGGCGAAAGGGGTCTCCTCGTGGCCCCAACACAGGACGCGCTCTATGCCGAGATCGACCTCGACCTCTCCTGGTCGGAACGCGACCTCCCGGAGCGCGAGCGCACGAGGCACGTCCACCGGCTCCACCCCTACCTGGGCAAGTTCATCCCCCAGGTAGTGGAGGTGCTCCTCTCGCGATACGTGGCACGCGGTGGGCGAGTGCTTGATCCGTTTGCCGGGTCCGGCACGACGCTCGTCCAGGGCCTCGAGAGTGGGTACCGCGCCGTCGGCATCGACATTGCCGCGTTCAACTGCCTCTTGATGGAGGTGAAGACGCGTCGCTACGACCTGTTCGCGCTCGAATCGGAGGTCCGAGACGTGGTTCGTCGAGTCGAGGCGAAGGACGGCAGCGGCCCGCCGCCGAGCGGGTACGTCGAGGAGTGGTTCGCGCCTCGGGCCGCGCGGGAGCTGTTGGCCTTTCGGGAGCTGATCGGGGAGTACGAGCACGCGGATGTGCTTCGGGTCGTGCTCGCACGCGCGGCGCGGTCGGCCCGGTTGACGACGCACTTCGATCTCGACTTTCCGCGAGTGCCTCAGCGCGCGCCGTACTGGTGCCACAAGCACAAGCGCAGCTGCCGTCCGGTCGACCGCGCAGAGCACTTCCTCCGCCGCTACGCCGTCGACACCCTCACGCGGATCAAGGAGTTCTCCCGGGTGCGCGCGCGAGGGCATGAGGCGGTCGTGGTCCACGGGGACGCGCGCGAGGCGCGGCTCGAGGACCGTTTCGACGGCGTGCTCACGTCCCCGCCCTATCCGGGGCTGATCGACTACCACGAGCAGCATCGGTATGCGTACGAGCTTCTCGGACTCGAGGACCTGCGGGGGCTCGAGTTGGGCGCCGGCGCCGACGGGACGAGCGCGGCGGCGCTGACCTGCTACGTGGAGGGCATCGCCGCAGTGCTGAGTCACGCGAAGCGCGCTCTGCGCGCGCGTGCGCCGGTCGTGATCGTCGTCAACGACCGGCGCGATCTCTATCCCGAGATCCTCGATCGCGCCGGCCTCCGGCTGGAGCAGCGCTTGCGCCGCCACGTGAACCGTCGCACGGGGCGGCGCGCGGGCGAATTCTTCGAAGACGTGCTCGTCGCGCGCTAGATCGGAGCACCTCCGGCACAGACACGTGCGCATTTCCTCCGTAGCGTCGGAGCGTGCTCGCGCGCGCGGTCACCCATGCCCTGGTCGGCCTCGACGCCCGTAAGGTCGAGGTCGAGGCCCACCTGCAGAACGGCCTGCCCGGGCTCGCGATCGTCGGCCTCGCCGACCGTGCCTGCCAGGAGGCAAAGCATCGCGTTCGCAGCGGCATCGCCTCGGCGCAGCTCGAGTGGCCATCGCGCCGGATCACGGTCAACCTCGCGCCGGCGGGCCTCCGGAAGGAGGGGTCCGGCTTCGACCTGCCGATCGCCCTCGCCATCCTTGCCGCTTCGGGCCAGTTTCCGCTCGACCGCCTCGCGGGGCATGCGGCGATCGGCGAGCTGGCGCTCGACGGTCGGATCAGGCCCGTCCGCGGCGCGCTCGCAGCTGCCGAGGGTGCGCGCCATGCCGGCTTCGGCCGGATCGTCTGCGCCGCCGAGTCCGCGGGCGAGGCGGCGCTGGCGGGGGTCGAGCCCGTCCCGGCACGCCACCTCGCCGAGGTCGTCGCGTACTTCCGCGGTGAGATCGAGCCGCCGCCCGTCGAGCCGGTGGAGAACGCCTCCGCACCGGAGCGCGACGAGCTCGACCTCGCGGACGTCCGCGGCCAGGATCGTGCTCGCCGCGCGCTCGAGCTCGCTGCGGCGGGCGGACACAACCTCCTCTTTGCGGGCCCGCCGGGCACCGGCAAGTCGATGCTAGCTCGCCGCCTGCCGGGGATCCTCCCGCCGCTGACCGCCGACGAGGCGCTCGAAGTGACCCGGATCTACTCCGTGGCCGGCCTGCTGAGCCCTGGGCGGCCGTTGGTCCGCCGACGTCCGTTCCGGATGCCGCATCAGAGTGCGTCTGCGCCCGCGATCGTCGGCGGCGGGCCCGGGCCGCGACCCGGCGAGGCGACCCTTGCACACCACGGCGTCTTGTTTCTCGACGAGCTGCCAGAGTTCCAGCGGCCGGCGCTCGAGGCGCTGCGGCAGCCGCTGGAGGACGGCTTCGTCGGGATTGCGAGAGTCGAGGGAAGAGCCGTCTATCCCGCGCGCTTCCAGCTCGTGGCCGCGATGAACATGTGCCCGTGTGGCGGCCGGGGCGACCCGGCGGCCGAATGCGCCTGCTCGGCTCAGAAGCTGGCTGCGTTTCGCGAGAAGCTGTCACGGGCGCTCCTCGACCGCTTCGATCTCGTCGTTGCCGTTCCGCGTCCGCGCGCGGCGGAGCTCAGCGGTCGCCCCGGCGAATCGTCGGAGTCGGTTCGTGCTCGTGTCGTGGCCGCGCGCGAGCGCATCCGAGCCGGGCCGCCTGCTCGGACGGTCGCCGCCAGCGAACTCCTCGACCGAGCGGTCGAGCGTTTACCGCTGTCCGGGCGTGGGCGCGCGCGCGTTGCGCGCGTCGCGAGAACGATCGCCGGGCTCGCTGATTGCGAGGCGGTCACCGAGGAGCACGTGGCCGAGGCGCTCGCGTATCGCTCGCCGAAGGAGCTGACGACGTGATCGAGCTACGCCGCGCCGACGAGCGTTTTCCCGCCCGGCTCCGCGCGATCTTCGATCCGCCGCGCACTCTGTACGTGCGCGGCACCGGTGAGCCCGAGCTGCTGGCTCGTCGCGCGGTTGCGATTGTCGGTGCGCGGTCGTGCTCGCCCTACGGCGGGCAGGTCGCGCGCATGCTCGGACGGGAGCTGGCCGCCGCCGGCGTAGTCGTCGTCAGCGGCCTTGCCCGTGGGATCGACGGCGAGGCGCACCGTGGAGCTCTCGAAGCGCGCGGCGTGACCGTGGCCGTGCTCGGCTGCGGGATCGACCGCGACTACCCCGCGGCGAACGGGCAGCTTTCGCGGCGCATCGAGGAGGACGGCCTCGTAGTGTCCGAGTACGAGCCGGGCGTCGAGCCTGCGCCGTGGCGGTTCCCGGCGCGGAACCGCATCATCGCCGGCCTCTGCGAGGCGGTCGTTGTCGTCGAGGCGCGCGAGCGGAGCGGCGCCTTGATCACAGCCGACTTCGCGCTCGAGGAAGGCCGCGAAGTCCTTGCCGTCCCCGGCGAGATCACCTCGTCGCTCTCGACGGGGACGAACGCACTGCTCAAGCTCGGTGCGACGCCGTTGACCGGCTCTGCGGACGTGCTCGAGCTCCTTGGCGTCGACGCCCGGCCGGCGGGCGCGGCGCCCAATCTCTCGCCGACGGCGGCGCAGGTGCTCGAGCGCGTCCGCGCGTCGTCGTGCAGCGCGGACGAGCTCACCGCGCCGGGCGCCCTCGAGGCCGGTGCAGTCAGCGTTGCGCTGACGGAGCTGGAGCTTGCGGGTCTCGTCGTCGTGGCGGAGGGCACCTATCGGGCGGTGATCGGCGGGTGAAGGCGGTGCTGAGCGCCGTGCGTACGATCAGCGCGTGGGAGAGCCTTACTGGCTGGCCGACCGTTCAGCGCCCCTTCGTAGTCCGCGACTCGACGGCGCCGTCGACGTCGCCGTCGTCGGAGGCGGGGTCACCGGGCTCTCGTGCGCGCTCTCGCTCGCGGAAAGCGGTCGGCGCGTGCGGGTTCACGAGGCGCGCACGATCGCCTCCGGCGCCAGCGGGCGGAACGGCGGCTTCGCCCTGCGGGGCGCGGCGATGCCTTACGACCGATGCAGGCAGACGCTCGGACGCGACCACGCAGCGGCGCTCTGGCGGCTGACCGAGCAGACGCTGGACCGGATGGAGGTGCTCGCCGGCGACGCGCTGCGGCGCGTCGGGAGCCTCCGGCTGGCCGCAGACGAAAAAGAAAGAGAGGAGCTGAACGCCGAGCACGAGGCTCTGCGCGAGGACGGCTTCGCCTCAGACTGGGTCGACGCACCCCCGGGTCCGCTGAGCGAGCGGTACGCCGGCGCGTTGCTCCACCCGCACGACGGTGCAATGCACCCGGGGCGCTGGATCAGGCGACTCGCGTGGCACGCCGCCGAGGCGGGCGCAGACCTACGCGAGCACGACCGCGTGAGCTCGGTTGCGGAGCTCGAGGCGGAGACTGTCGTCCTTGCCAGCGACGGCTACCCCACCGGGCTGCTGCCCGAGCTCGACGCCGTCGTGCAGCCGACGCGGGGCCAGGTCATCGTGACGGAGCCGCTCGTAGACCGCCCGTACGAGCGACCGCACTACGCGCGCAACGGCTTCGATTACTGGCAGCAGCTCCCGGACGGGCGCCTGGTGGTCGGAGGCCGGCGTGACGCCGACCTCGACAGCGAGTGGACGGCGGAGGAGGCGACGACGCCGCGGATCCAGGCCGCGCTGGAGGCGCTGATCGTTGAGCTCGTCGGGTACCTCCCCGCGATCACCCACCGCTGGTCCGGGATCTTCGGGACGAGCCAGGACGAGCTGCCGCTCGTCGGCCCTGTGCCCGGCAACCGCGGCCTCTGGGTCTCCCGCGGCTACTCCGGCCACGGCAACGTGCTGGGGCTCGCCTGTGGTGACCTCGTCGCCAGGGCGATCCTCGGGCGGCGCGAGCCGGAGCTCGAGCTCCTCGACCCGGCGCGCCTCCTCTAGGATCCGCGCCCGTGGTGCCGGAGGCGCCGATCGAAGCGACGGAGACCGGCCGCGTTGCGGCCGGCGAGGGTTGGTTCGTGCTCAACGCCAGGGACGGCCGCTGGGTCCACCGCGACGGCCGCGGCGCACGGCTCAACTTCGACGGCGAGATGGACTTCCCGCAGGTCGGCGTCAACCTGTTCGTGCTCGCACCCGGCGAGCCGATGGCGATGTACCACTGGGAGGCCGATCAGGAGGACTTCCTCGTTCTCTCCGGCGAGGCGCAGCTGATCGTCGAGGGGGAGGAGCGACCGTTGCGGCAGTGGGACTTCGTCCACTGTCCGCCAGAGACGAAGCACGTCATCGTCGGCGCCGGCGACGCGCCTTGCGTGGTACTCGCGATCGGGGCGCGCGAGCATCAGGACGAGGCGAGCTGGGGCGGCTATACGGTCGACGAGGTTGCGCTGCGCAACCGCGCGGGGGTGGAGAAGGAGACGAGTGACGCCCGCGAGGCCTACGCGCACCTCCCCTCACGCGAGCCGACCCGCTACCGCGACGGCTGGCTGCCGGGCAGCTAGAGCTCGATCGTCGCCAGCGTCAGCTCGCCGGCTCGGTCGATCGCCGCGAGCGCGATCGCCAGATCCTGGATCGCCAGCCCCGTCGAGTCGAAGACCGTGATCTCGTCGGGATCGGTGCGGCCAGCGTGCTCGCCGATCAGGACGACGCCCAGCTCCGTCGCCCGGGCCCGATCGAAGTTGTGGGCCGCCACAGCGTGCACCAGGTCGCCGTTGTGGCTCGCCTGCTCCCAGTCGTCGCAGAAGACGCTGACACGCATGAGCTCGTCCGGAGCGATCTCGGCCTTCCCCGGCCCGTCCGCCCCCATCAGGCTTACATGCTGGCCGAGTCTCAGGCTGCCGTCCTCGAACAGCACCTCGTGGCCGGGTGTGACGGTCACGACGACGTCGGCGCCCAGCGCCGCCTCGCGGCTGTCAGCGAGGTCGGTGCCAAGCTCGGCCGCTGCCGCCTCGGCGCGCGCCGGGTCGACGTCCCAGACGGCGACCGAACGTCCACGGGCGAGGAACGTCCGCGCCGCGGCGCGCCCGTTGACGCCGGCGCCGATGACCGAAGCGCTGCGAGCATCCGGACGCCCGAGAGTCTCCGCCGCCAGCACCGCCGCCGCGCCGGTCCGCGACGCTGTTACGGAGCCGGCGTCCAGAACGGCGACGGGCATCCCGTTCGACGCGTTCGAGACGAGCACCAACCCGGTCACCGTCGGCAGCCCGACCTTGGGGTTTCCCGGGAACGAGGTGACCCATTTCAGCAGCGCGTACCCCCCGCCGAGCGCCGGCATCGCGCGGAAGTCACCGGCTGGGTACGCGGGCACGTAGACCTTCGACGGCATCGACCACTCGCCTCGCGCGTAAGCCTCGAATGCCGCCCGCACCGCCTCGACCGCGCGCTCGGGCGACACCGCCGCCTCCACGTCGGCGCCGCGGAAGACCGGGATGGCGCTCAAACGGCCTTGACCGACCCGATCAGCTTCTCGAGGGCGGCTTTCGCGTCGTCGAAGAGCATCACCGTCTTCGGGTCGTAGAAGAGCGGGTTGTCGACGCCGGCGAAGCCGGGGGAGAGGCTGCGCTTGATCACGACGACGTTGTGTGCCTTGTCGACATCGAGGATCGGCATCCCGTAGATGGGGTTGCCGGGCTCGCTTCGAGCAGCCGGGTTGACGACGTCGTTGGCGCCGACGACGACGACGACGTCGGTCTGCGGGAACTCCGGATTGATCTGCTCCATCTCGAAGAGCTCGTCGTACGGCACGTTCGCCTCCGCGAGCAGGACGTTCATGTGCCCCGGCATCCGCCCGGCCACGGGATGAATCGCGTAGCGGACGTCGACGCCCTTCCCCTCGAGCAACTCGCCGAGATTTCGGACGTCGTGCTGAGCCTGGGAGACGGCGAGGCCGTAACCAGGCACGAACACGACGCGCCGGGCGTACGCCAGCATGAACGCGATGTCGTCGGCCGACGCGGTCCGGACGCTCCCGTCGCCGGCGACGGCCGCCGCTGCCACCGCAGCGCCTTCGGGCGCCGCGCCAAAGGCATCGAAGAGCGTCTGCCGCAAGGGCCGGCCCATCGCCTGGCCCATCTTGATCGTGAGCAGCGTTCCCGAGGCGCCCACGAGCGTGCCGCCGATGATCAGCGCCGTGTTGTCGAGCACGAAGCCGGCCGAGGCTGCCGCCAGTCCGGTGAAGGCGTTCAGCAGCGAGATCACGACCGGCATGTCCGCTCCGCCGATCGGGAGCACGAACAGGACGCCCAGGACGAGCGCGCCGAGCATCAACACCGCCAGCCAGACGCCCTGCTCGGTGATCGCCGTCAGCGCGATCGCGCCG
>Ga0126310_10000668_pt1 | contig 12183 bp, 9 predicted proteins | sample Plot60_FD_92540 | JGI IMG/M metagenome (GOLD analysis project Ga0126310, IMG submission 92540) | Serpentine soil microbial communities from UC McLaughlin Reserve, CA, USA - Plot60 | ecosystem: Environmental > Terrestrial > Soil > Grasslands | place: USA: UC McLaughlin Reserve, Lake County... | reverse complement strand
TGGCGTTCAACATGTCGCGGTAGAGATCTTCACCGTATGTATAGACCGTCACCTCTGAACCGCCAACAGTTACCGAGCCAGGCGGGAGTCGCGGAAACGTCGCCGGCTTGCGAAGTTTCTTACGTCGATGGTCGACGATGAACAGCCCCAGTAAGGTCGCACCTTGAACTGCGATCACGGCCTGAACGACGCGCTTGAGCAACGTCCAAAGCGAGATCGGCGGCACCCGCATAGTTCAAACCTACGCTGGGGTGCCTGGACCGGCTCAACGCGAGATGCATGTCGTGGCACGCCACTAAGGTGGTCTGAGCGATGACGAGTACGACTGAGGCCAGGCCGGCCCGCCCCCATGGTGCATTGACCACAGAGCGGCTGCTTGAGGGACTGAACCCTCCGCAGCGCGAGGCAGTGCTACACGAGGGCGCCCCGGTGCTTGTCGTCGCAGGCGCGGGTTCTGGCAAAACCCGGGTGCTGACTCGCCGGATCTGTTATCTGGTGAGCCAGCGTCGAGTGCACCCTGGCTCGATTCTCGCCATTACCTTCACCAACAAGGCAGCTGCCGAGATGCGCGGCCGGGTCATGGACCTGGTCGGAAACCGGGCCAAGCTGATGTGGGTCTCTACCTTCCACTCCGCCTGCGTTCGCATCCTGCGATCGGAGATCGGCCGGTTCAACATGTCGCGGACGTTCTCGATCTATGACGATGCCGATTCCAAGCGGCTGATGCAGTTAGTGGCTCATGATCTTGATCTTGATCCGAAGCGGTTCCCGGTGCGGGCGATCATGAACTGGGTGTCCCACTGCAAGAACGAGCTGATCGACTATGAGTCGGCGCCCTCCCAGACGCGGACGCCGCAGGAGGAAAGCTACGCCGAGGCCTACCGGGAATATCAGCGGCGGCTGATCGCCGCGAACGCCCTGGATTTTGACGATTTGATCATGACGACGGTGCATCTGCTGCAGGCATTTCCCGATCTTCGTGAGCAGTACCGGCGCCGGTTTCGACATGTCCTCGTCGATGAGTACCAAGACACCGACCATGCTCAGTACGTCCTCATCCGGGAACTCTGTGCTGTCGATCGGCACCCTGATCCGAATGTCGTGGCGATCGACCCGCCGGAGCTCATGGTGGTGGGTGATTCGGATCAGTCGATCTATGCCTTCCGTGGCGCAACGATTCGAAACATCAACGACTTCGAGTACGACTTTCCGGGCGCGAAGGTGATCTTGCTTGAGCAGAACTACCGGTCAACGCAGACCATCTTGAACGCCGCCAATGCTGTCATCACGCGGAACGAGAACAGGAAGCCGAAAAACCTGTGGTCTAATGCCGGTGACGGTGAGCAGCTCGTCGGTTATGTCGCTGATAGCGAGCATGACGAGGCGCAGTTCGTGGCATCCGAGATTCGCCGGCTCAACGAGACCGAAGGACACCGCTATGGCGACGCCGCAGTGTTCTACCGGACGAACGCTCAGTCCAGAGCCTTCGAGGAAGGGTTCATCCGGGCCGGTATGCCGTACAAGGTTGTTGGCGGTGTCCGGTTCTACGAGCGGCGTGAGGTGCGTGACGCGATTGCCTATCTGCGTGCCATCGCCAACCGGGCCGATGACGTTTCCCTCCGCCGCATCCTGAATGTCCCGAAGCGGGGGATCGGTGACCGGGCCGAAGCCGCGGTAGCTGACCTGGCGGCTCGGGAGGGCGTTAGCTTCGGCGACGCGTTGCGCCGGGTTGATGAGATCCCTGGTCTAGCCACACGTTCGGTGAACCAGCTGAAGGCGTTCGCCAGGTTCCTCGACGAACACGAGGCAATGGTGGCTGCGGAGGTGCCCGCCGATGCCATCCTGACCAGCGTCTTGAACAAGTCGGACTATCTCGCGGAGTTACATGACTCGACCGATCCGCAAGACGAGACTCGGTTGGAGAATCTCAAGGAGTTGATCACTGTCGCGCGCGAGTTCGTTAGCGGCGTGGCAACCCTCAGTGTGCTGGAGGAAGGGCTCAACGACCTGGACTCTCCTGATGAGTCCGAGGTGCCGACCGATCCGGAAGGCGACTTGGCGGCCGCCCTTGATCCGGAGGCAGATCTCGCGGCCGGAGCGGCCGAACCAGACGCCTCCCTTGGTGCCTTCCTCGAGCGAGTGGCGCTCGTCGCTGACTCAGACCAGATTCCAGACGATCCGGACAAGGAACATACGGGACTCGTCACCTTGATGACCCTGCATACGGCGAAGGGTTTGGAGTTCGACACCGTCTTCCTCACCGGTTGCGAGGACGGCGTCTTCCCTCACCAGCGGGCGATTGACGCGCGCAGTGGCGCGGAGCTTGCCGAGGAGCGGAGGCTGGCGTACGTCGGCATAACGCGTGCCCGCAAACGGCTCTATATTTCTCGTGCCATTGCCCGGTCGGCTTGGGGCTCACCGCAGCACAACCCGCCGAGTCGATTCCTCAACGAGGTGCCGAGTCAGCTGATCGACTGGCGGCGGACCGAGTCGGCCGTAACTAGCTGGCGAAATACGTCAGCGACAGCGGCCAATCAGGAATGGCGGAATCGAGTGGGGTACGGCGCCAAGCCGCGGGTGCGAGAGATCCCATCACTGGTTGCTGGAGACCGGGTCGTGCATACCGCCTTTGGGATGGGCAAGGTCATCGCAACCTCAGGCGAGGGCGATAAGGCGATGGCCGATGTGGACTTTGGGTCCTCTGGGCTGAAGCGGCTTGCGCTGAGATATGCCCCGCTGGAGAAGCTCTAGTCGCGAAACCTTATGGCTTGAGGCCGTGAGCGTTGAGCCAGGGGACTGGATTGATCGCCCGGTAGATATCACCTGGTGTGATGCCTGCCGGGTAGACCTCGAAGTGGACGTGCGGTCCGAAGGTTCGGCCGGTCATCCCTACAGCGCCCACAAGCTGGCACGCCGATACAGTCTGGCCGACGCTGACCGAGATAGTCGACATGTGAGCCATCAGTGTGTGGGTGCCATCGGGGTACTTGATGGCGACATAGTTGCCGGCCCAGCCGCTGGCAGGTCCGATCCCAGCGTTAGTCACCACACCCGAAGCAGGAGCGTGTAGCGGGGTACCGACACGTGAGGAGAAATCCAGGCCAGTGTGGTAGCGCGCCCACATGCCCACCTGGCCGAAGCGGGCGGCAATGCTGTAGCCGCTCGTAATGGGCAGACAGCCCTTAGATCTGGTGTTCGCGTCGGCTTGCACCGAGGGAAGTCGGTTGGTCGGGGCGCTCTTGCCGCGCGCGAGGAGCACCGCCTGCCTCCGGGTCGCGTCGGAGACCTCTTCGAGGGCCTTCTCGCGCGCTTTCGCCGACTTGTCCATGGAGGCCTCAGAGACCTCCGAGTCGATCTTGCTGAGCAGCTCGGCTCGCTGATCAGCGAGGCTCTTCACTTTGGCCGGGTCGAGTTGGGGTCGTTCGGCGCTCCGGCTGGTCTGCTTGGCAAGGTCGGTCGTCGCGACAGTTGCTGTCCAGGTGGTGTGTTGGGCGGCGCCCGTGAGGACCACCGATCCGGCCACGCCAAGGCCAAGGACCGACACGGCCATGGCCACCACCCCATGGCGCAGCCAGCTCTTCTTGTCCTCTTTGATCTCTTCTTTGATCTCTTCGATCACGGCGCGGCGCGCGCGCATATGATCCGACGACGAGCCAGACACCCCGAATCTCCTCGTACGACTACGACGACAGGTTCCCCGGTCCTGCCCCCGCACGGCGTAGATGTCGGTGATCGTCTGCTGCTGGAGGCCCGCGTTCTGTGACAAACGGTGGACGCTGTCGACGACAATAACGGATTTGTAACAGGGCGCAAGTCGATCTCGTCAACTTGCGGCGTGTCTTTTTGCGAATGTGGCCGAGATCCCTTATTACGCCCGACGCTCGCAGCTAGCTAGTGGTCACTCCGTTCGATGCGAGCCAGGGCTGGGGATTGATGGCTTTGTAGACGTCGCCGTACTTGACGCCTGCCGGATAGAGCTCGAAATGCAAGTGGGCACCGAAGGCGCGGCCAGTCTGGCCGACGTAGCCGATGACCTGCCCGGCACGAACGGTCTGGCCCGCCTTGGCCGCCATGGATGACATGTGCGAGTACATCGTGGTCATACCGTCTGCGTGTTTGATCGCGACATGGTTGCCGGCCCAATCACCGGAGTTGCCGGCATAGAGCACGACTCCAGCCTTGACTGCCCGAATCGGTGTGCCATAGCCGGCTTGGAAGTCGAGCCCGGTGTGGTAGCGTGACCAACTGCCGTACTCGCCGAAGTGGGCACCGATGACGGCTCCCGGCACTGGGGCTACGCCGCCGCTGTTCGATCCGCCGCCGTTGCCGGAACTATTTCCGCCGCCGCTGTTGGAGCCTCCTCCGCTGTCACCGGCAGACCCATTGGCCTTATTGCGATTGCTTTCATTGGACTTCGATGAAGCCGTTTCATGACCGCTTGGCTGGTCCTCAGCGGCGCGCCGCTTGTTCGCTGCCGCCACTCGAGCGGCGATGGCGCGACGAAGGTTCTCCGCGGCAATCTGAGCTGCCGCTTCGCGAGTCGCTCGATTCACAACCTGAAGTTTCTTCTGCCGAGCATCGCTGCTGGCTGATTGTGCTGCCCGGCTGATCTCATCAGCCGTCTTGGCCAACAGCTCGTCCCGCTGTGCGGCCTGCTCCTCAACCAACGCGTCCCGAACCGCGGCGCTTCTGGATGAGCGATTGCTCGCAGACGTGCCCTGTCTGTCGAAGGCAGCGAGGGCTGGGTCTTTGGTCGATTGCTCGTCACCCTCATGAAGCGGCGCAGTCGCGATTGTAGGGGAGGCGTCCGGGACAGCGGACAAGTCACGCGTTGTCTCTGCATTGGTCGTCAGGCCAACTGCCGCGGCCACGGCGAGGCCCAGGGCGGAGACGCCAAGTGCGGCAAATCCGTGCCAGAGCCAGCCCCTGCCCTGATCGGGCTCAGGCTGACTGATGACCTTTTGATAGCCCTCGCGTTCGGTTCGCTGTGCCCCGGACAGCTCCCTCATCCCCTACTGGGCGCACCTCAGAATTGGGCCGCAGCCCGACTCGGCATCCAGAAGATTGCTCCCTGGACGGCGCGCCAAACGTTTGTCTGATCTAGTTCCTGTCTTTGACTGGACCCCCGAAGTAAGCCAGACAACGTGAGAAAGATAACAAGCAGGTCACGGAGACCTCAACGGCTGGGGAGACCCGCGCAACATATTTACGGACCCAAGCGTTACGACGTGCCTGGCGTACTGTCCGGATCAAGCTGACGCAACGCTTGAGCGATCACAAAGGCGATTCGGCCGTTGTTGGGCATGGAGAGATGGCCGATGCCGCGTACCGGGACGTTCTGCGCGTTGAGATCAGGATGGTCGAGCCGAGCATTGCGACTGGGCACTACCAGGTGGTCGATGTCGCTGTAAAACGCAATGAACCGGGTGTTGCACAGCGGTGCCGGCTCGGCAAGCTCTTGGATGATCGAGGAATTCGGTGCGAGCTGACGGGCCAAGGGCAGCAGCGGCGCTGCCCATGCCAGCTGAGTGCCCTGGTGTGGCGTACCGAGCGTTACCAACGTGTGGACATGGCGGTCGCCTCGCAGGCGTTGTACGTAATAGCGCGCGATCAGACCGCCAAGGCTGTGCCCGATGACATGGACTCGTTCGTAACCTGTGGCCGCGGACAGCTCGTCAATTGCCTGGCCCAATCGCGCAGCAGCCCGCGGAATGCTGTGGGTGAGCAGCCCGTAGTCGTAACTGGACAGCGTTTGGAACCCACGGCGCCGTAGGGCGTACTCCAAAACAGTGAAGATCGCGTGGTTGTCGATGATCCCATGCACCAACACGATCGGCGTCTCGGCCGCGTCGACCCGGTAATGGAAGAGTCCACGCTGTTCCGGGCTGAGACCATTCATGTCGTGGCGTTGGCTTCCACCTACGGCACGAGCGGGCGGCGACAGCAATCCGAACGGATACATCACCAGATGAGCGGTGGCCCAGGCGGCTTCAATGGCCAGTCCAGATGCCACCCGCGGCAAGTCCGCTGCTACGAGGCGCGACAGGTCCGGCAATGAGATGCCCTCATTGGCACTGGCCCGCACAATTGAATATTACTGGGTAGTAGTTTGGAAGTCGTGGATTCGGATGTGCAGTCATCCTCAGCTCCACTTCGAATTGTTGTCGCTAAGCCAGGCCTCGATGGCCACGATCGCGGTGCCAAGGTGGTTGCCCGCGCCCTGCGAGATGCAGGCATGGAAGTGATCTATACCGGACTCCACCAAACGCCGGAGCAAATTGTTGCTACCGCGATCGCGGAGGACGCCGACGCCATCGGTCTCTCGGTGCTTTCGGGCGCCCACATGACACTCTTCGCCAAGGTGATCGAGCTGCTGAGGAAGGCGAACGCCGAGGACATTGTGGTCTTTGGCGGCGGCATCATTCCCGACGCCGATCGGCAGGCCCTTGCCGAGATGGGCGTTGCTCAGGTCTTCACGCCTGGCGCCACGATGAGTGAAATCGTTTCTTGGGTGCATACCAATGTTGGGGCTGCTCGCGGCGTTGATGCGGGCTGACCTGACGATGACAGACGGTGCCAGCCGGGACGGGATGCATGATGCCTTCGATCTCGGAGGCGTGGTCATCTCATCACTGTTCACGGACACGAATCGGTCGCGTTGCTCATGGGAGAGTCGAGCGAGCCCGTTCCTGAACCTCGTGAGCGAGGGTGGAGCGACGCCTTCCAGGCCCACGAGCTGCCACCTGGCCCGATTGTCCGGGCCAGCTTCAGCCGCCAGGGCGGCTACCAAGCGGCGCTGCAACTTCTGACTGGCTGGACTCGGCCAAGTGCGATCTTCACAGCCGTTTTGGCCGTACTAGACCCAGATTCTTCCGATACCTACCAGCGCTTTGCGACAGAGCTCGTCATTCGGGAGTCATGCGGATGCAACCGGCACGAATGATCGTCTTGCCCTGTACGCGTGCAATCCATCGGTCACGGATAGGCTTCGGTTCGTCTGTCTGGCGGGCATGGAGGCAAGTGTGGATCTGTACGAGTACCAAGCTCGTGCCATCTTCGAGGCACATGGGGTCCCGGTGCTGGGAGGCGTTACGGCGACGACCCCTGCCGAGGCACGGGAGGCCGCCGTCGCGCTCGGTACACCGGTCGTGGTGGTCAAGGCGCAAGTCAAGACCGGCGGCCGTGGCAAGGCAGGCGGTGTCAAGATCGCCAAGAGTCCGGAGGAGGCGGAGGCGCGTGCTGCCGAGATCCTCGGGCTGGATATCAAGGGACACATCGTCAAGACCGTCATGCTTGCCGAGGGCGCGGACATTGCCGAGGAGTACTACTTCTCCCTACTACTGGATCGGGCCGAACGCCGTTACCTCGCCATGTGCTCCAAGGAAGGCGGTATGGACATCGAGACACTTGCAGCAGAGCGTCCCGAAGCACTCGCTCGAATCCCCGTCGACCCCAGAGTCGGAATCGACCAGGCCAAGGCTGATGAGATTGTCGCTGCAGCTGGCTTCACCGGGCCAGATGCCGCTGAGATTGCCCGGGTGATCCAGCTCCTCGGCACGGTTTACGAGGAAGAGGACGCGACGCTCGTCGAAGTCAACCCGCTGATCAAGACCGGAGACGGCAAGATCATCGCGCTAGATGCCAAGGTTTCCCTTGACGAGAATGCCGCCTTCCGTCATCCCGATCACGCTGCACTGGCCGACAAATCTGCTGAGGATCCGCTCGAGGCGGCTGCGAAGGCTAAGGGCCTCAACTACGTCAAGCTCGATGGGTCAGTAGGGGTCATCGGCAACGGTGCCGGCTTGGTGATGAGCACCCTCGACGTGGTCGCCTACGCGGGCGAGGAATTCCCTGGATCGCCGAAGCCTGCGAACTTCCTCGATATCGGCGGCGGGGCCAGCGCAGAGATCATGGCCAACGGCCTGGAGAGCATCATCAGTGACAAGCAAGTGAAGAGTGTCTTCGTGAACGTGTTCGGCGGGATTACCGCATGTGACGCCGTAGCTAACGGGATCGTGCAGGCCTTCCAGCTACTTGGCAGTCGCGGCGAGCACATTGACGTGCCATTGGTCGTACGGCTGGACGGCAACAACGCAGAACTGGGTCGACAGATCCTTCAAACTGCGGATCTGCCAAAGCTGGAACAGGTCGACACCATGGACGGCGCCGCTCGCCGGGCCGCCGAGCTAGCGGCGGGCTGAAAGGGGCAGGGCGATCATGGCTATTTTTCTCAACTCCGACTCGAAGGTCATCGTCCAGGGCATGACCGGCTCCGAGGGGCGCAAACACACTCAACGCATGATGAACGCCGGTACCAAAATCGTCGGCGGTGTGACCCCAGGTAAGGGTGGGCAGGTCGTTGAGTTCCAGCGGGGCGGCGTACCGGTCTTCAATTCGGTTGGCGAGGCCATGGCAGCCACGGGAGCCAACGTGACCGTAATCTTCGTTCCGGCGAAATTCACCCTCTCAGCGGTCGTTGAGGCCGTCGAGGCAGGTATTCCGCTCGCGGTGGTAATCACCGAAGGAGTGCCGGTGAAGGATACGGCCGAGTTCTTTGCGCTGTCACAGTGCAACTCCACTCGGCTCATCGGGCCCAACTGTCCAGGTGTTATCTCGCCGGGACGGTCCAACGCCGGCATTATCCCCGCCGACATCACCAAGGCTGGCCGCATTGGACTGGTATCCAAGTCGGGCACATTGACCTATCAGATGATGTACGAGCTGCGCGATTTCGGCTTCTCCTCCGCAGTCGGCATTGGCGGTGACCCGATCATTGGCACTACACACATCGATGCGCTTCAGGCATTCGAGGAAGACCCGGAGACCGACGCCATCGTGATGATCGGTGAGATCGGAGGCGATGCCGAAGAGCGAGCGGCGGAGTACATCACCGCCCATGTCACGAAGCCCGTGGTTGGCTATGTCGCCGGCTTTACCGCGCCTGAAGGCAAGACGATGGGGCACGCCGGCGCGATCGTGTCGGGCTCATCGGGAACGGCCGCCGCCAAGAAGGGGGCGCTCGAGGCCGCCGGAGTCAAGGTCGGCAAGACGCCAAGTGGGACCGCGGAGCTGATGCGCGAGATTATGACCAATCTCTGAACTTAGGTAACCTGCGTGGCGCGCTCGCCAGCGCGCACGGCGACCGTATCCCACTGGCGATTCTTGAAGTCGAAGCGATCTCTCGGGTTCAGGAAGGTGTAGACCACCTTCGGTCCCGCGGAAACGATCCCGACCCGATACTTGGCGATACCCTTCGTCGACTTCTGCGCCACTACAGCAGTCCAACCCGAGATCTTGGTCTTGCGCGCGCCGATGCTGGTCACCTTGTTGGGCTTGCTGACAGTTGCGGTGAGTTTGTGGCTTCTGCAACGCGAAAGCTTGGACTTGATCTCGTCGACTACCTTGCCGGCGGCTTTGGCATCCTTGGTCGTCAGCACAATCTCATTCAGGCCGAAGAAGCTATTTCCACTCTCCGGGATCAGATAGACCCTCGAGCTCCTGGATTTGGCCTGCTCGGTCGTCCAGTTCACCCCTTCACAGCCTGAGCCTTCGAATTCCTCCTTAGGCAGCTCGACCTGCGTGGCAACCCATGGATATACCTTGGGCCCGGACGGGGGCAGGTCTCCGATCGCGAGGAAGCCTGGTTCGTCGCCTCCGAGCGGCGGTGGTCCGTGCTTGATCGAGAGATTGCCGTCGCAGCGCCCGCCAGCTGCGCCGCAGATGACGCTGTTGACCTGGCTCAATGCCTTGGCAACCGCGTCCATGGCAATGGCGCGTGATGGTTGGGCGGCGTCGAGAATATTCACCACTCGACCGCTGCGGTTGAGGATGACGCTATGGGCTCGAGTCTTCTTGCCCTCGACCTCCATCACCACCACACCAACAGCCTGATCCCCGATACCACTGACAAGATGACCGGATTCGATGTAGTAACCCGCGACGGCGCACCCCCCAAGGGTCTTGGAGGCGACCAGGTACGCCTGAATGGCGTCCTCGGGTGACTTGTACGCCGACGCCGCGTGCAGTGCTACGGGTGCGTTCTCGCCACTGCTCTTCAACGCCCGAACAAATTCTTGTTGTGGCGTTGGCTGGCCCTCCAGCGGCTCGCCACCGAAGCAGGCGGCCGTCGGAGACTTTTCACTTGCGCCGGGCTGAGTTGTGACAACCTTCCAGTTGCGATCTTGGTCGAGAGCCTTGGCCTGGCTTGGGTTGAGCATGGAAGCATCGGTCAACAATGCGCTTCCGCTCTGGCCTGGAGGTTGGCCCGCCGGGTTGGAACTGCCGGCCACAGATGGTGCAAGGCTGGGCTGACTCTGCGGCTGGTTGGCGGCGCTCCGGACCGCGTAGCCGATGAGCAGGCCAATGACGACGACCGCGGCAACTCCCCCGATGATTAGGGCGAGTTTGGTACGCGGACCCAGCGGCCCGCGCTCATCGTCGTCGTAGTCGTCGATGGCATCCAGAGCTTGAGTACGGTGCTTGGTCGGTCGGCTGCGGGGCAGAATCGTGGTGGTCTCATCATCGACGCTGGGCGGCCGACGCGGAGCCAAGGTGGCTGGCGTCGTCAACGTCTCTTTGGTGGGTGGATCAGCCGGAACGGAAGCGGACCGGGAATCCGGTCGCGACGACCCGTTGAGCCGCATGTCATCTCGATACAGCGGCTTTGGCTGATCCTCGTCCACTCGTGACCTGACGGGCTTGCGTGCTGGGCTTGTCACCCCACGCCCCTCGACAGGTTCCGGGCGCACCGGCGTGGACGCTGATCTTGTCGCAGCCCGCCCTTCGGCAGGGCGCAGCGTCCCCCGGCCGTTACCGTTGCGAGTGGGTTGGGCCGGTCTCTCCGGCGGGGCGGGCTCGACATCGGGCTCGATGAAGGCTCGCCGGGGTCGATAGGTCCCCGACTCCTGGTCGACCATGCTTAACTGCTCCCCCCCGAGTTGCGGAGTGACCCTCCTCGGGCACTGCTCGCGCGACCGACGCTCGCAGTGCGGAAAGTCAGGCTTTCCTTGACTCGGCCGCTCGGATCATCTCGAGAGCCGACAATCTCCAGGAGACTTTACCCTGCGCTTGGCGTGTCTCGCCCATTCGTGTCCGTTCGCTGAGTGAGCATGAAGGAGCTATGCCTTCACTGCTGTCGTCCCGACGAGCTGCCGCAGAGATCACACTCCGTGCGACGCCTGCCCGGGGAGGACGTGCTCGGACAGTCCGAGTGCCGGCGGCCGCTGCGCCGCTCAGCTGGCCCGTCATCGCTTGTGTTGGTGGGCTAGCGACGGCTGCCGCGAGCTGGCTGCTGTGTGCCGGGATGACCGTCCTTGGCTGGTTTGCTGCCGATTCGGCGACTTTGGGGGATGCGATTGGGCTCGGCACGCGCTTCTGGCTGCTCGGCAACGGCGTCGGTGTGCGTATCGGCACGGTTTCGGTCACGTTGGTCCCATGGGGCATCACCGCGGTCATCGCCTTTTTGATCGCGCGGTTCGCGGCGGCAAGCGCTCGGCGAGTGCGCGTTGACCAGACGACAAGTCCCGGTCTCATCAGCGTCGTTACCGTCGCGGCGTACCTGGTGCCGGTTTTTGTGGTGGTGCTGCGGCTGGGTGAACCCTGGCAGGTTCCGGCACGCTGGGCTGTTGTGATCGTCACATTTTTGTTGGCCGCGGCGTGGGGCAGTAGCCGATATCTCCCCGGCCGACGGGCTGAGGCGACCGCCAGGGCGGTTGCGATTACGCGCGCCGTGGTGACAGCTCAACTGATCATGCTGGTGGCCGGAGCTGCGATGTTGATCACGGCTCTCGGGATGCACCTGAACCGGGTAGAAGCCTTGTATGAGGCGCTACAGCCTGGCGTCGCAGGCGCCATCGCGCTGCTCTTGCTGCAGCTAGCCTTTGTGCCGAACGCCATGGTCTGGTCCGCCTCGTACGCGCTCGGCTCCGGATTCTCGCTGGGCGCTGGATCGGTCGTTGCGCCTGCTGGAACCCAACTCGGCATAGTTCCCGCCATTCCTCTGCTTGGTGCGTTGCCGACCGCTGGGCCAGGCGAGCTGGCTGAGCTCTGGTGGCTTGCAGCCGGTGCGATCGCCGGTGCGATCGCGTGCTGGGTGGCACTCGCTGATCGCCCGGCTATCCGGTTCGACCAAGCCAGTCTGAGGGGTGGAGCCTGCGGCCTGCTGGCCGGCGCCGTGTTCGCCGG
>Ga0126310_10000667_pt1 | contig 12187 bp, 13 predicted proteins | sample Plot60_FD_92540 | JGI IMG/M metagenome (GOLD analysis project Ga0126310, IMG submission 92540) | Serpentine soil microbial communities from UC McLaughlin Reserve, CA, USA - Plot60 | ecosystem: Environmental > Terrestrial > Soil > Grasslands | place: USA: UC McLaughlin Reserve, Lake County... | reverse complement strand
GCCGTCGACAGCGTGCTCGGGGACCATCCAGTGCCGGCGTTCGTGGACGGGATCCTCCCCGCGCCAAGCGATGGCGGGGCGCTGCTCCTCGCCACGGCGGTGCTCTTCATCCTCATCGCACTGCTCGTGCAGCTGCAGGAGGTCGGGCTCATCCTCCTCACGACATACACGGGCGAGAAGCTGTCGCTCTCGTTCCGGAGCAAGCTCTTCGGGCACCTCCAACGACTGTCCCTCAGCTACCACGACAGCCGCGGCACCACCGACTCGAACTACCGCATCCAGTGGGACGCGCTGGCGCTGCAACACATGGCGGTTGACGCGGCGATACCCCTCGTCAAATCGGCGGTGACCGTGACCGGCATGATCATCGTCACTTTCGTCATCGACTGGCAGCTTGCGCTCGTCGCGATCGCGGTCAGCCCTGTTCTCGTGTTCCTGATGCACCGCTACGGGGTCCGGCTCAGGCGCCAATGGCATGAGGCAAAGGAGGTCGAGAGCTCGGCGTTCTCGGTCGTCCACGAAGTACTCGGATCGCTTCGGGTCGTGAAGGCGTTCGGCGGCGAAGAACGTGAGGAGCGGCGGTTCGTGGAACGCTCCACGCAAAGCGTTCGCGCTCACATCCGACTTGCACTGACCGAGAGCGCGCTAAGCCTGGCTGTGGGCATGACCATCGCGATCGGCACCGCACTCGTGCTCTTCATGGGGGTAAAGCGCGTCGAGGCCGGCGCTTTGACCCTGGGCGAGCTTCTTCTCGTGATGACTTACCTGACGCAGCTGTATGAGCCGCTCAAGGACATCGCCCGCAAGATCGGCGACCTACAGGCATCCGTGGCAGGCGCCGAACGGGTCTTCGCGCTGCTGGACGAGAGCCCCGACTTGATCGACACACCGGATGCTCGGCCGATCCACCATGCCCGGGGAGATCTCGTATTCCAGGATGTGAGCTTTTCCTACGGAAACGACGCGCCCGTCATCCAGGATGTGTCGCTTTCAGTCCCCGCGGGGTCGAGTGTCGGAATCGCCGGCAGCACCGGAGCCGGAAAGACGACGCTCATCAGCCTCTTGGTCCGCTTCTACGATCCAACGGCCGGGCACATCCTTCTCGACGGCGTCGACCTCCGCGAGTATCGCCTCGCTGACCTGCGCGACCAGTTCGCAATCGTCCTTCAGGAGCCTGTGCTGTTCTCGTCGAGTATTGGCGAGAACATCGCGTATGCGCGGCCTGCCGCTTCGCGCGAGGACATCGTCGCGGCGGCGATCGCCGCAAACGCACACGGGTTCATCCGTGCACTGCCCGATGGTTACGACACCCAGGTCGGCGAGCGCGGGGTGAGACTGTCAGGCGGAGAGCGCCAGCGCATAGCGCTCGCGCGCGCATTCCTCAAGGACGCCCCCATCCTGATCCTCGATGAACCGACGAGCTCCGTCGACGTGGTCACCGAGCGCGGCATCGTGTCCGCGATGGAGCGGCTGATGTCGGGCCGGACCACGTTCATGATCGCGCATCGTCTGACGACGCTCGAGGGATGTGACTATCGGCTCGAGGTTGAGGATGGCCGCGTGCGACCAGGTGCCGGCGACGCCGGGCTGCAACTCGTCAGGGCATGAGCGACGAAGAGCCGTTCATGCCCGGCCCCCCGGTGCCGGAGAACGCCCGCGTCGGCGAGGACGTCCACCTGGAGCACACACGCGACACGTTCTCGCGCTTTTTCGGGAAGAGCGACCCGGCGCTCGTGATCGGCGATCGGACAGCCGTCTATCCGTGGACGAATTTCAGTGTCGAGGAGACCGGCGTTGTCGAGATCGGCGACGACTGCATCATCGTCGGGACGGTCTTCATGTGCGCCGAGCGGATCGTGATCGGTAACCGGGTAGTCGTATCGCTCCACACGCTGATAGCCGACTGCGACTTCCACCCGGTGGAGCCGGAGCTGCGCCGACGGGATGCGATCGCATGTGCGCCCGAGGGTGATCGGTCCAAGCGGCCGCCGTACAAGAGCAGCCCGGTCGTGATCGACGACGACGTCGAGATCGGCGTCGGAGCGATCGTGCTCAAGGGTGTCCACATAGGCGCAGGCGCTCGCGTGGGCGCGGGCGCGGTCGTGACTTCCGACGTCCATCCTGGCGCCGTGGTCGAAGGCAATCCCGCGCGCATTGCAACATGAATGGCTCGCGGCGCCTCCCGTGGGACTGGTATCACGGCGCGGTTCCGGAGAACGTCGTGATCGGCGCGCGAAGCTGGATACACAGTTCCTTCGCATTCCTACACCACCGCAGCGAGCAGCCCGAGGCCATCGTGCTGGGCGACGACAGCGGCCTCTATTGGGGCACCGACTTCCTCACCGGCCCGCTGGCACAGATCCGAATTGGCAAGTTCTGCACAATCGTAGGCGCCGCCTTCGCGACGAACGGCACCATCTCCATCGCCGACTATGCGTTCGTCGCGCATGACGTGACGTTCTCCGACGGACCGGTCGCGGTTCCGCCGGAGGTATCTCCCGCAGATCGCGGACCGACGACGGAGATAGCAGAGAACGTCTGGATCGCAACGCGCGTGACGATCCTCGGCGGTAGCCGCATCGGGCAAGGATCGGTTATCGGCGCGGGATCGGTAGTGGACGGCGAGATCCCAGCGTATGTGATGGCCGCGGGAATCCCCGCGCGAGTCGTCGCGCCGGTGCCCGGCGCGCCGTAGGAAGAGCGCGCCCGTCAGGATTCGAACCTGAGACCTTCGGTTCCGTAGACCTCGCCTGAAGTTCGTCTGAGTTCGACTGCGTACGGCCCGTCACTCTAGGTAGCGATTCTCAGCGTCCCGGCCGGTCAGGCGAGTGCGTCTCGCATCCGTGGCGTGCGTTGCCCCTAGGTTGCTCCACCCGACGTCGTGGGGCGGTCGGTCTATTCCCGCGGCCCCGCGGCTTCGAGGGCTTCCTGGTGCGATTGGAACCAGCCGAAGCTCAGGCGCTGCGTCCTTTTCGACCGAACACCGTCTCTTAAAGCGACGCCTCGACGTGGTTGAGTACAAAGGTACATATGAGCGACGATGCAACGACCGATAGCGACCAGCCGAGCGACGAGATCGTCTGCTGCGGTCCCACGGAGGAAGCATCGTGCTGCGACGCCCCGGCGAAAGCGGACTGCTGCGTCCCGGCCGCGTCGGGAGGGTGCGCCTGCCAGTGAGCGGATCCGTCGATACGCAGACCGCCGAGGCGGTCTGGCGGGAACTGCACGATCGGCTGCTGGGCTTCATAGCCCGCCGCGTCCGAACGCCCGAGGACGCCGAGGACATCCTCCAAGAGGTGATGATGCGAATCCACCGTCACAGCGGCAACCTCGACCGTGCCGATCGCGTTTCGAGCTGGGTGTACCGGATCGCGACCAACTCGATCGCCGACCACTACCGGAAGCCCGCGCGCCGCGAGCTGGCGTCCGGGCAGGCCACAGACGTGCCCGATCCGACCGACACCTCCTGGACGAGCGAAGAGACTGAGCCCGACAGAGCCGAGCTGCGCGCCGAGCTCGCCGGCTGCCTTGGCCCTCTGACCGAGCGCCTGCCCGAGATCTACCGAGAGGCGCTCGAAAGCACCGAACTCAAGGGGAAGACTCAGGCGCAAGCGGCCGCAGAGCTCGGCCTGTCCGTCTCCGGTATGAAGGCGCGCGTTCAACGGGGACGCGGGCAGCTCAAGGATCTGCTGCTCGAGTGCTGCCACATCGAGCTCGATAGCCGCGGAGGCGTGACCGACTACCGCTCCAAGCGCGGGTCGTGCGCGACCTGCGGACGAGGCTGAATTTCCGATCCTGCGTCCTTTCGGGGGCGGCTCCGTCTTAGGAGGCATGAGACAAAAAGGCGGAACACTGGATGAGTCGCGGCTACGCGACCTGCTGAGCTCCGAGCTGGAGCCCCGAGGCGCTCACCCGAGGTTCGGAGGGAATGGGACACGGACCTCCGACGCGATCGTTGTGGAAGCACTCGCCAAGCGGTACGCGAACGGCGTCGAGGCCGTGCGCGGGATCTCGTTCCGTGTCGAGACCGGCGAGGTGTACGGGATCCTCGGGCCGAACGGCGCCGGGAAGTCGACGACGATCGGCATGCTGGGAACGCTCGTGCGGCCGACAGCCGGCCGCGCCACCGTCGCCGGCTTCGACGTCGCGGCCGGCGCGAAGGACCTTCGGAGAAACATCGGCTTCGCGATGCAGGAGGCGGGGGTCGACGAGCTCGCCACGGGTGCCGAGTTCCTCGTCCTTCAGGGGCGCCTGTACGGCCTCTCCCGGCGCGAGGCTGCTCGGCGCGCCCGGCTCCTGCTCGGACTGGTCGGTCTCGACGCAGCGGCGAACCAACGGATAGGCGAGTACTCAGGCGGGATGAAGCGGCGCGTGGACCTCGCCTCGGCTCTCATCCACCTTCCGCCTGTGCTCTTCCTCGACGAGCCCACCGAGGGCCTTGACCCGCGGGCTCGCGTGGCGATCTGGGAGACGCTCCAGCGCCTCAATGCGGCCCTCCAGATGACGGTCGTGCTGACGACCCACTACATGGAGGAAGCCGACCGGCTCTGCGGCCGGATCGGCATTATCGACCGTGGCCGCATCATCAGCGAGGGGACCCCTGCCGAGTTGAAGGCGTCGGTCGGTGGCCAGACACTCTCGCTTCGCTACGCCCACGACTCCGGGCCCGATGCGCTCGCCCGTGTGCGGAACTCTCTTCTCCAGCGCAGCGAGGTACACGCGGTCGTCGCGAGCGACGGCGACCTGTCGGTGGACGTCGAGGACGCCGCAACGGTGGCGCCGGAACTGCTGCGCTTCCTTGAACGCAAAGGGGCCGCGCCACAAGCACTTTCGATCAAGCAGCCCACGCTCGAAGACGTCTACCTCCGCTCCACCGGAAAGAGCTTCGAGGAGGAAGCCGTGCGAGCCCACCACGACACGAACGGAAGGGAGAGCAGATGAAAGGCGCCTCGCCCACCTGGCTCCTCACCCGACGGACCCTTACCCAATTCCCGCGGAATCCGATCGTCGTGGGGTTTGCCGTACCGCCGGTGCTGATGATGTTCGTCGTCTTCGGCACCCTGTTCGCGTCGGTCAGGCACCTCCCGGGGTTCCCCACCGACAACTACTACGAATACCTCGCCCCCGCCGCTGTCCTGATGACCACGATCCCCGGGATCGCCAACTCGGCAGTGGGCCTCGCCACCGACTTCCAGAGCCGCTACCTCTACAAGCTCCTGACCACGCCGGCGTCGATCGGCGCGATCATGCTCGGCCGACTGCTCGCCGACAGCGCCCGCCTGTTCATCACTGGCGGCGTCGTCCTTCTCCTGGCGCTCGCGCTCGGCGGCCAAATCGCGACGGGGTTCGCGGGGGCATTGCTGATGCTCCTGATCGCGACGCTGTTCGCGATGGTCACGTTCGGCGTCCTGACTGCAAACCTCGCGATCAAGACGAAGGACCCCGCAGCCGTCCAGGCAGTCTTCCCGATGGCCTTCCTGCTCGTCTTCCTGACCACCGCCTACCAGACCCAAGATCAGGTGGAAAGCGGCTTGCTGCGGGCGATCATGGACGCGAACCCGACCGAATACGTGCTCCGCGCGATGCGAGACCTCATGCTTACCGGCTACGACTGGGACGCCATCGGGCTGGCATTCCTTGTGATCCTCGGCCTCGGTCTCATCGGAATTCCGCTAACGATCCGCAACTACCGATCGGTGTACCGGTGACAATGATCGCTCATTAGCTGAGCCAGGCTGAGAGCCCGGAGCGGGGTTTCAAGCAACGCGCCCGACAGGATTCGAACCTGTGACCTTCGGTTCCATAGACCTGGCCTGAAGTTCGTCTGAGTTCGTCTCGGTACGGCGAGTCGCTCTAGGTAGCCGTTCGCGGCGTCTGGACGGCCCCGCGAGTGCGTCTCGGATCGGTGGCGTGCGTTGTCCCAAAGTTGCCCCGCTCACGTACTGGCGGGGGCGGCTTTACTCCGGCAGCCCCGCAGCTTCCAGGGCGCGGTCCTGGTCCCGATAGAAGCGGAGCGAGAGGGCTTTGTCGCCGCGGACGGTCCAGATCATTGCCGTCTGGCGCTCGACCTCTAGGCCGCTACCGCGCCCCTTGCCACTGGTGCGCAGGAGGGCGACAACGTGGTCTCCGTTCTCGACGACCTGCTCCGGCTCCCACGCGTATTGCTCCCAGACCTCGAGCACTTCGGCGTGGAACTGCCTAATGCCCTCATGTCCTCGATAGGTCGAAGGATTGAACACGCGGTCCGACATATCGAGCTCGAAGTTTCGATCACAGATCGCGACGAGTTGTTCTATGTCCCCGGAGTTCAGCGCGGCGAGGGCCCGCTGGACGAGCTCAACGGCCGGAGATATCTCGTGCATCCGCAAGCGAGATGGTACCGGCGAATCCTCTAGGCGCGGAGGGCGTCCTCGACGTTCGCGATGGCCTCCCAGCGAATGGCCCTTCCGTTCTTGACGGTCCATACGTGCGCAAGCCGCGCGTCGACTTCGACGCCGCTGGCGCGGCCGCGGCCGCTCTGGTGGACAACCGCGATCAGCTTGTCGTCGCGCTCGAGCACCTGCTCGGGTTCCACTCTGAATCCGTCGAAGCTGTCGATCCAGCTGCGGAAGAAGCGCTCGAAGCTGTCACGCCCGGTATGTGCGCCCGCGTCGGGGCTCGGCTCTGGCTCGTGCCACTCGATCTCGGGATCCAGCAGTTTGAGGACGCCAGAGAGGTCGCCGCGGTTAAGCGCCTGATATCCGCGCTGGAGCGCTTCGCCGTTCGCCTCGGCCACTCCGGGAGTATCGCGTCGGTGGCGCTTCCGCCGCCACCCAGAGACCGGACAGGGCGGTGAGTACGGCGACGATCACGATCGCCGCTTCGAAGCTGAGGCCGTCGGCGGCGACTCCGGCGAGCAGCGCCCCGGCGACGTAACCCGAGTCGCGCCAGAAGCGGTAGACGCCGACCACCGATGCGCGTGCGACCGGGCTTGCCTCGTCGGAGATCGCTGCGATCAGAGTGGGGTAAACGAGTGCCGTACCAAGTCCGAGCACCACCGCCGCGACGAGCGAGGGAGCAAGCTCGCCGCCCCCCGCGGCCAGGACGCCGAGTGCGGCGGCCTGCGTGAGCATGCCGGCGACGATCGGGAGCTTGCGCCCGATGCGGTCTGACCACGCGCCGGTGCCGATCTGCGCCGTAGCCCACACGGCCGGGTAGGTGGCGGCAACGAGGCCAATCTCCTCAACCTCCGCGCCGTTAGCGGCGAGGTAGAGCGGGATCAAGCCCCAGGCCAGCGCGTCGTTGAGGTTGTTCACGAACCCGGCCTGCGAGTAAGTGCGTAGCGGCCCCGGACGCCAGCTCGCGGCGGCGAACGCCTCGCGGAGTCGCGGTGCGTGCTCGCCGGAGGCGTGGCTCGATTCATGCTGCTCAAGCTCGACATGGGCGCCGGTGTCTCGCACGAACAGCGCAGAGATTGCGAGGCCGGCGACTGCCACTGCCGCTGCTCCGGTTACCAATACATCACGCGCGGCGAGGTCCGCCGCCAGCCAGCCGCTGAGGCCCGCGGCGAGCGCCACGCCGCCGTAGCCGGCCGCTTCGTTGAGCCCGAGCGCTAGCCCGCGGCGCTTCGGGCCGACGAGGTCGATCTTCATGACAACTGTCATGGACCACGTGAGCCCCTGGTTAACCCCGAGCAACAGATTCGCGACGACGACGACTTCCCACGTGGATGCGACTCCGATGAGCAGCGGAACGGGCAGTGCGAATAGCCAGCCGAGAACGAGGAGCCGTCGGCGGCCGACCGTTGTCGCAAGTGAGCCGGCCGCCAAGTTCGTGAGTGCCTTGGCGGCGCCGAACGCGACGATGAACGACAGGACGGCCGCGCTCGACCCGAGGCCGAAGTCCTCCTGGCCCACGAGCGGCAGCGTCGAGCGCTCGAGGCCGACCATCGCGCCGACGAACGCATTCAGGACGATGAGCAGGCCGAACTGCGCCGCGTTCTCGCGCAGCCCGAGCTGTACCGCCCGCTGGGTCAACCGGCTAGCGGGCTCCCGCCGGGATCCCCCCGGTACGGTTGGCGGCGACGATCGCGGCCTGGTCGGGCGGCGGCGGCGGCACATCCTTGAGCAAGGCCGCCACGAACTCGTCCTCGTCAAGCTCGAGTAGCGGGTTGTTCCGCCGCTCAAAGCCGACGCTCGACGCCGGGTTCGCCGACAACCCCCGGCCGCAGACCGATCCCGAGTAGTGCGAGGGGTAGAGCAGAATGTGATCGGGGAGCGCCAGCAGCTTGTCGCGCAGGGAACGGTGAAGCGCCCGCGCCATTTCCTCGGCCGACGTCGCCCCGTCCGCGTGCAGGTCGGGACGCCCGGCATCCCCGATCAGGAGCGAGTCGCCGGTCAGCACGAACCACGGGTCGTCGCCGCGGACATGATCCGTGACCAGGTACGCATGATGGACCGGCGCGTGCCCCGGGGTCGCAAGCGCCTGCACCACGGTGTTGCCGAGCTCGACGACCTCGCCATCCGCGAGCGGCACATGGTCGAAGTCGACCCCGGCGCCCTCCGGGAGATACGCAGTCGCGCCAGTCCGCTCGACGAGCACGGGCAGACCCGAGACGTGGTCGGCCTGCACGTGCGTGTCGAACACGGCGACGATCGGGATGCCCTGCGACTCCGCGAGCGCGACGTAGTCGTCCACGAGATCGACGTGCGGGTCTACTACCGCGAACTTGGATTTCGACTTGCAGCCGAAGAGGTAGGAGGCACAGGCGCTCTGGTCATTGAGCAGCTGGCGAAAATACATGCTTGACAAGCTATCAATTGATCTATTGAATAACAAGAGGATGGAGCATCAGAAAGGCAAAGCGGCGCTGTTCGAAGCGATCGCACTGATGGGCAAGGCGTTCGCTAGCCCGGTGCGGCTCGAGCTACTCGACCTACTCGCCCAGGCCCCACGGTCGGTCGAGGAGCTAGCCCGGGCGAGCGGCCAATCGACCGCCAACGCGTCACAGCACCTCCAGGCGCTGCACGCCGCCGGTCTCGTGGAGCGCGAGCGCGACGGCAACCGGGTTCGCTATTCCGTCGGTCTCGAGCCGCTTCGACTATGGCTCGCGTTGCGCGACGTCTCCGCCGAACGGCTCCCGGAGGTAGAGCGCGCAGCCCACAACTATCTCGGCGACGAGGTCGAGGCGATCGACCGCGACGAGCTCCGTGAGAGGCTCGCGCGAGGCGACGTTGTGCTCGTCGACGTCCGGCCGGTGGAGGAATTCGCCGCTGGCCACATCGGCGGCGCAAGCTCGATCCCGCTCGACGAGCTCGAACGGCGCATCACCGAGCTTCCTCCCGACCGCGAAGTGATCGCGTACTGCCGCGGCCCGTTCTGCGCCTACGCACACGAAGCGGTGCGGACCCTGCGCGCAGCCGGCCGATCCGCCCGCCGGCTCGAGGACGGCGTACCCGAGTGGCGCGAAGCCGCGCGGATCCAGGGCGAGAACGAGGCCGCATGAGCTGGACCCACGCGAACCTTCAGACGCAGGGCTACCACCTCGGCGCGGACGACGCGCGGACGCTACGCATCGGCCTGCGATTCCCGACCGCGCTCTGCCTCGCCATGGTAGTCACGGGCCTAGCGCTCGGGTCGGCGCTGATGATCGCTCTGCTCGTTCCGATCGGGGCGATCGCGGGATGGACCCCACGCCACCCCTTCGACCTGATCTGGAACCACGGCCTGCGACACCTGGCGCGCGCTCCCGAGCTCCCCCCAAACCCTGTCCGCCGCCGCCACGCGTTCAAGCTCGCGACTCTCTGGCTCGCCGCGGTCGCGGCCCTCTTTGCGATGCACGCTACGACGGTAGCCCTCGTGCTCGGTGGCGTCCTTGTAGCCGTGTGCGCACTCGTCACGGCAACGAACTTCTGCATCCCCTCGACGCTGCTCGCATGGGTTGATGGCCGCCGCGCGCGAGGCGGAGCGGCCAAACCTGGACCGACGTAAGGGAGGAACCGTGGACTCACTGACACGGCGCATAGTCATCTCATGGATCGCGACAGACGTCCTCTGGGCGACCCTCTTCATCGCCGCTCTGAAAGCGGCGACACGCAACGAGGAGCAAGCATGACCACTGTCAGACAACAGCTCGACACCGCGGAGCTTGAGGAGCGCGTCAAGCGAATGTACGAGGAGGTCGCGCTCGAGCCCGACCACGAGTTCCATTTCGAGACCGGCCGGCCCCTCGCCGAGCGCCTCGGCTATCGGACCGACGACCTCGACCGGATCCCCGCCGCCGCGATCGAGTCCTTTGCCGGCGTCGGCTACTTCCAGGATCTCGCGGCGATCACGTCCGGCGAGGCGGTGCTCGACCTCGGCAGCGGCTCAGGCACCGACACCTTCGTCGCCGCGCTCAAGACAGGCCCTGAGGGACGCGTGGTCGGCATCGACATGACCGACGCACAACTGGCCAAGGCGCGCGGCCTCGCCGAGGAAGCCGGCTTGGCACAGGTCGAACTACGCGCTGGCTACATCGAGAACCCGCCCGTCGACGACGGCCGATTCGACTGTGTGATCTCGAACGGCGTGATCAACCTCTCACCCGACAAGCCTGCCGTGTTCGCGGCCGCCGCCCGGGCTCTACATTCGGGTGGGCTGCTCGCGCTCGCCGACATCGTCAGCGAGCAACAACTACCCGAGGGCGTGACGTGCGACGCCTCGCTGTGGGCCGCGTGCATCGGTGGAGCAATGCAGCAAGACGGCTACCGCGCCGCGATCGAGAGCGCTGGCTTCGAGATCGAGACCTGGCGGGAGAACAGCGCCTATCGCTTCGTTTCTGACCGAGCCGACAATGCCACCCAGAAGTACGGAGTGACGAGCGTGTCGGTCCTCGCCCGACGCCCCTGACGGCACGGCAGCGAAACCGCACCCGGATCCCGGCCGGGTGATCGGCGAAGGTCTGTTGTCCCCTTGGTTGCCCCATCGCTGTTTTCCTACGACGTGGCACGAAGAAACCCGCTCTACAAGCGGGCTTCTGAGAGCGCGCCCGACAGGATTCGAACCTGTGACCTTCGGTTCCGTAGACCGACGCTCTATCCAGCTGAGCTACGGGCGCGTGCGGCGCCTAGCCTAGCGACGCCCATCGGCCCTGGACGGCGAACGGCGCCCCGGAGGGCGCCGTTCGGAATCCGTCAGGCCTGTGGGGCGGCGATCAGCGCTCGGGCACGTGGGTGCCCGCCGCCTCGTCACCCGTCTCGCGGCTGCCCTGCGGCTCCGGTGTGTCCTGCGCCCGCTCCTCCTGCGCGTTCTCCTCACCGGTCTCGGGGTCGCCCTGCGGCTCCGGTCGCGGCACGAGCTGCTGCGCCTCGTCGGACACGGAGTCGCCGAAATCGCGACCGCCCTCCTTGGGCTCGCCACCGCTCGCGCGGTCCGAGATCGAGTCGCCAAAGGCCTGGCCGGCGCCTTCCTGCGGGTCGGCGCCCTCGGCCTGCGCGTCGCCCTCGTCCTCAGCGGATTCGAGCTTCCCGTTCTCCTCCGGGGCCGCGGCGTTTTGGTGCTCGGCAGCCGGATCGCTGCCCTGGATCGCGTCGTGGACGGCCTCGGCCTTGTCACTCGACTGGTCCGGCAGCGGGTTCGGCAGCTCGATCACGCCGGCTGCGGCGAGGCTGCCCATCGCCAGTGCAGCGACGACCGTGAGCGCCGCCAGCTTGACGACGGTGGTCGCGGTACGTGTACGTGTCATCAGCGCCTCCTTGAACGCAAGCGTCCGGCGGCGACTCGGCGCCTTTGCCCGGACGGCAATTTCCCCATCAGCGGCGACACGGGCGATCTCGGCTATCGCGGCGACCTGGCGGGACTCGATCGCCTTCGCCGGCGGGGCGACGTAGGCGGCGCGGACTTCGCTGACGAAGTCGGCCAGCTCGTCCGTCATCTCGCAATCGCTCATATGCGGCAGATCTCCCATGTCATCTCCATAAGCGCCGGGCGAGCTCAAAGGGTTACGCCCTCTTTCGAGATCTCACGCTCGAGGGCGGCGAGGCCCCGGCGCTGGAGCGCCTTCACGGCGCCGGGGCGCTTCCCGATCACGTGCGCCACCTGCTCGACGGTGAGGTCGGCGATGACGCGCAGGAGCACCACGCTTTGCTGATCCGGCGACAGGCGCGCGATCATGTTCGCAAGCTGCTGCTCGCGAAGCACCGTGAGCGCATCCTCCTCGGCATCACCG
>Ga0126310_10000665_pt1 | contig 12197 bp, 14 predicted proteins | sample Plot60_FD_92540 | JGI IMG/M metagenome (GOLD analysis project Ga0126310, IMG submission 92540) | Serpentine soil microbial communities from UC McLaughlin Reserve, CA, USA - Plot60 | ecosystem: Environmental > Terrestrial > Soil > Grasslands | place: USA: UC McLaughlin Reserve, Lake County... | reverse complement strand
GGTCTGACCCCGGACATCGGGGTTTACGCTCGGCGCGCGATCCAGAGCATGTCTTCGCCGCCGCTGAAGGGGCGGCGATCGAACCAGCCGTAGAGGGCCTCGACCTCGAAGCCTGCGCGCTCGAGTAAAACACGCCACTCGTCCGCGGACAGCCAGGCGAGCGCCATCGTCGCCTCGCCGCTTCGACCTCGCACCGACAGCGTCAGCGTCCGACTGCCGGTGTCCCAATCAGCCCGCTCGAAGATTCCCGGCTCGCGCTCTAACCAGCGGCCGTGCGTCTCCGCGATGTCGTCGGCGCCCGGGGCAAACACGTCGAAGACCAAGCGCCCGCCGGGGACGAGCAGCTCGGCCACGGCGCGCAGCGCTTCGAGCCGCTCCTGGTCGCTCCGCAGGTGCAGGTACGAGCGGAACGGACACATCACCAGCTCGACCCGCTCGGAGACCGGCGGGGCGCGCAGGTCGCCCAGACGAAGGTCGACGAGAGCTTCGACACCAGCGTTCGCCGCCCGCTCCCGGCAGACCTCGAGCATGCCGGGCGAGGAATCGACGCCGATCACGCGAACCCCCTCCGCGGCGATCGGCACCGCGATCCGCCCCGTCCCGACCCCGAGCTCGACGACCGGCCCCGGCTCGGCCCGCCGTGCCTCTTCGACGTAGAAGCCAACGTCCTCTGTCACGCTCCGGCTCCACGGGTCGTAGAGCCGCGCGATGGCGTCGTACGAGCTCATGCCGTTATGCTTCCAGGCGTGAAGACCACGGCGCAAAACGTCTTTACTGGGCCCCGGGACGGCACCGGGAGCCCCGTGCGAACGCGCGGCTGACCTCCCGTTCCGAGCCGGGGCGAACCCACCTTCCGGCAGAGACGAACGAGGAGGACTTTTGACCGATAACGAAGCTACAGTCGCCGCCGTGGACTGGGAGGCGTACGAGCGCGAGGCGAGCGCCGCAGTCGCCGCTGCGAGCAGCGCCACCGAGCTCGACGAAGCGCGCGTTCGGTACCTAGGCAGAAAGGCCGAGCTCGCCCAGGCCCTCCGCAGCGTGCGCGACCGGGAGAGCGGCATGCTCCTGAACGGGATCCGCGAGCGCCTGGAGACCGCCGTCGCAGAGCGTGAGCGGGTGCTCCAAAACGAGGAGCTCGACCGGAGGCTCCGGGAAGAGGTTGTCGACGTCACGTTGCCCGGCGAGAAGCTCCCGGTCGGGCATCTTCATCCGATCACGCAGGTCCGGCGGATCGTCGAGGACTCGTTCCTGGGGCTCGGCTACGAGATCAGGGACGATCGCGAGGTCGAGACGGTCGAGTACAACTTCGACAAGCTCGCGTTCGCGTCGACCCATTCCTCGCGGTCGCCGCGGGACACGTTCTACTTCGACGACTCCCATGTCCTGCGGACGGAGACGTCGCCCTCGCAGATCCACGTTCTCGAGGAGAAGGAGCCGCCGATCTACATGGTCTCGATCGGGCGGGTCTACCGGCGCGACGCGATCACGGCGACGCGGTACCCGATCTTCCACCAGTTCGAGGGGCTCGCCGTCGACGAGGGGATTACGCTCGCCGACCTGAAGGGGACGCTGCTGCATGTGATGCGCGCCCTCTACGGGCCCGAGCGGCGCGTCCGCTTCCGCACGCACTTCTTCCCCTTCACCGAGCCGTCGATCGAGCCGGACGTCTCGTGCGGGATCTGCGGCGGCACCGGCTGCCGGACGTGCAAGTACTCGGGCTGGATCGAGATGGGCGGCGCCGGCGTCGTCGACCCGCAGGTGTTCGAGAACGTCGGAGTCGACCCGGAGCGCTGGTCCGGATTCGCGTTCGGTTGCGGCCTGGAACGTGCTGCCCAGCTACGCCACGACATCCCGGACATCCGGCTGCTCTGGGAAGGCGACCTGCGCGTTTTGAGGCAATTTTGATGCGCGTTCCGGTGAGCTGGCTACGCGAGTACGTGCCCGTCGAGGTGCCGCTCGACGAGCTGGCGGAGAAGCTGTCGGTCGCGAGCGCCGAGGTCGAGGGGATCGAGCGAATCGGTGTCCCCGACGGCGACGGGAACCTCGAACGCTTCCGGGTCGGCCGCGTGCTCGAGGCGGAGAAGCATCCGAACGCCGACCGGCTCCAGCTCTGCCGCGTCGACGTCGGCGAAGGCGAGCCCCGCCAGATCGTCTGCGGCGCCTGGAACTTCGGCCCCGGGGCGACGGTCGCGGTGGCGCTGCCGGGCGCCGTCCTGCCGGGCGGGCTGGAGCTCGAGCGGCGCAAGGTCCGAGGCGAGGTATCGGACGGAATGATCCTCGCCGAGGACGAGGTCGAGCTCGGGCCGGACCACGCCGGGATCATGGTGCTCGAGGAGGGGCCGGAGCCAGGCACGCCGCTGGCCGACGTGCTGCCCCTCGTCGACGACGTCCTGGTGCTCGAGCCGACCGGCAACCGGCCCGACCTGCTGTCGGTCTACGGCGTCGCGCGCGAGGCGGCGGCCTTGCAGTCGGTGCCCTTAGGGCCATGGCCGGGGTCTGACCCCGAACGGGTCCCGGACGGGCATGTCGCCGTCGAGGTCGAGGACTTCGAGGGCTGCCCGCGCTACATCGGCCGGTTGTTCGAGGACGTCCGGATCGGGCCGTCTCCGCTCTGGCTCAAGTCGCGCCTGCTCGCGGCCGGGATGCGACCGATCGCGAACGTCGTCGACGTCACCAACTACGTGATGCTCGCGCTCGGGAACCCCCTCCACGCCTTCGACTTCGCGACCCTCAACGGCGGCAAGATCGTCGTCCGGCGGGCCCAGCCCGGCGAGACGATGCGCACGCTCGACGGCGTCGACCGCCGGCTCGATCCCGGCGACCTGCTGATCGCCGACGCCGAGCGCGCGATCGCGCTCGCCGGGATCATGGGAGGCGAGGAGACCGAGATCGGCGAAAGCACGACAACCGTCCTGCTCGAGGCCGCGAACTTCGAGCCGTTCACGATCTTCAAGACGTCGGAGCGCCTGCGCTTGCGTACGGAGGGATCGAACCGCTGGGAGAAGGGGGTCGATCCTTACCTCGCGGAGCCCGCGGCAGAGCTGGCGACGGAGCTGCTGGTGGAGCTCGCGGGTGCGAGCTGGGCCGCCCACACCGATGTGCATGCAGGGCTTCCCGACCGTCCCGTCGTCCGCTACCGGCCCGAGCGCGCGGACGCGGTAACCGGCGTCGACACGCCCGCGGCCGACCAGTACAGCCTGCTAGGCCGCCTCGGCTTCGATCGGGAGGACGTCAACGTGGTCGTGCCCACCTGGCGCGCGCGCGACGTGACGCGGGAGATCGACGTCGTCGAGGAGATCGCCCGCTTCAGGCTCGGGGAGGTGCCTTTCACGCTGCCGGCGCGCCGCGCAATGTTCGGCACGCTCACCCGGGACCAGCAGCTGCGCCGGCGTGTCGAGGAGGCGCTCGTCGGGCTCGGCTTCTCGGAGACGTACACGCCGTCGCTGCTCCCGGACGACGAGACGGCGTGGAAGCTGCCAGAGCCGATCGCGGTCGAGCTGACGGCGCTCCGGACGTCGCTGCTCCAGAGCCTCGTCGAGACCGCCCGCCGAAACGTGGACGCGGGAGCCGCCGAGATTGCGCTCTTCGAGACCGCGCGCATCTACCTCTCCAACGGCGAGCTTCCGAACGAGCGGCTCCACCTTGCCGCTGTCGCTGAAGGCGGCTTCTCGCGTGCGAAAGGCGTGGTCGAAGCGATCTACGAGGCACTGAAGGCGGAGCCGCGATTCGAGCGGGTCGAATACCCGCTCTTCCACCCCGGCAAGACGGCGCGAACGTCCGCCGGCGTGCTGGGCGAGCTCAATCCCCGCATCCTCGACGGCGAGTGGGGCGCATTCGAGCTCGATCTCGACTCGTTGTTCGCGACGTCGCGGGAGCCGGTCACCTACGAAGACGTGATCACGTACCCGGCGCTCCGGCAAGACCTCGCTTTCGTCGTTCCCGAGGCGGTCGAGGCCGGCAAGCTGATGGATGCCGCGCGCGAGGCGGCCGGCCCCGAGCTGCGAGAGGTCGAGGTCTTCGACGTCTACCGTGGGGAGCAGGTCGGCGACCACATGAAGTCGATCGCGATCAGCGTCGCCTTCCAGTCGCCGGAGCGGACGCTCTCGGACGAGGACGCGGCCGGCCTTCGCCGGAAGATCGTCGACGCGCTGGCGGAGCGTTTCGGCGCCGTTTTGCGAAGCGGATGATTTAGAGCGTCTCGGGAGCGAGCCGCTCAGCCATCGCTTCCATCACTCGCGTCTTCACCTGTGGCGCATCGTCCAGCAAGCGCCGGAACGAACGGTCTGTGATCACGAGCGCCCGGATCGGGGAGCTTGCGATCACCGTCGCCGTCCGTGGCTCGTGTGAGACGAGCGCGATCTCGCCGAAGAAGTCGCCCGGGCCGAGCGTGTTGACCTTGCGGCTGTTCTTCTTGACGTCGGCCGTGCCTTCGAGGAGCACGAAGAACTCCCGTCCGGGCGCCCCCTCGCGAGTCATCTCCTTGCCCTCGGAGAGGTCGATCTCGTCGGCAAGCTTCGCGATCTCCTTCAGTTCAGCCCGCGAGCAGCGCGCGAAGAGGGGCACCTTGCGGATCAAGTCCGTTTTTTCGTTTCCGCCCAAGCGCATAGCGCGAGTCTAGAACGCGGCGGCGGCTCCGGTTGACAAACCGGTCCGGTCCGCGTCTCGTATGGAGGCAGGTAACGCTTTCTAGCTTGAAAGGGAGATTTCCGTGAGCCACCTTCGCTTGTTCCTCTTCGCGTGCCTGGCGGCGGTCGGGCTGGTCGTGCCCGGTGCAGCCGGCGCCGGCGGCGCGGTTACCCAGCCGCTCGTCGCCACGGTCGGTGCACCGACCTCGGGCGACGCCTTCGTGATTGCGCTCAAAGACTCGACCGGGGCGACGGTCACGCACCTCGATCCCGGGGCGTACACGATCAACGTCCACGACTACGCCACACTGCACAACTTTCACCTGACCGGCCTGGGCGTCGACCAGGCGACGGACGTCGAGACGAAGGCCGACACGACCTGGAATGTCACCTTCACAGACGGCACCTATCGCTTCGTCTGCGATGCTCACCCGACCGCGATGCGCGGCTCGTTCACCGTTGGCACGGTCACGGCCCCGCCGCCGGCGAAGAAGCTCGTGGCGCAGGTCGGCCCGGGGCGAACAATCTCGGTCAGGACTACCTCCGGCGCGCGCGTCAAGCGGCTCACCGCGGGCCCGTACAGCCTCAGGGTCAAGGACCTGACGAGGTCGGACAACTTCCATCTGCGGGCGACGGGCATCAACAAAAGCACGAGTGTGAAGTTCCGGGGCACCCGGACGTGGCAGGTCAGGTTCCGCACCGGCGTGGCCACATATCGCTCGGACGCGCACAGGCGCCTGCGTGGCGGCTTCCTGGTGGTCGCCGCTCCTTAGGAAACTCGTTTGGCGGGCTCCGTCAGCCCGGTGCGGGGCCCGCCGGCACCTCAGTCGCGGTCGACAAGGGAGAACGGGCCGACTTTCGCCTTCGTCTTCCCTTCCCGCCCGCGACGTGCGAGCAACCTCATCGTCGCGCCGATCCCGCCGCCGACGAAGAACCCTGCCCCGAGCGCGCCGGCCGCGACGAGCGGGAGGTTCGACCGCAGCTTGGCGCCGATGTCCGTGACCTCGGCCAGGCCGCCGCGGAGATCCTCGAGTGCCGCCGCAAGCTGCTCGCGCTCGTTGTCGATGTCGCGGCGGACCTCTGGCGCTGTGCGACCGTTACGTTCGGGCATCGCTCTTCAGTGCCTCCCTCGTGCGCCGCGCCTCGGCGACCGCCTGCTCGGGAACCGGCGGCGTCGCCTTACGAATCAGCATCATCGCCGCTACTCCAAGGATCGCTGCGAGGCCGAACAGAATCGCCGTCGTGATTAGCAGCGCGAGCCAGGTGGACACCGCCGTCGCCAGAGCTGCAGCGATGGTCGCGAAAGTAAAACCGAGAGCGAACACGGCGAACAGGAGCCCGCCGGCGCCGAGGCCGAGCCCGATTCCGAGGCTCGCGACCTTCTTCTTCAGCTCCAGGACGGCGAGCTCGAGCTCGAGCCGGGCGAGGCTGCTCGCGTGCTCGGCGACCTGCTTCGCCGCAGGTCCGACGCCGTTCGTCTCAGTCTCGTGGGTGGGCATGTCCCCTCCAGTCGATCACTTTTGCGACCGCGATGCCTGCCGCAAGCGCAAGGCCCGCGACCAGGAACGGATTCGGCCCTCGCTTGGGCTCTCGATTTCTTCGCTTCCGCTCTGACCTAGGCTTCCGCCGCGGCGCTGTCACCTGCGGCGCGCTGGGAGCCTGCGGTTCCCAGTCGGGCGTCTGCCCGACGGGCGCCTCGCCCTTCGCGCGCGCCCTGATCAGGCTCGGCTTCAGCTTGCGCAGGAAGACCGCGTCCTCGGCGAGATCGTCCGCGAGCTTGGCTGCGAAGCCGCCCTTCGCGGCCGCCTTGCGCGACAGGTCTTCGAGGCGCTCGGCGCCGCGCTCGACCAGGAGGTCGCCCTTACTCATCACTTGGCCGGCGGCGACTCGCCGGTTGTCAGACGCCAGATCCGCGACGCGGCCTGACGCGCCGCGAGAGCGGAGCCGGCGGCGAGGCCCGCGTACAGAGATGACCAGAGCAGCTTGCGCAGCACTGTTCGTTCCTTGCCTCTCCTTCGGACGCTCGAAACCTGAATAGTTATTCTCGCTGTATGCAAGAGCTTCGGCAACTCGCGAAGCCCGAGCGGCAGCGTCTGATCGCGAGCGTCGTGGGGCGCCGGCGGGTCGGCAGCCAGCACGAGCTGCGGCAGGCGCTGAGGAGCGCCGGCTGCGAGGTCACGCAGGCGACGATCTCGCGGGACGTCCGCGAGCTCGGCCTCGAGAAGACACGTGACGTGCTCGGGCGGCCGCGTTATGCCCTGCCGGAACGCGGGAGCAGGAGAGACCCTCGCGAGTCGCTCCAGGCAGTGCTGGCTCAGTTCGGCCTTCGCGCCGTGCAGGCGCAGAACATCGTCGTCGTCCAGTCTGAGCTCGGCTCGGCCCCCGCGATCGCGCGGGCTCTCGATCGCGTCGAGCACGCGAAGGTCGTCGGCACTCTGGCCGGAGACGACACGTGCCTCGTGATCACCCGGGACGGGATCGAGGCCAGGTCGGTCGCTGCCGAGTTGGACGCGGCAATCAGCGGCTAGGAGGGGCTAGCGGAACGGCACAGACTCTGTTTCGCTAGGCCCTCCTAAATCACCTTTCCAGCCTCGTACCAGACCGGTCCTTGCGTCTTCGCCGGATACGAGTCCGAGACGACGCGCAGGATCTGCAGCTCGCCGCGTATGCCGGCCTCGTCGAGCCGTTCGAAGCAGCGGCGCACCATCTCCGGCGCGGCGCCGTAGCCGAAGATGCGCGCGGCGCGGAAGCGGAAGACCGGCCGCGCGTCGGGCCGCGTCGGGTTCAACGGGCTGAGCCGCAGCGCGCCCGGCTCGATGTAATCGCTCGAGGTCAGCTCGACCTCCGCATAGAGGTCGCTCCAATCCGCCGGCAAGGCGGCGGCGGCTGCATCCCAGGCGGCGGCGAGCGTCGGGCGCTCGTCTCTCGTCAAGGCAGGAGCCCCCTCGGCGCCGACGAGCTCGAGGTCGCCCGAGATGCGTTCGGCGTCGAGCCGGCGCAGCATCGCGTGGATCCGGTCGGGACCGACGCCCGCGCCGCCGTGCGCGGTCGAGAAGTGAATTGCCTTGCCATGCCGCCCCGGATTCGTCGGTCCGAGCAGCGCGGCCGCGGGCGCGGCGTCGCCCTCGTTGTCGACGGTCAGGCGCAACCGGGCCGACTGCCAGCCCTCCGGAAGGCTCCAGTAGATCTGGCGGAACTGGTCGGCCAGGCTCACGGCGCGGAGCGTACTATCACGCCCGTGGCGAAAGTCGAGCAGCGGCGCGGGGTCTCGGACGAGGCGCTGCGCGAGTTCTTTCGGGAGATGCTCCTGATCAGGCGCTTCGAGGAGAAGGTCGAGGAGCGCTTTCGGGCAGGCGAGCTGCCGGGGTTCCTGCACGTGGCGATCGGCCAAGAAGCGGTTGCCGTGGGTGTCTGCCGGGCGCTCGCCGACGGGGACGTGATCGCCTCGACGCACCGCGCCCACGGGCACACGCTCGCCAAGGGCACGCACCCGAACGAGCTGATGGCGGAGCTCTACGGCAAGCTCGAGGGCTGCTCGCACGGCTACGGCGGCTCGATGCATCTCTACGACGTCGAGCGCGGCAACCTCGGCGCCAACGCCGTCGTCGGCGGGGGCCTGCCTGCGATCGTCGGCGCTGCACTCGCCTTCAAGTTCCGGGGCGAGCCGCGAGTGGCGGTCGCATTCTTCGGCGACGGAGCGACGAACATCGGCACCTTTCACGAGTCGCTCAACCTCGCCCAGCTCTGGCAGGTGCCGGCCGTCTTCGTTTGCGAGGACAACCACTGGGCCGAGTCGACTCCGGCCAAGCAGCATATGCCGATCGAGGACCTGACCAGGCGCGCCGAGGCCTTCGGGATGAAGTCGATGAAGGTCGACGGGCAGGACGTCGAGGAGGTCCACCGCGTCGCCGGTCGGGCGCTCAAGCACGCGCGCGACGGCAAGGGGCCGGTCTTCCTGCTCTGCGAGACGCAGCGGCTCGTCGGTCACTACATCGGCGATCCCCAGGTCTATCGGGACAAGGACGAGCTCCACCGGCTGGAAGAGACCGCCGATCCACTCGAGCTCCTGCGCGAGAAGCTCGGGCTGTCGGATGCCGACTACGAGGCGCTCGACCGCGAGGTGCGGGAGCTCGTCGAGGCGTCGGTCGAGTTCGCGAAGGCCGGCACCGACCCCAAGCCCGAGGACGCGTTGAAGAACGTCTATGCCTGAGCTCTCTTACCGCGAGGCCGTCCGCGACGCCCTTTCCCAGGCGATGCGCGAGGACGAGGACGTTTTCATCATGGGCGAGGACATCGCCGAGATGGGTGGCTCGATGGGAGTCACGCAGGGGATGCTCGACGAGTTCGGCCCCGACCGTGTTCGCAATACGCCGATCTCGGAGATGGCGATCGTCGGCTCGGGCATCGGCGCGGCGATGCAGGGCATGCGTCCCGTCGTCGAGGTCATGTACGAGGACTTCCTGACGATCTCGATGGAGCAGATCGTCAACCAGGCGGCCAAGCACCGATACATGTCGGGCGGGCAGCTCAAGGTGCCGCTGACGATCCGAACCCAGGGAGGCGCCGGCTGGTCGCCGGGCGCTCAGCACGCCCAGCAGGTCGAGGCTTGGTTCGTCGGCGTGCCCGGGCTGAAGGTCGTCTTCGCGTCGACGCCCTCCGATGTCCGCGGGCTCCTCTGGTCGGCGATCTACGACGATAACCCGGTCGTCTTCTTCGAGCACCGCAGGCTGTACGGGCTGAAGGAGGAGCTGGCGGAGCAGATCGAGCCGATCCCGATCGGCCGGGCCCGCGTGCATCGCGAGGGCGAGGACGTCACCGTCGTCGCGACCGGCAGGCTCGTCCACGAGGCGCTCGCGGCGGCCGAAGAGGCCGAGCAGCAGGGCGTCTCAGTCGAGGTCGTCGACCCGCGGACGCTGCAGCCGCTCGACGAGGACGCGATCGTCGGCTCCGTCAAGAAGACCAATCGCTGCGTCGTCGCACACGAGGCGGTGACGCGGATGGGCTTCGGTGCTGAGATCGCCGCCGTCGTCCAGCACCAGGCCTTCGACTGGCTGGACGCCCCGGTCGAGCGGGTCGGGGCGAAGTTCACGCCGCTGCCCTTCGCGCCGGTGATGGAGGAGTACGTCGTCCCGCATGCCAGGGACGTGCTCGAGGCGATCCAGAGGACGGTGCAGCGCGATGGTTCGTGACGCTTTCAGGGACAGTCCCCGATGGGGACTGTCCCTCCATCCGAGGGACTGTCCCCGCAGGGGGCTGTCCCTACAACCGCACCGCGGTGAGCATGGCTGACGAGGTAAAGCTCCCCCGGCTCGGCCAGGGAATGGAGTCGGGCACGATCGTCAAGTGGCTCAAGGCCGAGGGCGACCAGGTGGAGAAAGGCGAGCCGCTCTACGAGCTCGACACCGACAAGGTGACGCAAGAGGTCGAGGCCGAGGCCACCGGCGTTCTGCTCAAGATCACGGTCGCCGAGGGCGAGGCCGACGTCGGAACCACGATCGCCGTGATCGGCCGGCAAGGGGAGGACGTCTCGGCGCTCGAAGGCGAGACGGCGCAGGCGGTCGCCGAGACGGCCCAGGAGGAAGGCTCTCCGGGCGCGGCCCGCGAGGCGGAGCGCGAGCGGGGCCGTGAGGCGACGGCATCCGAGCAGGTCACCGAGATCCGACAGCCGTCCGGGGGTAACGGGGCGGGCGCTCGGATCAAGGCCTCGCCGCTCGCCCGGAGGATCGCGCGCGAGCGCGGGATCGAGTTGGGCTCCCTCAAAGGCACCGGTCCCGAAGGCCGCGTCGTCGCCGAGGACGTCGAGCGCGCAGCCGCCGGCGCACCGGCTCAGCCCACAGTAACCCGACCGGCGGCACCGCCAGGCGAGGTCGAGCGCATCCCGCTCACCTCGGTGCGCCGCACGATCGCGCGGCGCCTCACTGAGGCGTGGCAGGCGCCGGCGTTCCAGATTGCGATGTCGGCGGACATGACGCGTGCGCAGCAGTTACACGCGGGCCTCGCCGAGCAAGCCAAGGAGGGCGAGCCCAAGCCGACGGTCACAGACATCCTGACGAAGGCCTGTGCCGCGGCGCTGATGCGCCACCGCGGCGTCAACGCGCTCTGGGCCGAGGACGCAATCGAGCTCCATCCGAATGCCAACGTTGGCATCGCCGTCGCGATCGAGGCGGGCCTCGTCGTCCCGGTCATCCACCAGGCCGAGGGCCTGACGATCGCCGAGCTCGCCGCCGCCCGCGCGGACATCGTCACGCGCGCACGCGAGAGCAAGCTACGGCAGGAGGATCTCGACGGCGGCACCTTCACGATCTCGAACCTGGGGATGTTCGGCGTCGAGCAGTTCGTCGCCGTCCTCAACCCGCCGCAGGCGGCGATCCTCGCGGTCGGCGCGATCGAGGCCAAGGCCGTTGCGACCGAGAGCGGCTTCGACTCCCGTCCCCTGATGACGCTGACGCTGACGTGCGACCACCGGGCACTCGACGGCGCGACGGCGGCCAATTTCCTCCGGACGGTCAAGGCCTTCCTGGAGGAGCCCGGCCTGATGCTGTGAGCACGATTCCGATCTGGTACCACGTGCGCGACCTGGACGCCGGTCGCGCCTTCTACACGCAGAAGCTCGGCTTTGCGGAGACCTACGTCGACGACGAGGCGCGGTGGGCGACCCTGGAGCACGGTCCGATGAAAGTCGGGATCGCCGAGGGCGAGCCGCAGGAAGAGAGCGGGGTCGCGACCGTGGACGTCGAGGACGTCAAGGCCGAGGCGGAGCGCCTGCGGGGCGAGGGAGTCGAAGTCGGGACGGTGCTCGAGCTCCACGGTGCCATGCGCCTGCTCGACGTCTACGATCCGGACGGCAACCGCATCCAGCTTGCCGAAGAGCTTCCCGGCAGCTGAGCTCGCAGCCGCCACAGGTGCCGAGCCGGTCGAATGGGCGCCGGTCCAGAGCGGCGGCTACGGGACGAACTCGGCCCACTGGCGCGCGAAGCTCGCCGACGGACGGCGGGCGTTCGTCAAGGTCGCACTCGACGAGACCGCGGCTAAGTGGCTCCGGCAGGAGTACCTCGTCTACTCCGCCGTCGAGGCGCCCTTCATGCCTGAGCTCCTCGGCTGGCACGACGGCGAGCAGACGCTGCTCACGATCGCCGACCTCGGCGACGCGTACTGGCCGCCGCCGTGGAGGGCCGAGCAGATCGACGCCGTCCGTCTTGCCCTGGACGAGGTCCACGCGACGCCGCCACCCCCGGGGCTGCCGCTCCTGTCGGACGAACGCGAGTGGTTGAACGGGTGGGAGCTGGTCGCCGAGGACCCCGAGCCGCTGCTCTCGACCGGGCTCTGCTCGCGACGCTGGCTCGAGCAGGCCCTGCCGGCGCTGCTCGAGACCGGGCGGACCTGTCGACTCGACGGCGACGCATTCCTGCACCTCGACGTACGCAGCGACAATCTCTGCCTCCGAGAAGGTCGCGCGGTTCTCGTCGACTGGAACCTCGCTCATGTCGGCAATCCGCTGCTCGACGTCGTCGCGTGGCTGCCGAGCCTGAAGCTCGAGGGCGGTCCCGACCCGTGGGAGCTCGTCTCCGACAG
>Ga0126310_10000663_pt1 | contig 12207 bp, 11 predicted proteins | sample Plot60_FD_92540 | JGI IMG/M metagenome (GOLD analysis project Ga0126310, IMG submission 92540) | Serpentine soil microbial communities from UC McLaughlin Reserve, CA, USA - Plot60 | ecosystem: Environmental > Terrestrial > Soil > Grasslands | place: USA: UC McLaughlin Reserve, Lake County... | reverse complement strand
GAGGGCGCGCTGGGGCGCCGCGAAAGGAAGGCGTTCGAGCGCCACGTCAAGAAATGCGGGGGCTGCGCGAACTACGTCGAGCAGATACGCATCACGATCGAGACCGTCGGCCGCGTTAGCGGCGACGACCTGCCGCAGGACATGCGCGACGACCTCGTCGCCGTCTTTCGCGGCTGGAGGTCCGCGTGATTCGCGTGCTGATCGTCGTCGCTGTCTGCGGCCTCGCGGCATGCAGCGACAGCGATTCCGAGAGCCGCGAACCGGCGACGGCCACGCCGAAGACGGAAGCCAAGGCGCACGCCGCCGGCACGCGCATCACGCTGCGCGACTCGGAGTTCGGTCGCATGCTCTGGGGCCCCGGGCCGCACGCGATCTACATCTTCGATCAGGACGAGGGCGGTCGCTCCCATTGCTACGGCGAGTGCGCGGAGGCCTGGCCTCCGGTGTTTGCGAAAAAGGGCGGCCCGATTGCCGGCGACGGGGTGAAGAAGCGCCTACTCGGCACGACGAAGCGCCGGGGCGGCAAGCGGCAGGTCACGTACGCGGGCAAGCCCCTCTACTACTACGCGCACGAGGGACAGGGCGAGGTCCTCTGCCACGACGTGTTCCTGAACGGCGGCTACTGGTGGGCCGTCAGCCGCGACGGCAAGCCGCGCCCGAGCTAGTGCGCCCGGATCCGCTTCGACCGCGGCTCGCGCGGCAGCGGGCGGCCTCCGTATACGGCCTTGCCGGAGCGGCGCTGGTAGGTCATCCAGGGGATTGCTCCCTGCTGACCGATGCCCGGCTTCGACCAGTCGCAGACGCCCTTCGAGAAGATCTCCTGTAGCCGCGCGAAGTCGGCGTCCGTGAACGTCAGCGGGTAATCCTCACGCGCCGGCGGCTTGAGCTGGCACTTATTGACGTCGCCCGTCTTCGGCCCGCCGGCGACGGAGCGCGGCGTCTCGTAGCGAGTCGCGACGTATTGCTCGCAGACGGTCGCGGTGCAGCGGTCGGTGATGTCCTCGGGCTTGTCGTCGACGATCTTCTCCGGCAGCGCCTTGCTCGAAGTGTCCGCCTCGATCGCGGCCAGCCAGCGGTCCATCGCGAGCATCGCCTCCGTCGCCCAGCCGCTGTCGCCGATCAGCGGCGTCGGCCCGAACCAGAGCACGTGGTTCTCCAGATGGCCCTGCTCGCGCTGGAGCCGGTCGCGCATCCACCACGTGTGGACGTAGTCGTGTGCGAGGCCGGGGTCGGGCCCGGCGTGGTCGATGATCGGCACCTGGTCGAGGTTGTTCCCCTCGTTGATCGCGCCGCTGCGATACGCGTTCGCGATCGCGTAGTCGTCGCCGGCCAGCCGCTCGGGCACCTGCTGTGCGTCGATCCCAAAGCCGCCGATCTTGGCGTTCAGGTCGAGGAACTCGGCCGGGGTGATGACGCCCTGGCGCAGCGCGCCGAGCCCGAACTGGATGCCCTCGTTGGCGAATGGCGCGCCGGCGAACCCGCGCCCCGCCGCCTTCTCCACGTCGGTCCACACGCTCTGCGGGCGCGGGCCGAGCACGTTGATCATGTAGTCGAGCACGGAGCAGCGCACCCCGGCCGGGTTCGTGTCGGGGTTGTAGGCGGCCTCAGGCGGGACGCAGTCGCCTACCGGGTTCGTCGCGTCCTTGAAGAACAGCTCGTCGGCGGCGATCGCGTTCGCCGGGTCCGGCCGGCCCTCGACCGCGGCCCACTGCGACGGCGTCCAGAAGACGCCGGGACCCCAGCGCGACGAGTCCTCGAAGTAGATGCGCAGCAGGTGGTAGTCAGCGAACTGCGCGCCCGTCGAGAGGCTGTCCGGGTACGCGCACGTGACCACGAGACCGTCGTAGACGCCGCCCGGATACGCATTCGCCACCTGCTGCTGTGTGATCGAGCCGCCGGAGCAGCCCGTGCCGATCGTGTAGCGCAGATCGCCGTACCGCTCGATCAGGCGCTCCTTCATCAACAGCATCGACTCGGCCTGGAGCACGAGGTTGCAGTTGTGCCCGTTGTTGTTGAGCGCCGTCGACCCCACGGCAAAGCCGCGCCCGAGCGCCGTGACGTAGCTCTGCGTGTAGCCGGGAGTGGGCGGGATGGTGCCGCTGTAGTCGTCGAGGCGCGCACCGCCCGTCTCGTAGTCGCCACCGCAGCCGCCGCCGTGGGTAATCAGCAGCTTCTGGTTCCACTGCTCCTGGGGCTCCCAGCGCCGCCACTTCTTCTCCGGTTCGAAGAGGGTGAGGATCTTGTACTGGTCGCGGTCCTGGTAGCCGACCTCCTGGCGCACGACGAAGGGGACCTCGACGCCCTCGTCGGTCGTGGTCATCGCGACGTCGTCGGGCGGGTTCTTACGGTCGTAGGGCGCGAGCTCCTCGTCGTCCTCCGGCTTGTAGAGCCACGTGTACTCGGGCGGCTGGTTGCACTGCTTGTCCATCGCCTTCTCCTGGCACTCCCACGGCTGAAGCTGCGGCCCCGAGAAGACGGGACCGCCGTTCGGGTGGTTGCGGATGACGAGGCGCGCGCCCCTGCCGTTCTTGCGGAACGCCCGAATCACGTTGCGCCCGTTGCGCAGATGCCGTGCGAACCCGATCCGGCGGCCGTCGGCCCTCTTCTTGAACCGCCTGCTTACGTTGCGGTGGTTCAGCCGGACCGTCAGCTTTGAGGCGTGCTTCGCGGTGATCGCGACAACGGCGTTGCCTCCCGACACCAGGTCGGCGCGGCTCGAGAGCACCTCGATCCTGACGGCCGCCGCTGCCGGCGCGGCGGCGATCAGCGCTACCGCCAAGGCCAGTCCGCACAACCCGCGAATCCGCATCGGCGAAATCGTCGCAGGCGCGCCGCGAGTTAGGGAACCCTAATATTCGCCGCGTGCGGCGGAGGCAGATCCTGATTGCGTTGGCGGCGTTCGGCGTCCTGGTGCTCGGTGGGCTCGCCGCGCTGGTCGCGCTGACCGGCTCTTCGGACGCGGACCTCGTCGTCTACACGGCGCGCCTCCATTACGGCGAGGAGGAGGTCTTCGAGCGGTTCGCCGCGGACACGGGCTACGACCTGAAGCTATTCGGCGGCACCGGGAGCGCGCTGGTCGAGCGGCTCAAGGCAGAAGGTGAGGACACCGACGCGGACGTTCTCATCACCGTCGACGGAGCCAACCTTCAGCAGGCGTTGGACGAGGGTCTGGTGCAGCCGATGCAGTCGCCGGCGGTCGAGCGCGCCATTCCGGCGAAGCTGCGCGATCCGGAAGGCCGCTGGACTGCCCTGACCACCCGCGCGCGCACGATTATGCGCAGCACGGAGCGCGTCACCGGTGACGAGATCCCGGCGACGTACGCCGACCTCGGGGACCCGCAGTGGAAGGGGAAGCTCTGCCTGCGCACGAGCGACAGCGTCTACAACTCGTCGTTCGTCGCCGACCGGATCGCGAAGGATGGCGCCGCCGCGACCGAGCAGATGCTGCGCTCGTGGATGGCGAACGATCCGATCATCCTCGGCTCGGATGTCGACGTGCTCGATGCGATCGAGGCGGGCCGTTGCGACGTCGGGTTGACCAACCACTACTACCTGGGGCGCATTCTCGCGGACGACCCTGACTTCCCTGTCGCCCCCGTGTGGGCGGACCAGCAGGGGCGGGGCACGCACGTCAACCTCTCCGGGATCGGCATCGTCCGCGATTCCGACAACGTCCCGGTCGCGCGCGAGCTGATCGAGTACCTCGTCGGCAACGAGGCGCAGGCGCTCTTTGCATCGACGAACAGCGAGTTCCCGGCGAACCCGCGCGCGCCGTTGCCGAAGCAGATCGCGGACTGGCGCGGATTCAAGGTCGACCCGATCGACGTGACACAAGATGCCGATCTCCAGGCCGACGCCGTCGAGTTGATGAACGATGTCGGATGGCGCTGACGGCCGATCCCTCGCGCGCAGGCGCGCGCCTGCCCACCGTCCGCCCCGACGGCTGGGCTCTCATCGGAATTGCTGTGGCGGCAATGGTCATTGCGCCGCTGCTCGTGGTACCCGGCTCGTTTGTCTCGCCGCGCGTGGGCGAGCTCTGGGACATCACGAGCGGGATCGTGCCGGACGTGCTCGCCGACACGGCGATCGTGACCGTCGGCGTAGGCCTGGGGACGCTGGCGCTGGGCACCTACCTCGCGGCGCTCGTCTCCTTCTACGACTTCCCCGGACGGCGCTGGCTCGACTGGGCGCTCGTCTTGCCGCTCGCGATCCCGGCATACGTCCTCACGTTCGTCTACCTGGGCCGCCTCGGTGCCGACAGCGCCATCCCGCTGCGCTCGCCGGGCGGCGCGGTCGTGATCCTCACGCTCGCGCTCTACCCGTACGTGTACATGCTCGCTCGCGTCGCGTTCCGCGGGCAGTCGCGCAACCTCATCGAGGTTGCCCGGAGCCTGGGAGTCGGCAGGGCGAGGGCGATCGTGAGAGTCACGGTCCCACTGGCTCGCCCGGCGCTCGCCGGGGGCGCGCTGCTGGCGATGATGGAGACGCTCGCCGACTTCGGCTCGGTGCAGCTCCTGGGCGTCAAGACGTTCACGGTCGCGATCTACCAGGTGTGGTTCGGCGCCTTCGACCGGCTTGCCGCGTCGCAGCTGGCCACCTTCCTGATGGGCATCACGCTGCTGATCCTGTTCCTCGAGCGGGCAATGCGCGGCCGCCAGCGCTACGCCGGCGCGGGCACATCTCCGGCGGTCGAACGCGTCCGGCTGCACGGCGTGCGTGCGGTCGTCGCCGCGCTCGTCCCGACGGTCGTGCTCGCCGTCGCGTTCGCGGGACCGGTCGTCCAGCTCGTCACGTGGGCGCTCGATTCCTGGGACGACCCGCTCGTCCGGTCGTGCTTTGGGACCTGGGCGCGCAACAGCCTCATGCTGGCGACCCTGACCGCGTTCATCGTCATCCCTACGGCGCTCGTGCTCGTCTACGGACTGCGGGTGGCGCCAACGAGGCTGAACCGGGTGACGGCGCGGCTCGCCACGATCGGCTACGGGGTGCCGGGCTCGGTGGTGGCTGTGGCGGTGCTCCTGTCCCTGGCGTGGGTCGACCACCGGCTCCAAGACGGCGCCGAGCTCGCCGGCGTCTCGCTCGGGCTGCTCTTCACGGGATCGGCGCTCGGAATGGTTTTCGCATACATCGTGCGCTTCCTCGCGCTCGGCTTTCAGACGCTCGATGCCCAGATGACACGGGTGTCGCTGAACCTCGACGACGCCGCGCGCGGGCTTGGCGCGGACCGGCTCGAGGTGATGTGGCGTGTGCACCTGCCCCTGATGCGGGTGGCGCTCGTCACGAGCGGCCTGCTCGTCTTCGTCGAAACGATGAAGGAGCTGCCGGCGACGATCCTGCTTCGGCCCCTGGGGGGTGACACGCTCGCAACCGCGGTCTGGCAGTCGACGAGCGAGTCGCTGTGGCAAGCCGCCGCGCCCCCTGCGCTCGCGATCATCGCAGTGGCGCTCGTGCCGGTGATCCTGCTGGTGCGCACGCTCGATCGGAGCGGCAGGCCGGACGTCGTTCCGTCATAGACAACACTGAGAGACTGCGCGCATGGAGATTCGCGCGGCAGTGCTCCAGCGGTTCGGTGCGCCGCTCGAGGTTCAGACCGTCGACCTCGCTCCGCCCAGGTCGGGCGAGGTGCTCGTTCGCCTGCACGCGTGCGGCGTGTGCCACACCGACATGTACTCGGCATCGGGCGTCGACCCGTCCGGCTATTGCCCGACCGTGCTCGGGCACGAGGGCGCCGGCGTCGTCGAGGAGGTCGGCGACGGCGTCACGTCGCTCGCGCCGGGAGATCACGTCGTCACGCTGTTCTCGCCGCAGTGCGGCGAGTGCGTCAACTGCCGCTCCGGCAAGACGAACATCTGCGTCGCGATCCGCGAGCAGCAGAACGCCGGCTACCTGCCCGACGGCACGACGCGCCTCACCCGAGACAGCGCCGAGCTCCGGCACTTCATGGGCTGCTCGGCGTTCGCCGAGGCGACGGTGATGCCTGAGATCGCGCTCGCGAAGGTCTCACCCGACGCGTCGCTCGAGGCAGCGTGCCTCTTCGCCTGCGGCCTCTCGACCGGGCTCGGGGCGGCGATGTACCGGGCGCAGGTCGACCCCGGCAGCACCTGCGTCGTCTTCGGCGCGGGGATGGTCGGCCTCGGCGCGGTGGCCGGCTGCCGGCTCCAGGACGCCGAGCGGATCATCTGCGTCGACCCGTCGCAGGAGCGGCTGAAGCTCGCCGTCCATCACGGCGCGACCGACACCTGGCCCGCGGGCGACGACGTCGTCGACCGGGTGCTCGAGGAGACGGGCGGGTTCGGGGCCGACTTCACCTTCGAGGCGACCGGCCTCGTCCACGTCATGCGGCAGGCGGTCGAGGCGGCGCGCATGGGCTGGGGCGTCTGCTGCGTAGCCGGCGTCGCGGGCGCCGGCGAGACCGTCGACATCGTGCCGCGCTACCTGATCACGGGCCGCAGGGTGATGGGAGCGTCGTTCGGTGGTGTCAAGGGGCGCGAGCAGGTGCCGCAGCTGGTCGACCGCTATCTGGCGGGCGACATCGACGTCGACTCGTTCATCTCGCATCGCATCAGCCTCGACGAGGTCAACAAGGGGTTCGACCTCATGCACCACCAGGACGGGATCCGCAGCGTCATCCAGTACGTCTGACGTGAGTGCGCGTGGTCCCGAGATCGTCCTCATCCGGCACGGCGAGACGGAGTGGACCGTTACCGGTCAGCACACCGGCAAGACCGACATCCCGCTGACCGACCACGGGAGGGAGCAAGGCGAGCTGCTTCGCGGCTGGCTCGCCGGGCGCACGTTCGAGCATGTTCTTACGAGCCCGCTCCAGCGCGCAGTAGAGACCTGCCGCCTTGCCGGGCTCGCGGACCAGGCGGAGCGGCGCGCCGAGCTGGTCGAGTGGGACTACGGCGATTACGAAGGGCTCAAGACAGACGAGATCCGCGAGCGACGCCCGGCCTGGTCGCTCTGGCGCGACGGCTGTCCTGGCGGCGAGACCGCGCAGGCTGTCGGCGCCCGCGTCGACCCCGTGGTTGCGCAGCTGCGCGACCTCGACGGCCACGCGGCCTTGTTCGCGCACGGGCATCTGCTCCGCGTGTTGACGGCTCGCTGGCTTCAGCTCGAAGCGGCGGGGGGCGCGCTCTTCGCGCTCTCGCCGGCCACGCTCAGCGTGCTCGGTTGGGAGCGCGAAACCGCGGTGATCCGGATGTGGAACGCACGCGGCCCGTTGAGCGCTTAGGCACTTAGGATGCTGCCGTGCCGTTCACGCTCAGGAACCTCAAGGAGGACTTGGAGGACGCCGGGTCCAACTTCGACGGCGCGCCCGACCTGGAGTTCCGCTTGGCGACCAAGGCGCTCGAGCTAGAGCACTCGGGCCTGGGCTACCAGCGCGTCCCGGCCGGTTATCGCTTTCCGTATGGACACACGCACAAGAAGCAGGAGGAGGTGTACGTGGTCCTGCGCGGGAGCGGGCGGATGAAGCTCGACGACGAGATCGTCGAGCTCAAGGAGTGGGACGCCGTCCGCGTCCCGCCCGGCATGTGGCGAGGCTACGAGGCCGGGCCGGAGGGCCTCGAGCTCTTCGTCATCGGCGCGCCCAATCTCGGCGAGGATCCGCGCGGAGACGTCGAGGGCCGGCGCGACTGGTGGGCTGACTGAGTTCAGCGTAAAAGTGCGCCCAGGGAGACTCGAACTCCCACGGACCATACGGTCCACAAGGCCCTCAACCTTGCGCGTCTACCAATTCCGCCACAGGCGCGTGACCGGGCGATTATAGGGCCGGAAAATCGCCGTCCCCGAGCGCCCAACGCTCGACGTCGGGCCACTCGCCATACCCGGCGTCCGTGTTGATGTGGCCCGCGCCGGCGATCACATGCACCGGGATTCCGAGCGGCTCGGCGAAGGTCGCGACCGCACCGGGAGGGCAGTACGGGTCGTCATCCGAGCAGACGATCAGGGTTTCCCGGGCGGCCCGTGACACGTCGCGCGCCCGCGCGCCGTGCTCGAGGAACCGGGCGACGGGGGCGAGGTCGTCGCGCCAGGGTGGCGCAACGAGCAACACACGCGAGGCGAGCCCGGTCGCCGAGGGACGGGCGACCGCACGCAGCCACAGGAGGCACGCGAGCGAGTGGCAGAGCACGACAGGCGACTCCAGCAGCGCCAGCTCTGCGCTCAATGCACGCTCCCAATCGGCGGGGTGGGGATCGAACGGATCGGGAAGATGGGGGTAGGAGACGCTCTCGCCGCGCTCCCGCAGGCGACTCGCAAGCCAGCTCTGCCAGTGGTCCGGCCCTGAGCCCTCGAGGCCGTGAAGGATCAGATACGAGCCCATGGTTGAAGTCGTCCGGCAGACAACCTACAGTGTCGAACACATGTTCGCTTTTACCCCAAGGAGGTAGTTCATGGTGGAGCTCAGCCTCACGAAGCGTCAGCAGGAGATCTTCGACTTCATCAAGAGCTACTCGTCCCAGCACGGCTACCCGCCCACGGTCCGCGACATCGGCAGGGCGATCGGGCTGACCTCGTCCTCGACGGTCCACGCGCACTTGGCGAATCTGGAGAAGCTCGGGCTGCTGAAGCGGGACCCGACGAAGCCCCGCGCGATCGAGGTGCTGGTCGAGAAGGCGAAGAGCCTCATCTCTCCCGGCCTGCCCGTCGTCGGCCAGGTCGCGGCCGGCTCGCCGGTCCTCGCGGAGGAGAACATCGAGGAGTACGTGGAGCTCCCGAACATCGCGGGTGGCGACGACGGCGAGTTCGTCCTGCGGGTGAAGGGCGATTCCATGCAGGACGCCGGAATCCTCGACGGCGACCACGTCACCGTCCATAAGCAGGAGACCGCGCGCAACGGGGAGATCATCGTCGCGCTGGTAGGCGAGGAGGCCACGGTGAAGCGCTACTTCAAGGAGAAGGACCACATCCGCCTCCAGCCGGAGAACGACGCCCACGAGCCGATCCGCACCCGCGACGCACAGATCCTCGGGCGGGTGGTCGGCCTCTGTAGAAGGGTCACCTGATGAGCGCCACAGCCATCTGCGAAGCGCCGGTCGCCGCCACGCATACGCTCGGACAGTTACTTACGCGCGCGCACGAGGCCGCGCACGCCGGTGGCACTGCGGATTGCCCGGTCTGCGGCGGCACGCTCGCCGCAAACCTGGTCGACGCGTCCTGCGAAGACTGTGGCTCGCGCCTGAGCTAGCCGGTCTCGGCGGTTGCGGTCGCCGGCTTTCCGCGCTGGTCACTCGCGACCCCCGCCATCCGCCGTTCGCGGTAGCCGAGGAATAGCGCGAGCGCAAAGCAGACCCCGCCGGCCAGCGCGACGGCGAACGGCCACCACGGCTCGATTCCGACACGCCGTGCTTCGCGTGCGCTCCAGATGAGGAAGATGACCGCGCAGAACGCGAGGTCGATCAGCGAGAGCACCGCGATCGTGGACTCGACCGCCTGGTCACCGAACTCGCCCAGGTCGAAGCCGACGTCTGCGAAGAACACCGCCAGCACCGCCACCTGCGCGGCCACGCTGACCGCGGCCAGCGCGAAGTACATCCCAGCTCTGCTTGTCATCCCGCCTCCTCGTCGCATCGCGTAGTTCGTATTACCCCGGATACGACCTACAATTGCCCTGTTGGTCATGCAGCCGCGGGCGGAGAGAAAACCGCTCGAGGAAAGTCCGGACACCGCAGAGCGGGGTGGTCGGGAAATCCGACCCGGCGAAAGCCGCGGGAAAGTGCCACAGAAAACAACCGCCTAAGCGAGGGCGACGCTCGAGCCGTCCTCGCCGGCAAGGGTGAAAAGGTGCGGTAAGAGCGCACCGGCGGCCCGGCGACGGGACCGCGTCAAGGCAAACCCCACCCGGTGCAAGGCCAAGCAGGGGCGACGACGCTGCTCGCCGAGTCCCAGGTAGGCCGCACAGATGGATGGCTGCACACGACAGGATCCGGCTTATCGACCAGCTACGGAAAGGGCCCGCCACGTGCGGGCCCTTTCTATGCCCGCGTGCGTGATACTCGCGCCGTGCTCGCGGACGGCTACCGCGTCAGTGCGGACGCGGTGCGCGTGAGCGTCAGCCAGCGCTGACGACCGTCGATTCCGCCGAACCGTGGGTACAATGACTGGTTCACTTCGGCCCTCGGGCCGCGCCGCCGACGTCCCCTGAGAGACCCCATGAGAAAGCGACCCGAGGCCGCTGGCCTCTACGACCCCAGCTTCGAGCACGACAACTGCGGCATCGGCGCGGTTGCGGATCTCACTGGTGCAAAGAAGCACGAGACGGTCACGCGCGCGCTTCAGGTGCTCGACCACCTCGAGCACCGCGGGGCGAGCGGGGCCGAGATCGACACGGGCGACGGGGCGGGGCTCCTTTGCCAGGTCCCCGACGAGTTCCTCCGTGCGGCGGTCGACTTCGAGCTGCCGCCGGCGGGCGAGTACGCCGTCGGCGTGCTGTTCCTCCCGCGCGACGACGAGGGCCGGCGGCGTGGGCTCGAGCAGCTGATCGAGCGCACGATCGAGGCCGAGGGCCAGGCGCTCCTAGGCTGGCGCGACGTGCCGGTCGACCACTCCGTCCCGGGGCCGAGCGCGAGCGAGGTCGAGCCGACGATCCGCCAGGTATTCGTCGGCAAGCAGCTCGACGGCGACCAGGACGCGTTCGAGCGCAAGGTCTACGTGATTCGGCGTGTCATCGAGCGCGAGGCGGGCGAGGACCTGGCGATCCCGAGCTTCAGCTCGAAGACGATCGTCTACAAGGGCATGCTCACCAGCCCACAGCTCCCGCGCTACTACGAGGATCTGGGCGACGAGCGGTTCAAGACCGCCGTGGCGCTGGTGCATTCGCGCTTCTCGACCAACACCTTCCCGAGTTGGGAGCTCGCCCACCCGTACCGGATCATCTGCCACAACGGCGAGATCAACACGCTGCGCGGCAACATCAACTGGATGCGCGCGCGCGAGTCCACGCTCGCGAGCGACCTGTTTGGCGACGACCTCGAGAAGGTCATCCCCGCGGTGCGGCCCGGCGGCTCCGACTCGGCGACGTTCGACAACGTGCTCGAGCTGCTCGTGCTCGGCGGCCGCTCGTTGCCGCACTCGCTGATGATGATGGTGCCGGAGGCGTGGGAGAACCACGACTCGATGCCCGGCTACCTGCGCGACTTCTACGCGTTCCACTCGTGTCTCATGGAGCCGTGGGACGGCCCCGCGAGCGTTGCGTTCTGCGACGGCACGCTGCTGGGAGCGACGCTCGACCGCAACGGCCTGAGGCCGGGGCGGTGGCAGGTCACGACGGACGACTTCGTGGTGATGGCGTCGGAGACCGGCGTCCTCGAGTACGCGCCCGACCAGATCGTCCGCAAGGGGCGCCTGGCACCGGGCAAGATCTTCATGGTCGACCTCGACAAGGGCCGCGTGGTCGAGGACGACGAGATCAAGTACGAGATCTCGCACCGCCAGCCCTACGGCGACTGGTTCCGTGAGGGCTCGGTGCATCTCGACGACCTCGAGGAGGTCGCGCCGGAGGAAGTTCCCGCGGATCCCGTCGTCACCCGCCAGCTGATGTTCGGCTACTCGCAGGAGGACCTGCGCGTGACGCTCCGCGACATGGGCGGGGTGACCGTGGCCGAGCCCACCGGCTCGATGGGCAATGACTTCGCGCTCGCCGTCCTGTCCGACAAGGCGCCGCCGCTCTACAGCTACTTCAAGCAGCTCTTCGCGCAGGTCACGAACCCGCCAATCGACCCGATCCGCGAGCGCGTCGTGATGAGCCTCGAGACCGCGGTCGGCCCGCAGTCGAACCTGTTCGACACGTCACCCCATCACGCGCATCAGCTGATAATCGGCCAGCCGCTCCTGCGCAACTTCGAGTTCGAGAAGCTGAAGCAGGTCGACCACGACGTCTTCTCGGCCGACGTGCTTGACGCGACGTGGCCTGTTGACGAGGGTCCCGAGGGGCTCGAGCGTGCGATGGAGCGCCTCTGCCGCGAGTCGTCCGAGCTGATCGCGAAGGGCGACAACATCATCATCATCTCGGACCGCGCTGCCGGTGTAGACCGCGCGCCGATTCCGGCGCTGCTCGCCACGGCGGGCGTACACCACCACCTGGTGCGCGAAGGGACGCGGCTGCAGGCTGGCCTCGTGGTCGAGTCCGGCGAGCCGCGCGAGGTCCATCACGTCTGCACGCTGATCGGCTACGGCGCGAGCGCCGTCAACCCGTACCTCGCGCTC
>Ga0126310_10000662_pt1 | contig 12211 bp, 15 predicted proteins | sample Plot60_FD_92540 | JGI IMG/M metagenome (GOLD analysis project Ga0126310, IMG submission 92540) | Serpentine soil microbial communities from UC McLaughlin Reserve, CA, USA - Plot60 | ecosystem: Environmental > Terrestrial > Soil > Grasslands | place: USA: UC McLaughlin Reserve, Lake County... | reverse complement strand
GAGCACCGCCTCACCTCGCCTGCGACTTGCCGCTCTCGTGGCTCGGCTCGGCGCCGCTTCTCGGGTAAAGCAGAAGCGGGAGCTATTCAGCCAGCGCGGCGGCTTCGAGGGCCTGGTCCCGAGTTCTGTACTCACGGCCGCGAGCGATCCTGCCATCTTGGAGCGAGAACACGACCCCGAAGGTCTCATCGGTCTCGACCCCGCTCAGCTTTGCGCGGCCCCCGTAGCGCAGGACCGCGACTACGACGCCGCCATCGGCCTCGATCAGCTCGACCGGCTCGATCCGGAATTCGTCGAAGGTGTCGATCCAATCCTGCACGTACGCTCGCATGGCCTCCTTTCCGTGAATCGGACCTCGATCATCGGGGGCACCCTCGATGGATCGGTGGTCGAGATCGTCGGTCCAGTGCTCAAGGAATCGATCGAGACCGCCACTGGCCAGCGCCTCGTAGGCGTCCTTCACGGCTGTGAGGTCTTCCCGCGACATCCCTACTGCGACGGTCCCTGGGCCCGGACCTCTCGCCACATCGTGGCCACCGTACGAGCTCCGTCCGGGGTCGAGAACTCGCCGATCTGTCGGAATCCGAGCCGCTCATAGCGGGCATCGTTGGCGGGATTGCTCGACTCAAGGAAGGTCGGTATTCCCTCGGCATCCGTGCGCTTCAGGTTGTCGGCGAGGAGCGCCATCCCCAGACCCTCGCCTCGACGATCAGGGTGGGTTCCCAGGAGGCTCAAGTAGTAATGGGGCTCTGCCCTCGGGTGGGACGCCTCGAAGCGATCTATCAGCTCGAGGACGTCGTCGCAGCGGCCGCCGATGAGGTCGCGAATCAGCGGCTCGACGCCCTCCTCCTCTTCGGCGGTGAGCTCGATGCCGTCGGGCGGGATCCAGACCGACGCCGCCGCGTAGTCGCCGCTTATCCACACCCACGGGTAACGAAGTGCGCTCGTGATGCAGTACCGCCACCAGACCGACAGATGCTCGGGATCCGGAAAGGCCCAGCTCCACAGCGGGTCGGTCGCGAATGCCGCCGTCAGCGTGGTGGTGACGCCATCGAGGTCCGAGGCCGTAGCGGCACGTGGCTCCCCCGACATCGCCTACACAGTATCTCGCGAGCGGGGCTGCTCAAGGCGTGAAGCAGGGTGGAAGAAAGCAGGCGGCTCGCTTCTGGTTTCGCGTGAAACCAGCAGCGACTCGTGCGTCTCCCCCGGAATCCGATAGGTGGCAGGATTTGAACCCACGACCTCCGGGTTATGAGTTCTCGGTTACGTGCTGCTCCTAGTTGCTCGCTGGCAGTTCAGGCGCGTTGACTTGATTGGAGTTGATGCCTGCTGAGCGCAGATTGGATCCCGAATTGGATCCTCCGAAGGCCCGCTCGACTAGCTCGGCATCCTGCTCCCTTGGTGCGTAGTGCAAGTAGAGGGCCGTCGTCTGTCGTGACTTGTGGCCCATCCAGTGCTGGATCGTTCTAAGCGGCACGCCAGCCATCGCCGTCCTCGTGCCGAAAGTTTGGCGAAGCCCATGAAAGGTCACCTTGGTGACCGAAGCACGATCACGAGCATCCTTGAACCGTTTGAGCACTTGCTGCGGTCGTAGGGTTGCCGCTGTCCCGGGCCTCGAGGGCAAAGTCAGGCGCGCAATCGACATCCGCGACGGCGAAGCGATCGACGAGGACGCGTTCAGGGCGTTGATCCGCGCGGCCGTGCGCCTGAACGAGCCGTCAGGGCAGCGCGCATTCAGTCTCCAGGAGCACGCACACGTAGGCCAGTGGGCTCGCGTCGATGATGCTGGGCGTCATAAGCGACGCAGCTCCGCGGGACCCACTACCTCCGGAATATGCGCCCATCGGGCGGGTCCACGGGATACATGTCGCAATCCGGGTAGTGGAGGGGCAGAGGAAAGGAGCGAGCTTTGCCCGATTGGAAACAACCTCTCAATCGCGGCGCTGGAGCGTTGCGCTCGACCGGACGCAAGGCAGGTAGGGCCGGGCGTGGCGTGGTCAGCTTCGCGCAGGGAAAGATCAGCGCAGTCGCAAACCGCAACCCGGATCCGAAGGATCTAAACGACCAGACGCTCAAGGCTAAGGTCGAGAGCGAGATTTTCCGGGCCGAGGACGCGCCCAAGGGCAGTGTCAACGTGCAAGTCGCAAACGGCGTGGTCGAGCTCCGCGGTGAGGTCAAGCAGCCCGACGACAAGGAACAACTCGAGGACGAGGTGCGAGCGATACCGGAGGTCCGCGACGTCAGGAACATGCTCCACCTCCCGAAGGTCCCGGCACCCGGGCGAGCGGACAGTCCGGGCCGACAGAAGCGCCGATAAGAACGAGCGGCGCGCGCGGGTCGAAACGCAAACACAAGGAAGAATCCAAATGGCGAAGGATCACGGTTCCAGTGTTAAGCAAGACAAGCAGTACGAGGGTCTTCGCAAGAAAGGGATGAGCAAGCAGCGGGCGGCCTCGATTGCCAATTCGCCCGGCTCCTCGAGCAGGGGTGGCAAGAAGTCCGGAAAGGGCAGCGGCGGGAGCAAGTCCCAGAAGCGTGCCGCCGGGCGCGAGGGTGGACGCAAGTCCTCGAGCAAGTCCAGCTGAGCCGGGTGCACTTCCCGGAAGTCGCTCAAGGCCAGAACGGAGGCTGATCCATGGCTACCAATAAGCAGCGCCAGGCTGCACGTAAGAACGTGAAGAAGGCCCAAGCGGGTGCGCGCAAGAAGAAGACGATCACCAAGCTCTCAAGCAGCACTCGCAGCGCGCTAGGGCGCGAGGGAGCGAAGGCCGCCGCGCGGAAGCGCGGAGCATCGAAGGGGACCGGCAGCGGTGCTGGCGCGATGACGGTGACCGAACTGCGTCGCGAGGCCGCCCGACTCGACATCGACGGACGCTCGAAGATGGGAAAGGCCCAGCTGATCCGGGCCGTCGGCCAGAAACGCGGCTCGCGTTCCTGAGGGCCGAGCACGAACATGGGACGATATTGGGACGGCGGATTGCTGTCCTAAGTAGTCCCAGGACCACAAAAGGCCGCCATGAGCGGGCCTTTCGGGAATAGCGGGGGCAGGATTTGAACCCACGACCTCCGGGTTATGAGAAGCCCCCAGGCGGTTCTGCCGACTGCTTTGAGGCCATCTCAGGCACGACGAGGTCCCCTGAGGTCAGGTGAGATTCGCTCAGTTCGGTACCACGGCTGGTACCCCGAACGCGCGGGACTGCCTGACTCTGTCGCGCCCAGGTCCGCCGGAGAGTCCGCCTCGGCCACGGCCGCCGACCGGTCCCTCCTTGAGCCGAACCGTTAGCGAATCGGCAATACCGTTCCGACGATGGCGGGCGGCGCGCACCTGCTTTTTAGGGGTGCTTTCCGCGCCGTCAGGCCGGGATCAAGTCGTTCGGATTGAGCACGAACTTCTTGGCGGCGCCGGAGTCGAAGTCCTTGTAGCCCTCCGGTGCCTCCTCGAGCGTGATCACCGTCGCGTTGACCGCATCCGCGATGTGGGCTCTGTCGTTCAGGACCATCTGCATCAGGCCACGGTGGTAGCGCATCACCGGGCACTGGCCGGTGGTGAACGAATGCGACTTCGCCCACCCGAGTCCGATGCGGATCGACAGCGAGCCCCCCTTGGCGGCCTCGTCGGCGGCGCCCGGATCGCCGGTGACGTAGAGGCCGGGGATGCCGAGCTTGCCCGCCGCCCTGGTGACGTCCATGACGCTGTTCAGCACCGTCGCGGGAATCTCGCGCTCCGCGTCGGATCCGTGCCCGCGAGCCTCGAAGCCGACGGCATCAACGGCGGCATCCACCTCGGGCACGCCGAGGATCTGCTCGATCTGATCCTTGGGATCGCCCTTCGCGATGTCAACGGTCTCGCAACCGAACGAGCGCGCCTGCTCGAGGCGTTCGGGGATGCGGTCGCCAACGATCACGACCGCGGCCCCGAGCAGCACGGCCGAGTACGCTGCAGCGAGCCCCACCGGGCCCGCGCCCGCGATGTAGACGGTCGAGCCCGGGCCGACCCCGGCGGTGTAGACGCCATGGAATCCGGTCGGGAAGATGTCCGAGAGCATCGTCAGGTCGAGGATCTTCTCCATCGCCTGATCCTTGTCGGGGAACTTGAGCAGGTTCCAGTCGGCGTAGGGCACCATCACGTACTCGGCCTGGCCGCCGACCCAGCCACCCATGTCGACGTAGCCGTAAGCGGATCCCGGCCGGTCAGGGTTGACGTTGAGGCAAACCCCGGTGTTGCCCTCCTTGCAGTTGCGACACCGTCCGCAGGCGATGTTGAACGGTACGGAGCACAGATCCCCGACCTTGATGAACTCCACGTCGGAGCCGGTCTCAATCACCTCACCGGTGATTTCGTGACCCAGGATCAGTCCTGGTGGGGCCGTGGTGCGGCCGCGGACCATGTGTTGATCCGAGCCGCAGATGTTCGTCGAGACGATCCGTAGGATCGCCCCGTGCGGAGTCTTCCGCCCCACGTTCGCGGGATTGACTCCAGGCCCGTCCTTGACCTCGAAGCCCGGAAACTCGAGGTCCTGAACCTCGACCTTGCCCGGCTCGATGTATGCAACGCCTCGATTCTCAGCCATGTCCGTCTCCTCTCCGTCTAGAAGGCCGCCGCGCCCGCTTCGGCTACCTCGTGGTCCTGCTCGACGCTGCCGCCACTCACGCCGATGGCACCGACCACCCGGTCACCTGATTGCAGCGGGATGCCACCCGCGAAGATGATCAGCCGGCCCTGGTTCGACGCGTGAATGCCGAACAGCGGCTGGTTCGGCTGGCACAGCGGCGCCAGGTCCTTCGTCGACATGTCGAATGATCGAGCCGTGTAGGCCTTGTTTTGAGCGATGTCGATTGAGCCGAGCCAGGCGCCGTCCATGCGGGCAAATGCCGTCAGGTTGTTGCCGTCATCGACGACCGCGATGTTCATAGGCACGCCGATCTCCTCGGCCTTTGCGCGGGCCGCCTCAACGACTTCCTGTGCCACGCTCAGGGTCACGTTCTCCGCCACGATTCCTCCTTTGATGGGTTGCTGGACTGAGATCGACGCGACCGCTGCCCATCGGGAAACGCCGCACGCGATCTCCTCAACTCTTCCTCGATCCCGTTCATGCGCCGCAATAGCTCGGGCGTCATCGCAGGATCAGGCAGTGCTCTGGGTGCCAGCCGAGGGTCAGACGATGGCCTTCCTCCCACCGCTCCTCGGCCCGTGCTCTGTAAGTGTTCTGCTCGAGCGCAACCAGGCGCGCTTCGCCGCCGAGCGCCACGGTTATCTGAGTGGTCATGCCGAGATAGACGCGCTGCTCGACCGTTCCCTCGAGCTGAACCATGCCCGGCTCGATCTGATCTATCGCGATCTTCTCGGGGCGGACAGCGATCCGGACCCGATCGCCTGGGCGGCAATCGGCGGGTAGCGGCGCCGAAACGCTCACCCCGGAGGCCAGCTCGACGGTGCCCGGATCGGTCACCGTCCCCTCGACCAGGTTCGAGATCCCGATGAACCCGGCGACGAAGGGCTCCTCGGGGCGCTCGTAGACATCCTCGGGGACGCCGCACTGCATGACATGGCCGTCGTGCATCACCGCGATGCGGTCCGACATCGAGAGCGCCTCCTCCTGATCGTGGGTGACGTAGACGAACGTGATACCCACCTCGCGCTGGATCTCCTTGAGCTCCACCTGCATCTGCTTCCGCAGCTTCAAGTCGAGCGACCCGAGCGGCTCATCGAGGAGGAGGACGGCCGGACGGTTGATGAGGGCGCGGGCCAGCGCCACGCGCTGTTGCTGACCCCCGGACAGCTCGCGCGGCTTGGCCTGCTCGCGACCGGTGAGTTGGACCAGCTCCAGCATCTCGGCGACGTTCCTCTTGATCTCATCCTTTGCGACCTTCTTGCGCTGCTGCCCAAACGCGACGTTGTCGGCGACGTTCAGGTGCTCGAACAGGGCATAGCTCTGGAACACGGTGTTGACATTGCGGCGGTATGGGGGTATCGCCTCGACGGGCTCTCCCTCCAGGAAGATGCGTCCGTCCGACGGCTGCTCGAATCCGGCGACCATCCTCAGGGTGGTCGTCTTGCCGCAGCCGGAGGGGCCGAGCAGCGAGAAGAACTCGCCGCGCCGGATCTCGATCCTCATGTCCTTGACGGCCTCGGTCTCGCCGAACCGTTTGGTCACCCCGTCGAACAGGATCGCCGGGGTCCCATCGGTGGACGATCCCGCCTCCGCCGGTGTCGCGGTCATCTCGAGTGACGTGTCGATCAGACCTCACCCCCGAGCAGCGGCGTCCGATCCTCCCGCCGGCCGACCAGCCGAGGGAGGGCGATCGCGAGCACGATCGTGGTCACGGATATCAGCATCATGAGCGTGCCGATCGCGTTGATCGTGGGCGTCACGCCGAAGCGGATCGACGAATAGATGCGAACGGGCAGCGGCTGTGGCGAGGTGCCCGTCGTGAAGAACGAGAGCACGAAATCGTCGAAGCTGAGCGCGAAGACGAGTAGGGCGGCCGCCACGATCGCGGGCCACAGGCCCGGTAAGGTGATCAGGCGAAGGGTCTGAAGGCGCGTGGCGCCAAGGTCCATGGCCGCCTCCTCGACCTCCCGGCCGAGCCCTGACAGCCGCGCCCGCACGATCACCGTCACGTAAGAGATCGAGAACGTGACCTGAGCGATCATGATCGTGGCCAGGGAGAGCTGCATGCCGAGTTGCGTGAAGAGCAGCAGCGCTGAGACTCCCGCAACGATCTCCGGAGTGACCAGCGGAATCAGCATCAGGACATTGGTGGCGCCGCTGAAGCGGGTTCGCGACCGGACGAGACCGTAGGCGAGCGTCGAGCCCAGCAACGTGGCGACCACCATCGTGACGGTCGCGATCTCGAGGCTCGCGAAGAGCGACTCGCGAAGCTGCTGATCGTTGAGGAAGTCTTGGTACCACTGGAGGCTGAAGCCATCGAAGTGCTGTAGCGACTTCGACGAGTTGAGCGAGAACAGGGCGACGATGGCGATCGGGGCGAGCGTGAACACCAGGAATGCGACCAGGAACCACTTGAGGAAGCGTGGCCGGTCGAACTCCTTCGGGCGGGTCTCTCGCCCCGCCGTCCCGCGACGTGAGAACGGCAAACGAAGGGCTTGACCTCGGGCCGCGGTCATGCTCGCGCCTCCGTCGCTGCCCGCGCGGCGGATCGCAGGTAGAAGACCATGAAGATGAGCAAAAAGCCCATCATCACAGTCGTGAGGGCCGCCCCGAAGGGCCAGTTCCCCGCACCGAAGAACTGCTGCTGGATGAGGTTTCCGATCATGAACGTGTTGGTGCCGCCCAAGAGCTGAGCGCTGACGAAGTCGCCCACTGCCGGCAAGAACACCAGCACCGAGCCGGCGAGCACGCCCTGGAATGTGCTCGGCCACGTCACATGGCGGAACGTCTGCCAAGGGGTGCCGTAGAGGTCCTTGCCCGCCTCGATCACCGACGAGTCCATGCGGTCGAGTGCCGCGAAGATCGGCAGGATCATGAAGGCCAGGTATCCGTAGACCAACCCACCGATCACCGTGTACGAAGTGTTCAAGAACCCGACCCCATTCGTGGTCAGCCCGACGTCCTTCAGCACGCCGTTGACTAGGCCCTCATCGGAGAGGAGGGCCACCCAGGCGTAGATTCGGATCAGATAGTTGACGAGGAACGGGATAACGACCAGACCGAGCAGCGCGTACTTGTAGCGGCCCCCGAACTGGGTGATGTAGTAGGCGATCGGGTAACCGATCAGGATGCACAGCACGACGGTCGCGGTTGCGTACGCCACCGATCGCAGCAGCACCGGTCCGAACAGTGGATCGAACACGTCCGCGTAGTTCCCCGGATTCCAGCCGTAGATGGCATTACCGAGCTCGTCGACCGTGCCGAAAGAGATCGCCAGCGTGATGCCAAGGGGGACCGCGAACAGCATCGCGAGCCAGATGCCTCCGGGAACCAGCAGTGCGAGTGAGAACCGGCGCTCGCTCAGAATCGTCTCCCGGCCTTAGGCGCTGCAGTGATTGACGCCGTCGTACCGCATCAAGCGGCCTTCACCTCGGTCCACGTGCGATCCCAGGCCAGGCGGTCTTCGCCCTCGAGGTCGGCGTATTGGTCCCCGATCTCCAGATCGTCGACGGTCACCACAAGCTCAGGGTCGTCCTTGACCAGGTTCGAGTAGGCCTCCTCCGAGTTGGTCGTGGCCATCGGGTAGCCAGTCCACCGCACGTTTTGTGCCGAGTTCTCCAGCATGAAGTCGATGAACAGGAGCGCCGTTCCCGGGTGCTGCGCATCGACCGGGATCGCGAAGCAGTCGCTTCCCACTGGCAACCCCTCCTTGCACTTCTGGAACTGGATGTCCTGCGGGTTGTCCACGCGGTATCGGATGCTCACGATGTCGCCATTCCACAGGTGGGATCCAGGGGTTGCCGCTCGCCATGCTCGTGATCGTGTCACTGGTGAAGCCCCTGAGGTCCGGCTTGATCCCAACCAGGTACTCCTCGGACTGATTGAGCTGATCCGGGTCGGTGGCGTTCAAGTCGAAGCCGTTGACCAGGTTCGCCATCCCGATCCCCTCCTGGTAGTCGTCGAGGATCCAGGAGCGGCCATCGGCATCGGGATTCGTGAGATCCCGCCACGACCCGGTCATGCTGTGGATCTTGTCCGCCCGGTACCCGAGCCCGGTCACGTACAAGGAGTAGGGAACGGTGTGAGCCGAGCTTGGGTCGTACCAGGGGTCGTCGAAATAGGAGAGCGAGACGTCGTTGTGCTGGAGCTTGTCGTGCGGGATCTCCAACAGCCTGTCCTCGCCCACCAGCTTGTGGGTGAACTCGGCGCTCGGAAAGATCAGGTCGTAGTGGTTTCCCGACTGGAGCTTCGCCATCATCGCCGGCATCGAGTCGAAGTTGGATTCCTGGACCGAAACGCCGTACTTGTCCTCGAACTCCTTGAACAGGCTGGGATCGAGATATTGCGCCCAGTTGAAGTAGACGAGGTCGCCGTCGACCTTGGGCTCGATGTTGCGAGTTGTGTCGCCGCCTGACGTGCTCCCCCCGAGCCCGCAGCTCGCGAGCGTGGCCGTGAGCGCCACCCCGGCGCCGGCCTGCAGCACCTGTCGCCTGGTGATGGGGTCCGTTAGTACATCCCGTCTTTCAGCTGGACCTTCCATCCTCACTCCTCTCATGACCGGACATTCGCGACTCAGCCTCTTCGGCGCGCCGAAGGTCGGTGTGCAGCAGGGCCTCGGCGATTTCCAACGCGTACCAGAGCATTTGTTCCTTGCTCACAAGCGGGTCGCCGAGCGTCACCTGCACGGCCAGCCCGTCGATCAGCGCGGCGAGCACGACGGCCACCGCCTCGGGATCGGCCCGGCCGAACTCGCCGGCTTCCTGGCCGTCGCGGATGACCTCCGCGATCTGGTCCCGCCAGCGATCGTCGAGACGGCGGCGAGCCACCTTGGTAGAGCCGTCGCGCAGAGCGCGCGTCCAGAGCTCCATCCAGAGCGTCCAGTCGTATTCCTCGGCAGACGCCTCGAGCATCAGCCGCAGCCTGTCCCGCGGCCGCGCGAGCGCATTCATCCGGTCCGTTAGCTCCAGGTAGAAGCGCTCGTCCTCGACCGTGAGCGCCTCGGCCAAGAGCTCGTCTTTCGTCTTGAACCAGTAGAGGACTGCGGCTGGGCTGGTCCCGGCACGCTCGGCAATATCCGCGATCCGCGTCGACGCGATTCCGCGTCCGGCGATCACCCCGGCCGCGGCTTTGAGGAGCTGCGGTTTGCGCAGGTGATCGATCTGCGGGCGCGGGCTCAATCCTGGGCGTCCTCTACGGCGATTGGCACTGATCCATCTGCCACCAGCCTCTCTCTCAAAGCTGAACTGCGGTTCAAGTTACCTCGATTGAGAGGAGCTTGCAATCCACGCCCCGTCCAATCATCGAACGTCCGTCGCGCCGAACCGGCCAGCGCGCGGAAGTCACGTCAGAGCCCTGGGATCGAGGCCCAACTCGGTGGCGAGCCGCGTCGCGACCAGCTCGTGAGCCGATTCGACGTCCATCGCGGGATCTCGGATCAGCGCGCGAACGCCAACCCCGTCGACGAGGGCCATCGCCACGTCCGCGAGCTGCTCGACGTCGACGTCCGCCCGGAACTCGCCGCTCGCGACGCCTGCCCGGATGAGGTCCGCCATCCACTCGCGATAGCGTCCGTAGAGACGGGCTGCGACGGGGCGAAGCGCGGGCTCGCGCGCCCCGCGAAGCCAGAGCTCCACCCAAAGCACCCAGTCACGCTCCTGCGTGCCCGGGAGGGGCAGGCATTCACCGACGCCACGGGCGAGGGCCTGGGTCGCGCTCTCCTTGACGTCGACGGGCTTTTGGAAGCGCTCATCCCCGGCCTGCTCGAACGAGTGGATGAGCGCCTGCTCCAGCAACTCCTCGCGGGTCGAGAAGTAGTGGTGAACGAGGGCGGTGGAGGCTCCTGCGCGGGTTGCAACCCGAGCGATTCGCACCTCGTCAATGCCCTCCGCGGCGATCAGATCGCATGCCGCCTCGAGGATCCGCTGGGGAGCGCTCTGGAGCTCGGGGGCAGCGTCGGTCGCCACGGGGTCCAAGGATCAGGCTGCGGCCAGCGCCACTCCCGCGTCTGCCAGCGCGGCAGCCGCGGCGTTTCGGCCATTGAGCGCGATCACGCTGCCGGCAGGATGAGTGGCCGCGCCGCACATGTAGAGGCCAGGCACGGGGGTGCGAGCGGACAGCCGTCCCTCCCACATCTGGTCCGGCGTCACCTCTCCCTGGAAGATGTTGCCGCCCGTGAGCCCGATCCGCGACTCGATGTCGGGCGGCCCGAGCACCTCGTAATCGGCGAGACAGCTCTCGAAGCCCGGGGCGAAGCGATCGATCAGGTCGATGAACTGCCGCGCCACGTCCTCGCGACGAGACTCCCACGTTCCCTCCGACATCGCGTAGGGGGCGTACTGTCCGAAGACGCTGAGCAGATGCTTGCCGTCCGGCGCCGGGCTGGGGTCGTAGCCGGTCTGGATGTAGATCTCGCCGAAGGCGACGGTCGGCTCGCCACGCTCACACGCCTCGAAGGCGCGCTGAGCCTCATCGACGGTGCCGGTGACGTCGATGGTCGCCCGCGCCGGCCATGATTCGCCGGGAGCAGCCGTCCAGTCCGGCAGCCGCTCCAGGGCGGCGTTGAACTTGACCACCGGGCTGCGCACCTTCCAGCGTTCGAGCCGCTCGTGGAACCCTGGGTCGATCTCATAGCCGTCCAGCATCGAGAGGGTCCGCTTCGGATCGGCGTTGCAGACGACCGTGCCGGCCCGAATTCGTGTGCCGTCCTCCAGGGTGACTCCCTCTCCCGGGACGATCTCCGCGACCGGGACGCCACAGCAAAGCACGGCCCCGGCTTCGCGCGCGGCGTCCGCAATCGCGAAGCTGACCATCCCCATGCCGCCCTCCACGTAGCCCCACAGGGGGCCCTCGCCGGTCATATCGCCCTGGAAGTGCATGAGCTTGATCGAGGCTGTACCGGGGTCCCTGGGCCCGCCCCAGGTTCCAATGATCCCTTGACCGAACAGTGCCGTCTTCAGCCGCTCGTCACGAACGTGGTCGTCCAGCACGTCTGCGATCGAGGCCTCGAAGAGCAGGTCGATCATCGTCTGGTCGCCGCCGAGCAGCTCCTCGATCTCCGTGCGCGAGGGCGCATCGCCGATCCAGGTGTCCCGCGGCCCCTTGCGCAGGCGCCGACGCACCTCGTCGAACAGCTCCTCGTAGGCCCAATAGCCCTCGATGTCCCGCGCGGAGACACGGAGATCTTCGAGGTTTGCCTGCGTACGGGCGTCGTCCAGCCATTGCCCGAACGCCGTACCGTCGTCGAAGGGGACCCAGAGATTCGGATCGGCCATCCAGTAGCGCAGGCCACGTCGCTCGAGCCCAAGCTCGCGGATGACGGCGTCGTCGAGCAACCCGACGACGTACGCGCACGGGCTGACCACGAATCGGTCGTCGGCGAACGGTCGCTCGAGGGTGCAAGCTCCGCCCAACCGCTCGCGCCGCTCCAGCACCAGGACGCTCCGGCCAGCGCGCGCGAGGTACGCCGCCGCGGTCAGGCCGTTGTGACCGCCGCCGACAACCACGGCGTCCCAGTGGCGGGCGGCCGGGGGGGCCCCGGGCCCGCCGGGGCCCCCCTCCCCCCGGGCCGGCCCGCTGCGATTTCGTCCGTCCTGCGCCTT
>Ga0126310_10000660_pt1 | contig 12220 bp, 10 predicted proteins | sample Plot60_FD_92540 | JGI IMG/M metagenome (GOLD analysis project Ga0126310, IMG submission 92540) | Serpentine soil microbial communities from UC McLaughlin Reserve, CA, USA - Plot60 | ecosystem: Environmental > Terrestrial > Soil > Grasslands | place: USA: UC McLaughlin Reserve, Lake County... | reverse complement strand
TGTTGTGCTACATTTCCTTTAGGTTCAAAATCGGAAAGCAACGGAAAGCGTAAGTTTTTGTGCTTCGAAAAAGCAAGATGACACCAAACACCATCAACAGAGATTCCAATAACCTCTGCATTGAAGCGTTGAAATTCAGGCAATATTTCATTATATAAAGAGACTTCGTCTCCACAGACAGGAGAAAAGTCGGCTGGATAAAATACAATAATTACCGGATTTCCCCTAAATTGATCCAAAGATACAGATTGATCTGAAGTAGTACGTAAAGTAAAGTTTGGTGCACTAGTACCAGGTTGTAGTGCATTGGATGTTTGTTTTTGTTGTTCTGCTTGAGTAGACATATTGTTAAATAGCATTCATATCATATATGTATTTAAGAAAATTAGAATAATATTTATCCTTATTCAACGTTAATTTGTCTACCTTTTGGTTTTTGTTGTTCTTTCTTTTTGAAGGTTATTTCTAAAATTCCATTGTTATAATTTGATCTTGCACTCTCTACATCGATATCTTCTGGTACTTCTATTGCTTTATGCATTAAATTCTCTAAATATGTCGTCAAAGTTCTAACCACTTCCAAACCCTCTTCCTTCACGTCCTTTACGTTCTCCAGTACTGCTACCGCCAAACAACTGTTTAAAGAAGTTGTATGGATCTATATCATTAGGAAAACTTATAATATTATAGTGAATTACTTTTTATAAAGTTATATAAAATGTTCCGTTTTAAGTAATTATAATCTTTAATAATAAATAATGTTTTGAAAGTTAAACTTTTTAACTATAATACAATTGATTTTAATTTAATTGATAAGTTATCTATTATTTTAATACAATTACATTAATATTCATTTTTGTATAGCTAATTAAAAAATTCCTCTAATAGTATAAAATATGACCTTATTAATTCATCTAATAGTTATTGACAAGATTATTTAATACCAATAGGTTAGAAAATATTCACAATTATAAATGAGTAGATGGTTTAGCATTTCACTATGTTATATATTTATTTTTCAATTTTAGTTTCATTTATTTTTATCATAATTATAATTTTTCTATTAGTGTTTGATTTGTTTTCATTATCTTGTCTTTATGAATACATATATTGGTATAAGAAAGAACAAAAATTAAAATTCTTATACTAAAGATTTATTAGAAATATTTATTTTTTATTAAAAACTTAAATTTCTATTGTAAAAGATATAATAAACATAATCTAACTACAACTATTATATATAATATTTTATAGGTTAATTCATGTCAAAACCTACTATTGATATAATGAATCAAAAATTCATTTTGGAACTAAATGCTGCTCTTGCTATGGAAAATGCAGGAGTAGAGAGATTGCAGACACGAATTGAAGAAACTAGTTTGCCAGAAGCAAAGCAACAGTTAGAACATCATCTTGAAGAAAGTCAACAACATCAACAATTATTGCAACAGTTAATTGCTAACCTAAATGGAAAATCTACCTCGGAAAAATTAGGATTACCATTGCCATCTTACCCACAAGATATGAAGGCAATGATGGATAAAACTATGACCAAACAGGAATATGAATTAAAAAGATCTGAGGAAGATATGATTATAGAGAATGCAGAAGTATGTTGTTATCTTATGATGATACAAAAATGCCAAATGGCTGGTGGTGTTTTTCTCGATGCAATAGGGCCATTATCAAAAATTATGAACGATGAACAGCAACAAGCTGATTGGATTAAGACTCATTCACCTGGCATGCTTGCTCAGTTATGGCCAAAGATACAATCAGCTGTTGCTGCTAGTACTCCTCCTTTCTCCCTATAAAAAAGTGAGAGGCCAATATTAGAATGAAAGCATTAGTATATCATGGACCGTGGAATGTCCAAATAGATGAAAAACCTCAACCTACTATACAACATCCAGAAGATGCAATATTGCGCATTACATCAACGGCTATTTGTGGTTCTGATCTTCATCTTTATCATGGTACACTACCAGGGATGCAACCAGGGCAAACTTTGGGACACGAATTCATGGGAATAATAGAAGAGATAGGTCCAGAAGTACATGAAGTACAAGTAGGTGACAGGGTAGTAGTTCCTTTTAATGTTAATTGTGGTCATTGTTGGTTTTGTAAAAATAACATGTGGTCTCAGTGTGATAGGGCTAATCCCAAAACAAAAGATATAGGAGCAACTTATGGTTATACCCAACTTTTAGGAGGATATGATGGAGGACAAGCCGAATATGTACGTGTACCATTCGCGAATGCGGGAGCCTCACTAAAGGTACCTGAAGCTATTAAAACTGATGAACAAGTGCTATTTCTTAGCGATATACTTCCAACTGGTTACTTTGCAGCTGATATTGCAAATGTGCAGCCAGGAGATGATGTTGCAGTATTTGGCGCAGGTCCTGTTGGATATTTTGCAGTTATGAGTTCCTTCTTAAGAGGAGCTGCACGAGTCTTCTCAATTGATCATTGGCCTATGCGTTTAAACAAGACAAAAGATTTAGGAGCTGAGATCATTAATTTTGATGATGAGGATCCAGTTGATGTAATAAAAAAAGAAACTAATGGAAAAGGAGCCATTTGTATAGACGCTGTTGGATTTGAAGCTGTTGGACATATGGCAGGGAATATTAGTGATGGTAACGGTGGACTAATTAATAGTAACAGCGTAAAAGGTAGTAGCAATAACAATAGCAGCAACCAAAGTACAAATCATGATCATGCTAATATAACTAACCCCGAATATAACCCAGTTAATCCATTGCAAGTAATTACTTGGATGGCACAAGTTGCAAAAAAATATTCGACTATATCAATACCTGGAGTATATGGATCAGGCTATGATCAATTTCCACTAGGACTATTGTTTAACCGTAACATTCAGATTAACATGGGACAATGTCCTGTCAAAAAATATAATGAGCGATTGCTTCATCTTATTGAAACAGGACGAATAGACCCAACTAAGGTTATAAGCCATAGAATGAAACTTGATGATGCACCTAAAGGATATGGGGGCTTTGATAAGAAAAAAGATATAATGAAGATTGTCCTAAAGCCATAGAAATACAGATTAGCATTTGTGAATAATTCCCACCCCCCTTATATTATTTAATAGTATATATTTAATGATTTTAGCAGAGAGCAAAGGTATTATAGAATTTATATGATTTTTAAAATGGAGTAGTTTCATCTTACCACCTTCTATATTTTATATTGTGTAGAAAAGAATAGTCAAATAAGATGAATTCCAAAAGAAAGTATGAATAAGGAAACAAATACAATGGCTAATGTATATGAGTTTCATAATGTAGTTATTATTGTATTTATATGATTATTAAAGGCTCAAAAGTTATATAGATAGGAAATGCTGCAAGTATTATTCTGACTCTTATTTTAATCACCCCAAAATTGGACAAGCATTTGTATATCGTAAACAATACAAACCAATATTACAATAAGATTTAGAACATTAACAATCCTATTCATAATATGTTTAATGATTAACAAAGGGATTTTTCAACAGGAAGTTACCAGGTTTGCTGTAATATTGTAGTGCTTGTTGGAAATGATAGCTAATTTATAAAAATATGGTGATTTGAATTTATGTAATGCTGCTGATTTGCTTTATGTGTCTATATTAATCATTGCCAATTAGCTGAACTACAATCTTTCTTTTCCTACTTCTTGTATCCATTTCTACAAAAACAATCTGTTGCCATGTTCCAAGAGAAGTTTGACCATTAATAAAGGGTATAGTTAAGCTTGGACCGATCAATGATGCTCTTACGTGTGCATGACCGTTGCCGTCATGCCATGTATTATCATGTTCATATTTAATTCCCTTTGGTGCAATTCTTTCTAGCATTGTGGGAAAATCTTTTTGAAGGCCTTGTTCGTATTCTATTGTAGTAATTGCAGCGGTAGAACCAACTACAAAAAGTGTTACTATCCCATTTTTCAATTGACTTTCTAGTAATACCCTCTTCACATTATTTGTAATATCAATAATATCATTTTCACCTTTAGAATTCAATAAAATAAATTTATTTATAATTTTAGTACTAGACATTGTTGTTGATATGTAAATAGTGTTATTTAATTAATTAATTAAAAAAATATTAGAATATTAAAAAGTTGAATTCTATACACATCAGGAATTGTCTGGATATTTAATTTGACAAAAACAACTTTGACTCTATAATTTATTAATAGAAATATATCATAATTCGCAGTAATAAAAGTATGGTAGATCTTTCAATTGCTTTACAGCTAAGAAAAATTTCTCTTACTTCTATTCTATTATGTTATTTTTTATAATATTTATAATGGGATTAGATGTTAATAAAGAGAATAGAAATTGTCTTTTCTATAATCAGAATAATACATCATAAATAATGCATAGACAGACAAGTCAATGAAACTAAAAATTCATTAATAATATTACAAGTACAATAAAAAGATCCCAACTAGAGAATCGAATGAAAAAGATACAATAACTAGGAATGAAGCAATAAAATTATGGCTCTAACTAGGGAAATACCAGTAAAAAGAATTAATTGATAACTGATGCACACCCTTGAGCTCTAAGAACTATTGATAAATGTAGATATATTTAAAAAGTTAAAAATACTAATATACTATATAGGAATATACCCAAATATACCCATCACTTTATTTAGTCAATGTTAAAGCATTATGCTGACAATTTTAAATTTATACGTTCCAAAATAGGTTTTAAAATAGGAACATTAGTTTTAATTCAAATTATTTTTATTATTAGTAGTTTTATCATTCTTACTTATTACCAATCACAATCAACCTACTTGGGAAATTCAATAAATATTGCTGGAAAGAATCGTTTTCTTACATCTAATCTTATGTTCAGTATAACAGAATATTTTATGGACTACAACAATAGCGATTCTTCTAAAATTATTAATGCAATAGATCAATTGGAATCAAATATCTTAATATTAAAACAAGGCGGACAGATATCAGACATAAATCTTAAACCATTGCCATCAGAATTTTCGAATGATTGGTACAATATTTATCAAAAATGGAGTTTATTAAAAACAATCTTAACAAACACTATAATCAAAGAAAACCAAATAATCAATTCAGCAGTATTAGTTACAACAACAGCAACAACAGCTACTTCATCTACACCAGAGAAACAAATAGACACATTTATTAAAACAATACAGACAGGAGCATTACCTTTAGTGAATTCATCAAACGTATTAGTTACAAAATTAGGGGAATATTCAAAAAATAATTCTCAATATTCGATATTTTTGCATGAACTCTTTGCTCTATTAAATATTGGAGTTATTACTGCTTTTGTTATTTACTTGAGTAAAAAAATATTAAAACCAATATTTGCTCTCACTAATGCAACTTCTGCATTAACTAAAGGAAATCTTGATATATATGTTAAAACCACAGGCAATGATGAACTTTCCCGTTTAAGTCAGTCATTCAATTTAATGGTAAACTCTATAAAAAACTTTATCACAAAACAAAATGATTTAACAAAGAAACTTGAAAAAGCAAATGAAGAATTACGTCATAAATATTTAATAAAGGAGGAATTCATAAATGTGGCCTCACATGAACTTCGAACTCCTATACAATCAATACTTGGTCTTTCTGAATTATTGCAGTTCAGAACGCTAAAAAATATTACTAATATCCAAGACATAAATATTCAGAAATATGAAGAAATTGTAGATGTTATTATTAGAAATTGTAGAAGAATTTTGCAACTAACTAATGATATTTTGGATGTTGCAAAAATTGAAAGGGGATCTCTAATTTTAAATACAGAAAAATTCGATCTCCGAGAACTGATAGTAGAGATCTTGAGAGAATATGAACATACAATAAAAAATAGAAATAATGTGAAATTTTTCTTTGAATCTCCTGATAGTAACGACAATACAATAGAGATAGAGGCAGATAAAGGTAGGCTATCTCAAGTTCTTCAAAACTTGTTAAGTAATGCCATAAAGTTTACGAAAGAAGGACAAATTACTGTTATTGTTAAAAGAAATGAAAATGAGATTATTGTTAGTATAAAGGATACTGGACCAGGTATAGATCAGGAGATCTTTCCAAAACTTTTTTCAAAATTCACTACGTATTCTCTTGGGAGTAGTGGTACAGGGTTAGGATTATTTATTTCCAAGAGTATAATCGAAAAACATGGTGGGAAAATATGGGGAACTAATGATACAATTAATGGCGAAACTAGAGGGTCAACGTTCTCATTTAGTCTTCCTATCTAGTAATTGTTTATTTATTTCCAATAATGTAACTTTTCGGCGCCGAAAAATTTAGATATATTAAAATTTTATATAAACTTCATAGATCAATATTTAATGTCTAATTTTCTTATGGATTACAAATAATAATTTGTTAACCTACTGCTAATGCACAAAATATATTCTTGAATTTCAGGAGGAATAGCTAATATTGATTATACAGTAATTACAAGCCTATCGTATTGAAAGCTCTAAAAATTACAATCCATTTAAAATTTAAAGTTGCATTTTTAATTATAGAAAAAAAGATCCATTACGTTAATTGGAAAAGGAAATACAACTTGATTGAGCTATTTTTCTAAAGCAATTCATAAATCAGAGAAATAAAATGTTAGTTGGTGAAGGATAGTAAAAGTAAATGGTTTAATTACTTGGCTATTAGGGAGGATCCGACGATTGGACTTCTATACTATATAACAAAATGTTAGTTCCAGTCACTCGACCTTCTGCTACTGCTTTATATTGTGTCCCTGTTCCAATACTTGTTTGAACAGATGTTCATCTCCTGGTTCAGGTATAGTTGGTAATATCCTATTCATACATTAAGAGGTAAATTATTGTTTAAATATAAGCGTAGTGTAACCAAAAAATATTCAAGTTAGTATAATTGAGAATTACAATATATCGATTATTAACAAGTATAATTGATATTTTTAATATCAAAATACCTACAGCAAATTGAAAATTTGAAACATCTAAATAGTGCCTAACGGATATATTAATTTTACTAACCTTTATAAATTATATTTTACAGAAATTATCATGACAAAAGTCAATTATGAAATAGACATAAATGCTCCATTAGAACAAGTATATGAATATTATACCAATCCGGATAACATAAAGGAAGCATGGCCACAGGATATTGTTAAGGAATCACAATCACTTTCAGATTCGGAAAATGAAGAAGGGTCTGAAATGAAAGTAAAAGGTGAATACATGGGAAGAGAAGATGAGATGATTTTACAAGTTACTGATAAAGAACAAAATAAAAGACTAATAACAGAACAAAAGGATGGTCCATTTAAATATTGGAAAAGTGTACAAGAATTTAATGGAAGTCAAAATACTACACATATAAGACATTCTATCGATTACGAATTACCAAGTTCAGGAAAGATTGCGAATTTTCTTTCAGGAGATGGTGCTAACAAGAAGATAGAAAAGGGATTACAACAAGCAGCTCAAACAGTAAAACAAAAACTGGAATCACAATCTGCATAATCATCATACAAATACGAATCTAACATCATAACATCCTTTATATTTTTATCATTATATATTTCCTAACTTATAATAGTATTTTTAGTTATAATAGTATTTTAGTTACTATGTTTATTATTCTGAAAAAATTATATTCTTTGTTATATAATATTAAATACCTACTTGCATTATATTTAAATTTACTATGGGTTAATTTTGTGAATTATATTGGATACTCTATGAAATTAACAAAAAAAATTGAAAAATGATATTGTAATTGATTTTTTGTGATTTGTCTTTATTTTACGATTTTGTACAATTCTTCAAGCAAATTTTAGGATTGAACTAACATATTTATTAATTAAAGAAATAAAAATATTATTTTTATATCCATATATTAAGTTTCCATTGCTATCTTACTATGTTGAATCTGAGTAAAGTGATATTTATACACTTATTGTATGATATCCTGTTGCTCCATCCGGAAATGGATTATTTAATTCAGAACTTTGGACTTCTCCATTTTTGTCTGTAGCTCTAACTATGACTTTATAGTTTTCTACTTTCTCTGGGATGAATCCTGTGGTCCATAATATCCAGGTATACCTAGAAAGAGGTTCTTTAATTTTAGCAGTTTTCCAAGTTATACCTCCATCTGTACTGACTTCTACTTTTGAAATTCCTTTATCACCTCCAAATGCTATACCTGCTATAGGTACTCTCTTATTAGCTGAACTAGAATTATTAGTAAAATTTTCATCTAAATTTCTGAACCTATTTCTTATTGGTGCTTGTCCGGGAATAACTATGGAGGATCCAGTATTATATTCGGCTATATTTGACCAACCATTTCTCTGCCAATACCCCTCATATACTTTATCCACTAATTCTATTTCTGTAATCCATTTTGGATTCATCATTCCATATAAGCCTGGCACTATCGCTCTAATAGGAAATCCATGCTTAGAGGTTAATGGAGCTAAGTTCATCTCATATGCTAATATTGTTTCATTCATAAGTCCTTTATTCAATGGGATACCCACATCATAACCATCAGAACATCTAAATACTATGTATTGAACACCAGGAAGAATCTTTGCTTTTTCAAGAATATCTTTGAGCCGTATTCCTTTCCATAATGCAGTACCAATAAGATCACCACCTATCTTATTACTTATACATTCTAAGGTTACAAATTCTTCAATTGCAGGCATAGATTTTATTTCTTCATAACTCAATTTTAATGGAGTACCAACCATTCCTTTAATTAGCAAATTCCAAGAATTTACATCTACCTCAGGAACAATAGGATTTATATCTATTCTATAAAATAGATAAGTAGGTGTTATTTCTGAAGCAAGCAATGGAGCAAGTGTTGGATCTTTAAAGTCAGGTGAAATTGATCGTGATTGTGCCGGCAATAAATTTGAGGTATCAGATTGAATTTGTTGTTGTTCTACTTCTTGTGGTGAAAATAATCGATTTAACCCAAAATATATAACTGGAATAGAAACTACAGATGCAATAATTAAACGAATAAATTCTCTTCTATTGTAATTTACTACTGTATTATTTGCCCTTACTGATGGTTGGTTAGGATCTTGTAATTTATCTTTAGTTTTTGTTTTTCTAGAAAACAATGAAAAAATTAAACTAAAAACTATTTGTGGTACAATAAAAGAAAAAATAATATGTTGAATTGAAATTGGTTGAGATCCGCTCCTAACATGTATCATTATTACCATCATAATAGAAATAATAACCAGAAAACTGTAAGTTAATGCGAAAGAAGATATAAATTTCCATATATAGTTGTTGTTCCATCGAAGCTTGTTATACAATTTAATTAGGAAAATTCCAATTAGACCAAAGATTATTATTGTAACTATTATAGACCCTATGAAGGCAGAATATTTTGCAAGAGGACCTAAGGCATCTATTGCTTGAGATTCAAATTCTCCTGGTGTAAGTGAAAATAATGTTTGTGATGCAAGTTCTGGTAAAAATAATCCCCCAATAAACACTTTAATCATTACTGATACTGCAATAGATACAAGTCCCGCAACAATTCCCAAAGCAAAGGAAAATACGATAGAATTTGATCTCTCTATCACAGAATTTATTAGTTAATAACTGATTTAAGGTTTTTTAGATCGAAATTATTAATTATAAAATAAAAATTATTATTATAACGCGGATAAAAGTCGATTTAAAAGTTAAAATTAGTTATGTATTAGTTTTGACGCATATTTTTTTATTTCTCTGTTTTTCCCATATTATCCATCATCTTCATCATATCTGACATCTCTTGTTCATGTGTATTTATATTATCACCGGTTATATTCAATTGCATCAATGCTCCATCAATATTATTCTCTTTGAGATCCATTATAGCTTCCATTAAATGCATTTTTGCATTATCAAGAGATACCCCGAAGGTCATATTTTTTCCGGGCAACATTATACTATCATTTCTATTTATTGAGTCACTATTATTTTGGTGAGTTATTGCTGCAATATTATTAGATGAAGAAAATACACTAATAGAGAAAGAATTGATTAAAACAAAAACTAAAACAACAGAGATCATTATATGTATATTTTTTATATATGAAATTTTTGTTGTTTTCATCATTAAATACTTTCACAAATATTATTTAAATGTACTATAGTTATTTTTAGTTTACTGAGTATATAGAACATTAAAATTATCTTTTCTGTCTATCAAATTAGTGAATCATAGAAAAGAAATAAGGCCATTTTAATGTCATGGAATTAAATATCATATTTATTAAAATAACTATTTTATAGTATCTATGTATATTTGATAATAAAAATAATAATTTTTTTGTTTATATAAATAACATGTTATAAATACAATAATTGTCTTTTATAAATTAAAGAATAATATTATGAGTTTTTGTTTTGAGAATTATTCATGTATAAAAAATCAACCTCCTATTCATCCATTAGAACCGCCTTTTTCAAATTAAGGAAAAATATTTTAGTGCAACCCCTGTATGAAACAGTCAATACTAATCAGAAATCATTGGGACGGATTTTATATAATGCTATCAATTCAACTGTCAATATTCCATTGTATGATTCTTCACACATGGATGGTTTTGCAATTAGGTATGATGACATAGAGAGTGCTTCTAATTTAAAACCTATCATCCTGAAAGTAATCAGCGAGGTTAAACTTGGAAATACAAAATGTGGGCCTTTGGAACGCGGCCAAGCCGCCAGAATTACAACTGGTGGATATTTACCTCCCAACTCAGATACAGTTGTTCCTATCGAATATTCACAATTTAATGAAAATGATAGTTTAGTTAAGATTTTCACTAAATTTCCCAAAGGATCATTTATTTCACCTGCAGGAAATGATCTGACTAAAGATAAATTAATATTTAAAAAAGGACACTTACTACGAATTCAAGATATATCTTTGTTAAATAGTATCAGGATTAAAAAATTAAATGTCTATAAAAAACCAAAAGTTGCAATAATTCCAACTGGAAGTGAATTAACTAATGATATTAATGAGGTTGCTTATGGAAAGATTCTCAATACTAATGGTCAAATAATTTCTACACTAATAGAAGCTTCTGGGGGAATACCTGTTGATCTAGGAATAACATCTGACAATGTGAAAATGATTAAGAATAAGATAAATAATGCATTATCTGAAAATGATATTGTTCTTACTATAGGAGGATCGTCAGTTGGACATAAGGACCTCATTGCAGAAACTATCAAGTCTATGGGAAAACCAGGCATTCTTGCTCATGGAATTAAACTTGATCGAGGACGAGTAACTAAAATAGCAGCACTAAAATTTAAACCTATTATTATATTACCTGGTCCCATCCAAGGAGCTATTAATGCTTTCATTGTATTGGCTTTACCATTGATTAGATCTTTAATTGGATTATCACATAGTAATTATGTTTTTATAAATGCCCAGATTACTGATAACTGGAAAGCTAGAAAGAAATTTCAAAACTTTGTAAAAATATTATATGTCCGTTTATTGTATTCAAAAACTAACAATAGCATTAAGGCAGAACCAATAACTGGAGAAACCTCAAATATGACTGTTATGACTAGAGCAAACGGTTATGTAATAGTATCTGAAAAAGTTACAAAAATTGACAAGGAAAATAATGTACAAGTAAATTTACTTCCTGGATTTTCTTTTCCATCTAGCAATCCCATCGACTTTTTGTAATTTATGGTTCTGTTGAATCTTCAGGTGTTTAAATCGGTTGTTGGAAATCAGTTGGTAATTTAGAAAATGGGTGTTAGATTAGGAGCCGCAATAACACCCATTATGTTTGCATCTTTCAATGAATGATAGTAGATGCATTAAATATATGCACAATAAACGATAAAACGATTATAGTTTGAGAAGTGGGTGTTAGATTAGATTTGCCTAGCCGACCTTAACACCCACTAAGATACGAAACTCAAGCAAATTTCTTGATTGGTTGGTACATATGACAAGAGAAGGTAGAATAAAAGACTGTTGATTTTTGGGTGTTAGAGGCTACAATAACACCCACTGAGCTAATGATTACAGAGGCTAGTAGCAATCAATAGTAAAAGTAGTTCATTTAAAAAGTTGTTGATTTTTGGGTGGTAAAAGCTTTATACTTCTATTAGCTAAAATTGTTAGCTAG
>Ga0126310_10000659_pt1 | contig 12224 bp, 14 predicted proteins | sample Plot60_FD_92540 | JGI IMG/M metagenome (GOLD analysis project Ga0126310, IMG submission 92540) | Serpentine soil microbial communities from UC McLaughlin Reserve, CA, USA - Plot60 | ecosystem: Environmental > Terrestrial > Soil > Grasslands | place: USA: UC McLaughlin Reserve, Lake County... | reverse complement strand
TTTGAAACCGCGTAAGGCCGTGGGCGGGGCGGAAGCTTGGGGAGGCCGAAATTCTGTGATCCGGCCAACTCCGCTGCTGGCCCGGGACACGGCGCATCGCACGTCGATCGCATCAGGGCCTCGCCCGCGGTCCCTACGCAGCCGGGTGTGGTGCTGCACGCGGCAGCGCTTGACGCGGAAGCGGAAGCCGTGCCTAGGCGCCTGGAGGCGGCCCCACGATCGCGGTGCCGTGCTCTCGGAGGTTGGAGTCTCGGCCCCTCCGCTGGACCTCAGCGGCTCAACATCCGATGGCATCCGAGCGACCGATGGCGTGATGGTGGTGCTTCGCGGCAACCCGGGTATCAACGCTGGGAATCCGATGGATGGATGCGCCGCGAGATCGAGCAACAGGAGGAGCGATGGATTCGGGTAGTGACAGAACCCAGGAGGCCGCCGAGGAACGGGCCGCGCACCAGGCCACGGAGGAGCGAAAGGCAAGAGAGGCCGCCGAACGCGGGCCGGCACAGGAGGCCGTGAGCGACAGCGGTGCCGCCACCAGGGCCGCCGACGCGCTGACCGAGGGTGGCGCGGCGGATACTGCCGCAAAGGGGGTCACCGAGGGCGCTGCCAACACCGCCGCCGAGGGGGCCCCTGAGGCCGCCGCGGCGCCGAAGAACGTGACGGGAAAGGCGGCCGATGCCACCAAGGAGGTCGCTGGAGACGTCACCGACGCGACCAAGAAGGTGAGTGGGGACGTCACCGACGCGACCAAGAAGCTAAGCGGGGACGTCAGCGGCCGCCCGGGAAACTCCGACCCGGTGGCCGACGACGACGACGAAACGCCGGCCGACGCGCCGACGGGCGGGCCGCCCACGCGGTAAGCGAGCTTCCCCTCGCCCCAGCCGCCGGCTCGAAGCTCGGCGGCTGCCGCTTAGAGCGAAGAGGGGCTGCGATCTGCTGCCGTGCCAGCCCGCGCGGTATGACAGATCGTCGCAGAAGTCTCGAAAACCGTTGGCCGTCGTAAGGCGGCTCGTGGGTTCGAATCCCACCCCCTCCGCTTGATGGGCAGCGAACCCGCTCTGTGAGCGGGTTTGTAGCTGCTCGGGCGGTGTGCTGGCGAGACTTGGCGGGCGACGAGCCGCCACGAATCCCCTAGGAGGCATCGATTCCTTTCCTGGAGCGACAGGCCCGATCGCATGCCGATCGCACGGTCTGACCTGCATGGGCTGCGCCAGGGCGCACCCGGGTGTTTGGATGCGAGATGGCGGATCGTACGGGGGTCGCGTCTGGGCGACCGGAGCCCCGATGCAGATGCACGCCGCGAACGGGTCTCGCGGTGCATCCGCGGGACGGATACTCAGGGTGATACCGCGACCAAGCGCAGGTAAACGACCTCAGCCGGTTTTCTCGTACCTGCGGCGGGCTAAGCGCTCTTGGAAGCAGTTGCTGGTCGAAAGGCGGCTTGCGGGTTCGAATCCCACGCTCACCCCGGGGGCAGTGACCACGGGCGATTGCCGCGTCTCATCCGGCTTCTGGGAAGGGCACGACGCCGTGGGCCGCGCGTTCCTCCTGCTCTTCCTCCGCAGCTCCTTCGCCGAGTTCCTCCAGTAGGCCCTCGATGTCGGCCGAGTCCGCGCGTCCCCACCCCTCCTCATACCCGAATATCTCGCGCACGCTCCGGGCTGCAAAGCTCTCGTCGAGGATCTCGAGGTGGTCAGAGCTGACGAGCGACGGATGCGCGACGCCGCAGGCGCGGGAGAGCGAGTAGAGCTCGCCGCGAAGCGCGACGATGTAGCTGGCCAGGCGCTCTGACTTGTCGCCTGGCCGCACCGCGCGCTGTAGCCAGCGGTTCTGGGTAGTCACGCCCACCGGGCAACGTCCGGTATGGCAGATCTGGGCCTGGATGCACCCGATCGCCAGCATTGCCTCGCGCGCGACGTTAACCATGTCGCAGCCCAGGGCGAACGCGAACAGCGCTGCCTCCGGTAGGCCCAGCTTCCCGGAGCCGATGAAGACGACCCGGTCGTCGATCCCTTCCCGCACGAACGCGGAGTAGCAGCGCGCGAAGCCGAGCTTGAAGGGCAGCGAGACGTGGTCTGTGAACACGAGCGGCGCGGCGCCCGTGCCGCCCTCGCCGCCGTCGATGGTAATGAAGTCCACGCCTCGACCGGTAGTGGCCATCAGGCGAGCAAGCTCGCCCCAGAAGGCCTCCTCGCCGATCGCCGACTTGATGCCGACTGGCAGTCCGGTCTCCGCGGCCAGTAGCTCGACGAAGTCGAGCAGTTCGTCCGCGTCGTTGAAGGCGGAGTGGCCGGCGGGCGAGACGCAGTCCTGGTTTGCCGCAACCCCGCGCACCTCGGCGATCTCCTTTGTCATCTTCGCGGCGGGCAGCAGTCCGCCAAGGCCCGGCTTGGCACCCTGGCTGAGCTTGACTTCCAGCGCTCGCACCGGCCCTCGGTCGATCGTCTCCTTCAGCTTGTTGAGGCTGAACTCACCCTGGTCGTCGTGACAACCGAAGTACGCAGTGCCGATCTGGAAGATCAGCTCGCCGCCGCTCAGGTGGTACTCCGACAGGCCCCCCTCGCCGGTGTTCTGAATGCAGCCGGCGAGCTTGGCGCCGCGGTTGAGCGCCACGACCGCCGACGCTGAAAGCGCGCCAAAGCTCATCGCCGAGATGTTCACCGCCGAGTCGGGCCGGAAGGCATGCCTGCGGCCCCGGTGCTCGCCGAGCACCTTGGCGCACGGCAGCTTGAAGCGCGGCGCAGCGCCGGGCTTGCCCCGCGACGGCGCCGGGTGCGGGAAGGGGGCGTGGCGGATCACGAGGAAGTTGGGTGAGGTCTCGAGCTCGCTCTCGGTTCCGAAGCCGAAGGTGTTGGCCTGCTGCTTGGCCGACTCGTAGATCCAGTTGCGCTGGGTGCGGTCGAACGGGCGCTCAGCCTTGTCCTCGGCGAACCAGTACTGGCGGAGCTCCGGTCCGATCTTCTCGAGCATGAAGCGCGCGCGGCCAAGCACCGGGTACGCCCGCAGCAGCGCGTGGCGCCGCTGGAGGAGGTCGTGCACGGTTAGTGCGAGCAGCACCGCGACGAGCGCGGCAAGGACCCAGAGCAGCGGGCTCACCGGCGGCAATGTACTGGCTCCCGGCAGCCGCCGGAGTAGGGTGCAAGGCCGTGGCGGCCACCGTCTCCGACATGGTGCTCGACCGCCTAGAAGCCCGGGGCGTGCGCCAACTATACGGGTGCCCAGGCGACGGCATTAACGCAGTCTTCGGCGCGCTGAACCAGGCTGGTGAGCGCTTCGAATTCGTCCAGACGCGTCACGAGGAGATGGCTGCCTTCATGGCTTGCGGGCACGCCAAGTACACCGGCGAGCTCGGGGTGTGCATCGCGACCTCCGGCCCTGGGGCCATACACCTACTCAACGGGCTCTATGACGCGAAGCTCGACCACCAGCTCGAAGCCGGCTCCGACGAAACGACTGCCAATAAGGTCGCCGGTAAGCGCGCAGGGTTAGGAGCGCGAGCGCAGCATTATCGGGACCATCAGCACGGGTCAAGGGTGTTGAGCATCCACACGACGAGTGCCGTCGTTGCGGAAGCCGCGTTCAACACGGGCGGCACCTGGACGACCGGCCAGGCGTGTCGAGCTGTAGCCGCACGACCGGGTGGTTGGTGGACAGCCGCTGTGCGGCCTCGGCCCACCAGCGTACCGAGCCACCAACGCCGTGGACAAGGACGATCGGCGGCCCTTCGTTCTGCCCGAACGCAGCGTTCGAACGCCGTTAAGCCTCGGTTTCGTCCTCCTCAGAGCGGTGGCGCGACGCGCTCTTAACTGGCGCTTGGTTTAGGCGTCGGCGCCTGCCTGGGCCGCCCGCTCAAGTGGCGAACCGCGATCCATGCCGGGGTCGACCTTGGCCCACAGCGGCAATGTGTCGAAGTAGGCCACCCCATATGTGGCCCGAACAGGGCTTATCGCGCATGGCCAGCGCCCGCAACCGGCGAACCCCGCCCTGACCCGTGGAGGAGAGCCAGTGGGTGCGCGAGCTGCTTACGCCGAAGCGCGTCAGCTCGCCGGTCGGCGAGACGAAGCCGCTCACGGGAGCGGACTCAGCCGCATGTCGGCGAAACCGAAGAACCAGACCAGGAACAGCACGAGCGCCGTGATCGCCCAAGCGGTCATCGAGATGTCGATCAGCCTGGGCCGGCCCGCGCGGGAGCCGCCCGAGCGGTCTTCCCCAAGGCTGCGTCTCCAGGCCGGCGGGGACCGCCTCTGCGGCTCGCTGCCGCTCAGCGCCTCGTAGCGCGCGTTCAGGCGGAAGAGGGCCCAGCCCAGCGTCGCCATCGTCGCGGGTATGGCGAGCAGCGCTAACAGGACGCCGCGCACCGAGTCGGAAGTGACGCGTGCCGCCAGCCAGGACACCCCCACCGGCACGCCGATCCAGAGCAGCGCGCCGCCGATCACGATCAAAGCCGCGAGCCAGAAAGCGCGGGTCCGCCGTGCCGCCATACGATTGTAATAGCACACCCGAGCTATAACAGCATCACACCTACGCTAGGGTTTCCGCATGCGCCTGCAGGTGCAGCGAAGCAGCGAGGTCCCGCTCGGCGTCCAGCTCGCTAGGCAGCTGCGCTCGCATATCGAGTCCGGTCAGCTGGCACCCGGCGCACGGCTTCCCAGCGTGCGCGAGGCGGCCGCCGCGGCGGAGGTCAACGTGAACACTGTGCGCAGCGTCTACGGGCGCCTCGAACAGGAGGGTTTACTCCAGAGCGTCCAGGGGCGGGGCACGTTCGTCGCCGAGCCCCGCAAGCGGCCGGACGACGCCGAGCAGCGCGGCGAGCTGCGCGCCCAGATCGCCGCGCTCGAACGCCAACTGTCCCAGCGCCCTCCGCCGGCCAGCGAGGCGGCGCCGGCCGCGCGCAAGCTCCCCGCGCGCGGCAGACTGCTCTCAACCGACGAGCTCAGGTCCGTCCGCGACCGGCTGGTGGCGAGGCTGCGCGAGGTCGACGCCGAGCGGGCGGAGCTGCTGCAGCAGCTGCGGGAGCTGCGCTCGGCGGACGCCCTGGCGGCCACGGGCAGCCCGCCGGCCGAGCGCGGGCGCCAGAGCACGCCCAGCCTCGCCGGAGCGCGAGTGCGCTGGGTCGGGACCTAGCAGCGCTCGACGTCACGTGCGCCGCGCGAGCATGACCCGGACAACTCGGGTCGGGGAGGCGCAATTTCGGGAGACCGCTGCCGACGGACGGCTGTGTATGCGTGTCCCCCTGGACCCGCACGCGTGACTCTGTTCTGCGCCGGTAGCTCCGGCTCCTAAGAAGGTCACTCAAACCGCGCTGGCGCGGTTCCAGCCGGTCACTTGCAAGGAACGCTATCCAGCTCCCGGACAGCGGTAGCCAGTGATCCCGTTCGTTTGCAGGGGATTTCGGCCCGTTCCGCCCGGTTGGCCGCTGGTCCTCGGGCGGCACCACGAAGGCCCCGTCGACCCCCTGTTTGTGGAGCGCGCTGCAGCCAGAGTGCAGCGCGCTCATTTGCCCGCCGCCTTGGTCGAGCGCTCAGGTGGGCGTCGAGCAGCCCGGCTGCCTCCTCCTCGGAACCTGGGAACAGATGGCCGTAGCGGTCGAGCATCATCGTGATCGAGGCCTGGCCCATGAAGGCCGAGAGCGCGGGGCCCCCCTCGCGGTCTCCGTCGTGCTCGCCTGGCTCGATCCGACCAGCTCGCGAGGGGTCGGCACTCATCGGTCCTGAAGCAGCCCAAGGACGTTGCCATCGGGGTCGGTGACGGTGGCCACCAGGCGGCCGCCACCTACGTCGCGCACGGGCTCCTTCACGGTGGCACCGGCAGCGGTCACATCGGCCAGCTTCGCCTCGATGTCCGGCACGTGCCAGTAGGCCACCGGCGAGGTCATGCCCTGCGGTCCACCGCCCGGCACCAGCCCGATGTGCTGGCCCTCGGCCTCGAAGCCGACGTAGTAGGACCCGTCGGTCTGCGGCGGGATGCCGAGCAGGGCGGCGTACACCGCCTTGGCCGTCGCCAGGTCGGACACGGGATGCAGAACAGTCTTGATTCCCTGGGTGGAAGAGCCGGTCATGGTCACTCCTAAAGTCGTGGGCAAATCGACCCGGTGTGTCTTGTCGAGCTTAAAGACGAACGGGAAGCCCGGCGGGAGGAAGGTCGCGTGAATCGTGATGTCCATGACGGTCACGCCAGTTGCGGCTCATGACCGGCGCTGCTCGATTCCTGACCGGTCTGGTCACCTGGGAGAGCGTGCACAGCGTTCGCGCGGCCGGCGGCAGTGCGACCTGGCGCACCTGCGACGCATCTTCTTCAAAGAGCTCACCACCACGCCAGCACCGCGGTGGCGATGAGCACGGCGGGACACACATACATCCGTGTACGTAATCTTGACGATACCATACATACGTGCATGTACGTGCCCCGCCTGTAATGAATCCCTCCATGGCCGAGGCGCCGGCCACTCGGCGGGGTTCAACCCAAGCTGAGCGGAGCGCCCGCACGCGCAGCGCGTTGCTCGAGTCGGCCGCGAGGGGCCTCTCCCGCTACGGCTACGGCAACCTGGTGCTCGAACAGGTGGCGCGTGAGGCCGGCTACACGCGCGGCGCCCTCTATCACCAGTTCAAGGACAAGGAGGAGCTGGCCCTGGCGGTGGTCGAGTGGGCCGATGAGGCGTGGAGGCGCGAGGTTGGTGACCCGGCGGAGCACGAGCCCGATCCGGTCGCTGCACTGATCGCGATGGCCCGCGGTCACGCCGTCCTCTGCCGACGAGACGTGGCCCGCGTCAGGATGGCGCTGAAGGTCGAGTTCAGCGGTCAGGACCACCCGGTCGGGCGCGAGCTCGAGCGGGTCTCAGGGGCGCTGGTCAAGCGCGTCGCCCGCCTGATCGACGCGGGGCGCAGAGACGGGTCGATTCCACCTGGCCCGCCCGCCAGGGCCGTTGCGCAGGCGCACATTGGAGCGATCGAGGGCGCCGTGATCGCGCTCGCCGGGCAAGCACCGAACGACGAGCTGCTGGCCGCGCGCGCGGCCGCGGGCGTGCTCGGGCTGGCCAGTCCGCCGGGTCCACCCACCTGATGGACCCGATCACTCGGACTCGAGCGATGGCCCCGCGCGGCTGAGTTCTCGTGCGGCCACCGCGAGTCCTCCTCATATTCGGCCTCGCGCTCCTGATTGGGGGCTGCAACGATCGGCAACCTACACCTGAGGAGGTCGCGAAGGACCTAGCGGCCGCTGGGCGAGCCAACGAAGCGGGCGAGATACCGGTCCTCGTCTACCACCGAGTGGGCCGGGATCAGAGCTTCGCACCCGACTTCACGATCTCCGCGCGCCAATTGCGCCGCGAGCTGGAGTACCTGCGCGATCACAAGTACTACCCGATCAATTTCCGCGACCTTGTCAGAGGGCACCTCGACGTCCCGGCGGGGAAGACCCCCGTTGTCCTCACCTTCGACGATTCGAGCGACTCTCAGTTCACCCTCCTCCGTCGCGATGGGAGGCTTCTCCCCGACCCCGACGGAGCCGTCGGGGTCCTGCTCGACTTCCACGCCCGGCATTCGGACTGGCCTCTCCGGGGCACCTTCTTCGCCCTGCCGAGGGCCAACCCGCCGAACAACCTCTTCGGCCAACCTCGTCTGGCCGCCCGCAAGCTCCGCTTCCTACTCGCCCACGGCTTCGAGCTGGGTCTCCACACGCTCTGGCACGCGAACCTGGCGACCGTCTCCGACGAAGAGGTCGTCCGCCAGCTGGCACTGAACGTGGCCGCGCTCAAGCGCCTCACCGAACGACGCGACTTCACGACCTTGGCCGTTCCCTACGGGGTCTATCCCAAGAATGAGGCCCTTCTGCGTGGTGGACGCTCAGGCGCCGAGTCGTACCGAATCGAGGGGGTGGCGGAGTTCGAGTACTCCGGTGTCCGCGCCCGTCCGCCTTGGACACGCGGCTTCGACCGCCTACACATCCCGCGCATCCCCACGGGCGACGACCCCGGGGAGAGCCGCGCGGCCCTGCGAGACCTCGAGCGCCACCCTAGGGCGCGCTACATCTCCGACGGAGATCCACGGAGGGTGACTGTGCCGCACGCAAGGGTCGCAAAGCTCGATCAGGCGGCGGTGCGCAGGGGCCACAAGCGCGTGCGGGTAATGCCCTGACGCGCGGGACCGAGAAGAGCCGGTAGCCAAGCCCACTCGCGCGGCGCTCGCGAGCCTGCCGGCGGCTGGGCTTCGCAGTCCGTGAGAGATTCATGCACGGACGTCTTCCGCGGTGTTGACGCTAATCGCCTTCCTCAGCGCGCCACAACGACTGCGGCGGCGCTGAACTGAGGGCGCGCCGAAGCAGCGTCAGCAGCTGGCGACGCTCAGCGGCGGTGAGCCCCTGCAGCACGTCGTCTTCCACCTGCATCGCCAACCCGCGGCCGCGCTCCAGGGTTCGGCGGCCCTTCGGTGTGATCACAACCTCGCGGGCGCGGCGATCCCTCCGGTGCGGCCGGCGGTTGGCCAGCCCTGCGCTCTCAAGCTGATCGATCAGCGAGACCATCGTGCTGGGATCGATGCCCATCGCTGAGCCGATCTCCTGCTGAATCGCTCCTTTGCGAGCCCTGAGGAAGTTGAGGACGGCAAAGAGGGCCGGCGTAAGACCAATCGACTGGAGCGCCTCCCCGATGCGCGTATGCGACGCCCGCCACAGCCGGAAGAAGAGCTGACCGGCGAACTCGGCGACCTCGGTGTCGGCGGACGGCTTGGTTGCCATCTTGGAATCTTTGCAGCTTTACTGCGCGTCCATAATCATTTGTGCTACAAACTATAGGACAGACAAACGAAAGGAAGACGGAGGTCTCCCAGATGGCGCCGGTAGCTCCTCAACTGTCAGCAGCTCCTCAACCCTCCTTCCTGGCGACTCGCCGCGGCAGGCTCACGCTTGCGTTGTTGGCCGCCGTCGCGTTCCTCGACTTCGTCGACGCGTCGATCGTCAACATCGCGCTTCCCTCGATCCGCCGCGACCTGGGCTTCTCGGAGCAGGCCCTGCAGTGGGTGCCCAGCGGCTACCTCCTCACCTACGGGGGGTTCATGCTGCTGGGCGGCCGCGCCGCCGACCTGCTCGGCCGGCGCCGCATCCTCGTGGCGGGGACGGTGCTGATCGGTCTGTCGTCGCTGATCGGCGGATTCGCCGGGAGCGCAGAGCTGCTGGTCGGGGCCCGCCTCGCGCAGGGCATTGGCGCGGCGATGATGCTGCCGGCCGCGCTGTCGATCCTGACGACGACGTTCAAGGAGGGCTCAGACCGCAACACCGCGCTCGGGATCTGGGGTGGCGTCGGCGGACTCGCCTCGGCCGCCGGCGTGCTGCTGGGCGGCTTGCTGACAGAAGGTCCCGGCTGGCGCTGGGTGATGTTCGTCAATCCGCTCGCCGCGGTGCTCGTGCTCGGCGGGATCTTCTGGCTGATCGGCGGTGAGCGACACCGCGCGCGGGTCGCGGAGTTCGACATTCTCGGAGCCATCCTGGCTACCGGCGGGATGCTGCTGCTGGTCTTCACGCTGGTCAAGGCACCCGATCAGGGCTGGGGCTCGACCGTCACGATCGCCGAGCTTGCTGGGGCCTTCGCGCTGCTGGCCGCGTTCGTGATCAAGGAGCTGCGCACCATCAACCCGCTCATGCCGCTGTCGATCTTCCGGATCAGGGGGCTGGCCGCCGCTGACGCCACCCAGCTGGTCGCCTTCGCGGGCTTGCTCGCGATGTTCTTCTTCCTCACGCTCTACATGCAGAACGTCCTCGGCTACTCGCCGATCCAGACCGGCGCCGCCTACCTTCCGCTCACCTTCGCCGTCGGTGTCGCCGCGGGCATCTCCTCGCAGCTCCTGCCCCGCATCGGGACCCAACCCGTGATCGTCGCGGGCGCGCTCATCGGCTCGGGCGGCGCGTACTGGCTCTCGCGCATCCCCGTCCACGGCTCCTACCTCACCGCCCTGCTCCCCGGGATGATCGTCTTCGCGCTCGGCCTGGGGGCGATGTTCGTCGCCGTCACCACCGCCGCGAACGCCGGCGTGCCGCCCGACAGGGCCGGACTCGCCGCCGCGCTGCTCAACGCCTCACAGCAGGTCGGCGGCGCGCTCGGATTGGCGATCTTCTCCGCGATCGCCACCTCCCGAATCAACCATCTCCTGGCAAGCAACACTCCACCAGCCGACGCACTCACCTCAGGCTTCCAGCGGGCGCTCCTGGCCTCCAGCATCTTCCTGCTGGCCGCCGCAGTCGTCGCGCTGCGCATCACCAACACGCGCGGCGAAGAGCCTCAACCCGGCACCGAGACCCAGGGCGGGCGTGAGCCCGAAGCCCTGCCGCAGCCCGTGCACGCCTGACGCGTCGCGGACCGACCAACCGAAAGGAAATAAGCCATGTCCACCACAACGACCCCAACGACGCCAGCCGACCTGGCCGACGAGGCATCCGCCTGGGCGGTCGGCGGGGGAATCCTCACCATGGCGCTCTTTCCCCTCGCGCTGCCCATCATCCTCCTGACCGCGGCCGCCGCGATCCCGCTCCTGCTTGTCGCTCTCGCCGTTGGCCTGGTCGTTGCTGTTGTCGCTGCGCCGATCCTGCTGCTGCGGCGCCTGCGGCGACCGGTCCGGGCTTCCCGCCGCTCGCACAACGGCCGAGCCGGGGCCGCGGTGGTACCGCGTCCTGCAACGAACGGCCGCTCGACCATCCTGGCTCCCGCCGCGCCGACACCCAAGGGCGGCGGCTGCTGAGTGGAACCCTGACCTCCGCGTGGGTGAGCCCTACCGGCCCTCTTCCAGGCGCTGGTAGCGAACGTAAAGGACGCGAGAGCCGAACGTCCGTGTCTCGACGAGCTCCAGGTTGATCCTCTCGTCCTAGAGGAGCCGGCCGCTGGAATTAGCCACTCATGGCCGCGGCCGCCCTCTTCTCCATCTCGTCGGGCGGCACGTCCTCCACGTGGGTCGCGACACTCCAGCGGTGCCCGAAGGGGTCCTCGAACTGACCGCTTCGGTCGCCGTAGAACTGGTCTTCAACCGCACGCAGAGCGCTGGCTCCCGCAGCCACGGCTGCGTCGAAGACGGCGTCCACATCCTCGACATAGACGCTGATCGCCACCGGCGTGCCGCCGATGGCCTTCGGGCCGCGCACGTTCATCCCGTGATGCTCGTCCGCGAGCATGATCAGCGACTCGCCGAACTGGAGCTCGGCGTGGCCGATCTTGCCGTCGGGACCAGCCATGCGCATCCGCTCCGTGGCTCCGAAGACTCTGCCGTAGAACTCGATCGCCGCCGCGGCGCCGTCCACGTACAGGTACGGCGTGACCTGCGGATAGCCGTCGGGGATCGGCTTCACCTCCGCCATGGGCTCCTCCTGGAGTTGATCGGCTCTCAACTGAACTGCCCTTCGCACACTATCGAGCGCCGGGCCGACGCGCCCGCTCAATCCTGACGCGTACTTGCTGTTCCCATGGCGCTACGCACGGGGTTACCCACGGCCTGTGCAGGCACTTCTTAAGATCGCGCCGGGGTTGCGGACGGCTGGCCGCGGCGGCCTGAACGGCGGCTGCTCGTCGAACCGGGAGCGTGCGGCTCGACCTTTGGTGCAGCCCGGCCGATCGCCCGCGTCAGCGCCCACAGGTCCAGCAGCCCCGGGTGAAGGACCGGCTTGCCGCTTGTGAGAAGTCCGACGGCGAGCTCGCGCTCCGGATCCGCCCAGCCCAGGATGTTGGTGAAGCCGAGGTGCCCAAAGGCCCGGTCTGTGTCCGGTCCGTAGAGGCTGATCGTCCGCGCCCCGAGGATGAAGCCGGCCGAGTGGCGCAGCGGCGCGCCCAAGGTCAGGTCGAGCTGCCGGTAGGCCCGCTCCAAGGTGGCGCGCCGGATCGTGCGGGGCTCGAGCACCCGGACGCCGTCGAGTTCGCCTTCGGCACGCAACAGCTCGTAGAAGCGTGAGAGCTCGTTGGCGCTGGTGACCACGTTGGCCGATGGGACGACTCCGGTGAGGAAACGCGGGTCGTTGGACACGCGGGTCACCTCATCGACAGGCAGGCCGAGGGCCCGCTCGAGGATGGTGGAGGTGGGTGGTAGAGGCGGCGGGCCCGTCGGATAGCTCCGTGCCACCAGGTCCACATCGCCGGCCGCGACGCCGTAGTTGCCCCAGCGAAAGCCGAGCGGCCGCAGGACCTCCTCCGCCAGCACGTCGCGGATGCCCTTGCCGGTAACGCGCTCGACGATCTCGGCGATGATGTAGCCCCC
>Ga0126310_10000658_pt1 | contig 12231 bp, 10 predicted proteins | sample Plot60_FD_92540 | JGI IMG/M metagenome (GOLD analysis project Ga0126310, IMG submission 92540) | Serpentine soil microbial communities from UC McLaughlin Reserve, CA, USA - Plot60 | ecosystem: Environmental > Terrestrial > Soil > Grasslands | place: USA: UC McLaughlin Reserve, Lake County... | reverse complement strand
GAACAGCACGTCGATCCGATCGCGTACGAAGAGCTTGTTCGCGCTCGCCAGCTTGGCAGCCGCCCGTTCCGTGGGAGACAGGGCACGGTCCCGGGCGGCCTGGATTGGATCCATGATCAGCTACTCCACGGGGAGACCCAGCCGGCGGGCAATCAGAATCCGCTGCACCTCCGAGGTCCCCTCGCCGATCTCCAGCACCTTAGCGTCGCGATAGAAGCGCGCCACGGGATACTCCTCCATGAATCCGTAGCCGCCGAATACCTGGGTAGCAATTCGGGTTGCCGTCACCGCGGACTCCGTGGCATAGAGTTTTGCGATTGCGGCCGCTCGATTGAATTCCTGGGCACTGACACCATGATCACGCATCGCCGCCGCCGCGTACACCAGCTGATGAGCAGCGGAGGCCATCACATCAAGATCAGCAATCTGGAAGGCGACCCCCTGCTTGCGACCAATCTGTACGCCGAACGAGGTGCGCTGCATCGCATACTGGGTTGCCAACTCCAAGCAGGCTCGGATACACCCCAGGGCTAGCGCCGCGATCGCGACGCGCCCGCCATCCAAGATCGACAGAAACTGCTGATACCCCTGTCCACGCTCGCCCAGGAGATGATCTTCGGGTATCCGCGCATCGGCGAAGGTCAGTGGATGAGTGTCGGAGGCATGCCAGCCGAGCTTGGCATAGCCGGGACCTACCTCGAAACCAGGTGTTCCAGTAGGCACGATGATCGCCGAAATTTCGGGCTTGCCATTGTCACGAGTGTCCGTTCGTGCCGTGACGGTACAGAGGGAGGTGATGTCGGTACCGGAGTTGGTGATGAACTGCTTGCTGCCGTTGATGACCCATTCATGATCAACTAACGTGGCGCGGGTCCGGGTGGCGCCGGCGTCGGATCCGGCTTCTGGTTCGGTCAGGCCGAACGCGGCCAATGCGCGTCCGGCGATCAGATCCGGCAGCCAGCGTGCCTTCTGCTCTGCGGTGCCGAAGTGAGCGATGGGGTTGATGCCGAGTCCCACCGCAGCTTCGAGGGTGATCCCGAGCGATTGGTCGACCTTGCCGATCTCTTCGATTGCTATGCACAGACTGGTGAAGTCCCCCGCTCCGCCGTACTCCTCGGGGCCGGCCAGTCCGAAGAGACCCAGATCAGCCATGAGCTTGATCGCCTCCAGCGGGGCCTCGTGGGCGGCGTTCCAGCGCTCGACTTGGGGTGCGAGGTCGCGAGCAGCAAAGTCAGCAACCGTGGCCCGGAAGTCGTTGTGTTCCTCGCCAAGCGAGAACGAACTCGTCATGAGGTCCTTTCGGTCGCCATTGACTTTGTCAGCATAGTTGACGTTTACGTAAACGTCATGCCTACACTTCGGTCGAAGGAGCGCCTGATGAGTGATCGAACCTGGACTATTGGCGAGCTCGCGGATGAGTTTGACACAACGCTTCGAACCATCCGATTTTACGAGGACCGCGGGCTTCTTGCCCCCGAACGCCGGGGTAGCACTCGGATCTTCCACGATCGGGACCGGGTACGGCTCCAGCTCATTCTGCGCGGCAGGCGGCTTGGCTTTACCCTCGACGAGATCGCGCATGTGATCAACATGTACGACGAGACGCCGGGCGAGCGTGGCCAGCTGGCGTTCCTAATTGCCGACATCGACAAGCGGCGTGAGGCGCTTCTGGCGAAGCGTCGGGACCTCGATGAGGCGCTGGCTGAGCTAGATGATCTTGAAAGGCGTTGCCAAACCGATCTAGAGCGCCTCAGCGAATCTCGCTGACAACAAACGTGGCGCTACTCCAAGGCGAGGGAAGCTGCGGCGTCCTGCTGACCAGTGACGTCCCAAAGATGATGGATCACATCGTGCAAGAAGTACTGGAGAAACGTCGCGACCGTGAAATCAGCACCGTCGGATCTCATGCCCCGTCGGCGGTACTGCTCCGCTGTCAGTGACTGGATTCGGACGACGAAACCCTGTGCCGCAGCCTCCAGTTCGTCCGCTACGACCTCGGGGTCCTGCTCCCTGTACCGCTCGTTGATAGCGGTCTCGTCCTGATTCCAGTACGCGAAGGTGGGGTTGTCCTCAGTAAGCATCTGAACAAGACGGGCATCGAAAAGCCGGTAGACATCACGTACGTGGGCGCCGTATTCGAGCGGGGACCAGACATCCGGCTGGGGGCGTGCTGTAACCGCCGGACTCGAACGAAGGATCTGAACCCACTCCTCAGCCGCGACGAACGCCCGAGGAGCGAAGTCTTCGCGCTTGATCTCGCCAACCGACAGCCCGCACTGATCGCACCGCTGGGTCAGGACCCAGGTCCAGTCTTTGGTGTCCGGTTGAGGTTGCACCGCTTCCGAGGGTGGTTGCACGACATGAAGCCTAGTGCGATTGCGCGGGCCATCAGCGGCTTGCTCGGCACTTTCAGTGTCCACAAGAGAGATGCTTCGACTGTGGAGAAGTTGATCACTTCGGTGCATCAATCAGTGCGATTTGTGGACAGACCGGTGGACAAGGAAATTGTTAGATTTTCTTTTCTGGATTCGGTTGCGGGCACCTCCGCAAGGCTGTAGAAATCTCTTACGCACTTCCGCAAGGGAGGGCGCGACCGGGACAGAACCGAGGATTCGCACGGTGAGGCAACTCACCGCAGCCGCCGGTGACGGGTGGCTGGGATCCGCCGGATCGCCCGGTCAGCTGGAGACGTCGCTTTAACTCCGGCTACCAGTGGGCCCCTGCAACTCATACTTGGAGGGGCCCACGCTAGGTTTATGGCTCGCTTCGCTCGCTGCGCTGGTGGCCACGTGGTAGTCCTTCTGATGAATGGCGCCGCGATTTCCGACGCTCGCAGCCCACGTGGAAGCTTCATCTCCTGCCGGCGGCCCGCGATTTCCTCGGCGCTTGCAGCGGCGACGGCCGATTGGGCAACCGTCGCAGCTTCGGGACAGCTCCAGTTCCGGCCTGTCGCAGGTGCAGAAACCTACGTATACCTAGGTTCCTGACGGTCTGCATAGGCAGCAACCTGTGCAGACCGCAGGCAACCTATGTCCACGCAGGTTTCTGACACGGGTGAATCCGGTACGCCAGGCGCCATACCATCGTCCGTTCAACCCCGCTGCGGCCGAGTCGGCCTCGCTCCGTCGGGATTAGAGTTGGCCGGTGGGGCTGCTTTCATTGGGGAGGATGCGTGGGAATCAGCAAGGTGCTTGTCGCCAACCGAGGCGAGATCGCCGTTCGCGTGATCCGCGCTGCGAGCGACGCCGGGCTGACTAGCGTCGCAATCTATGCCGATCAGGATTCCGACTCTCTCTTCGTCTCGCTCGCCGATGAGGCGTACGCGCTGGGCGGCAGTACTCCAGCGGAGACCTACCTCCACATCGCAAAGATTCTCAGCATCGCCGCCCGCAGCGGGGCCGACGCAATCCATCCGGGTTACGGCTTCCTTGCCGAGAACGCGGCCTTTGCCGAGGCGGTACTCGCCGCGGGGCTGATCTGGATCGGGCCACCGCCGGATGCCATCGAGGCCTTGGGCGACAAGGTACGAGCTCGCCACATCGCGCAGAAGGTCGGCGCTCCCCTTGTTCCCGGCACTTCCGATCCGGTCGACGATGCCGACGCCGTGATCGCGTTCGCCAAGGAGTACGGGTTGCCCATTGCGATCAAGGCCGCGTTTGGCGGTGGTGGTCGCGGTCTGAAGGTCGCCCGCGACATGCACGAGATTCCCGAACTCTTCGAGTCTGCGACCCGTGAGGCAGTCACAGCGTTCGGCCGCGGTGAATGCTTCGTCGAGCGCTACTTGGACAAGCCACGGCATGTTGAAACTCAATGCCTTGCCGACAGTCACGGCAACGTTGTGGTGATCTCGACTCGAGACTGTTCCCTACAGCGCCGTCATCAGAAGCTGGTTGAGGAGGCACCAGCCCCGTTTCTCTCCACCGAACAAGTTGAGCGCCTCTACTCGTCCTCGAAAGCGATCTTGGCGGAAGCCGGTTACGTCGGAGCTGGGACCTGCGAATTCCTCGTCGGACAAGATGGAACGATTTCATTCCTGGAGGTGAATACCCGGCTTCAGGTCGAGCACCCTGTTTCTGAGCAGGTCACCGGACTCGACCTGGTCCGCGAAATGTTCCGGATCGCAGAAGGCGAACCCCTGGGTTATGAAGATCCTGTCGTCAGCGGACACTCCATCGAATTCCGGATCAACGCAGAGGACCCAGGCCGGAACTTCATGCCAGCACCTGGGACGCTGACGGCGTGGCGGCCGCCCTCCGGACCGGGCGTCAGAGTCGACGAGGGCTATCTCACTGGTATGACCGTGCCGGGCAGCTTCGACTCTCTGATCGCCAAGATCGTCATTACGGGCGTCACTCGCCAGCAGGCAATCGAGCGTTCACGCCGCGCGTTGAAAGAGCTGGTGATCGAGGGGATGCCAACCGTGGTTCCCTTCCATCGCACCGTTCTCGACGACCCGGCGTACACGGCTGAAGACGGGCGCTTCGGCGTACACACCCGCTGGATCGAGACGGAGTTCAGCGACGAGATCCCGCCGTATGAGGGCCAGCCCGGCGAAGCGCCCGAGCCACTCAAGCGCTCCAAGATTGTCGTCGAGGTAAACGGCAAGCGGCTGGAGGTCATTGTTCCGGCCGGCCTCGGCACTGCCAATGGATCCGGCATCGGCACTCGACCGAAGAAGCCAGTCAGGCGTCAAGGCAGTGCGGCTACCAAGACTTTGTCAGGGAATGCGCTGACCTCACCGATGCAAGGCACGATCGTCAAGATCGCGGTAGCCGAGGGCGACTATGTACAGACCGGAGATCTGGTCGTGGTGCTCGAGGCGATGAAGATGGAGCAACCACTAACAGCTCACCGAAGCGGCACCGTGATGAACCTCAAGGCCCAGGTAGGCGCAACCGTGACCAGCGGCTCCACCCTGTGCGAGATCGTGGGTTAGTCGCTCGATATACGTCTCCCTCAACCGGTTGTTAGATCACGCCTGAGAGTTCTCTCCCGGTGGTCTAAAAGGTCAGTAAGAAGACGCTCCGACAAGGGGAAACCACAGAACACGCAGGCACACTGTGAGCCATGGAACTCCTGGTTCTACTGGTTGTCGTGGCACTCATCGTGGGTGGTGCAGCGCTCTACCGACGACATGCCATCCAGCAACGGCAGGCGGCGGAGCACGCAGCACTGGAGACCCAACTCTCAACCTCCAAGCGCGCGGCTGATGAAGATGTCACGAAGTTTGGCGAGGAACTGCAGCGGCTCGACTCCGATGTTGCCGGGCATGCGCTCGACGAGTCGATGCAGCAGGACTACCAGCGTGCGCTGGACGCGTACGATAACGCGAAGATCTCCCTGGACTCAGTCACCAAGCCCGAGGAAATCCGGCACGTCACCGAGATCTTGGAGGACGGGCGCTACGCCGTCGCATGCGTCAAGGCGCGGATCGCCGGTCAGCCACTACCTGCTAAGCGTCCGCCTTGCTTCTTCAATCCCGCGCACGGCCCATCCTCACAAGACGTCACGTGGGCACCCCCTGGCGGCGTACCGCGATCTGTCCCAGCCTGCCCGGCTGACGCAGAGCGGGTGCTTGCCGGTGCTGATCCCTACATCCGTACCGTGCAGGTCGGCCCACAGCGCGTTCCCTACTGGGAGGGTGGCCCGGCGTACGCGCCCTGGGCGCAGGGCTACTACAGCCGGTGGTCTGGTAGCGACATGCTCTCCGGCATGCTGATTGGCGGCCTGCTGTTCGGCGGCATGGGCAACATGTTCTCCGGGGTTGGGGACGGCGTCGGCGATCTTATGGGCGGGATCGGCGAAGGCGCTAGCGACGTCGGAAGCGGCATCGGCGACATGTTCGGAGACATGTTCGAGTAGTGCCGCCTACTTCAGCAAGGCCGCCCGAAGCTCATCTAAGGTTTCCGAGCAGCCATTGTCGATCTTCAGGGTCGCAAGATCATCACCACGGGTGATACCCCGATTGATGATGACGACCGGTTGCCGATACTTCGCTTGGTGCCGAACGAAACGCAATCCCGACATCACCGTCAAAGATGACCCGAGCACCACCAGGACTTCCGCATCGTCCACGAGGTCGTACGCCGCCTCGACCCGACCCTTGGGCACTGACTCCCCGAAGAACACCACATCAGGCTTGAGTCGGCCGCCACACTTCCCACAATCAACCAGCCGGAACTGCTGCCAGTCTTGCGCCACCGCATCGCCGTCGGGACGCTGCTCGGCATGCTCGAGGCGCTGCGGCTGATCGACTTGCGGGTTCGCCTGGGCCAAGCGACGTTGCAGCGCGCCGCGTGCGGAGCGATCACCGCACTCGAGGCACACAACAGTGGCGATGTCGCCGTGCAAGTTGATCACGCGCTTGCTGCCAGCGGCTCCGTGCAGCCCGTCGACGTTCTGAGTGATCACTCCGGCCAGTCCGGCCGTTTCCAGGTCGGCCAGCGCACGATGACCGGCATTAGGTCGCGCGCGGCCGATCCGATGCCAGCCGAGATAGGAACGGGCCCAGTACCGCCGCTGTGCATCGGTTGAGCCGACGAACTCGCTGAACTGCATCGGGGTAGCACGCACCGACGTAGGCCCGCGATAGTCGGGGATGCCAGAATCGGTCGAGATGCCCGCACCGGTGAGGGCGACCCAGCTGCGACCGCGGAGTAGCTCTGCGGCCGTCAGAACTGCGGCTGGAGATGCCACTCTCACGCAAGAACCGTACCCGGAACCGTCAACGCACGACCGCCCTGTTCTCCTCCAAGCCCATGTGTTCTCCTCCAATCGGTCAGCTGATTGTGCCTGTGCCATGGAGCCGCCGCGCAGCTTCCGCGATTGAGCCGGTCAACGATGGATAGACGGTGAACGACTCCGACACTTGATCAACAGTGAGCCGTTGGGCGACCGCAATCGCTACCGGGAAGATCAACTCACTCGCACGAGGAGCGACCACCACGCCGCCGATCACAATCCCGGTAACGTTTCGGCAGATCAGTTTGACGAAGCCGTCTCGGCTGCCTTGCATCTTGGCACGAGCATTTCCCCGCAGCGGGAGCGTCATGATCCGTGCCGGCACTTCGCCTGACTCGACTTGCTCTTGAGTCACGCCAACCGTCGCGATCTCGGGCGCAGTGAACACAGTCGAGGAGACGGTCTTCAGATCGAGCGGTGAAACGTGCTCGCCCAGCGTGTGCCACATCGCGATCCGGCCCTGCATGGCAGCTACGGAGGCGAGCATGAGCACACCGGTGCAGTCGCCAGCCGCGTACACGCCCCGTGCCGAGGTACGCGACACCCGATCAACCTCGATGAAGCCACCTTCATTGAGCTTGACGCCGGCTTCCTCCAGACTCATGCCTGCTGTGTTGGGCAACGACCCGACCGCAAGCAGACAGTGGGAACCGGTCACCGTCTGCCCATCGGTCAGTGTCACCCTCACCTGGTCGCCGTCGCGCGCAACCGACTGAGCGCGCGAGCGTGATAGCACCGTCATGCCGCGACGGGTAAAGACGTCCTCGAGCACCTGAGCGGCCTCGGCATCCTCCCCGGGGAGCACCCTGTCACGGGAGGAGACCAGCACGACCTCGCAGCCAAGCGCGTCGTACGCGCTGGCAAACTCCGCACCTGTTACGCCAGACCCAACGACGATCAACCGTTCTGGCAAGGTCGTCAACCCATAGAGCTGCGTCCAGGTCAGGATCCGTTCGCCGTCCGGCTTGGCCTCAGGCAGCTCGCGAGGGCGCGCGCCGGTCGCAATCAAGATCATGTCCGCGGGGAACGACTGTTCGCCATCAGCAGTCTCGGCGATCACGCGATCGACTCCATCCAGGCGGCCGCGTCCGATCACCACGTTGACATTTTCTCGCTGCACCCGTTCAGCGATGTCGCAGGACTGCCTTTGTGCAAGATCAAGTACTCGGTGGTTGACTGCCGCAAGATCGACATGTACGGCGGCGTTGACGTCACCTTGATCTTGAGAACCGAACCGTAGTCCAAGATCGGCGGACTGACGTACGTCAGTCATGACTTCGGCTGTAGCGATCAAGGTTTTCGAGGGTACGCAGTCGGTGAGAACGGCAGAGCCACCTAGTCCACCGTTCTCAATCAAGGTGACCTCGCCGCCCAGCTGACTACCGACCAGTGCCGCCTCGTAACCGCCGGGACCTCCGCCGATAATCACCACCCGGGTCACTTTTGGCATTCTTCCATCTCGCTGCGAAGGCGTGGAACAGATAGCCTCGCTCCTGTGCTGTACGCGGCGTACGGAAGCAATCTTGATCCAACGCAGATGGCCGGCCGTTGCCCCCATTCGCCAACGCGCGGCACAGGATGGGTGGTGGGATGGCGCATCACCTTCGGCGGCGAGGGTTGGGACGGTGCGCTACCGACGCTGGCAGAGGAACCCGGCGGGCAGGTCTTCGTCGCGCTGTATGACGTCACGTCTGGTGACGAGACCACTCTTGATCAATGGGAAAGCGCTACCACTGGGCTGTACCGCAAGGTGCGGGTGCGGGTAGCGACGCTCGATGGCGAGGTTACCGCCTGGGTCTATGTGCTGAACGACTTCGAGGGCGGGATGCCGAGTGCCCGAACGATCGGCATTCTTGCCGATGCCGCCGAGGCGGCCGGAGCTCCCGATGACTATATCGCCGAGCTGCGCTCTCGCCCTTGTGTCAGCGGCTGGTAAGCGGGATTCCCAAGCAAGCTTCGGCGGCGACGACGATGCCCTGGGATGCGCCGACTTGATCATGATGTTCGCCGCGGTCCCGGATATCCGGATAGTCGTTGAGGCTGGCGACGGGCGCCGACGCACTTGATCAAGTACAGCGCCACAACCGCGTACAGATCGCACTCATGGCTCACGACGCTGGCCTGTTGGAGGAGCCGTAGGCCACTCCCACACTCCAACCTCGCCCGTGACGAAACCTACGTACACGCAGGTTGCCTACGTTGCAACCTGTGCATACCGTCAACAAGCTACGTACACGTAGGTTTCGATCAACCAGCCGCAGGTCGGACACTAAAGTGCGAGTCATGCCTATCGATGGCTTGACGTCTGATCCGTACGCCCTCGCAAAGGTCGCCGGAGCAGCCATACAGGAGCGGTTCGACATTCCGCAGCTCGATCTAGCTTTCGTGCTGGGATCCGGATGGTCTGCTGCCGCCGATGATCTTGGCCAACCCATTGGCAGCTGCGAACTTGCCGAACTGCCTGGCTTTGCGCCGCCGACTGTCATCGGTCATGGCGGCATGCTCCGGATTGTCTCCACGTCCACGAGCAAGATCGCGGCGATCTTCACCGGGCGCACGCACCTCTATGAAGGTTATGGAGTGGATCAGGTCGTGCACGGGGTACGGTCTGCGGTCGCTGCTGGCGCCATCGTCATCGTGCTGACCAACGGGTGCGGTGGACTCAACACTGAGTGGACGCCTGGCTCCGCGGTGCTGATAAGTGACTACATCAACCTGACGGGTACCTCGCCACTGTTGGGCGCACGTTTCATCGACATGTCCGAGCCCTACTCGAGACGGCTCCGTGATCTTGCTCGTGCGGTGTATCCGGGATTGCCGGAGGGTGTCTATGTGCAGTTCCGTGGGCCGCAGTTTGAAACTCCGGCGGAGGTCCGGATGGCGGGTGTCCTCGGCGGCAATCTGGTCGGAATGTCAACCACACTGGAAACAATCGCGGCACGCGAGCTAGGCGCGGAGGTACTCGGAATCTCCCTCGTCACCAACCTGGCCGCGGGAATTTCACCGTTGCCGCTCAGCCATGAGGAGGTGCTCGAAGTCGGCCGCGAGGCTGCGCCGCGGCTGCGGCAACTCCTCGCGGGAATAGCGGCAGCACTGTGACCTCAAGCGCGCCGGCTCTCTCCGACGACCTCGCGCGCGCCATCGCGAGCTGGACCCAACAAGATCCCGACCCCCAGACGCGGCAGCAGGTGAGCGATCTCCGCAGAGCCGCAGAGATGGGCGACGCTGGTGCGATGACGGAGCTTGTCGACGCATTCTCTGGCAGGCTCCAATTCGGAACGGCCGGTCTTCGTGGCGCACTCGGCCCGGGACCCAATCGGATGAATCGGGTTGTGGTGGGCCAGGCAGCGGCTGCACTGGCCACCTACCTTCTTGATCATGGTATGGCCGACGGCAAGGTGATCATCGGTTTCGATGCCCGACGCAACTCTGATCTCTTCGCTCGCGACACCGCCGAGATCATGGCTGGTGCCGGATTTGAGGCGATGATCACGCCGCGACCACTGCCGACGCCGGTGGTGGCCTTTGGAATCCGCCACTTCGGCTGCGTAGCGGGCATCGTGGTCACGGCATCACACAATCCACCGCAGGACAACGGCTACAAGGTATATCTCGGCGACGGTTCCCAGATCGTGCCGCCCGTGGACGCCGAGGTCTCCGCGAGGATTGACGAGGTCGCCCAGCACAGCCTTGACGACGTACCCCGCTCCCCCTCATATGACGTCATCACTCCAGAGCTAGTGGATGCCTACGTTGATCGGATCGCCTCATCGGTACCTGCAGCTGTGTCCCGTCAGCTGCGGTGGGTCTATACGCCCTTGCACGGGGTAGGCGGGTCGCTTGTCCAGCGGGTCGTTGAGGCCTGCGGGTTTTCTCCCGCCCAGGTCGTAACCGAGCAGGCCGAGCCCGATCCACAGTTCCCAACCGTGGCCTTTCCGAACCCAGAGGAGCCCGGCGCAATCGATCTGGCTATCGCGCAGGCGCGGCAGACCGAGGCTGACTTGGTGATCGCCAACGATCCCGATGCTGACCGTTTGGCCGCGGCAGTAGTAGTCGACGGACAGTGGCGGATGTTGCGCGGCGACGAGCTGGGCGTATTGCTGGGCGAGGACGCACTGCGGCGCGGCGTACGCGGCACGTACGCGTGCTCGATCGTCTCAAGCTCGCAGTTGTCGGCCATCGCTAGAGCGTACGGCGAACCCTTTGTCTACACCCTCACCGGGTTCAAGTGGATCGGACGGGTACCTGGCCTGGTTTACGGCTATGAGGAGGCCATCGGCTATTGCGTCGACCCCAAAGCCGTACCCGACAAGGATGGGATATCTGCGTTGGCGCGGCTGCTGACACTTGCTGCCGCCCTCAAGGCTGAAGGCCAAACCATCCCTGATCGACTGGACGAGATCGCTCGCCGTTACGGGGTCTATGAAACTGATCAATTGTCGCTGCGGGTGCCGGACGTCACGATCATCGCCGCAACCATGACTGGACTCCGGGCGAATCCGCCCACGACGTTGGCTGGTCAGTTGACATCGGTCATCGATCTTGCCCACGGCACCGAGGAACTGCCTGCGACCGACGCGGTGTTGATCACTGGGGAGACGTTCAAGGTGGTGGTTCGGCCCTCAGGTACTGAGCCGAAACTCAAGTGCTATCTCGAGACCCGACTGCCTGCCGTCCATAACGCGGATCTTGCTCGCGCCCGCACCGAGGCTCGCTCCAGGCTGGCGGCCATCCGGACGGAAATGTCGGCAGTGCTGGGCCTCTAAGGACTCTCTCCTTCCTTCTCAACTTGTTTCCCGCCATATTGGCGCAAATTGCCTAGTTTGCGTTAGAATCTGTGGCACCTGTGTGGGGGTCACATGGATTTTTTTTGCTCGGGGAAGGAGACCCATGGCCGAACAGACGCACCTTCAGCCTTCTGAGGTGCATGACGTCCTTGCGCGGCATGTGCTGACCGACGGCATGAAGCTGGTTCTGGATCTGCACCGCAGCCGAGGTAGCCGTTTGGTCGATGCTCGCACCGGCGAGCGCTATCTCGACATGTACACGTTTTTTGCTTCCGCTCCGCTTGGGCTCAACCCGCCCGGCATCGTCGACGACCCAACGTTCATGGCCCAGCTGGCCGAGATTGCCGCCAACAAGCCAGCCAATCCGGACATGTACAGCACCGCGTACGGCGAATTCGTAGAGACGTTTGTGCGCGTGCTCGGCGATCCTGCGCTGCCCCATCTGTTCTTTATCGAAGGTGGCGCGCTGGCGGTTGAGAATGCTCTCAAAGTCGCTTTCGACTGGAAGAGCCGGAAGAACGAGGCCGCCGGGCTGGACCGGAATTTGGGCACTCAGATCATGCATCTGACTCGGGCTTTCCACGGCCGCAGCGGCTACACCTTGTCGCTGACCAACACCGAACCGCATAAGACGGATCGATTCCCCAAGTTCAACTGGCCGAGGATCGACGTGCCGGCGATCACTCATCCGCTTCGTGATCAT
>Ga0126310_10000657_pt1 | contig 12234 bp, 11 predicted proteins | sample Plot60_FD_92540 | JGI IMG/M metagenome (GOLD analysis project Ga0126310, IMG submission 92540) | Serpentine soil microbial communities from UC McLaughlin Reserve, CA, USA - Plot60 | ecosystem: Environmental > Terrestrial > Soil > Grasslands | place: USA: UC McLaughlin Reserve, Lake County... | reverse complement strand
TCGCGGGTCGCTCTCGGACCTCGAGACGGTAAAAGTCCCGCGAGCCTTCATGGAACGCTTAACGGATGCGGTTTGCTATGCGGCCTAATGGCTAAAGTCCAGCGGCAGACTCTCCCTTATACCAGTCGCAGCACTTGTAGACGTCGTTACATCCGGTTCCGTCAGGAACGTATTGTCCTTTCTGTAGTGGTGTCCCAGTTCTTTTGAAGATAGGTGAACTTCGAGGTGCAATCTCTTCGGCATAATCTAGGAGTGTACACTCCAAGAAAGCGTATTACTCACCGGACCTCAACCCCCTAGAAGAATCTCTATGAAAATGTCAAGCTGCAGAGCGGCTCTTGAACGTGGTCCCGTCACGCAGCATCGCCCACACGACGTTAAACCTCCTGCGGGCGAGGGCAATCAGGGCCTGGGTGTGCCTCTTGCCTTCAGCTCGCTTGCGATCTTAGAACGCTCTGGACTCCAGTTAACCCCGCAGGCTAGAGAAAGCCGACTGGTAGAAGACCCGCTTTAGGGTTTTGTTGCCACCCCGCTTAGAAAGCGGTGCTTACCCACCCGCTTGCCGGAGTCACGGGCCGCTGGAACCAGACTTGCATAGACGGCGAGCCTGTCGACGCTAGAGAAGGCGCAGATGTCGCCCACGGCCACCAAAAACTCGGCCCCGAGGATCGGCCCCATGCCAGGCAAGCTAATGAGAATCCGAGGCTCGGGACGGACGAAAAAACGCTGCCCGATCTCCTCGTCGATGCTCTCGATGCGCTCCTTGAGGCCGAGGACATCTTCGGTGAGCTCCGCGACGATGCGGGAGGCTACCTCCTGTGTGGGCAAGCTAACGCTCTGGGCTCGGGCCGCGCTAAGTGCCTTGTGCGCTACTTTGTTTGACCCTTTGACGGAGCGGGACCTAACGTAAGAGGCAACGCGCTTGTGGCCTGCTCGTCTAAGGTGCGTCCGGGAGAGCAGTTCCCTGCCCGAAGCGTCCACCACGTGAGCCCAGTGAAACTCCTTGCCGACGTCTACGCCCGCCCAGGCCTTGTCCATTACCACCTCCTCCGTCCTTCCCTTTTAGCCGTTCTCGCCCTCGGAGATCCCGCCGACAGCTCCCTACTCTTACCGACTGTCTAAGCTCGCCGATCTCTATTAGCGGTCGGGACCTCCAAGAGGACCGAGGGGCAATTCTTCTACAGCCATCTTCTAGCGGCAGACATTCTCAAGCCATCCTCGACCCCATGGTCGTCATCCAGGATGTGTGCCTGAACGACACACATAAAGGTAGGGAAGCGTTCTCGATGATGAGAGATTTCCCAAGAAGGCCGCGGCTCGCACGAAGGATGCGCCCTTCGAAGCGATATCCGAAGCACTATTGGCGGCTGTAACGCCACGAGACGCGCGGGGCTGGTTTATGCACTCCGGCTACGAGTCAGGACATCATGCGCCTATGAGCACCGCTGTGAAGAGGGCGGAGTTTGGAATTGCGACAACGGCATTTGCAGCTCGGTGAATAGTGCCCTGTGCGGGCGCGAGCAAAGTGGCCGAGCCTTGGGAACCGAGAGGGCGTCGCCTAGCGCCCTCTGTCGTGAGCGCTAATAACTGTGAGGGCTTGAATAGCGCTAGAAGCCGTGCCCTCACGCCTTATCTCGCAGTTCCGGATGACGTCCTTGCGCCGGTCGAAGTACACCATATCGCTCGAGCCCGGGCCGCAATCGACGATCTCCTTGGTCACTGGCGCGCCCGAAGCGGTTCGCTGGGCAGCATTGACCGAGTCGTTGCCCCTGCCGCCGTAGATCTGGTCCACCCCGTCTATGGCGAAGCCGCCTATGATGGAGTCGGCGCCGCTGCCGCCGCGGACGTAGTCGTTGCTGGCATCGTTGTAGTTGCCACCTGTATCGAAGCTGCCGCCCCACAAGGTGTCGGCCCCGTCACCGCCGCGGAGGGTGTCCGCTCCTTCGTCTCCCCGGATGAAGTCGGCACCGCCGAAGCCCCTCACCGTGTCGGCTCCTCCCTCGCCAAACATGTTGTTGTCGGCGCTGGTGCCGGTCATGGTGTCGGCGCGGTCGGTGCCGAAGCAGCTCGTAGTGCCCTGGCAGGTTATGGTGGCAGCCAACGCCACCCCGCAAGCGAGCACCACCGTTAAGGCTATCGACACAAACAGTAGAACGGTCTTACTCATCGCTGGCACCTTTCTTTAGCGGGGACGGGCTCCCGATCGGGAGCTCCGGCCATAGGTACTCACGCAGAGCGCCGTGCTTCAGCTTATGGGTTTAGCGGCGGGCCCGTGCCTTATCACGCTCACAGTATTGTCAGCGCGAACCCTGATGTCGAGCCAGGTGAAGTTGTTGGTGTTGTTCTCCTCCAGGAACCAGTTGGACGGATCCGCCACGCCTCGGAGCCGGTACGTTCCCGAAGGCACCCCCGTGATGTCGATGAATTGGTCGGGCAACCAGTTAGGGTATATGTCGCCCCAGCCTGACGAGAGCCCCATCGTCACCCTGAGATTCTTGGGGGATCGGCCACACGCAGGCGGCGAACTGCTGGCAGTGTAGAATTCTTCTTGGGAAGAACCAAACGAAACATTGTCCCAGAAGCAGAAACCGTGCTTGTCCCCGGTGCGAACCCTTTTCCCGTCGGCGAGACGTATCAGCGAGTAGAGCTGCAGGTTCCTCAGGTGCCAGTGGTCGTGCCCGTCGCCGGAGAAGTACATCCGGGCGGTGGTGGAACGATTGCGGTAGCCACCCGCATTGTTGAAGACGCGCTGGGTTACCGTCATCTCCGGGATGTCAGTGCCGGGGCGCGACCCGTGCACCTCGAAGTTGCCGGCTCCGACGTTGACTATTATGCTGTCGAAGCGCAAAAGACGCCGTCCGTCCGGCGTGCTTTCGATATACGGTTTAGTATCTTTATCAAATGCTGCCATCCTAAGATCTGGCCGGAGGTCGTTGGCGGCTCCCGCGGGGGCCGCTATGAGCGTTACGAAGGCCGCTGCCATCGCCACCACCATCGCCGCGCCTATCTTGAGGTGTGCACTTTTCATCTTCTCCTTGTCTTCCTCTCAGATAGCCCGCGCAACGACGCAAGCGCGATCCCGTCCCGCGACAACCGTTTGTGTGGACGCTGTCTGGATGAAACCGATGCTAGCAACAAGGTCCATTCTCTTACTAATAGATCGCTGCATGCGTGCCGAGCACCATCTCACCTGCGTTGTTACCTCCCTCAGAGTCCGCGTATGCAGAAGTATACTTGGTTGGAAGAAACACCGCACGAAGGTGCCGAAGGTGCGATCGGTGTACAGCGGCGCCTGTGACCGTCTCTTGTCTACCGACAATCATTTAACGTTGTGCTCTTCTTGATATACATCCTTCTCACCACCGTGATGGACCTGATAGCGGCTTGCAGCGCAGTCGACCCGCCATCGCATCACCGGTGCGCGAGCGTTCATGGTTTCGTGTGACCGCGCGTCGTCCTTGAGGGATTTGTCCCGTCGTCAAACTAGCCATCGTGGCGGTCATGATGCTCCGAGTGCTGGCTGCGTGCATCGGCCAAATGGCACATTTTGAGCCTATGTCACACATCCGGTAAGCCCGCACCTAATTAGGACATCGCATTACTCGTTTGGGTTCTCTAAGTACTCACTTCGAGACATCGCCTCATCCGAAGGAGTGCACCTGCCCGCCGCCTGGAAAATCTCCGATGAGATGTGGCAGAAGATCGACCCCTTGTTACCTCCGCAAAAAGGTATTTACCGGCTTCCAGCAGCCAAGATTGTGGCCGAACGTCCCGAGCCGGGTCAACGGGCACTCAACACCTGTGCTCGAATAGAGTCTACGATGCCCAAAAGTCGGATCTCCTGCCAGATGAACTGGGCTACATCTGAGACATCAAGGGGACCGGCGAGAGTGATATCCGGGTATCGGTGAGCCGACTTACCTGGCGCATCGCAGGTGGAACGCTCGATCTAGTGGTTGAATAACATGCGCAAGCTGCGGGTGCGTTGGAGAAAAATGGGGAGAACCACCGTGGGCTGTGGTTGCTAGCCGCTGCGCTCATCACGTATTGGCGGTATTCTTGGGATAGGCCCTGGATTGTACTGGGGGATCACGTGTTTTAATGATGACAAAAGGAACGGAGCTCCCGCAAGGCTAAGGACCGCATCTTGCTCACCCGCCTGCTTGTCGTCTTGTAGCTGTCACCTTTTGGTGAGCTCACCCACGAGGTCCGTGAGCGGCGAATCCCTCGGAAGCCAGCCGAAATGGGCCAGATGGCAGATGCGTTCAGCCTAGCTGGTTTCTATCCTTATGATGTTGGACACATAGAAGGGCACAATTGGCTAACCCGATGAGCGTCGCTCAGTGCGACCTCGCCTCTGGAGCGGCGGCAGCAGTAGGCTCGGGCGAACAGGCATGCGCCGGCAAAGGTTGAGAAAAAGGGAGGGTGGCAAAGTGGGATGGTGAGGGGTGTCTTTTGGGCCAAGAGCTCTTGCCAAAGGCGCTCTTCGATGTTCCAGAGGTTGGCCGCCCGTCTGGTGAAGGTGGTGCGATACACGTCCCCGAGATCCGGGGGAAAGAAGTGGGCGTAGTGCCGCCGGAAGTACGCAAAGAGGTCCGTGTCTTCGTCGAGTCCCAGGAAGGCTCACCAACGATCTCGATGGTGAGGATTTCAGGGTCGGAGAGCGTGGGTCCGCGTGCTCCGAGAGGTCCTTGAGTCGGTCGTCGGTTCGGGCCGACCGCCATTAAGATCATTTGTGGTTTCTAGTTTATGCTACTGAGGTTGTCGACGTTGCGTCCTTTGGAAAGGATCTGAATGGTTAAGAAGGCGCTCATCATCGGTATCACCGGCCAGGACGGCTCGTACCTGACCGAACTCCTGATACGCAAAGGTTATGAGGTACACGGGATCGTCCGGCGGGCGTCGGTCTTCAACTCCGAGAGGATCGACCATCTCTACAAGGACCCCCACGACCCGGAAGCCAAGATGTTCCTCCATTACGGCGACTTAACCGATGCCGTGGGGCTGCGGCGTATACTACAACGTGTCGGACCAGACGAGGTCTACAATCTTGGGGCACAATCGCACGTCAAGGTCTCGTTCGAACAACCAGAATACACTGGTAACGTAGATGGGCTTGGAGCTCTGAGGCTTCTTGAGGCAGTAAGAGACATGCAGGAGACAACAGAGAATAGAATCAAGTTCTATCAAGCAGGCACCTCGGAGATGTTTGGAGCTGCTCCGCCTCCTCAGTCGGAGCAGACTACCTTTAGCCCTCGGAGCCCTTATGCCGCTGCGAAAGTGTATGCTCACTGGATGACCGTGAACTATCGGGAGGCATACGATCTGTTCGCAGTCAACGGAATACTATTTAATCACGAGTCTGAGCGACGCGGGGAGACCTTCGTTACACGAAAGATCACCAGGGCAGCCACCCGCATCAGTCTGGGGCTGCAGGAGAAGCTATACTTGGGAAATCTTGACGCGAAGCGAGATTGGGGACACGCCGAAGACTACGTAGAGGCCATATGGCTCATGCTTCAACGAGAGCATCCTGAAGACTTCGTTATCGCCACAGGAAGAAGCTACTCGGTGCGTGAATTCGTCCAGAGGGTGTTTGAGTACCTGGATCTGCGGTGGGACCATTTTGTCGAGATAGACGCCAGGTACTTCCGTCCCACCGAGGTTGAGGAGCTGCAAGGTGACGCTAGTAAGGCTAGAGACCGTTTAGGATGGGAACCACGGGTAAAGATCGACGAACTAGTCCGGCGCATGGTCGAATCCGACTTGGAACTTGCCCGGCAGGAAAGGACCCTGACTGAGGCTGGGCATGTCGTCATGCCTCGAGGAACAGCTAGTCAATGAAGCTAGAGAGCAAAGTATATGTTGCCGGACATCGAGGACTGGCAGGTTCGGCGATTCTCAGACGCCTTGCGTCCACCGGCTATAGTAACATCGTTACTCGTACTCGTGAGGAGCTAGATCTAGTATCACTACCAGCAGTGGAGAGGTTCTTTGCTACTGAGAAGCCGGATTATGTGTTCCTCGCCGCAGCAAGAGTTGGAGGGATACTAGCTAACACTACTTATCCGGTCGAGTTTCTTCGAGACAATCTCTACATAGAACTCAACATTATACAAGCTGCCTTTCGCCATGGAGTAAAGAAACTGCTATTCCTGGGCAGCTCCTGCATATACCCGAAATTTGCTCCTCAGCCTATCAGAGAAGAATCCCTACTTACGGGTGAACTTGAACCAACCAACGAACCTTACGCGTTGGCCAAAATAGCCGGCATTAAACTGTGCCAAGCCTACAACAGCCAGTATGGTGCCAATTTCATAAGTATCATGCCAACCAATCTCTATGGTCCAGGGGACAACTTCGATCTACGCACTAGCCATGTGCTCCCGGCCCTGATGCGCCGATTTCACGAAGCTGAAGAGCGGAACGATCCAAGCGTTACCGTATGGGGTTCAGGAACACCCCGCCGAGAGTTCCTGCACGTTGATGATCTTGCCGATGCCTGTGTCTATTTGATGAATACATACTCCGGAAGTGCAATCGTTAATGTAGGAGTTGGTGAGGATATCAGTATAAGTGAACTTGCTGAACTCATCCGTGATGTTGTCGGCTATAGGGGGCGAATTCAGTACGACACGACGAAACCGGACGGTACGCCGCGTAAACTGCTAGATGTAAGCAAACTACATGACCTTGGATGGGAAGCAAGCATTACTTTGAGGGAAGGTCTAGAGCAAACATACGCTTGGTATCGCACAACCTACGCAGCCGGAGCAAGAGGTAACGGGAGGGCAGCGGTACGAGCCCCGGAAACTAAGGGAACCGGTTGATGCTCCATACCAAGGGATCTCTCGAAGTCGACGTACTCAAGAGTGACCGGGAATTTGCTGCGCTTGAGGAAGAGTGGGAGGAGCTGCTCCAGCAGGCCCCGCTCGCCACCCCGTTTCAGTCGTGGGCGTGGTTGTATTCTTGGTGGGAACACTATGGCAAGGACTACGAGCTAGAGCTGGTTGCCGTACGCGACAGGGGCGGATTGCTAGTGGGAATCCTGCCCTTCATGCTGGATCGCCGCTGGCGTTTTGCGAGGCTGCTCTTTATAGGGACCGGCCTAACGGATTACCTCGATATACTCGTCAGGGAGGGCTGGGAAGCCCAGGTTGCTAAGGCCGGGCTAGAGGTCCTTCAACAGTCCAGACATTGGCGCGTGGCGGACCTTCAACAGTTGCGTCCAGAAGCGGAGACTTGGTCCATATTGGGCGCCTGGCTGGGTCCGCAGACCCGCATCTGGCAAGCCGGCTGCCCAGTTATTGAAACCAAGCCTTGGGATGAGCTGCTCACATCCCTTAGCAAGAAACGTCGCAAGATGGTCCGAAGGACCATCCGGCAAGCCGAGGCAGAAGGAATCCACTGTAAGCAGGCGGACGTGACCGATGCTGAGCGGGCGGCTCGCAGGTTAGTAGCTCTGCACCGAGAGTTGTGGTGGGAACGAGATATTGCGCTAGATCACCTCGCACGGAGTTTTGAATCGCTTGTAGCAACCGCCGCTCCACGAATGATGAGCCGCGGGCTGGGGGGGATATCCGAGTTTTGGCACGGTGAAGAGGTTATCATCTCGAATTTTTGGGTCTCTGGACAGACCTTCCTCGGAGTTTACATTCTAGGTGTCAGTCGGGAAGCGCTTCAGCGCTATCAATGGAGTTCCCTCTGTATCTGGGATGCCGTTAACATCGCCCGTGGCAAGAACAGCAGCCACGTGGACCTGCTTCGAGGAGAGGAGCCGTACAAGCTTCGGTGGACCTCCAAGATAGTTCCGACGCACCGACTGGTGTTGGGCCGGCATCGGATCGCCTGGTTGCTCTACGCTGGGTACCATACCTTATATTCTGGAGCCCGCCGATACGCAAACTCCGAGAGCACCCCACAATGGGTCAAGAACGCGGCAGATACATGCCGGGCTCTGCAGCGCAGGATCAACCGACATCTGAACGAGGGTAGGAAGCCGTGAAACTTCACCGACCCCCAATCCTCATGTACCATTCCATCGCTGACCTTGCAGACGATCCCAACATGCTATGCACTTCGCCGCAACGGTTTGCGGCCCAGATGCGCTATCTTAAGCAGCGCGGTCTGCGGGGGGTCTCCGTGCGAGAGTTGCGTCGAGCGATGAACTCAGGAGACCGGAGAGGATACGTAGGGCTCACCTTTGACGATGGTTACAAAGATTTTTTGAGCACCGCGGTGCCGATACTGGAGAGGTTGGGCTTCTCCGCCACGGTTTTCGCGGTCGCCGGCATGCTGGGGGAGGAGAACGACTGGGAGCATACGTACACTCCGAAGCCTCGCCTGACGTTACTTACCGCCGAGGAACTGCGTATGGTTGCAGAGCGGGGCATGGAGGTCGGCTCCCACAGCACAACCCACCCGAGGCTCACCAGGTTAGAGCCGGAGAGATTGGACCAAGAGACGGACAAAAGCCGTCGTGTCCTCAGCGAGATTTTAGGCGAGGAGGTGGAGGGATTCTGCTATCCGTACGGGAGCCTCGATGGTCCAGTGCTCAGTAGCGTAAGCCGGGCCGGTTACGCGTATGCCTGCGCCTGGAATACGCGGGTTGAGAGAAACGCCTTCGACCTACCCCGGATCCCTATCTCGAACAAAGACTCAAGCGTAAAATTCGCGGCAAAACTCCGTGTATACCCACAGTACGCTAGGGCAAAGAAGGTGATTTCGACGCCGTATCGAGCCCTCACTTGGCTACTGCGCGGTACAGGGTTGTGAGGGGTAGTTTGGTACTCCGCTGCGCATGTGAATGTCAGGTGCCGGAAAGGGGGCCCTAGTGCCTGCAAGGAACCGCGCGCGGGTGTCGGTCGTCATACCTGCCCGTAACGCGACCGAGACGATCTCCGAAACCCTCCAATCGCTCCTCGTTCAAAGCTCTGATCACTGGGAAGCCATCGTCGTGGACGACGGCTCAACTGACGAAACGGCCGCGCTGGCCTCACGATTCGCGGGGTGCGACGCGCGGATCCGCTGCGTGAGCCAGAACCAAGGTGGAGTAAGCGCCGCTAGAAACAAGGGCGTGGAGCTCGCCCGTTCCGACTGGGTGCTCTTCCTCGACGCCGACGACTGGCTGTTGCCCGCTTACCTAGAGCGCATGCATGCCGTGCTCGAGTCTAGTGGAAACGTCGATGCCGCGTTCTGCGGCGCGGCGCGCGTCACTCCCGATGGGCTTCGCGTCAAAGAGGACTACCACGACGAGGCGGGCGACATGTTCCATTACTTCGCCCAGTGGGCCGTCTTCCCTATCCACGCCTGCGTCGTGCGCAAGTCAATAGTTCAGTCTGTAGGGGGGTTCGATAGATCGCTTCGCACGTGCGAAGATTGGGATCTCTGGCAGCGGATCGCTCGCACGGGCGCCCGATTCTTCGGTGTCGCCCGAGAGGTGCTCGCGCTGTATCGCATGCGTCCAAGATCCGCGTCCATGGACCACGTCCAAATGCTCCGGGATGGACTACGGGTGATAACCCAGGGACACTCGCCGGACCCGCGCGTCTCGAAACCTGAGCCTGCGAATATAAAGGGCATTCCCCAACGCGACCTTGCCAGCACGAAGCTCGGCTATGCTTGCTGGTGCGCTGGTCTACCGCTCGGCCGCGGCGAAGACGCCAGACATCTTCTTGGCCTGCTCGAGGATGAACGCGATGTGCAGTTGGAGCCGTACGTGGTCGCGCACTCCATCTTCAGAGCTGCGCTGATCTCGGCCGGCTTGGCGCCCACCCAGTGGGGAAGCTTATGGCACCGCATCGAAGGACGGGTCGATGATTTCCTGCTCGCGCTCGAAGATCATACCCAGTCTTCGGGGTTGGCTCGGGGGATTCGGTCTGCGCTCGAAGCGAACATAAATGAACCATTTCGCACAACGGCGTGCACCCTTCCTATGACGACGCACACGGTCGGCGTCGATATTACCGAGCCAATACCCGACGTGCGTGTTCCCGGACCCATTGAGCGATTGCAGTGCCTGGTCGAGGCCGAAGGCGAGTACCTGGGCAAGCTGGATCTGCCCGTCTGCGACGGATTAGTTCCCGCTTATGTTATTGCTGACGCCATCTCCGCTCAGTTGGCCTGGCCGATTCTCGACCTCTTCTTCGGACGCACGATCTACAACGAACTTGCGGTCAAGCACGAGAAGGATGGTCTATCTCTGTGGCGTGAAAACGTACGTCTCACCGAGGCGCTCCCGATTGACGAGCAGACTCTTCGCGAGCAGGCACACGATCGTGCAGGTTGGACGGTCTTGCTGCAAGAGATTTGGGGCCGCACGGACTGGCCGCAGTCGCACTTTTACGACAGCCAAGCCGTCAATGAATCGGCTCCGCGCCAGAGCACAGAAGACGGATGGGTAACAGTCGAAGCTAGCGACAGTGTTCCGGATATAAGAGCATCGGAAGAAAACCTTCAAGTGGTTTTCACTGTTGGAGGAGTCGCCATTGGCCGGGTAAACGTCCCCGTAAAGCGTGTCAGGCTGAGAGCTCACGAACTGCGAGTGGCGCTCACATCTGCGAGCAAGATGGAACTGTGCCGCACAGCTGTGCGCGAAGCACTGATAGGTAGACCCCTTACTGAACCGCTCTCGCTGCGCGCACGGCTGGCGTCTGCTCGGGATGCGAGATCGACGGTAGAGGATCTTGATCCAACCTCCATCACTGGATTCTCGCTCGCGCCCGGATCAGTCCCCGCTTTCGGTCCGGTGAAGTCCGCAAACGAGCGCTTGCTGGTGTTGGGCCGGCGAGAAGGTGAAACCATCGAGACGAGCGTATCTCGGAGGGCGATGCTGCCCGCAGCCAACTACAGGGGGCTCCTTGACTTGGCGAAGAGAAGCTACCAGCCCACGGTTCAATACTACGAGCATGGCGCACGACCGGAACGCGTAATGTACGCGCCGGAGTTGATCTCTCACTCGTCACGCACGGAGCAATCTCTACCTCGCAACAACGTCGAGCTCACGGCCCGTCTTCTGCTAAGGAGGATCCGCACGCCGCTCCATCATCTACACCGCTTGAAGCGGCTTGCTCGCAGCTCTGCTCAATCTCAACACGAGACGAGTACCCGGCAGGAAGCAACTACTGCGCAACTCCCTATCCTCATGTATCACAGTGTATCCGCAACCGGGTCGTCGGGCCTGACTCGTTACCGAGTAACTCCCGAAGCATTCGAAGAGCAGCTCCAATACTTGCACGACGCAGGATTTCGTACTGCAACGCTGGAAGAATGGCGCCTTGCGATGGAAGCGAAGCGTCCGCTATCAGGCCGAGCCATCGGAATAACCTTCGATGACGGCTATCGCGATTTCTTGGTCGACGCATGGCCGCTGCTTGCAAAGTATGGCTTTTCGGCCACCGTCTTTTTGGTAGCGGGCAGAATCGGTCAATCGAACGAATGGGACCAGCATTCCGGCCAGGTGATACCGCTGCTTGAGTGGGACGAAATTCGCGAGCTTCAAATGGAGGGCATAGAGTTCGGCTCTCATTCTTTGAGCCATCGCGTGCTCACTGAACTCCCCGTACAAGAAGTTGCTCGCGAAATCGCCCACTCTAAGAAAATCCTTGAGCAGGGTCTCGGTACTCACGTCCGGGTTCTTGCGTACCCGTATGGTGCGAGTGACAACGTGATTCATCATCTGGCCGGAGCTTGCGGATTCACGTGTGGTTTGACGTGTCGTATGGCGCCAAGCCAGTTTGACGATTTGCACCTTGCACTACCTCGAATAGAGATAACGGGCTATGATCGATTGCGGGACTTCATAACCAAGGTTGGCATGGTAGAGTGAGTTCAGGATCGAGTCAATCAGCACCTGACACAACAACCCACCCTCTACCTGATGGTCGCTGCCTTGGCATATCGTTTGACCGAGGAGAGGCTCACCCCGAAAGCGCGGGCTGTCTCGCTCTTACCCATGCCACTCTCGAACACCGCTTCAACGATCTTCTCTCTAAGGCCCTGCGAGTATGCGTTCATGCGCCCATGATGCCCGATGGGTCATCTACACTGCACCTCGCTGTCAGAAGGAGTTTTCACCCAGTTTTCAGGTAGCGTCTGCCAGTGACCCACTCCTCACAGCGGTGTTCATGAGCATTGATCCTGTGGATAGTAGCCGCAGTGAGCGAACCATCCCGCCACGTCTTCGAGCGTGATGGTCGAAAGCGCCCTTGAGATCGCCTCGACCAACGCTTCGCG
>Ga0126310_10000655_pt1 | contig 12263 bp, 10 predicted proteins | sample Plot60_FD_92540 | JGI IMG/M metagenome (GOLD analysis project Ga0126310, IMG submission 92540) | Serpentine soil microbial communities from UC McLaughlin Reserve, CA, USA - Plot60 | ecosystem: Environmental > Terrestrial > Soil > Grasslands | place: USA: UC McLaughlin Reserve, Lake County... | reverse complement strand
GATCGAATACATCCTGCGCGCCGGCCCCCCCTTGGACGTCTCCCACTTGCTCTTCACGACGCCGTCCTTCTCCATCTGCCTCAAAGTCCGGTACAGCGTGCCCGGGTTCATCGCCTCGAACCCGAACGCCGCCGCCCGCTCCATGAGCTCGTACCCGTACGAGTTCCACTCGCGCAACGCCAACAGAATCACCGGCACCAGCCAGTTCCTCGGCCGGACCTCGACCCCGCGTTTCTTGTCTTCTTTGTCCATAAGCCCCACTTCCGTCAGCTATATGCATTATACATATATATCTGCGGGCATCAAGGCGTTACGTTATTTCGCGTGATCAGGACTGACTATCAAGATATTCCCCTTCTTCCCTAAAGGAGAGGAGACGTTACGGCTCCGAAATGTGGTGCGAAAGCCAAGAAAAAGGGACTTGTCTATACGGGTACTGGGCTGGCCTATGACTTGGTATGCATTGCGCATATAGTTTAATCCGATTCGGAGGCGGCAATAAAGTCTTTCTCGAAGAAGAACTTCACGAGAAAGGAGAAGGTGCTTTGAATCTACGAGAGTCGGTTGCGGTCGTAACGGGGGCGAGTCGGGGTTTAGGGGCTGCGATAGCCGAGGAGTTCGGTCGCGGGGGCGCCAAGGTAGTGGTCAACTACGCCGGCAGCCAGGAGCCGGCCGAAGAGGTAGCCTCGAAGATCAACGAGATCGGAGGCGGGGGCGAGGCGATCGTGGTCCAGGCGGACGTCTCGGACGCGGAGCAGGCGCAGAGCCTGATCGACGAGGCGGTGGAGCAGTTCGGCCGCGTGGACATCCTGGTCAACAACGCCGGCATAAACGTCGACAAGCCGATAGATCAGATGGAGATAGAGGACTGGGACCAGGTCGTTCAGCTGGACCTGAACGGCGTCTTCTACGCTACGCACGCGGCGTTGCCGCACATGATAGAGCAGGAGAACGGCGCGATCGTCAACATAAGCTCCGTTGTGGGCGAAACAGGAAACATAATGCAGGCCAACTACTCGGCGGCTAAGGCCGGTTTGCTCGGCTTTACCAAGACGGCCGCCCTGGAACTAGCTCAGAACAACATCACCGTCAACGCGGTAGCGCCTGGCTTTACGGAAACGGACATGGTCGGCGCAATACCGGAGGAAGTTCAAGAGCAGATCCTTAAGACGATCCCTCTCGGCCGCTTCGGAAAGCCCGAAGAGGTCGCTCAAGCAGTCCGCTTCGTCGTCGAGAATGACTATATAACCGGCGCCACGCTCGACGTTAACGGCGGGGTGGGTATGAGGTAACAACCTCTACAGTCGAACTACGCCGGCCTCCTCTCCGGAATAGGGAGGAGGCCGGTGCTTTGTAGTGCGCTCCCGACGGTCCACTCTAACTATCCGACCTAAGCACGAACCGATGATACGGCTCCAACAAACAATATCCTGCTATACGTAGAAAGCGTATCTGCATTTAACACATAGATTCGACTTATACATAATTATTGGTTATAATTATCGATCGTTGCGAGAAGGTAGAACCGAGTTTACGCTGGTCGTAGGTCGGTAGCATCCGAGAAGAGAGGTGGTCGCGTGGGCAGACTCGACGGACGGGTGGCGGTGGTAACCGGCGCTGCCAGGGGCATCGGGGCCGCGGAAGCGATAAGGTTGGCACAGGACGGGGCCAACGTCGCGGTTTTGGACCTCACCGAGGAAGCCGGTCGAGAGACGGTCGAGGCCGTCCGGGCCACGGGTTCTGAGGCCATCGCGGTCGGGTGCGACGTATCGAACGCCAAGGAGGTCACGGCGGCGTTCGAGAAGGTTGGGGACCACTTCGGTCGGATCGACATTTTGATCAATAATGCGGGGCTTTTGAGGGATAACCTGTTGTTCAGGATGAGCGAAGAGGACTGGGACACGGTGCTCGACGTGCACATGAAGGGCAGCTTTTTGTGCACCAAGGCGGTTCAGAAGTACATGGTCGAGCAGGAGTACGGCAAGATCATAATGACCTCCTCGATCGTCGCTTTGGGGAATAAAGGACAGCTTAACTACTCGGCGGCGAAGGCGGGCTTGCAGGCGATGGCCCGAACGCTCGCGCTGGAGCTCGGGCGATTCAACGTCAACGTCAACGCGATCGCACCCGGCTGGATCGAGACCGAGATGACCAAGGAGGCCGCCGAAAGAGTTGGTATGTCGATGGAGGAGATGAAGGAGCGGTTCGCCAAGAATATCCCACTGAGGCGCTTCGGCCGGGTGGAAGACATCGCTAACGTCGTCGCCTTCCTCGTCTCCGACGAGGCCTCGTACATCAGCGGTGAGACCATCTACGTCGCTGGTGGGCCTTCGAGTTCGGTGATTTAGAGCTGGTCATCTAGTCAGCATTCCAGCCACTTGGCTCTTGCTGGGGCTCTTTTGCTGGCGGGAGAGGCGTGCGCCTCTCCCGCCGCTTCTTTTACGGGTTTAAGACGATCTTGCCGGTTGTCTGGCGGCCTTCGAGGGCGTCGTGGGCCTCGCCGGCCTGTTCGAGCGGGTAGCGGGCGCCGATGGTGAGCTGGAGGTCACCTGAGGAAAGCCAGCCGAGCATCTCTTCCAGGCTCGGGCCGAAGAGCTCGGGGCGCGTCATGAGCCGGGGTAGGTAGAAGCCGGCGACCACTTGGTTATAAAGCATGAGGTCCATCGGCGTGAGGGTGCCCCGATCTCCGCTTGCCGACCCATAGACGACCATCCGCCCGAAGGCGGCCAGGCATTCGAGGTTCTTCTGGATAAAGTCGCCGCCGACCATCTCCAGGATCACGTCTGCGCCCTCGCCGTTGGTCGCCTCGAGTACCTCGTCCGGCCAGCCCTCCTCGGTGTAGTTGATGAGGACGTCCGCCCCGAGGTTCTTCGCGAGGTCCAGCTTCTCCTGCGTGCTGGCGGTGGCGATGACCACGCTGGCGCCCATGAGCTTAGCCATCTGCACGGCGTAGGTCCCGACGCCCCCGGCCGCCGCGTGGACGAGCACGCTCTCGCCTTCTTCGAGCATGCCAGAGGTTTTTAGCACATGGTAGGCTGTCAGTCCCTGCAGAGGAATGGCGGCCGCCTCGTCGAAATCCATGCCGTCGGGGATTGGGATAAGATTTCGGGCCGGCGCCGCAACGTATCCGGCGTAGCCCCCTATGCCAAGCAGCGTTACGACCCGATCACCCTCGCTCACGTCTTCGACGTCCGCTCCGACCTCTGCGGCTACCCCCGCGACCTCCGAGCCGGGCACGAACGGAAGCGGGGTCTCCTCGAGGTACTGGTTCCGGCGACGCATGGTGTCGGCGTAGTTGACCCCAGCAGCCTTGACCTCGATGAGCACCTCGTCCTCGCTCGGGGAAGGTTTTTCGACCTCGACGAGTTCCAACACGTCCGACTCGCCGAACTCGCTGACCTGGATCGCCTTCATCTGGGGCATAACTCCCTCCTCTTCCGAGCCGACGTTCGTAGGCGCAAACTATACCCTACCCATCGCCTTATCCTCGACGCTCCGAAGCACTAGCCTCTTCTCCATCGTCTGGATGAACGTTATATACCGTCGGAAATATGCTCGCCCAGGGGTGTTTTATCGGACCTATGGTGCCAACTTCGGATCCGGTCCTTTTCAGCGACGGGCGGCTTCCGGTCGCCGTTCGCCTCACTTCAGGCGTTATCGGAGACTACCGCCAGGGGCCAGACCGGGGAGCCGGTGGCCCCGACGAACTTCAAGGGCGTGCAGACAAAGAGGAAGGTGAAGCCGCCCTTGATGATTAGGCACAGCCCCGGCCACATGTTCATAACCGACCGCTTGAACGCAGAGTACGAAGTCTAACAAGACCGGCAAAACAAACATTTTGCGGTTCAGGGAAGAGGATGAACAGCCTCAGAAGTTCGAAAGCCGGGGCCCGCTGGTGAGCGCCAACGTCCTCGAACCGCGTGGGAGTACGCGGATCCCCGTCACCAAGTTCTGTTCGACGGGCCACAGCATGAAAAAACAACAGCTCCTATAATGATTCTCGGGAAGAGGAAACGTTTTTGTGGCTTTGGAGGTGACCGTGGCGGAGCAAAGCGGAGAGAATATCAGTAGGTCCGACATCAGGCAGGTCCTCGGGGCTAGCTTTATAGGAACGACCATCGAATGGTACGACTTTTTCATCTACGGGACGGCAGCCACCTTAGTATTCGGTCAGCTGTTCTTCAGCCCGAGTTTCAGCCCGCTCGCCGCCACCCTGTCGTCTGTAGCCACCTTTGCGGTCGGCTTCGTGGCCCGACCCCTGGGCGGCATAGTCTTCGGTCACTTCGGCGACCGGCTCGGTCGCAAGGCGATGCTCGTCCTCACGCTGAACATGATGGGTATAGCGACGTTCTTGGTCGGCGTCCTGCCTACGTTCGAGTCGATCGGGCTCCTGGCCCCGATACTGCTTGTGGTGTTGCGCATAGTTCAGGGCCTCGGTGTCGGCGGCGAGTGGGGCGGGGCGGCCTTGATGGCCGTGGAGTATGCTCCCGAGAACAAGCGGGGCTACTACGGAAGCTGGCCCCAGATGGGTGTCCCGGCGGGACTCCTCCTCGCGAACGGGGTCTTCTTCGGCGCGGCGTCGTTCCTTCCCGAGGAGCAGTTCTTCACGTGGGGCTGGCGCATCCCGTTTTTGCTGAGCATCATCCTGGTCGGCGTCGGGCTCTTCGTCCGATTGCGCCTCCTCGAAACGCCGGCGTTCAGCGAGGTTCAGGAGAGTCATACCGAGGCCCAGATGCCGATCGTTGATGTCTTGCGCAACTACCCAAAGAACGTGCTGCTGGCGATCGGGGCGCGTGTCGCCAGCGACGGAGGCTTCTACGTCTTCACCATATTCATACTCGACTATGCGACTAGGACCCTGGGGTTAGAGAGGTGGGTGATACTACTGGGGATCGCGGTCGCCTCCGCCATCGAGATCTTTACCATCCCGGCCTTCGGCTTGGTCTCCGACCGCACCGGCCGGCGGCCGATCTACCTAGTCGGCACGGTGCTCCTGTTGATCCTTGCCTACCCTTATTTCCTGCTGATCCAAACCGGATCGACCGTGCTCGTGGTGCTCGCCAGCGTGCTCGCGCTCCCGGTCGCGCACGCCACGATGTACGGCCCGATGTCCGCTTTTTTCGCCGAGCTCTTCGGCACGCGGGTCCGGTACAGCGGGGTCTCTATCGGCTACCAGTTGGCGTCGATTATCGGCGGTGGTCTTGGACCGCTCATCAGCATCTACCTGGTCGGTGCCACGGGTGGCGCTTTCTGGCCGGTGGTCGCATGGCTGGTCGTATTGTGCATCATAACCCTCGTCTCCGTGCTCGTGGCCGGAGAGACGTTCCGGGGGGGCGAGTTCGCGGCCGAGCAGCCAGGGGAGGGCCGGGCAGTCGCCGAGCAAGGCTAACGGGGAGCGGGTAGCGCCGTGAGCGATACGCGACTCGGGGTAGACGTGGGAGGCACGTTCACCGACTTGGTGGCCCTCTCGGACGGAGATCTGGTCACGGCGAAGGTGCCCTCCACGCCGCAAGACCAGTCCGAGGGCGTGATGAACGCCATAGAATCCTCGGAGGTCGAGCCGGATGCCGTGACCGCTTTGGCCCACGGGATGACGGTGGCGACGAACGCCCTGTTGGAACGAAGGGGAGCCCGCACCGCACTCGTGACGACGGAAGGCTTTCGGGACGTACTGGAGATCGCACGCCAGGACCGCCCCTCCCTCTACGACCTGTCCCAGGACCGCCCTCCGCCCCTCGTCCCGCGCGAGCTGCGCTTTACGGTCAGAGAGCGGATGGGGTCGGAAGGTGAGATAACGGCGCTGGACGAGGAGAGCCTCGAAGAGGCCATCTCCGCCCTACGAGAGGCGGAGGTTGAGGCGGTCGCGGTGTGCTTCCTTTTCGCCTTTTTGCACCCCGAGCACGAGCAGCGGGTCGGGGAGGCGCTGCGGGAGGCATTGCCGGATGTGCACGTGTCGCTATCTAGCGAGGTGCTGCCGGAGTTTAGGGAGTACGAGCGGTTCTCTACCACCACCGCCGACGCCTATCTGGCTCCGAGACTGGCCGCTTACCTCAAGAACCTGGCCGGCGAGGTCGAGGAGGCCGGCACACCGAGTCCGCTGGTGATGCAGTCCTCGGGCGGGGTGGTACGCATAAACGACGCTATATCGGACGCCGCGGGCTGCTTGCTCTCGGGACCGGCGGGCGGGGTCGTGGGAGCGGCGTTCATCGGCTCTTTGGGCGGCTACTGGGATCTGCTTACCTTCGACATGGGCGGGACGAGCACGGACGTGGCGCCCGTCATCGACGGCGAGGCGCAGACGACGACGGAGACGGAGATCGCGGGCGTCCCGATAAAGCTCCCGATGGTGGATGTGCACACGGTGAGCGCCGGCGGGGGCTCCATAGCCTGGGCGGACGCGGGGGGTGCCTTACGCGTCGGCCCCCACTCCGCGGGCGCCGATCCCGGCCCCGCCGCCTACGACGCGGGCGGCGAAGACCCGACCGTCACCGATGCTAACCTGTTTTTGGGTTACCTCGCGGATCGGGCCACCTTGGGTGGTGAGGTGGTGCTCAAACGTGAGCTCTCGGAGCAGGCTCTGGAGGCTTTGGGCGAAGAGGTAAACCTGGAGGCAAAAGAAGTGGCTTTGGGGGTGGTGCAAGTGGCGAACGCGGAGATGGTGCGGGCGCTGCGCGTGATCAGCGTCGAGCGCGGCCTCGATCCCCGGGAGTTCGCCCTCCTGGCCTTTGGCGGAGCCGGCGGCATGCACGCCTGCGCTTTGGCCGAAGAGCTCGGCATGGAGACCGTGCTCGTTCCGCGCGCGGGCGGCGTCTTGAGCGCCCTCGGGCTCGCCATCTCCGACCTCAGGCGCGACTACGTGCGCCCGTACCTCGTGGGCCTCGAAGAAGTGGACGAAGGGAAATTCGAGGAGAAGTTCGAAGACATGGAGAGCTCAGCCTCGGAAGACCTCGAAAACCCGGAGTACACCCGTCGGGCGGATCTGCGCTACAGGGGGCAGTCCTTCGAGCTCACAGTAGAAGCTAGCTCCCTCAAAGAAGTCCCTTTGGAAGATCTAGAAGAGCGCTTCCACGCCGCCCACGATCAGCGTTACGGATACCGGATGGATGACGAGTCGGTCGAGCTGGTGAACCTCAGGCTCGTCGCCACCGTGCCGGTCGAGAAACCGGAGCCGGAGGAGCCGCCGGCGGAGGGCGAGGCGGAGCCCGAATACCGAGAGGTCAACTTCGACGGGGAGTGGCAGGAGGTGCCGGTGCTCAACCGCGAGCAGTTGGGCAAGGGATCCGAAGTCGTCGGACCGTCCATAGTGGAGTTCGCGGAATCTACCTGCGTCGTCCGCCCGGGCTGGCGAGGCTCGGTGGACGGGGTGGGCACCCTCGTGCTGGAGAGAAAATGAGCGAAGGAAGGCTGGACCCCGTAACCCTCTCGGTACTCGCAAGCGCGCTGGTGGGGATAGCGGAGGAGACGGGGGCGGTTTTGATCCGGGGGGCATACTCTTCGAACATCAAGGAGCGGCGCGACTGTTCGGCGGGGCTCTTCGACGAGCATGGGAGGATGGTCGCCCAGGCCGAGCACATCCCGGTCCACCTTGGAGCGATGCCCGAGGCGGTCGAGGCGGTTATGAAGAAGGACCCCGAGGCCGGCGACATCTTCGCCATCAACGACCCTTATTCGGGGGGTACACACCTGCCGGATATAACGCTCGTCTCGCCGATCGCCCACGAGGGCGAGATCGTCGGCTACGCCGTCACGCGTGCCCACCATTCCGACGTGGGGGGCATGCGCCCCGGCTCGATGCCCAGCGATTCACGTGAGATCTACCAGGAGGGCATCGTCATCCCGCCGGTCCGCCTGGTGCGCAAGGGGGAATACGTCGAGGACGTGCTCGGCCTCCTCTTGGCCAACGTCCGCACCCCCGACTTGAGGCGAGGCGACCTTCGCGCTCAGATCGCCGCGAACAACATCGCCGAGCAGCGTATAAACGAACTCATCGAAAGCCGCGGAAAGGACACCGTGCTGACCGCCTTCGATGAAGTCATCTCCTATACTGAGAGACGTACCCGGGAGGCCATTCGCGAACTGCCCGATGGTGAGTACTTCGCCGAAGATCACATGGAGGGCGACGGGGTGACCGACGAAGACGTCAAGATCCAAGCCACCGTCACGATAGAGGACGACTCTATGACCATAGACTTCGATGGCACCTCGGACGCCGTCGAAGGCAATGTGAACTGCCCCTTGCCGGTGGCACGCTCTGCGTGCTACTTCGCGCTGCGCGTGCTCTTGCCCGGCGACATCCCCGCCAACGCCGGCACCTACGCGCCCCTGGAGATAAAGGCCCCGGAGGGCAGCCTGGTGAACGCCACTTCCCCCTCGGCGGTCGTCGCCGGGAACGTCGAGACGAGCAACCGCATCGCCGACACCGTACTTGCGGCCTTCTTTGACTTCGCCCCCGACGTGCTCCCGGCGCAGGGGCAGGGGACGATGAACAACGTAACCATCGGGGGTGGGGGTTGGACCTACTACGAGACCGTCGGTGGTGGCCAGGGCGCAAGCGAAGATGGTCCCGGCCCCTCCGGTGTCCACGTCGGCATGACCAACACCCTCAACACCCCGATAGAGGCCTTCGAGATGGAATATCCCATGCGTGTCGAGCGCTACGAGCTACTCTACGAATCGGGAGGGACCGGCGAGCATCGGGGCGGCGACGGCGTGGTGCGCTCCGTGCGGGTGCTCGAGCCCGCGAGCCTCTCGCTCCTCACCGACCGTCGCCGTCACGCTCCCCAAGGGGCGAGCGGCGGGGACCCAGGAGCGGTGGGCGAGAACCTCTTAAACGACGAGGAGCTACCGCCCAAGGTGAGCCGCGAGCTCGGAGAGGGAGACGTGGTTACCGTCAAGACCCCCGGCGGCGGGGGATACGGGCGTAAGAGCCAGTCAGCCTAGACAACAGAGGTGGTAGGTGCCAAAATCACCGCCGGGACATCCTACCGCGAAGCTCGTGGCGTTGTAGCGCAGAGCGCGGGCTTCGCAAGCGAAAGCCGCGGTGCTAACCAGCTGAACTACCGACCGGCTAGATTAGCGATACACGCCGTTGTGGCCCAGGCTGAAGCGGCCGGGGTTGGGGAAGTAGGCCAAGCCATGCGGCTGGGTGCCGGTGTAGATCGTGTTCAGCAACTCCCCGCTGCTGGTGTCTAGGACGTAGATCGCGCCGTCGTAGCGTCCGGAGACCCACAGCTGCCGGCCATCTGGCGAAAGCTGGAACATGTCTGGGGTGCCGCCGGTGTACCACGTGTCGGTAACCTCGCGTGTCCCGAAGTCTATGACCGAGATGGTGCCTTCGAGGCGGTTGCTCACGTACAGCGACTTCGCGTCCCTGGAGACCTGCAGGCCGTGCGCCCCCAAGCCCGTAGGTATAAAGTCGATCTCTTCCATCTTTTCGGGATCTATGATGTACACCCCGTTGCTGCCCTGGTCGGCGACGTAGAAAACCGAACCGTCGGGGGATAGCTTGATGTCGATTGGCAGTGAGCCAACCTCGACGGAGTCGACCAGCTCCATCGTGTTCGTATCCACCTTCGAGACGACCCCGCTCCACTCGCTGCTGGCCAGGAAGTAGTCGCCGTCTTTGGAGAAGTCGAGGTGATCCACACCCGGCCAGGGGATGTAGACGCTCCCCAAGAGATCCCACGTCTTTCGGTCGTGGAACCCTATCCGCTGGAGGCGCTCGGCGACCACGATCGCCTTGCTCCCGTCGGGGGTGTAGTAAAGGTTGTAGGGGAAGGTGACCGCCACGCTATCCTTCGGTCGACCGCTCCGGGGGTCTATAACAGTAAAAGTGCCCGATTCCTCGTTGTTGACGAGCAGTTCGGTCATGTCCCACGAGGGGGTGATGTGGTAAGGGAGCTCCTCTACCTCGTAGGTATCCACGATATCGAAGGTCGCAGGATCGATAACGGTGATGGTACCGTCTATGACGTTCGGTACGTACACCCTTTCGGGCAGATCGGCCAGCGATTCATTGACCTCTTTGGATGTCGCCGCGGCGTAAACGTTCTCTGCAGGTCTCTCAGAAGCGTCTTCCTCCTCTGTTCCTTCTTCCTCTTCTCCTGCCGGCTGCTCTTCTTGGGCGGGTTGCTCCTCTTCTACCAGCTCGGCAGACGGTTCATTAGCCGAAGGCGAGTACGTCTCCCAAAAGTGCTCGACAGGTGGCCTGATCCCGAAAGGCGAGAACACTCCGAAAAAGTAAGCGGCGAACATTACGGCAGCGAATATAGCCGTAAAGAGAACGGCCAGACGCTTCTTCTTCCTCTGTTCGTTCTTCCTCTTCTCCTGCCGGCTCACCTTCGGCGGCTTCATCTCTTGAATGGTCAATTCAAGAACCCCTCGTTCCTCTCGCCGTCGAATTACGTCCGGTAACGTTCTCTATCAGGCCTAGGTTCGGTAAGCAGGGCGACGTTGCCCCTCCCAAGGAGGGGATTCTACCTCCATTATCGATTCTGGGCTTGCTCTTACTCACCCGAGCCGGCAGCTCGCTCTCTCGTTTCTGGCGACAGGCTCTCCAACCGCTTCTCTCAAACCTTCCCCTCGCCAAGACTCCAACGGGTTTCCCTTAAGGCGCAGTATTCTCCCTTGATGGTCCCTCCGGTCTTGCAAGGGATAAGTCTCGCCTTAACAGAGGCATAGCTTATCCCAATCCTGCCTCAGTGGCTACCCCGAAGAAGCGCACCAGACTATATCCTGTGAACCCTAGTCGAAGGCCCACAAGAACGTGTGGTCTGGGCCCGTGGGGGTAATTTGCCGTTGTTCGTTGTATCCGGGTTTACCTCGCCCGCTTCGAGACGAATCCCTATGTGCGCGGGGGCTCATATAGCTGGATATCGTTGCCCTCGGTGTCCTTGAAAGTCGCCACTCGTCCCCAATCGTGCTCGGAGATCTCGGCCGGGAATACCACGCCCCGCTGCTTTAGGTCCTCGACCGCCTGCTCCAGGCCACCCTCAGGCTGGAAGGTCAGGGCCGATCCGCCTCCTCCTTGCGCGCCCTCAGGCTCCCGGCCGTTGAGGCCGACCGTCAAGCCGTTGGCATCCACCTCGGCCCACGGCCCGTCCCTCTTCACGACCGGCAGGCCCAAGATGTTCTCGTAAAAGTCGACCGCTCGATCGATGTCCTGGACCGGCATCCAGATGTTCGCAACGCCTTTGATCATGCCCCGTCACTCCTTGTCTCGCGCGTTCTACGGCGTTTTTCCGCAACCCGGGCTCTTTCCCGACAGGGAGACCGGCGAATCAGCCGAATAGCTCCCTGAAACGTTCGATCACCTTCTCCTCAACCTCGAAGAGCGGTACCCCTACGCCGAGCTCGCGCGCGAGGCTCGTTACCCCGTACTCCTTGATGCCACAGGGTGTTATCCGGTCGAACCAAGAGAGATCGGTCGTTACGTTGAGGGCGAAGCCGTGAGAGGTGATGCGCCCGGAGGTGAACTTCACCCCGATGGCGGCGATCTTGTTCCCCCCCACCCACACCCCGGTGTACGACGGATGCCGCCCCGCGCGGAGCCCGTAGTCCGAGAGGACGAGGATGAGAAGCTCCTCCAAGTCTCTCAGGTACTTGTGGGTATCGAGCTTTTTGAGGCGTAGGATCGGGTACCCGACCAGTTGCCCGGGACCGTGAAAGGTCGCATCCCCACCCCGGTCGCTCCAGAACACCTGCGCCCCTAAAGACTTCAGGTACTCCTCCCCCGCCCCGAGGTTCGAGGCGTCCCTGGCCGCGCGACCGACGGTATAGACCGGCGGATGCTGCAAGAGGACGAGCGTGTCCGGAACCTCATCCATCTTGCGAAGACCGACGAGCTCTCTCTGCAGCGCCCACCCTTTCTCGTAAGGCGTCAGCCCGGGGAGCCGACGGACGTCGAAGGGTATTTCCTCGGGGGAGCACTTCTCGAGTTCCACGTCGGGCTCCGCCTGACGCTTCTAGACGACGCCACTCTTGCGGGCGTCCTCGGTCTGCTCGTGGGCGTGGTAGGAGCTGCGCACCAAAGGACCGCTCTCGACATGTTTGAAGCCAAGCTCGAAGCCGCGCTTGCGGAGGTCGGCGAACTCTTTGGGAGTGTAGTAGCGGCTCATCGGCAGGTGATTATCCGAAGGCCTGAGGTACTGGCCGATCGTGAGGATTTCCACGTGGTGCTCGCGCAGATCGCGCATGGTCTCCAGGAGCTCCTCCTCGACCTCCCCCAGGCCCACCATAAAGCCACTCTTCGTCAGCCCCTCGGG
>Ga0126310_10000654_pt1 | contig 12265 bp, 14 predicted proteins | sample Plot60_FD_92540 | JGI IMG/M metagenome (GOLD analysis project Ga0126310, IMG submission 92540) | Serpentine soil microbial communities from UC McLaughlin Reserve, CA, USA - Plot60 | ecosystem: Environmental > Terrestrial > Soil > Grasslands | place: USA: UC McLaughlin Reserve, Lake County... | reverse complement strand
TCGAGTCGCACGCTGCCGCAATCGGGCCCCTCGACGCCTGCCGCGATGCGCAGCAGCGTCGTCTTGCCGCTGCGATGCGGGCCGAGGATCGCGACGACCTCGCCCGGCCACAGCTCAAACGAGACGTCGTCGAGCACGGCCGTCGGCTGGCGCCCCAGGCGGTGGTGCCGGGTCACGCGCTCGAGCGCCAGCACCGGGATCTCGCTCATCGGGCGCGACCTGCTGCGTGCACGGCTAGCCCTCTCCCCGTCATGCGACATATGCCTCCGCTTCACGGGGCACGGCTTCCCCCGCACCCGACAGAAATGCTGTTGTCTCCCGAGAATAATGAAGGAACCCTGCGGAAGGCAACCTGAAGGCGGTCAAGCCGCTAGGACCCCTAGCGCCCCAATACTCGCGATTTGAACGTTCTGAAAAGCGACTAGCGAGATCCTGACCGCTCAGCCAGGATCGTTGATCGATGGCCGCCGCGGCTTGCGGCGCGCCGATCTCACGATCGGCCCCCGTGCGTGCCGCCTCGCCCGATTCCCCCATCGAGGCGCGGCAATGGCAGCCATCAGCACACGTAGCGGCCCCGGCGACCTCGTTCCCCCACGCAGCCGCCGGGGCCGCTCGTGTGCCTTCGCGGCGTCGTGCCGCCCATCCTTTCCGCCCGGCCCTCGCCGCGGGTAGCCTGCGCGACGTGCTGACCGCGCTCGGATGGGGTGCCCTCGCCACCTCGTCGCTGCTGATCGGGACGCTGGCCGCGCTCTCGCGCGGCTGGTCCGAGCGCGTCATCGGGCTCGTGCTGGCGTTCGGCGCCGGCGCGCTGATCAGCGCCGTCGCCTTCGAGCTCGCGCTCGAGGGCGACGCGAGCGGCGGCTTCGCCCCGCTCGCGGTCGGGCTCGCGCTCGGCGGGGTCGCCTATTACGTGCTCGACGGCGTGGTCGAGCGGCTCGGCGACGCCGGCCGCGCGCGCGAGCGGCGCGCGAGCGGGACCGCCGCCGGCGGGGCGCTCGCGCTCGGCGCGTTCCTCGACGGCGTGCCGGAGCAGCTCGTGCTCGGCATCGGGCTGGCGGGCGGCGAGCCGGTCAGCGTCGGGTTGCTGACCGCGATCTTCGTCTCGAACCTGCCGGAGGCGATCGGCTCGGCGAGCGCGATGCGCGAGGCCGGGCGCTCGTCGCGCGCGATCCTTTCGCTGTGGGGCTTCGTCGCGGTCTGCTGCGCGCTCGCGACGCTCGGCGGCTTCGTGCTCGGCGACGCCGTCTCCGGTGAGCTGCGCGCGGCGATCGACGGCTTCGCGGCCGGCGCCCTGCTCGTGATGCTCGTCGACTCGATGATCCCCGACGCGACCGCGGACGCCGGTCGCCAGGCGGGCCTCGTCACCGTGCTCGGGTTCGCGCTCGCCGCCGCGCTGTCGATCGCGTCATGACTCCGTCGTGACTGGTACGGCGCCGGTCGCGCGGGTATACCTCCGCGCATGTCGAACCGCGCGCTCCTGATCGCCGCGCTCGCGCTGCTCGCGGCCGGCATCGTGCTGGCGGCCGTCGGCTCCAGCGTGCTCGTGACGGCGATCGGCTGGGCCCTGTTCGGCGTCGCGCTCGTCATCCTCGTCTCGCTGCTGTTCCTGCTCGTCGGCGAGTCGGAGGACCGCGACCGCCTCCGCAACCCGAACGGCTGAGGCGGCGATCGGATGACGCGCGTGCTGCTGATGGTCGGGACCCGCAAGGGCGCGTTCCTGCTGGAGAGCGACGACCAGCGGCGCGAGTGGGAGCTGCGCGGGCCGTTCTGCGACGGCTGGCCGGTCTACCACGTCATCCACGATGCGAGCACGGACGCGGTCTACGCGGCTGCGGCGAGCGCGTGGCATGGCGCGGCGGTGTGGCGCAGCTCGGATCTCGGAGCGAGCTGGGAGCACTCCAGCGAGGGCCTGACCTACGACGAGGACGCGCCGTTGAGACTGTCGAAGGTCTCCGGGCTCGCCGCCGGACACGGCCGCGTGCTGGCCGGCGCGGAGGCGGCCGGCGTGTTCGAGAGCCGCGACGGCGGCCTCACCTGGAACCTGCTCTCGACGCTCGACGACCAGCCCGGGCGCGAGGACTGGAACGTGGCCTCCAACCAGCCGCCCGGCCACCTCGGCATGCCGGGCTTGCTGGCGCATCCCGACGAGCCCGATCGCTTCTGGGTCGTCGTGCAGGGCTTCGGTGCGTTCGAGACGACCGACGGCGGCGCGACGTGGACGCCGCGCAACCGCGGGCTGCGGGCCGACTGGCCGCGCGAGCACGAGGAGGTCGGCTTCTGCGTGCACAAGCTCGTGATGTCGCCGGTCGACCACGAGCGCCTCTACCAGCAGAACCATTGCGGCATGCATCGCAGCGACGACGCCGGTCGCACATGGACGGAGATCACCGACGGGCTGCCGAGCGACTTCGGCTTCGCGGCCACCGCGCACCCGCACGACCGCGACGGCTTCTACGTCGTGCCGCTCGACGGGGGCCACGGACGCGTCGTCCCGGACGGTCGCATGGCGGTCTGGCGCACGCGCGACGCGGGCGCGTCGTGGGAGCGGCTCACGCAGGGGCTGCCCGAGTCCGCGTACGTCGGCGTGCTGCGCGAGGGGATGGCGATCGACTCGTTCGAGACGCCCGGCCTGTACGTCGGCACGAGCACCGGCCAGCTGTTCGCCAGCGCCGACGAGGGCGACTCGTGGCGCGAGATCGCGAGCTACCTGCCGGGGATCTCGTCGGTCGAGGTCGCGGTGCTCGACTGAGAGGTGCGGGATGGCCGACGTGCACCTGCCCGCCACGCTCCCGCCGCTGTTCCAGGGTCTGCCGCGGCAGCTCGAGCTGGACGCCGCGAGCGTGGCGGAGGCGATCGCGCAGCTCGACGCGCGCTGGCCCGGCCTGCACGAGCGCGTGTGCGAGCCGGCCGGAGACGGCTCCGGCGCGATCGTGCTTCGCCCGCACGTCCGCGCGTTCGTCGATGGCGAGCGCGCCGAGCTCGACACGCCGCTCGACACCGCGTCCCGCCTCGACGTGATCGCCGCGATCAGCGGCGGCTGACCCCGCGCCTCCGGTGTGCGATCCGGCACACGGGCGCGTCCCTGTGCGGCAGGTCACACAGCTTGCGTGCCGAGGCGCCTAGCTTGGTGGCGAGGCATCGTTGAGATGCATCTCCAATCGGAGCTGACGAACATGAACACACGCACCTGGAACCTGAAGCTGATGGCGACCGACGAGCATCCGGAGACGACGATCGAGGGCGTCTCCGATCAGGACGCGGCGCAGATCCTCCGCGGGCTGATGTACGGACCCGGCACGCCCGCGTACGGGCACGTGAACGCCGCCGTCGCAAGCGCGCCGGTCGCTGGTCACGAAAGCCCGCTCGCGGCCTGACGCCACACCGCGAGCGAGGGCGGCAGCCTGCCCCCTCGCTCGTCGAACGCCGCTCCTAGCCGAAGGTCAGGCCGAACCGCTCGCACAGCCCCGGGACCGACTCGAAGTCGAGCTCGAGGCCGTAGCGGGCGCCCAGCGCAGCCAGCCACTCGGGCTCCGGCGGGCCCGCGGCGCCCGCGTCGACGAGCTCGTCGAAGAACCTCTCGAAGCCGCCCGGGGCGATGATCTCGAGGATCCGGCAGGGCGTATCGCCCGCGTTCCAGAAGGTGTGCCACTGGTTGCGCGGCTTGTGCACGAGATCGCCTGTCTCGGCGTGGACGACATCGTCGCCGAGCAGCGCGCCCATCCGGCCCTCGATCACGTAGGAGTACTCGTCCTCGCGGCTGTGGCGGTGCAGCGGCGCGGCGAGCGCGCGCGGGGGCATCGGGTGCTCGACGAGCGAGAAGCCGCCGTCGTGGGTCTCCTCGGTGTCGACCATGAAGCGGACGCCGATCGAGCCGAGGCTGCCGGCCTTGCCGTCGCGCGGGCTGACGATCTTCGGAGCGGAGGGGCTCTGCATGTGCCGTCCTTTCGATGAACAGGGTGTACTTCGATTGACGCCCACAGTAACGTCATTGAACGTCATGTCAACCCAAAAGCGACGCTACGAGCTCAAAGCCCGCGCCGAGGCCCAGCAGGCGACGCGCGCCCGGATCGCCGCCTCCGCCGCCGCCCTGCACGAGGAGATGGGCGTCGCGAAGACGACGGTCGCCGACATCGCGCGCCGCGCGGGGGTTCAGCGACTGACCGTCTACAACCACTTCCCGGACCTGCAGACGCTGCTGCCGGCGTGCAGCGCGCATTGGCTCGCAGAGCATCCGCAGCCGGACCTGCAGCCCGCTTTCGCACTCGCGGACCCTTCCGAGCGGCTGCGAACGGTGTTGAGCTCGCTCTACGGCTGGTACCGCGAGAACGCGCCGATGCAGCGGCGGGTGTGGGGCGAGCGCGCGACGGTCCCGGAGCTCGACGCATGGATGGCGCAGTCCGCGGACGTCAGGCTCGCCGAGCTTGCCGCAGGTCTCACCGCCGGCTTCGACCGTCCGGATGCCCGCGCGCTTGCCGCCCTCGCGCTCGACTTCTGGACCTGGCAGCGCCTCGATCGCGAGGGGCTGGACGACGCCGCAGCGGCAGGGCTGATGACCGACGTGGTCTGCGGCGCTGCCAGTCGATGAGGTATGCCGGTGAACAAGGAATGGCTCGCGATGGCTTCGCGGCGACGAAAGATGCGCTGCTAGTGTGCGTTGGCTCCGCTATAGTGCGCGTCCGATGCGATCTCCTACACCTGCGTGTCCCGCGTGACCACCGAGCAGACCAGCGAAGTCCCGGCACGACCTGCCCGTGAGCGTCTGGCGGAGGCATTCACGCCCCATCGCCCCATCAACCTGCCCCACTTCTTCTCAGGGCGCCTGTCGCTGATCGACCAGGCAGTCGACGCGATCAACACGTCGGGTCAGCACGTTGTGATGTTCGGCGACCGGGGGACGGGGAAGACCTCGCTCGCTCGCATCCTCGCCATCTACGCCCAGGAGCCGGAGATCACCAACGGACGCCGGGCGATTCATGTCGCCTGCAGCTCGGACGACGACTTCCCGTCAATCTGGCGCAAGGTCTTCCAGGAGGTTCAAGTCAGCCAGCGCCAGATTGGCTTCACACAGGATGTCGCGGCCGGCGTAGTTGGCCGTCTGGAGCTGCCTGACGCCGCGATCACCGATCCGAGCGATATCCGGCTCTACGTGCGCTCCTTGCCGAATCCGACAGTGATCGTGATCGATGAGTTCGACCGAGTGATCCCGGCTAAGGCGACTGAGACACACCGTCTCATGGCCGACACGATCAAGCTGTTCTCCGATACCGACATGGACTCGACCATCGTGATTGTCGGAGTCGCCGACTCGCTCGCGGACCTCATCGCCGGCCACGAGTCCGTCACGCGCAATCTCGCCCCGGTGCAGATGCCGCCGATGCGCGTCGACGAGCTGGCTGAGATCGTCCAGAAGGGCTTCGCCCACGCCGGGCTCGCTTGGGATCCAGGAGTCGATACGCGAATCGCGGAGCTGTCGCAGGGCTACCCCCACTACACCCACTTGCTGGGGCTTTGGGCAGGACGGCACGCGATCGACGCCGGACAGACCGTCGTGACGCTTTCGAACGTTGACTCTGCGGTTCAGACCGCGCTTCAGAAAGCGGCTGGAGGCGTGCAACAGGAGTACGCGAGCGCCGTGGCTTCCGTCCGAAAGGACACGCTGTTTCGCGAGGTCCTGCTCGCGTGTGCCCTCGCTGAGAAGGACTCTCTCGGCCGGTTCGCGGCAGTCCAACTGCGAGAGCCGTTGCGCAGAATCACCGGCAAGGACTACGCCACGGGTGCCTTCCAGAGCCACCTTGCGAAGTTCGCAGAGAAGCAGCGTGGCCCCGTCCTGAAGAAGACGGGCAGTCGGCGAAACTTCCGATGGCAGTTCATCAACCCGCAGCTGATCCCCTACGTGCGTCTTGAGGGAATCAACTCCGGGCTGTACCTCGGCTGACGCGCATCGCCCCAGCAAGCCATCGCGGCCGTCTGGCGGCCTCTGACCGATCCTCGGCCGTCATTCCGCTCCGCGCGCACCCGGCCGCCCATGAGCGCTTGCAGTGCACTTGTATACTAGTCGGCAGTATGCGAATTGCCCTGCATGACCGCGTAAACGGGCTGTCGACAGGCGACCAGGTCTATGCAGCGCTGCGCGCCGCCATCGTCAGCGCCGAGCTGGAGCCGGGCCGGCGGCTGAGCGAGAACGAGCTGGCCGAGCTGCTCGGCGTCAGCCGCACGCCGGTGCGCGAAGCGCTCGCGCGGCTGCGCGACGAGCGGCTCGTCGCGATCGTGCCGCAGCTCGGCACGTTCGTGACGCTCATCAGCCACGCTGCCGTCGAAGACGCGGCGTTCGTGCGCGAGGCGCTCGAGTGCGCTGCGATCCGCCGCACGACCGAGCGGATCGGCCAGGTCGGCTTGGCCGAGCTGCAGACGAACCTCGCCGCACAGGAGCGCGCGGAGCAGCAGGGCGACACCGACGCGTTCGACACGCTCGACGACGCGCTCCATCGCCTGCTCGCGCAGCTGAGCGGCCATGAGATCGCGTGGACGCTCGCGCGCCGTGCGAACGGTCACCTCGACCGCGTCCGCGGTTTGAGCCTGCCGGAGCCCGGCTACCTCGGTGAGATGGTCGCCGAGCATCGCGAGCTCATCGCGGCGACTGCCGCCGGCGACGCCGATCGCGCCGAGGCGGCGATGCGCCACCACCTGCGGATGGTCCTGTCCAGCGTGCCGCACATCCAGGCGGTCCACCCGGAGTACTTCGAGGAGTCCTGATGAGCCCGGTCGCCACAGCCCCTGCCCCGACCGACGACGTTCCCGTAACGGCGCTCGCGCTGGAGACTCGGCGCGAGCTGTACGAGACGATGGTCCTCAGCCGCGTCTTCGAGACGGAGGCCGAGCGCCAGTACAAGGCCGCGCGCATCGGCGGCTACTGCCACCTGTCGAGCGGCCAGGAGGCGGCGACGGTCGGCGTCATGCATGCGCTTCAGCCCGACGACCTGCTCGTCACGGGCTACCGCTCGCACGGCTTCGCGCTTGCGCGTGGCACCTCTCCCGAGGCGGTGATGGCCGAGCTGTACGGCCGCGAGGACGGCTGCGCGCACGGCCGCGGCGGCTCGATGCACATCCTCGACGTCACGCGCGGCTATTACGGCGGGTGGGGGATCGTCGCCGGCCAGCTGCCGGTCGCGACCGGCCTCGCGCTCGCGCTCGCGCGTCAGCGCAAGCCGCAGGCGGTCGTCTGCGAGCTCGGCGACGGTGCCGTGAACATGGGCGCCTGGCACGAGTCGCTCAACCTCGCGGCGCTGTGGAAGCTGCCGATCGTCTTCCTCGTGATCAACAACGAGTACGGGATGGGGACGAGCGTCGCGCGCGCCTCCGCCGAGCCGGAGCTGTGGAAGCGCGCCAGCGCCTATCGCATGCACGGCGAGCGCGTCGACGGCGACGACCTCGACGCTGTGGTCGAGGTGGCCGACCGCCTGCTGCGCGCAGCGCGCGAGCAGCGCACGCCGGCCGTGCTGGAGGCCATGACCTACCGCTACCGCGGACATTCGGTCGCCGACGCCGGCCTGGCCTACCGCACGAAGGACGAGATCGCCGAGCATCAGGTCCACGATCCGATCCGTCGCGTGCGCACGCAGTTGAGGGAAGCCGGCGTTGCCGAGGCGGAGCTGGGCGCGATCGACAAGCGCGCCGACGAGCGTGTCGCCGCCGCCGTCGAGTTCGCGTCGGCCAGCGCCGAGCCGCGCGTCGAGCAGCTTGCGGCCGGGATGCACGCCGCCGGCAGCGCCGAGCAGTTCGCGCGCATGCGCCCGGGCTCGCCGTTCGGCGAGCTGGCGCTGACCTTCGACGCGGGGCTGGGCGCATGAGCGCCGTCGCGGAGCGCACCGGTGCTGCGCGCGGAGACGCTGCCGCGACCGAGGTCATGACGTACCGCGAGGCGCTGCGGCTCGCGCTGCGCGAGGAGATGGCGCGCGACGAGCGCGTGTTCGTGATGGGCGAGGAGGTCGGCGTCTTCGACGGCGCCTACAAGGTCACCGCCGGGCTGATGCAGGAGTTCGGCGAAGACCGCGTGCGCGACACGCCGATCGCCGAGGAGGGCTTCGTCGGCGCGGGCGTCGGCGCGGCGATGCTCGGCGAGCGCCCGGTCGTCGAGATCATGACGATCAACTTCCTCGTGGTCGCGATGGACCAGGTGATCAACCACGCGGCGAAGATCGGCGCGATGTTCGGCGGCGAGGTGCGCTGCCCGCTCGTGATCCGCACGCCCAACGGCGCCGGCAACCAGCTGACCGCGCAGCACTCACAGAGCTTCGACCAGTGGTTCGCGAGCACGCCCGGCTTGAAGGTCGTCTCGCCGGCGACACCGGCCGACGCCAAGGGCTTGTTGAAGGCGGCGATCCGCGACGACGACCCGGTGCTCGTGATCGAGAACCTGCCGATCTACAAGCAGAGAGGCGAGGTGCCGCTCGACCCCGACTTCGTCGTGCCGATCGGGCGCGCGCAGGTGCTGCGCGAGGGGACTGACGTCACGCTCGTGACGCACTCCTACGCGACGGTGCGCGCGCTCGCGGTCGCGGAGCGGCTCGCGTCGGAGCACGGCGTCTCGGCCGAGGTCGTGGACCTGCGCTCATTGCGTCCGCTCGACGTCGAGACGGTCGCCGCGTCGGTCGTGAAGACGAACCGCGCGGTGTGCGTCGAGGAGGGCTGGCCGACGTACGGTGTCACCGCGGAGCTGGCAGCGCGGATCCAGCACGCCTGCTTCGATCACCTCGACGCGCCCGTCGAGCGCGTCGGGATGGCGGAGGTTCCTCTGCCCTACGCGAAGAACCTCGAGCTGGCAGCGATGCCGAGCGACGAGCGGATCGCGGGTGCCGTGCTCGCGACGCTCGGCCGCGCCCTCACGACCTGATGGCCCGGTTTCCGTTCCCGCGTCGCGACGAGCACGCTGAGGGGCGCTGGACGCCACGCGGCGTCTCGCCGATGCTCGCGGCATCGACTTCGACACCACTCGGCCCTTAGAATCCGCCGCACCCCCGACTCCACGAACCTCGTGGACCCGACCATCTAGGACGACGATGCCCGAGATCACGATGCCGCGCCTCTCCGACTCGATGGAGGAGGGGACGATCCTCAGATGGCTCGTCGCCGACGGCGACGCGGTCGCACGCGGCGATGAGATCGCCGAGATCGAGACCGACAAGGCGAACATGACGTACGAAGTCGACGCGGCTGGTGTGTTCAGAGCGGTCGCTTCTGTGGGGGACGCGCTGCCGGTCGGGGCCGTGATCGCCGTCGTGCTCGCCGACGGCGAATCGATGCCCGATTCGAATGGAGCCGCAGCCGCTCCGCCGGCGGATCCTGTCGACTCCGAGCGCGCGCGCGCCGGCCGTGGGGCCGGCGCACGTGCGTCCTCGTCGGCACCCGCCGGATCGGCATCGGGTGCAGACGCCGAGGGCGCCGGCGCGGCGGCCGGCACCGTCGCGCCTCCGTCGACGCCTGCCGAGGGCGACGGCTCGGGCTCCGAGCGGCGTGTCAAGGCATCGCCCATCGCCCGGCGGCTTGCGCGCGAGCTGGGCGTCGGGCTGGCGTCGCTCGTGGGCAGCGGACCGGGCGGGCGGATCGTGAAGGTCGACGTCGAGGCGGCTGCCGCTCCCGCCGCCGCCGGCGGTCCCGCGTCTGCTCCCTCGGCGCCGGCGCCGGCGCCGGGCGCGACCGGCAAGGGCGAGGTCGCGACGGTCGAGCTGAGCTCGATCCAGAAGACGATCGCGCGGCGGATGGCGGAGTCGAGAGCGACGGTGCCGGACATCCAGATCCGCACCGAGGCAGACGTGACCGATCTGCTCGCCCTGCGCGCGCAGATGAAGGCAGCGCGGGGAAGCGCGCCGTCGGTCAACGACTTCGTCGTGAAGGCGTGCGGGCTCGCGCTGCGCGAGCAGCCGCGGGTGAACGGTGCCTACAAGGACGGTGCGTTCGAGCTGTACGGGCGCGTGAACGTCGGCGTGGCGGTCGCGGCCGAGGGGACCCTGATCGTCCCGACGATCTTCGACGCCGACGCGCAGCCGGTCACGGCGATCGCGCAGCAGACGCGCTCGCTCGCGGAGAGAGCGCGCAACAGCACCGTCCTCCCACCGGAGCTGAGCGGCGGCACCTTCACGGTGTCGAACCTCGGCATGTTCGGCGTGACGTCGTTCACCGCGATCGTCAATCCCGGTCAGGCGGCGATCCTCGCCGTGGGCGCGGCGGTCGCGCGGCCGGCGTTCGACGACGACGGGCAGCTCGTCAAGCGCAGCCTGATGGACCTCTCGCTCTCCTGCGACCACCGCATCCTCTACGGCGCCGACGCCGCCCAGTTCCTCGCGCGTCTGCGCGAGCTGCTGGAAGCCCCGTTCGCGCTGCTCGCCTGAGCGGCGCGAACGCCAGGCATCGCGCCGATATTCGGCTTCCTGCGCTGGACGACCTCACCGTCATGTCGGACGGGCTGCCGCCCTACCCCGCGACCGTCACGCAGGTCGTCGAGCAGGTGTTCCTCGGCAAGGCTGTCTCCGGCGCCTCGGTGCCGATCAAGGTCGACCCGGAGAACCCCGGCTCGATCTGGATCGACTGGGCCGCGGCCTAGGTTTTGAGCCACGTGCGCGCGCGCAGGTATCGGATGCGCTCCGACCGGGCATGCCCCGGTCTGTCGAGATACCAAAGAGAGGAGCGAAGGAGATGGCATCGATCGAGGTCAAGCGCTTCGATGCACCGGATGAGACGCGACCTTTTGAGGGGCGCGGCCACGCGGATGTCGTGCAGCTTGCCGGCCGGACGGTTTCCCGCGGCGTGTTCGAGCCGGGCTGGCGCTGGTCTGAGAACATCAGGCCGATCGCCGGAACCGACTCGTGCGAGACGTCGCACCTCGGCTACTGCGTGTCCGGTCACATGCGCGTGCAGATGGATGACGGCGGACAGCGCGAGATGGGACCGGGCGACGTCGTCGCGATCCCGCCGGGGCACGACGCGGAGGTCGTCGGCGATCAGCCGTGCGTGTTCCTCGACTTCGGCGAGGTCACCGCGTACGCGAAGCGCGGCTGAACGACCGCGGCGTGGTGGGTCGGCGCACATAGCCTCTGCGCCGTGCTGACGGGAACGCACGACCGGGGTTCCCGTCGGCAGCTGCCGGGTATCGGCCACTATCCCCAGCTCGAGCGGTCCGACCCGATCGCGGCCGCGATCGGAAAGGCGCTCGCGGAGGTGGCATGGCGGACGACGGCTTCGACGTGATCGTGATTGGCGCGGGGCCGGCCGGCGAGGTTGCGGCGGGCGAGCTGGCGGAGCGGGGGAGAGCGGTCGCGCTCGTCGAGCGCGAGCTGATCGGCGGCGAGTGCGCCTACTGGGCGTGCATGCCGTCGAAGGCGCTGCTGCGGCCCAGCGAGCTGCTCGGCGAGATCGCGCGCGTGCCGGGCGTCGCCGACGACGCGGCGCAGCGTGGGCTCGACGCCGCGCACGTGCTGCGCCGCCGCGACGAGGTGATCCACACGCTGGACGACGCGGCGCAGCTCCCGTGGCTGAAGCAACGCGGGGTGACGCTTCTGCGCGGGCAGGCGCGGCTCACCGGCGAGCGACGCGTCGCGGTCACGCCGGCGGGTGGCGAGCCGGTCGCGTACGCGGCGCGCGAGGCGGTGATCGTCGCGACCGGGTCGAGCTCGCTGCTGCCGCCGATCCCCGGGCTCGCCGACGCGCAGCCGTGGACGAGCCGGGAAGGGACGACGGCCGATGCGGTCCCCGAGACGCTGCTCGTGCTCGGGGGCGGCGTGGTCGGCGTGGAGCTGGCGCAGGCGTGGTGCTCGCTCGGCGCGCGTGTGACGCTGATCGAGGCGGCCGATCGCCTGATCGCGCGCGAGGAGCCGTTCGCGAGCATGCAGGTGGGGGAGGGGCTGCAGCGACGCGGCGTCGAGCTGCGAATCGGCGTGAGAGCGGCCGGAGTGAGACGCGACGACGCGGCCCGTAGCACGACCGTCACGCTGGAGGACGGCGAGGAGCTGGAGGGCGACGAGCTGCTCGTCGCGATTGGCCGGCGCGTGCGCACGGACGACCTCGGCCTGGAGACGGTCGGACTGGAGTCGGGCGAGCCGATCGAGGTCGACGACCGCCTGCGCGTCCCCGGGCAGGGGTGGCTCTACGCGATCGGTGACGTGAACGGCCGCGCGCAGCTCACGCACATGGGCAAGTACCAGGCGCGCGTGGCGGTCGATGCGATCTGCGGCGGCGCGCTGGGCGTGCGCGGCGACGGACCGCTCTCGCCGCG
>Ga0126310_10000653_pt1 | contig 12265 bp, 11 predicted proteins | sample Plot60_FD_92540 | JGI IMG/M metagenome (GOLD analysis project Ga0126310, IMG submission 92540) | Serpentine soil microbial communities from UC McLaughlin Reserve, CA, USA - Plot60 | ecosystem: Environmental > Terrestrial > Soil > Grasslands | place: USA: UC McLaughlin Reserve, Lake County... | reverse complement strand
TGTTCCCGTGGAGAGGTGTCGAGGGCGACTTCATCGTCCCGGCCGGCCACCTCCTGGGTGCCCTTCTGGCGTTCCTGGGCACAGGGACCGGCTTCATCGTGGTATCGCGGCGACTGGCAGGCGACCCGAGGTGGCGCAGCGTCGCTACCTACGCGCTTGCGAGCGGCATCGCCATCGCCGTCCTGTTTGTGGCGACTTTCGTCCTCGTAATACCGCGCGGTGCCCCGCTCCACTCGTCGGGAGGGTTGGTACAACGGGTGACGCTTGCGGTGTGGTTCCCCTGCACGGTCGTCCTCGCGCACAGGCTGTTGCGCCTCGTTAGGACGAACGATGCGCCGCGCTGATACAGATACTCAAGGTCTACGCTGAATCTTGCGGTCCGGCGTCGATGATCAGCGCCAACGGGCCTTAGCGACGTCCGAGCGTCTTCTCGCGCACATCATCAGGTCCCCACCGGGGACGAGGCTCACCAATCCCCTCGCTCTTCCCCATACTGTGGAATTTGCGACTCACACCTTCCCGCAGCAACCGGCGAACACCCTCGCGGATCAACTCAGCCTGGGATTCCCCGGTCGCACCAGAGAGCAGGCGCAGCCCTTCGGCCTCATCTTCATGCAAATACACCGTCGTCTTGCGCATGCCTTACGTACGGTACCATACCGGCTGGCTCCGTCACAGCAATCTATGGACAGGTAGAACTAGCAAGGTACGCAACCTCCTCCGGTCCAGATCTGTTCGTAGAACAATCCTGTAGTCTGAAACCTGATGCCTGTAGCCTCGGTGCGCGGAAGGTCCAATCCTTCCGCGCACCGCTTTCAGGCGCTGAGTTGTCTCGAGAGCTCCTCGGGGTCCTTGGTCGGGGTCTGGCAGGCGTACTGGACGCAGACGTAGGCTGTGGCTCTGCCTTCGCGGGCGGGGCGCTGGGCGAGGAGTGGGATCAGACCTCCCGCCTCGTCGTCATCGGGGCCGCGTCCTGCGACGACCTTGTTGGGAAGATAGCCGGAGTATACCGTCTCCAACAGGGCCCTCGTATCCGGCGCTTCCGGGTCCCCGACCACGGCTACCTCGCGGGGTTCCGAGGCCGAGAAGTCGAGGGCGCAAAGCAGGCGCCCGAAGCCGCCGGGGACCTTCTCCATGCCGCCTGCGAGCTCCTCGAGGACGTCCTCGGCGCGCTGGCGGTAGTCGCCCCGGTCGAGGAAGAGGGCGAGCTTGAGGAGGACCTCTGTCGCGACGGAGGTTCCCGAGGGCGCCGCGTTGTCGTAGACGTCGCGCGGTCGGGTGACTAGCTCCTCGTGGTCGGCCGGGGTGTCGTAGAAGGCACGCTTCTCCTCGTCCCAGAAGAGCTCTGAGACGGCGCCCATGAGGGCGTCGGCCTCGACGAGCCAGCGCGTCTCGAAGGTGGCCTCGTAGAGGGCGATGAGCCCGTCCGCGACCATCGCGTAGTCCTCCAGGTAGCCGTTGAACCTCGCCCGACCGTCCTTGTAGGAGCGGTGCATGCGGCCGTCTTCCTTGAGCTTCTCCAGGATAAAGGTCGCGTTCTTTACGGCGGCCTCCCTGTAGTCCTCCCGGCCCGTAACGCGCGCGGCGAGCGCGAAGGAGCGGAGCATGAGGCCGTTCCAGGCGGCGAGGATCTTCTCGTCTCGTCCAGGCCTGACGCGTTCCTCTCTGACGGTGAAGAGCTTGCCCCGGATCTCCACGATGCGGGCCCACAATTCCTCCTGCGAGAGCCCAAACTCCTCGGCGACGGCCCCGGGGGGGCGGGCGACGTGCAGGATGTTCTTGCCCTCGAAGTTGCCCCGTTCGGTCACGTCCCAGTAGCGCGCCGCGAGACTCGCTTCGTCCGGGTCGAGGACGGCCTCGAGCTCCTCAGGCGTCCAGACGTAGAATTTACCCTCTTCGCCTTCGGAGTCTGCGTCCTCGGCGGAATAGAAGCCCCCTTCCTCGCTCGTCATGTCGCGCAGGACGTAGTCGAGCGTCTCCTCGGCGATGCGGCGGTAGAAGGCGTCTCCCGTGGCCTGGTAGGTCTCGAGGTACAGCCTGGAGAGGAGGGCGTTATCGTAGAGCATCTTCTCGAAGTGCGGGACGAGCCAGTAATTATCCACGGAGTAACGGGAGAAGCCGCCACCAAGCTGGTCGTAGATGCCCCCTTGTGCCATCTGCCGGCAGGTGAGCTCCACGCCGTCGAGCGCGGACCTCTCTCCCGTGCGGTGGTGGTGGCGGAGCAAGACCTCGAGGTTCATCGCCTGGGGGAACTTTGGGGCAGCGCCGAAGCCCCCGAAGCGCCTGTCGAGCTGGGAGAGGAGGGCCCCGGCCCCGCGGTCGAGCAGCTCGGTGCCCGCGGCCTCGGCCTCGGGCATGACGGCCGCAGTCGAGGCCTGGAGGTAGTCGCGGACGGACTGCGCGCTGTGCAGGACCTCTTCGCGGCGGTTCTCGTAGGCGTCGGCGATGCTGAGGAGGAGCTGCTGGAAGGAGGGCATTCCGCGCGAAGGGATGGGCGGGAAGTAGGTGCCACCGTAGAAGGGTGCCCCGTCGGGGGTGAGGAAGACCGTCATCGGCCAGCCGCCGTGACGGGTGAGGGCCTGCACGGCGGCCATGTAGATGGAGTCGATGTCGGGTCTTTCCTCACGGTCTACCTTTACGTTCACGAAGTGCTCGTTCATCATGCGCGCGGTCTCGTCGTCCTCGAAGGACTCGCGCTCCATGACGTGGCACCAGTGGCACGCGCTGTAGCCGACGGAGAGCAGGATGGGTTTGTCTTCCTCACGTGCCCTATCCAACGCCTCCTCGCCCCAGGGATACCAGTCTACGGGGTTGTCCTTGTGCTGGAGCAGATACGGGCTCGTCTCATTCGCCAGCCTGTTGGCCATGCTATCTCTCCCTCGCCGCCCCGGAGAAGGGCTCTTCGTTGTGGACCCCTAACGTACCACAGGTTGGGTGGTCGGTCGGTTTCTTGCTGATGGGCTAGAGAGCACCGAGCTGTCTCATCAAGCCCATCGCGTCGGAGACCGTCCAGGAGGCGGTGATCCTCCCGCCCTGGACGTGGTTCATCTCTACGCCGGAGACCTCGACCCTCCTTCCGGTCGGTTCTACGCCCATCATCTCCACGACCACATCCCGCGCGGGCGTCCCCATGTTTAGCCCGCCGATATGCGGGTAGACAGAACGTGGATAGGGAAACGCGAGCAAGGAGGCAGCGGCCATGTGCTACTCCTACAAGGACCGCCAGATGGAAGAAGAGGCCCGCAGGAGGTTGTGGGAGAAAGAAGAACGCAAGCGTCGCGAGCAGCAAAAAGACAAGAGAGAGCGCCCTGCGGAGAAGAAGGACCGCGAGCTGGTAAGGGCCTAGCAAAGGGGCTTCAAAAACTTCATGATCACGGGCCCCGGACCGCGGTCCGGGGCCTCTGTCGTAAGGTCGCAAGGAAGGAGACAGGCGATGGACGTTAGAAAACTCGAAGAGACGGCCCGCGAGCTCGTAGCTCCGGGGAAAGGCATACTCGCTGCAGACGAGAGCTTTGGCACCATAGGCAAGCGGTTCGAGGCCGTTGGCATAGAGGCGAGCGAGGAGAGCCGTCGGGCCTACAGGGAGATGCTCTTCACGACTGAGGGCATCGGGGAGTTCCTCTCGGGCGTGATCCTCTTCGACGAGACCATCCGCCAGGAGACTTCGGACGGCACCCCGATGCCTAAGGCGCTCGAGAACGCTGGCGTCATCCCCGGCATCAAGGTGGACAAGAGCACCGTCGATCTGCCCCTCTCGGAGGACGAGAAGTTCACCCAGGGTCTCGACGGCCTGGGCGACAGGCTCGCCGAATACGTCGAGCTCGGGGCGCGCTTCACCAAGTGGCGGGCCGTCATCACTATAGGGGATGGCATCCCCACCGAGAGCTGCATAGGGGCCAACGCGGAGGCGCTCGCCCTGTATGCGGCGTTCGCCCAGGAGCATGGCCTCGTCCCCATAGTAGAGCCCGAGATACTTATAGACGGGGATCATTCCATCGAGCAGTGCTACGACGCCACGGAGTGGATGCTGAACAGGACCTTCGGCGAGATCTACGAGCACGGCGTCGAACTCTCGGGGATACTGCTGAAACCGAACATGGTCATCTCGGGCAAGGACGCCCCACAACAGTCCGGCGTCGAAGAAGTAGCCAGCGCGACGGTAGAGTGCCTGCTCAGGACGGTGCCGGCGGCGGTGCCTGGCATAGTCTTCCTCTCCGGCGGCCAGACCGACCTGCAGGCGACGGCCCACCTCAACGCCATGAACTCCATGTACGAGGGTCTCCCGTGGGAGCTCTCGTTCTCCTACGCGCGGGCGCTGCAGGGACAGCCGATGGAGATCTGGGGCGGAGACGTGGGCAAGGTCGAGGCGGCCCAGAAGGCTTTCTACCACAGGGCGAAGATGAACGGTGCCGCACGCTCCGGCGACTACTCGGAGGAGATGGAGGAACAAGCGGCGTAAACTGAGGCATCAGGTATCAGGCTTCAGCTCGTCAGTTTGTCGGCCGATTGGCCATGCATTAGAGGACTACACGTGTCGGCCGGATCATAAGGTGGTACACATCGCCCGCTAGCCGGGCTCCCCGTCTACGAACAAATCCTGAAGCCTGAAACCTGATGCCTGTAGCCGCGCTCTGCCTTCGGCAGAGCGCTTCAGATTCGTTCGGCGCGGACGATCAGACGCCTGTGGAAGGTCGGGATGGGGGTGCACGTCTGCAGCGTGAGAAGGTCCCTGCTTTCTACCCTGCCTGTTACCCAGCTATCCTTGGGTCCCACGGTGAAGCGATCTATCACCCTGTAGTCGTACCTGTTGCCCCGGCGGTCCCTGAGCGTCACCTTCTCCCCACCGTCCAGCTGATTGAGGTGGTAGAAGACGAGGTGGCTTCCTGTCCCTGGCCACCCCAGCCTGTGTCCCGCGAGGTAGACGTTCCTCTCGGGGGTGTCCGACCAGGGGAAGGAGGTGTCAGGGAGGTGGACAACACCTTTATCCAGGGCTCCGGTCTTCTCCGAGTTCAGGACGGGGGCGTTCTTGAGGCCCATGGATTTTATTGTGAGGGACATGATGGCGCCAGGGGGCAGGTCGTAGTGCCTTTGGTGGTTCGTATCTTGTAGTTGCTGGTTCGTCGGGAGGGGGTAGCCGTCCTCGTCGAGGGGGAGGGTTTGTGTTGGGGCACCCCTGGACTCTGGCTGTTTATCTGGTTTCGGCGTGGATACCGGCTGCGGGTCCGGGGTCGGCTCCGGTGGGGAGGATGGTCCGGGTACGACCTCTGGCTTGGGCGGGGGTATGTCCCTCTCTACCCAGGGGTCGACGCCTGGATCGGAGCGGACGAGCGGCACCGTCGCGGACTTCACCTCCGATTTCGCGATTGCGGGCTCCATCGGCCGGTCGAGGGAGGCGGCGACGACCACCACGACGGCGAACATGAGCGCGAGGATCATCGCGACCGCCCCGACCTTCAGGAGTGGGTCTCTCTCGAGCCTGTGGGTTAGATCCCGGAGCCGCACGGCAGAGTCGCGTTACCGGCCGGGCCGAAGGGTCGCTTCCGGCAAGATTCCGGCGGCTTCCGCGACGAATCCACTATCACCCATGACACCCATCCCCTCCCGCCGTGCTCTGAGACCAACCGGCGAGGTTGTACTCGGGAACCTTCAGAGCGTTGCGATGCGCACTGCATCATATACTGCCTGGGTTTTCCGTTCTACATCCTCGAGGAGAAATCTCCGAGAATAGGCAACAGAAGTCCTCTTCTGCCCGTGCGGCTCAGGAGACTCCGGAGAAGATCTGGGGTCCGTCGCGGCCCGTATCTGAGAGAAGGTTGATCCGGCCTTCGAGACCGAGGGCCACGACGGTGGCCATGACCTGGGGCGAGGGATTGAGGAGGGTCAGGTGGCGTTCGTAGAGCAACGAGCGGACGGCGAGCTCGCGGGCCGATTGCAGGTCCAGAAAGGAGATCCCGGAGAGGTCCACCAGGACCGGTCCGCGGTAGGAGGAGACGTCGGTCAGCGTCCTCTCCAACTCCCCCATACAGAAGATATCCAACTCCCCCCACAATTCGACCAGCAGTCCCGAGCCGGACTCGCGCACCTCGATACCGTACAATGTCGCCCACTTTCCCGCGGTCTGATAGGGTCGTTTGCGTCGCGCCGCTACAGGTAGGACTCGCCGTAGCTCCGTGACGTTACGGGGAGCCTTCCCGGGCTTCGCGAGGCACCCCCTTGCGCCCTCTCAGTCCGAGGAGATAGGGTCTGATATCTTACCCGGGTATGGGGTCGGGCAAAGACCATCTGTATCTAATCGCCGCACGAAGAACTCTAACATATGAGTAGTGTCTCGGATCAGGCCTTCGCCATCCGCGCCTCCAGGGGCGATGTGGAGGCGTTCAGGATGCTCCTCCAGGAGCATTCCGGGCTCGTATACCGGGTCGCGCTCCGCATACTCGGGGCCGAAGACGCCCAGGATGCGAGCCAGGAGGTCTGGATCCGGGTCTGGCGGAACATAAAGAACTTCAGGGGAGATAGCGCCTTTTCTACCTGGCTCTACAGGATCACCGTCAACACTTGCCTTAGCGTCCACCGCAAGGAGTCGCGGCGTGGGGAGAGGGAGTACAGCGGCGAGGAGATGCCGTTTTTGCCCGAACCGCCGGGTGGCGACGCCGACCCGGAAGCGGCCGCCCTCGGCGCGGAGCAGCGGGAGGAGATACAGGCCGCCCTTGGCCACGTGCGCGCCGAGCACAGGGCCGCGCTGGTCCTCAGGCACATGGAGGGTCTCTCCTACGCCCAGATAGCCCAGGTCCTCGAGGTCCCCGACGGCACGGCCAAGGGTTGGGTCTCGAGGGGCCGTGCGGCCATGCTCGTAGCCCTCGCCGAGGAGAACCACGGGGCCGGAGGGACCGCCGGATGATGCCGGTCGGCGAACAGCGCTGGGAGATGCTGGAGAGGATCGGGGCCTACGCCGCGGGCGAGCTCGAGGGTGAGGAGGCTCGCGAGGTCGAGCGGCTCCTTTTCGAGCGGCCCGAGTACAGGCGCCTTGCAGAGTCCTATGCCAGGATGCTCGTTATGCTCACCACACTAGGCAACGAGCCGGTCGAAGCTCCCGAGGCCGTGGTCGGCTACGCCGTAAGAAGGGCCCACGTCTTGGCTTTCATGCGCAGCGCAGAAGTCTTCGTCGGCGCCCTCGGCCGTTCGTACATCGACGCGTTCGTCTATTATTTGGGGCTCCGGCGCGAGAGCTATGGAGGAGGGACCTGATGCCACAAGCCACCCACGACTTCGTGAGTACGCTGGCCGAGTACGTACCGCGCCTCGTCGGCGCCGTCGTGGTGCTCCTGGTGGCGCTCGTCGTGGCTTTATTCCTTCAGCGACTGGTGGCCCGTTTCCTGGAGAGCCTCGGGCTCGAAGAGCTCTTCGAGAGGACGGGCGCCGCCAATGCCCTCGGGCAGCTCGGGTACGAGGGCGGCCCCTCGCGTCTGATAGGCATCGTCCTGTTGTGGGGCATCATGCTGACCGGGGTGGCCGGCGCCCTTAGCGTCCTCGGGCTCTCCTCCCTACAGAGCACGATGGACCAGATCATCAACCTCTCGGGCCGCGTCCTCGTGGCGCTCGTGATCCTGATAGCGGGGGTGATGAGCGCGGGGTGGCTCGCCGATCTGGTGGCCCGCGAGGCCGCGCGCGCGGAACTGCGCGGCGCGAACGCTTTCCGCCGCATCGTCTTCATAACCGTGGTCGTCATCGCCGCCCTTCTCGCCGCGGCCCAGCTCGGCCTCGAAACCTACGTCGTCGTGCTTTTGGCCGTGGTCGTTCTCGCCACCGTCGGCCTCGTCACCGCCCTCGCCATGGGCCAGGGTCTTGCCCTCCTCTCCGGCAACATCGCGGCCGGACGCTACGTACAGGACGGGACCACAATAGGAGATGTCATCTCCGTGGACGGCGTCGAAGGCACCGTCGAAGAGCTCGGCTACGCCTCGATCACCCTCCGCTCCGAAGACGGAAATCTCTACCGCATCCCGAACCGCACGCTCCTCGAAAACGTAGTCCGGAAGCGGACTTAGGCATCAGAACTTAGGCATCAGGTTTCAGGCTTCAGGAAAAATTCTCGCCGACGACGCCCGTAGGCGGGTTCACGATCCATACACAGGCATCGTGTTACAAGAATAAACTGAAGCCTGAAACCTAGGAGCGACGAAGGAGCGACTAATGAAACGGTCCAAGAGCGCGGACCCGGCCCACGACGTTCTGGGATACGAACGGCAGCAGTTGGACACCATTTTCCGTCCGGAGACGGTCGCCGTGATCGGGGCGACCGAGCGGCCAGGGAGCGTGGGGCGCACGATCATGTGGAACCTCGTGAGCAGCCCGTTCGGCGGCACGGTCTTCCCCGTGAACTCGCGCAGGCCGAACGTGCTCGGCATAATTGCTTACCCTTCCGTCTCCGAAGTGCCGGCGAGGGTGGACCTCGCGGTCATCGTCGCCCCTGCGCCTGCTGTGCCGGGGATCATTGGCGAGTGCGTGGAGGCGGGTGTCCAGGGAGCCGTGATCATCTCCGCCGGTTTTAGGGAGACGGGGCCCGAGGGGGCGGCGCTCGAGCGTCGGGTCCTCGAGGAGGCCAGGCGGGGCAGGATGAGGATCGTCGGGCCCAACTGCCTCGGCGTCATGAAGCCACCCTCGGGCTTCAATGCCACCTTTGCGGGCGCCATCGCCCGTCCCGGTAACGTGGCTCTTCTTAGCCAGAGCGGAGCTTTGCTCACGGCCATCCTTGATGAGAGCTTTATGGAGAACGTCGGGTTCTCGGCGCTCGTCAGCGTGGGCTCCATGATGGACGTGGGCTGGGGAGATTTGATCTACTACCTCGGCGATGACCCTGACACGAAGAGCATCGTCATCTATATGGAGTCGGTCGGCGACGCCCGCTCGTTCCTCTCGGCCGCCCGCGAGGTCGCCCTTGCCAAACCTGTAATGGTGATCAAAGCCGGACGCACCGAGGTCGCGGACAAGGCGGCGGCCTCCCACACGGGCTCCCTGACCGGCTCGGACGAGGTGCTCGACGCGGCCTTTTCGCGTAGCGGCGTGCTGCGCGTTGACGAGATCTCGGAGCTGTTCGGGATGGCCGAGGTGCTTGGCAAGCAGCCGCGCCCCAAAGGGCCGCGGCTGACGATCCTGACGAACGCCGGCGGACCCGCGGTGCTCGCGACGGATGCCCTTGTCGGCAATGGTGGCGAGCTCGCAGAGATATCCGGGGAGACCATGGACGCCCTGAACGGGTTCCTTCCCGCCCCCTGGAGCCACGGCAACCCCGTAGACGTGCTCGGCGACGCCGACCCCGAGCGCTACGCGAAAACGCTAGAGACCGCGGCCGACGATCCCGAGAGCGACGGGCTGCTCGTCGTCCTCACGCCGCAGGACATGACCGACCCGACGGCGACGGCGGAACGGCTCGCGCCTTACGCGAATAGCACCAGCAAGCCGGTGCTCGCGAGCTGGATGGGCGGACCGGCCGTCGCGGCGGGAGAGTCGATCCTGAACGGCGCTGGTGTTCCTACATTCGACTACCCGGATGCTGCGGCCCGCGCCTTCACGAACATGTGGAAGTACACCTACAATTTGCGCAGCATCTACGAAACCCCCGAGCCCGCCGAAGACGAAGGCGCGGACCGCGGGCGGGTAGAGGAGATCATCGAGCGCGTCCGCGACTCCGGCCGCACAATCCTTACCGAGTTCGAGGCGAAGCAGGTCCTTGCCGCCTACGGCATCCCGACCGTAGAGACGGAGGTTGCACGCAGCCCCGATAGGGCCGTGGAACTGGCAGACCGCTTCGGCTACCCTGTTGTCCTCAAGCTCGACTCCGAGACCATAACCCACAAGACCGACGTGGGCGGCGTGCGCCTGAACCTGCAGAGCTCAGGCGAGGTCAGGCGGGCCTACGAGGAGATGGAGACCTCCATAACGGAGAACTACGGGTCCGAGGACTTCGGCGGCGCCGCCGTGCAGAGGATGGTCAGCCTGAAGGGCTACGAGTTGATCGTCGGCAGCAGCCCGGACCCGCAGTTCGGCCCGGTCCTGCTCTTCGGGTCCGGCGGCTCTCTGGTCGAGGTGTACAGAGACAGGGCACTCGCCCTCCCGCCGCTCACAACCACGCTCGCCCGCCGGATGATGGAACGGACCCGCATCTTCGAGGCACTGGGCGGCGTCAGGGGCAGGGCGCAAATCGACATTTGCTCTTTGGAGAAGCTACTAGTACGCGTAAGTCAGCTCGTCGTCGAGCAGCCCCGGATCAAGGAGCTCGACATCAACCCGCTCCTGGCCTCCCCAGAACGCCTGATAGCCCTGGACGCCCGCATCGTTCTGCACGACCCGGATACGCAGGAGGAAGACCTGCCGCGAACCGCGATCCGTCCTTACCCGAAACGGTACGTCTCCCATGAAGAGTTGCGCGACGACACTCCCGTGACGATACGCCCGATCCGGCCCGAAGACGAGCCCCTGATGGTGAGGTTCCACGAGACCCTCTCCGAAGAGAGCGTCTACATGCGCTACTTCCACATGATGAACCTCGACCAGCGCACGGCCCACGAACGCCTGACGCGCATCTGCTTTATAGACTACGACCGCGAGATGGCACTGGTCGCCGAACGGACCAACCCCGAGACGGGGGAGCGTGAGATCATGGGCGTGGCCCGCCTGAGCCGCCGCGGTGCCGTCCCCGAGGAGGCGGAGCTCTCGGTCCTAGTCAGCGACCGCTTCCAGCGCCGGGGCATCGGCACCCTGCTCCTGAGTCGTCTCCTCGAAATCGGTCGCGCCGAGCACCTTAGTCGTATAACAGCGGAGATCCTCTTCGACAACCGCCCCATGCAACGCATCTCCAAGAAGCTCGGTTTCCACCTTCGCCGCGACGCAGAAGAGATGGTCATGAAGGCGGATCTCGACCTCTATATGACTGCCTGAGGCAGTCAGCATTTCAGCGGGTCAGCACTTCAGCTTGTCAGCTTTTTGTTCGCTGCTGAAGGTTTAACCTTTCGGCGACTCGTGTAGCTATATGTCATTGCCTTCGGAGTCTTTGAAGGTCACCACACCGCCTCACGGACGCTTGGAGATGCTCTAACGAAACGTCTGGAGAAAGCGGGTAACGATCTTCTCTTCTACCTCGGCGAGGGAGATGTTGTGGTCGAGTTCCTGGTTAAGGCTCGTGACACCGAACTCCTTTATGCCGCAGGGCGTGATGCGGTCGAACCAACTCAGGTCTGTTTTCACGTTCAGGGCGAAGCCGTGGGAGGTGATCCAACCAGACGAGAACTTCACGCCGATTGCGGCGATCTTGTTCTCCCCCACCCATACGCCGGTGTACTCCGGATGGTGCCAGCCTTCGAGCCCGTAGTCTGCGAGCACCTGGATGATGACGCCTTCGAGCTCGCGGAGGTAGGCGTGGGTGTCACGAACTCTCAGGCGCAGGATGGGGTACCCCACTATCTGACCCGGACCGTGGAAGGTCGCGTCCCCTCCCCTATCGCTCCAGAACACCTCGGCCCCCAGAGCCCGGAGGTACTCCGCTCCGGCGCCCAGGTTCCCCGCGTCCTTCGCAGCCCTTCCCACCGTGAAGACCGGCGGGTGCTCGCACAGGATGAAGGTGTCGGGGATCCCGTCGTTCTTCCTCTGGCGCACGAGATCCTTCTGGAGATCCCAGGCCTCGGCGTAAGGCGTCAGCCCCGGCAACCGCCGTACCTGGACCGTCGTTGGGATCTGCTTCTCCAGGGTCATGCCAGGGCTCTAGACGCCCGCGACGCTGGCCGCGGGGCTTCGCCTGGCGTCGGCGCTCTGTTCGTGGGCGTGGTAGGAGCTGCGGACCAGCGGGCCGCTCTCGACGTGTTTGAAGCCCAAAGAGAAGCCGAACTTGCGGAAACTCGCGAACTCCCGGGGCGTGTAGTAACGGCTCATCGGCAGGTGGTTCTCGGAGGGCCTGAGGTACTGGCCGATGGTCAGGATGTCCACGTCGTGATCCCGCAGGTCACGCATCGTCCTCTTTATCTCCTCTTCGACCTCGCCGAGGCCGACCATAAAGCCGCTCTTGGTCAGGCCGTCGGGGTTCAGTTCCTTGGCGTAGCGGAGCACTTCTAGGGAGCGTACGTATTTCGCCTGCGGGCGGACCGCATAGTAGAGGCGGGGGATCGTCTCGATGTTGTGGTTGAAGGTGTCGGGGCGGGCATCTATGACGGTCTTGATCGCGTCGCGATCTCCCTTGAAGTCGGGGGTCAGGACTTCGACGGCGCAGCCGGGGACC
>Ga0126310_10000652_pt1 | contig 12277 bp, 10 predicted proteins | sample Plot60_FD_92540 | JGI IMG/M metagenome (GOLD analysis project Ga0126310, IMG submission 92540) | Serpentine soil microbial communities from UC McLaughlin Reserve, CA, USA - Plot60 | ecosystem: Environmental > Terrestrial > Soil > Grasslands | place: USA: UC McLaughlin Reserve, Lake County... | reverse complement strand
TGACGGTTTTAGGGCGCGTAGGGCGGGCGCCGGCGGTTGCCCTCTGGGTAGATCCGAAGGTGCATGCCGTCGAGGTCGCCCGGTTTCGCGCGAAGATCGTGGCCGGGCCGGGCGAGCGAGATTGCAGCATCTGGATTGGCAGCATCGGAGCCGACGGTTACGGCCGAAACTGTGTTGCACGCCAGCGCTTTCCGGGCATTTCGGGACGGAACTCGACGACGTGGATGATGGCGCCCAGTAAACGGTTCGGTACGCCCGAAGCAGATAGAAACCGTGGTGGCACTCCGCGCAATTTGCTATCGGGCCTGAAGCCGGGCTTTCATTTTCGCCGCGGTCGGTCATGTGGTCACGACGAGCTTCCCGTGCGCACGGGCCCGCTTCCATCGCGGTGTGCGCCTCGACGATCTGGTCGAAGGTGTAGAAGTGGTCGATAGGGATGACCGCCTGGCCGGCCTCGACGCTGTCGAGGTATTCCTGTAGTACGTGTGCCGGTAGGTCGGTGGCGTCCCCGCCGTAAGAGGTCAGGCCGACACCACGCGGAATGTATTCAATGGGTAGAAGTCGCGCACGATCCACTAGTTGGACAGCATCCCGGTGAAGCAGACCACCCCCGTGCACGCGGGCGGCGCGCAGTGTGTCGGGAAGTGTTGGCGCCTCAACGAGTTCAAGTGCAGTGTCAACCCCACCGGGCAAGATGTCGTGGACGTGGCGTGCGATTTGGCCGTCATCGATGAGTACGTGGTCGACGTCGATGCCGATGAGGGCGCCGGCTTTGTCGGGGTTTCTTGTCGTGGAGAGCACCGTCATGTCGCGCTCTATGGCGAGGACCGCAGTGCCAGGCCGACCGGGATGTCCCGCCCCGGATGAGGATCGTCTGGCCGTGGGTGGCGTCCAGGCCGATTGTCAAGGAGCCATACGAGGTTTGCAGCATGTCAGGGACCGCGCCCAGTACGCCCAGTTTCGTCAGGCGAGCCCGGCCGTGACGCGGGAGCCCTCCCCTGGAAACGCAAGCGTCGGAATCACCTATTGGGGGCGCTTGCAGCTGGCTCAGCGATCGGATTCGTACTTGAACGAGATCGCCAGCCGGACCCGGTAGCCGGTAACCTGGCCGTTCTCGATGGTGACATCTTGGCGGGTCACTTCGGCGACGCGAAGTTCGCGGACTGTCGCTGCGGCGGTCTCGACCGCGCTGCAAGCAGCATGCTCCCACGACTCGGTGCTCGTGCCGATGACCTCGGTCACGCGGTAGACACTCATGTTTTCTCCTTCTCCTGGCTCGTCCCCGGCGGATCGGCGGACGGTGTTGCGGACCAAGTGGAACAGGAGAAGGTCCGAATGTCCCGAAATCGAAGGTTTTGTACTTTCCAGGCGGCCGCGTTAACGCGGTTTGCCGGGCACAGGGAGAAATCCGGCGCCCATCTCCTCGGCTTGGCCGTCAGTGGATGAGTGAGGCGGAGTAGGCCCTGCGTAGCTTGCCCGAGGGTGTCTTCGGAATGACTCCTGGGCCGAGCACCACTACGTTGCGGGGACGCATATCGACTGTCGCCATCACTTCGTGCGCGATTTCGTGTTTGATGCGGCGCACCTCGGCCGGATCAGCGAAAGCGTCGGACTCGACCGCGACGGCAAACGATTCACGGGACGCCCCGGCATCCAGTCGCACCGCGACGGCGCAGCCGGGCCGCACGCCGGCGACCCGGCTGGCGGCGCGTTCGACGTCAGTCGGATAGATGCTGCGGCCCGCCATGATGATCACGTCCTTGACGCGACCACACACAACGACGTGACCGCGTTCGGTCAGATAGCCCAGGTCGCCGGTGTCATACCAGCCCTTGTCGTCCTGAACGGCGACGAAACCACCGATCGTGAGGTATCCGCGGGTCACTGGGTCACCACGCAATTCGATCACGCCGACTCCGCGCTGCGGCACGAGTCTGCCGTCCTCGTCGACGATGCGGGCCTCCAGACCGGCGAGCAGCGAACCCAGTGACGCCAACCTGGTCGTTTTGCAACCGCTGGAGGCCGGGACCGCCCGGTGCAGCACTGCCAGCATGTCGGTATCGACCTCGTCGACGACCAGGCCGTGGCCGCATTCGGAGAATGACACCGCCACCGTGCTCTCGGCCATACCGTAGGCGGCCACGACGGCCTGCGGGCGCAGCCCGAACGGCTTGCCAGCGTCGACGAGATCCTCGACGTCGGCCGGTTCGACCGGCTCAGCCCCCGACAGCGCCCAGCGCAGACTGGACAGGTCGAAGTCACCGGGTTTGGCCTGGCGGCGCAGGCGCTTCGCCAGGAGCGCGTAAGCGAAGTTGGGGCCGGCGGTCATGGTGGCCTTGTACTTGTCGATCAGCCGGGCCCAGAGCAGGATATCGCCTAGGAAGTCCATCGGCGTGATCTTGACCAACTCGGCGCCGAAGTACATCGGGACCGCGAGGAATCCGGTCATCCCCATGTCATGAAAAAGCGGCAGCCAGCTGACGATCACGTCGGTGTCGATGTTGAACTGCGCGCCGACGAACATGGCCTCGGCGTTGGATACCAGGTTGCGGTAGGTGATCTGCACCGCCTTGGGCGACCCCGTCGATCCCGACGTGAGCTGCATCAGCGCGAGGTCGTCTTCCCTCGTCTCGACGGGGTCGACGGGCGCGGCGACCAGCAGATCGGCAAGGGGGAGCACAGCGATTCCATGCGCCCGAAGCACCGGCGCGGCGGCGGTGAACGGCTCGGAGATAATTACGGCCTTCGCCGCAATCATGTCGAGGACGTTGACGGTGTCCTCGGCCCACAGCATCAGGTCAGTGCGTGGTGTGGGCTGGTGCAGCATCGTGATGCTGGCTCCGCACATCCACAGTCCCTGGGAGGTGGGCGCGATGTCGACCGGCTTGCCGGCCAGCACCCCGACCGCGTCGCCACGGCTGACGCCGGCCGCGGCCAGGCCGCCCGCAACCCGTCTGGCGGTCTGGTGCGCCTGCGCCCAGCTGTGCCGCACCGGAGTGTGTGGTTCGCCGGTCACCATGCCGTGCGCGCTGGTGCGCGCGTTCCGGTACATGGTCTCAGTGAACCGACTCATCCCGCGCAGCCTGCCGCTCGCCGCCGATCACTGGTTTGCAGGAACCACGCCCCACCCGGGAAGATTTCGCCGCAATCTTTCACAGGCCAAGATGCTAAATCACACCAGGGGCCTGTTCGACTCGGCCCCGACAAATGTTGGCACCTTTCCTGCGACTGTCACGCAACCGATGTGACCCATTCGCGCCATGAGTTCAGGCCAGCGCCGTGTGGCCGATGCCGCGGCACACGGCCGACCATGAGAAGTCATGAGAAGTACCCGGGGCGCGCAGCCGAGAACGGGTCACCGCAGCTGCGAGACGTAGCGGTATGCAGTCGCCCGCCCGATCCCGAACACCTGAGCAAACTCGCGCACGGGCTCGCCGGTCGCGGCTAAGCGCCGCAGTTGTTCTTACCGCTCAGCGGTGAGGCTGGGCGGCTGGGTTGCCAGTAGATGCGACGCTCGGCGAGATTCTCGAGACGCCCCCCGGCGCTCTCGACCTAACTTCAGTTCCAGTGAGGCCAAAGTAGCCATGATCGCAGCCACGGCTCGACCGGTGGGGGGGTGGCGGTGTCGATGCCTTAACACAAGGTGCGCAACAGGATTCGTCGCTCTGCGAGTTCTGCGATGGTCCGGTGACTTCGGCGACGGAGCGACCGAGCCGGGAGATCGCCGTGACGACGACACTGTCGTCGACACCGGCGTAGTCGAGCATCGCGCCAGTCCCGGTCGACCAGCATTCGCCGAGCCGGAAAGCTTGTCGGTGAAGACGCGTTCTGCCTCGACCCCGGCAGCACTGAGCACGGCGAGTTGGGCATCAAGGCCTCACCAGTAGTGCTGACCCCTGCGTAACCGAGGATCGCCGCCATACCGATGTCTGTCTCATTGCTGGCCGATAGTGGAATTGGACCACGCTGTGTGCGACAAGACATAAGTCACCCCTAGCTGGGACTACGTGGTGGGGGGGTGGTGGCGGGCGCCTGTCTCGTTTCTCTAGAATGAGAAGCCAGACTCGTTTCCCTGAGGGTTCACAGCAGCACCATGAAGCGGCAGTCGACCCATACGGTGGGTTTGTGCCTAACGCCTTTCATGACCAGCTCGGCGCACTAACCCAGACGCTGGGCCAGATGTGCGGGCTCGTCGGTGCAGCGATGAAGCGCGACCAGGCCTTACTTCAAGCCGACCTGCTGCTAGCCGAGCATATGATCACTGACACGACCATTTGGTATTGATGCGAACCAAGGCCGAGGACGAAGCATTCGTCCTTTTCGCTCTGCAGGCACCCGTGGCCAGCGATCTGCGAGCGGTCCTCAGCACCATGCAGAACGTCGCGGATGTGGAAACGGACGGGGCTTTAGCCCTGGATGTCGCCAAGATCGCGCGTCGCCGCAACTCGGCCTCTGCTCTGCCCGAAGAAGTTATCGGTTCCTTCGCCCGAAATGGGCCGGATCGCAGTCGAACTGGGCAATAGCGCCAGGGGCGCGTGCTGAGGGGAGATCCCGATCAAGCGGCGCAGATGCTACGCCCGCAAGGTCGTCATCGCTTGGTGCGCCTGACCAGCTCGACAGTCTGCTGAACTACCTGGGCCGCGACCCGAAGCGATGGGCACAGTTGTCGGGGTGGGGGCGCTGCTAGTGCCGCAGGGCCACGAACCGGTAGTGGTGGCAGGTGATCAGGCGATGCCCGCCCCGCCCCACACCGATCCCGGACCCTAGCTGCGGTGGCCCTGGCCGCCGGGGCCTTTCGGCGCCCGGCGGCAGTAATCGCGCTGCGCACCAGAGGCCCCTAGTCCGCGAGAAACGCGCCTACTACCTGCGCGGCGCTTTCGACGCAGCGATACTTGAGATATGGCTGAGGGTCCTGACGCGGCGCTGGAACCGATCGGTGCGGTGCAGCGAACCAAAGTCGGCCGCGAAGCGACCGAGCCGATGCGCGAGGACATCCGGCTGCTCGGCGCAATCCTCGGCGACACGGTTCGCGAGCAGAACGGCGAGGAGGTGTTCGACCTCGTCGAACACGCGCGCGTTAAGTCGTTGGGGGTGCGGCGTTCGGAGATCGATCGCGCGGATCTTGCCCGGATGTTCGACGGTATCGACATTCACCAAGCGCTTCCAGTGATTCGCGCGTTCTCGCACTTCGCATTGTTGGCCAACGTCGCCGAGGACATCCACCGGGAACGGCGTCGCGGGATTCACGTCGATGCCGGCGAGCCGCCTCAGGACAGCAGCTTGGCCGCCACCTATCTCAAGCTCGATGCGGCACAGCTCGATTCGGAAACCATCGCCGAAGCCCTCGACGACGCGTTGGTGTCACCTGTGATCACCGCGCATCCCACGGAGACCCGACGCCGCACCGTGTTTGACACGCAGCACCGCATCACCGAGCTGATGCGGCTTAGGCTGCACGGACACTCCGAGACACCCGAAGGCCGTGACATCGAAGGCGAGTTGCGCCGCCAAATCCTGACGCTGTGGCAGACCGCCCTTATTCGCTTGCAGCGGTTAAAGATTCAGGATGAGATCGAAGTGGGCCTGCGCTACTATCACGCGGCGTTCTTCGAGGTGATACCTCAGGTCAATGCCGAAGTCCGCGGCGCGTTGCAGGCCCGCTGGCCCGATGCGCATCTCCTTGAGGAGCCGATTCTGCGGCCGGGCTCCTGGATTGGCGGCGACCGCGACGGCAACCCCAACGTGAGCGCGGACGTGGTGCGCCAGGCCACCGGCAGTGCGGCTTACACCGCGTTCGGGCATTACTTCGCCGAGTTGACTGCGTTGGAGCAAGAGCTGTCGATGTCGGCGCGGCTCGTGAAGGTCACCGACGAACTCGCCGCACTGGCCGACCGCTGTCATGAGCAGGCCCGGCTCGATGAGCCGTATCGGCGCGCGCTGCGCGTCGTCCACGGTCGCCTCACCGCGACCGCACGCGAAATCCTGGACCGTCAACCCGGGCCCGAACTCGACCTGGGCGGCGAGCGGTATCAGACGCCGGCCGAGTTCCTGGCCGACCTGGATGTCGTCGACGCGTCGCTGCGGGGTCACGGCAGCGCGCTGCTCGCCGACGACCGGTTGGCACGGTTGCCAGAGTCGGTCCGGGTTTTTGGTTTCCACCTGTCCGGGCTGGACATGCGGCAGAACTCCGATGTGCACGAGGAGGTGGTCGCCGAGCTGTTGGCGTGGGCGGGTGTACACCCGGACTACACGTCGCTATCCGAGTCGGAACGCGTCGAGCTGTTGGCCGCCGAACTTGCCACCCGACGTCCCCTGACCAGTCACAGCGCCGAACTTTCCCAGTTGGCGCGCAAGGAACTCGACATCGTCGCGGCCGCGGCGCGCGCCGTTGCAGTGTTCGGACCGCGCGCCGTGCCGAACTACATCATCTCGATGTGCCGGTCAGTGTCGGACATGCTCGAGGCCGCGATCCTGCTGAAGGAAGTGGGGCTGCTCGACGCTTCGGGCGATGAGCCGCGCTGCCCGGTGGGCATCGTGCCGCTTTTCGAGACAATCGACGACCTGCAACGAGGCGCATCGATTCTCGAAGCGGTACTGGATCTTCCGGTGTACCGGGCGTTGGTCCGGGCTCATCGCGGCAGCCAAGAGGTGATGCTGGGCTACTCGGATTCCAACAAAGACGGCGGCTACCTGGCCGCCAACTGGGCGCTCTACCGCGCCGAACTCGACCTCGTCGAGACCGCCCGCAAGATCGGTATCCGGCTGCGCCTTTTCCATGGCCGCGGGGGGACGGTTGGCCGCGGCGGCGGACCGAGTTACGACGCGATCCTCGCGCAACCGCCAGGCGCGGTGTCTGGGTCGCTGCGGCTCACCGAGCAGGGTGAGGTCATTGCCGCGAAGTATGCGGAGCCGCGGATCGCCCAGCGCAACCTCGAGACCCTCGTCGCCGCCACGCTGGAGTCGACGCTGCTGGACGTCGAGAGGCTTGGCGACACCGCCGAGCCGGCCTACCAGGTCCTCGACGATCTGGCAGCACTAGCACAGCGCGCTTACGCCGAATTGGTCCATCAGACACCGGGATTCGTCGACTATTTCACGGCGTCCACCCCGGTCAGCGAGATCGGTGCGCTCAATATCGGCAGCCGCCCGACGTCGCGCAAGCACACCACATCGATCTCCGATCTGCGCGCGATACCGTGGGTGCTGGCGTGGAGTCAGTCGCGCGTGATGCTGCCGGGCTGGTACGGAACCGGGACAGCGTTCGAGCAGTGGATCACCGACGGCCCAGAGGATAGCGGGGCGCGACTGAAGGTGTTGCAGGACCTCTACCGGCGCTGGCCGTTCTTCCGCACCGTCTTGTCGAACATGGCTCAAGTTCTTGCCAAGTCGGATATGGGTCTGGCGGCGCGGTATGCGGAGTTGGTTCCCGATGAGGAGTTGCGCCAGCGCGTCTTCGAGAAGATTGCTGGCGAGCACGACCGCACGATCAGGATGCACCAGCTGATCACCGGGCAGAACGACCTGCTCGCCGACAACCCGGCGCTGGCCCGCTCGGTGTTCAACCGGTTCCCGTACCTGGAGCCTCTCAACCACCTTCAGGTGGAGCTCCTGCGCCGGTACCGCTCCGGCGATGACGACGAGCTCGTGCAGCGCGGCATCCTGCTCACTATGAATGGTCTGGCGTCGGCCCTGCGCAACAGCGGCTGACGGCTGGATGAGGCCCATCGGCCGACTAACGTCTCGACGACGCGTCGGCGCAGGTCCGAGAGCGTGATGTCGACGGCGGCCCACCGCGTCCCGGGGAGGCCGCTCCTCCGCAATGCCAGATCTACTGCCGATCTCGAATTGAGTTCGAGTTTAGATTCGGTGTGCGGGCTGTCGATTCCTCATACGGTCTCGAATCGTGTTCTAAAAGCAGTGTCGCCAGGCGCCTGCGCGCCCGGCAGCGGTATAGCGCCGTGGAGTCGAGCGGACGCAGGCGATCCTCGACGCCGCCGAGACGCTGTTGGGCGAGCAGCATCCCTCTGTCACTACTTCGCCGGCCGACATCAAGTCGGGGCCGAGCTAGTGCAGCGCCACCTCACCGAGGTTGACGCGCGTCTCACCGCCGCGCTGAACAACCCGAAGCTGCGCACTCTGCACGACACCATCGACGGGGCCATCGACCCATATCTCGCCTATTTCCGTGAGCACCCCGACTTCATTCAGCTGTGGGTCGCAGGCCGCAACCGTTGCGACGCAAGCGTTTGAGAATGCAACCGGCTGCCGAGAAAGGTGAAGAGTCGTCCTGGGGAAGGCGCAGACCAGGCCATTGTCGCTGTGGGCACCGTTGATGAAGAGGTGGTGTCGGCGACGTTCGACACCGTCGGCAAGGGCGGCGCAGTCGTCGTCGCGGGGTTCGCCGGCCCGGCGAAGCGACGATCCACGTCTCGCGTGCGAATTGACCCTCAGCGAAAAGATGATGAGGGGAACGTTGTTAGGCTCTGCGAATCCGCATTACGACATCTTGCGGCTGGTGCGGCTCTACGACGCCGACCAACTGCGGCTCCGAGGAGCTCGTCACGACGTAATACCCCCGAGGACGTCAGTCAGGGTTACCAGGCGTGCGTGACGGCAACTACATTCGAGCGCTGATTACTCACCGATGGCCGGTGCGTTGGGCTCGGAAGAGTTTCACTTCAGCGCTCACACCCTTGAGCCGTCGTGCGCCCACTGAAATCCAATCGATGTTCGCGACATTGCCGACGGCGTCCCGCGTCGAATCGGCGACAAGTACCGTCCCCGGCTGTGCGCTGGCTGTGACCCTGCTGGCCAGGTTTACGGGGCTGCCGAACCAATCGCCCGCCCGGGTGACTGCTGCCCCGGAGGCAAGGCCAATCCTCAGGGCGGGGAGGTGGTTTGCCGCGGCCGCGTCAGCCAGGTCAAGCATGGCTTGCAGCAGGGGCGCGGCGTCCCAGCAGACCAGCATTACCGCGTCGCCAATTGACTTCACGAACTGGACCGGTGTGGCCGCCACCTCGTGGGCGAGGTCGCCTAGCCGGCTGGCGACACGTTCAAGTTTCTCGGCCGACAACGCCTCGCCGAGCTGCGTGAACCCGGCCAGATCGGCGAAGCCGACGGTGACGGGTCGCGCTCCAGGCAGTGAGCCGGCGGCTCGTTCTGCTGCGTTGACGGCCTCCAACTCGAACGCATGTCGGAGTTCCAGGCGTAACAGGTCGTCCATCATCGGACCGAGCATCGGTGCCGCGGCCACCGCCATTTGCTCTGTCGCCTGTGCCAGCTCGATCTCAGAAGACCCCGGCCGAAGCAGCGCCTTCAGTGCGGCCTCCCGCATCAACGCGGCGGCATGCCCGAGGTTTTCGACAAGCACCCGCATGACGGCAACCACGTCTTCGGGGTCATAGCCGAATTCCAGAAGGGATTTCGCGTGCCTAATCGCGTCAGCGTCCGCGCGCGGCAAAAGGGCCGCGTCCGGGTCATCGATCCTCGGCAGGCCAACGGCACGTTGCAGGCGCTGCACCAAACCGAGCTCGATACCGGTCGACTTGCAGATTTCGCGCGCGGACACAAGAGTTCCGTCGTCGCCGAGGACGCGGTAGGCGGGCAGGGTCACCGGCGCAACTGACCTTCGGATGTGCTCGAGACTGAACCCCCGATCGAGCAGCCAGACGATCAACTCCGCGCGGTCCCGCCGCGCGTCAGCCTCAAGGCCGTCGAGCAGGCCCAACGCCTCCACATTGACGCCCGCCGCCATGGCGCCAACCCTATAGCCCTCTCTTACTAAATTCACTGGGTCCTCGCTCCCCGGGCTCGACCAACCGCACATGTTGGAGCGCCCTCGTCCAGAACACTCGAACCCGCCTCGAAATCGATTATGGTTAGCCGCTCACTGGGACAACGGACAAGGTCATGGCACGCAGCAGTGGCGGACGGCGAGTCGTCTCGTTGGCGCCGCGGGCGAGGTGTGCCGGCTGACCATCGAACTCTTCGCCGTCGCCGACAGCGTCGCGCAGTCCGTGCAAACTTGACCTCGTCACCACTGGTCCATGAGTCCAAAACAGCGTGAATTGGCGCCACTTCTCACGTGCGAGCACTTCTTACGCGCCAGACGTAGTCTGGGGGAGTCAAAGTTGAGCAGCGAACTATCCGCAGCTCTCAGGGTTCGTCGGTTCGGCGGCTTTAGCCCGGCTTTAGCCACCATGTTCTGGCTTTCCGGGGCTATGCTGCTCAGGACCTCATAGGAAGCCGATGATGACCCGTTCAGCACGCAGCGCGACGCGGGGCTCGCAGTGTTCACGCAATTGATCGCGGCTGGGTTCAGCGACGCTGAGGAGATCGGGCGCGGCGTTTTCGACGTCGTGTATCGCTGCGTTCAGCTCGCCTTGGAGCGGACCGTGCGATGAAGGTTCTGACCGACGTCTCCGATCAAAACCGCGAGCGGTTCCTGCGTGGGCAACGAGCGATGGGGCAGCTCACCGGGCATCCGAACATCGTGGGCGTTTGGCAGGTGGGCGAAACCGACTGCGGTCATCCATATCTGGTGATGCAATATCGCCAACGGGGTTCCGTCGACGCGCGGATCCGCCGACTCGGTCCCCTCCCATTGTACGAGGTGCTCCGACTCGCCCTGAAGATGGCCGGCGCGCTGGGAGCCTGCATCCAGGTCAGATTTTGTTTGGGGTGGTGATGGGGTCAGTAGTAGCCCTTAACTTCTGCGCGACACCACTTTGCGCATCGCCTCGAAATCCTCCTAGGGACGTCAAACCCGCAAACATCTTGCTGACCGACTACTAACAGGGTTCCTTTGTCCATGCCTCAGAAGTACGTGGCCTCAATGTTCACCGAAGTTCGCTGGAGGATTTGATGCCACAAATCAACTCTGACCACACGGCATCCAACGCGACGCAACGAGACGGCTTCGAGTTGAGTGGTCCGATCACCGGAGGACTTCACGGTCGGCCGCATCTCGCGTACTTAGGAGATATTTTAGATGTCAACTATATCGAAGAAGAGTTTTTCCTCGTTGGAACGGCGACGCGCTTCGCGCCGGTCGGTGAGCTCGACCTTGGCGGTCGGTGGGAGGTCGAGCCCGCCGGCGCCGCGCCGTTCAAGACCCGCATCCTTATCCGGCGTCCGGCCAACCCAATGCAGTTCAACGGTACGGTTATCGTCGAGTGGCTGAATGTTTCTACTGGATGTGAAATTCCCGCGGTCATCCCGAATCTGTACGAGGGTTACGCCTATGCGGGCGTGAGCGCTCAGTTCGTGGGCATACACGGCTTTCCCAGCGATCCCCAAGGTCTCATTGCGTGGGATGGTGAGCGCTACGAAAGTCTGCACCATCCCGGAGACTCCTATTCATATGACGTCTTCACACAGGCAGCTCGGGCCGTCCGATCGCATGTCGACTGGGCTCAATGCGATCCGCTACCGGGCGTTGAAGTGAAGACTCTCATCGCGGTTGGTGGGTCACAATCAGGCTGCCGATTGGTGACGTATGCCAATGCTTTACAATCTCGAGAAGGCGCCTTCGACGCGATCATGCCCCTCCTCGTTGCGGGTATCGGCGCAAAGTTCGACGATTTCCTCTGGGACAGATTCAGCGGCGGGGACGTCGTGGCGGACTTGATGCAGCAAGCGTTTGCGCCGACAGTCGTGAGAGCCGATCTGAAGGCACCAGTTTTGATGCTCAACTCCGAGTCCGAAGCTGTCAGGATGTCGAGAGCGCAGATGCGGCCAGACAGCGCTACATTCCGCTATTGGGAGGTGGCGGGTGCGCCCCATCTGTCGCCGGAGCAGGCCGACTTGGCGAAACGGCTGTTCGAACGTGATGGTCTCCGGTCACTTGCCAGCCGCTCACCGTCCGACGATGACGGCAGGCGTGTTTCCCACACGCATGTGCTTGAAGCCGCCCTCGGACATGTGGTGCGTTGGGTGCAGGACGGGACGGTCCCGCCTTCATTTTTGCCGATTGCGAAAAGCGGCGAACCAGAACAAATCCAGCGCGATCGCTTCGGCAATGCGCAGGGTGGTATCCGGTTGCCGGATATGGACGTGCCCATCGCGCAGAATTGGATTCCTGCGAGCGGAGTGTTCGAGGAGTTAAGCAAAGGGGCCCGTCGACCTCTAACCGACGAACAGCTGAGCGAACTGTACAGTTCTCAGCCTGACTATGTAGTGAAGGTGAGGCGGGCTGCCGAGAGCGCCGTCGCCGCAGGCGTACTAACCGAGAGCCGGGCGAACAAATATGTCGAAGAAGCCGAGTCAACGTCGGGGC
>Ga0126310_10000650_pt1 | contig 12279 bp, 9 predicted proteins | sample Plot60_FD_92540 | JGI IMG/M metagenome (GOLD analysis project Ga0126310, IMG submission 92540) | Serpentine soil microbial communities from UC McLaughlin Reserve, CA, USA - Plot60 | ecosystem: Environmental > Terrestrial > Soil > Grasslands | place: USA: UC McLaughlin Reserve, Lake County... | reverse complement strand
TGCGCGAGGCGCTGGATGATTACGGTGTGGGACAGAAGGCCTTTGGGACGGGCACCTTTGACCGCGCCCTGGTGGGGTTGGGAGGCCAGGCTCGTCCGGTGTTGCTGGCTTTGCGCAATAGCCTCCGGCGTCGCCTGCGGCTGGCGCTGCGTGAAGGCGGCCGCCAGCTCGCCGAAGCGCGCGAGCCCGCGCAGCCGCTCGACGACCTCCGCCTGCGCCGTGAACAGCTGCTGGCGGCGCAGCCCGAGTCGCTCGATCAGCCGGTGCACGAACAGGTCGGGGCGGAGCGTGTCGAGCGCTCTCGCGGCGGACTTGTGCAGCGTGAGGAACTCGCGGATGCGGTCGCGCGTCTCCGGCGGGATCTGCGGCGACTCGAGCGCAGCCGCCAGCGCGGCGACCATGTCGAGCTTGCGGCGACGCGCGATCTGCGTGCAGCGCGCGAGGTCGATCGCCTGCAGCTCGATCGGCGGCCGCGCCAGCGCACGCACGACCGCCGGCGCGTCGCCCGGGTCGATCAGCAGCCGCAGCCACGCCAGCAGGTCGCGCACCTCGGTGCGCTGGAAGAAGGCCGCGTCGCCGACGAGCCGGTGGCGCACCGCGCGTTCCTCCAGCGCGACGGCGACCGCCTGGCCTTCGCGCCCGATCGAGCGCACGAGCACCGCGATCCGCTCGGGCGCGACCCCCTCGCGGCCGATCAGCCGCTCGACGTCGGCCGCCACGCTCTGCGCCTGCGCACGCTCGTTCGCCGCGCGCCAGAAGCGGACCTCGCCCGCTCCGGCCCCGCCCGCCTCCTGCGCCGGTTCGAGCCGCTTCTCGATGCGGTCCTCCAACGGCGCGACGACCGCGACGGCCGCCTCGAGGACCCGCCGCGGGCAGCGGAAGCTGTGCTCCAGCGTGACGACGGTCGCCGCGGGCAGCTCGTCCTGGAGGTCATGCAGGTTCTTCGTCGCGGCGGCGCGGAAGCGGTGGATCGCCTGGTCGTCGTCGCCGGCCGCCGCGAAGTTGCCGTGCTCGGACGCCAGCAGCCGCAGCAGCAGCCCGTGCGCGAAGTTCGGCTCCTGCACGTCGTCGACGAGCACATGGCGGTAGCGCGCGGCGACCTGCGCGCGCACGTGCGGGTGCTCGCGCAGCAGCGCCAGCGCGCGGACCACGAGGTCGCCGCCGTCGAGCGCGCCCGCGTCCGCGAGCATGCGGTCGTGCGCGCGGTAGATCGCAGCGAACTCGCGCTCGCGCGCGGCGCGCGCGCGCACGGCATCGTCCGCGTCGGGATCCGCCGCCAGCTGCTCCGCCCAGGCGGCGTAGTCGTCCGCCGAGATCAGCTCGTCCTTGAGCCGGTCGATCCGCCGCACGAAGCTGCCGATCAGGGCGGCCGGGTTGCCGCGGAAGTCGTGCGAGCGGATCGTCAGCTCGTCGATCCGCTCCAGCAGCATCGCGAGCCGGTCGGCGCGTCCGACGGCGACCGCGAACGGGTCCACTCCGGCCGTGAGCGCATGCTCGCGCAGCAGTCGCGCGCACACGTCGTGGACGGTCGTGACGGCGAGCGCCTCGTAGGGGTGGGCGATCAGCTCCTCGACCTGGCGGCGCAGCGCGTCGGACGCGCGCTCGGAGCGCGCCAGCATGAGGATCGCCTCCGGCGCCTCGCCCTGCTCGACGAGCCAGGCGAAGCGCGCGAGCAGCGTGCGCGTCTTGCCGCTGCCGGCCCCGCCGACGATCAGCAGCGGACCGCCGGCATGCGACGCCGCGGCGTGCTGCGCGGGGGAGAGACCGTCGAGGGCGGCGGGCACCCTGCAAGGATATGCCGCCGATGACCCCAGGCGAGACGGCGATGGACGCGGACTGGCTCGGCGCCTGCCGCGCCGCCGTGGACGGATTGCGCGACGTGCTGCGCGCCCACCCGGGCACACGCCAGCGCGCGGTCGAGACGGGGGACCGCGGCGAGGGCGGCGACCGCACGCTCGTGATCGACGAAGGCGCCGAGCAGGCGGTCTTCGCGCAGCTCGACGCGCTCCACGCCGCCGGCCACCGCTTCACCGCCGTCAGCGAGGAGCGCGGCGAGGTCGACTACGGCGGGGCGGGGCGGGACGGCATCCGCGTCGTGATCGACCCGATCGACGGCTCGCTCAACGCGAAGCGGCTGCTGCCGCACTACGCGCTCTCGATCGCCGTCGCCGACGGGCCGACGATGGCCGACGTCGCCTTCGCGTACGTGTACGACTTCGGCGCCGGCGAGGAGTGGACCGCGACGCGCGGCGCCGGCGCGCGGCTCGACGGCGTGCCGCTCGACCCGGCGCTGCCCGAGCGACGGGCGCCGGACGGCCGGCTCGAGCTGCTGGGGATCGAGCAGGCGGACCCACGCCACATCGCGGCCGCCGGCGAGCTGCACGACGTCTCGCGGCGCCTGCGCGTGATCGGGGCGATCGCGGTCACGCTGTGCCAGGTGGCGGCCGCGCGGCTGGACGGAATGGTCTCGCTGCTCAACTGCCGCGCGGTCGACGCAGCCGCGGCGCAGCTGATCGTGCGCGAGGCGGGCGGCCATGTCGCCTTCCCCCGCTGCGCCGGCGAGGACCCGCTGTCGGCGCCGCTCGACGTCGCCGCCCGCTCGCCGGTCGTCGCCGCGCGCTCCGCCGAGACGCTCGCCGCGCTCGCGCGCGTGCCGATCGTCTGAGGCGCGCCGCTCAGGCGTGCGCCGCGTGCGTGGCGTGCGCTGATGGGCATCGAGGGGAGGAAGCGGCTGCGCTCCGGCCGGTTGTGCGTCTTTCGTCGCAATCCGCGTCCCGTTTGCGCACGCTCGACTGCTTTTGACGCACCTCTTTCTGAGGACCGCGAGTTAGCCCCTGTATACGACGGTCCAATTCGCTGTCGTAAATCCGGAGTGTTACGGAAATGCGCAAACGGTCCGCCGCGGCGACGAGGCGCCGTGAGCGGTGGCGCCACAGCAGCCGCCTTCGCCTCGATGCCCACGACGCACGTCCCGCGCACCAGCGCCGCCGGAACGAAGCACACCCAACCCGGCAGGCCGACAAGCCCGCGCTGCCATAGTGAACGGACGATGATCGACTGGTTCCTCGCCCAGCGCCTCGCGCGCCAAGTCGCCGGCGAGCCCGACGCGCGCCCGCCAAAGCTCGACCTGCGCGCGCTCGCGGCCGACAGCGCCGAGCGCGTGATCGCCTACACAGGGCTCGCGCCGGCGCGCGAGCTGCCGGCGGCCGAGTGGGTCGGGCGGGCGGAATGGATCGCCGCCAACGTCGGCGCGATGCGCACGCTGCTCGACCCGCCGCTGTCGAAGGTCGGCGAGGGACTGGGCCTCGCCCGCCACGCAATGCGCCTCGGCGCCGGCGTCGTGCTGACCGCCGAGGTCGGGGTCGTCCTCGGCTTCCTCGCGCAACGCGTGCTGGGCCAGTACGAGCTCGTGCTGCTCGACACCACCCCCGAGGACCGCCCGCCGCGACTCCTGTTCGTGCTGCCGAACCTCGGCGCGGCCGGCCACGCCTTCGGCGCCGACGAGCGCGAGTTCCTCACGTGGGTCGCGCTGCACGAGGTGACGCACGCGGTGCAGTTCGCGGGCGTGCCATGGCTGCAGCCGCACATGGCGGGGATGGTGCGCGAGCTGCTCTCGCACGCCGAGCTGCGGATCGACACGAGACGCGCGCTGCGGCTGCCGGGCACCGACGACATCAAGCGGCTCGCCGCCGCCGCACGCTCCGGCGACCTCGTGTCGTTGGTCGCGAGCCCTTCGGAGCGTGCGACGCTCGAGAAGATGCAGGCGACGATGGCGGTGCTCGAGGGCCATGCCGAGCACGTGATGGATGCCGTCGGCGCGCCGCTGCTGCCGTCGCTGCCGAGATTGCGGGCGGCGCTGGATGCGCGCCGCAGATCGCAGTCGGCGCCGGCCCGCCTGCTCCAGCGCCTGCTCGGCCTCGAGATGAAGCTCAAGCAGTACGAGCAGGGCAAGCGCTTCTGCGACGCCGTCGTGCGCGAGGCGGGCGTGGAGGCGCTGCACCGCGTCTGGATCGCGCCGGAGATGCTGCCGTCCAGTGCCGAGCTGGACGCGCCGCGGCAGTGGCTGGAGCGAACAGACGTTCCGCGCCGTTTGAGCGCGTAGACGCCGCTGCAGAGGGATTTCCTCCTCGTTCCGGCCGTCCTTGGTGTAACCATCGCTCCGGTTCGGCGTACAAACGGGTGTTCGGGCATGTCCGCTTGCCGCGGGCGCCCATTGCCAAACTCTCGCCAGAAGGAGCAGGGAACTCACGATGGCCGCAACCGCCACGAGAACCACCCCCAAGAAGAGAGCCCCCGCGAAGCGCAAGCCGCGCGCCGCCGCGTCCAAGACGAGCGCTCGCACGACGTCCACCCGCCCCGCGACGCGCACGCAGCGCGCCCAGCAGCTGGCCGAGCGGGTCGTGCTGATTCCGGTGGGCGCCGCGCTCGCGGCACGCGACCGGGTTGCCGGCACGTTCGACGAGCTCGTCAGCACGACGCGCTCCCGCGCTGCGCTGGAGCAGCAGCTCGAGCGCTTCGAGCGGCGCGGAGGCAGCGCCCGCACGCAGCTCGAGCGCGAGGTGCGACGCACGCGGACGCGGCTCGAGCGTCAGACGCACACCGCGCGCCGCGGCTTCGTCCGCCAACGCTCGCAGGCACGCAAGAATCTGGATGCCAACGTCGAAGGACTTACCGGCCGTGTCGAGAAGGTGGTTCAAGATGGCGTGGACGCGGGCATGAAGCTCGTCAACGGGGCACAGGAGCGCCTGTCCAGAGTCGTCTGAGACGTCAACTTCCCCCGATCGGCGCACGCGGAGGGCGCCGAGTCGGGTCGGGTTCGCCGGCCCATATCTCTCGCCGGCGAATGCAGCATCCTCTCCTCCCTCAACCGCCGGGGCGCCCATGATGGGCGTCCCGTCGGTCTTTAAACGCGCCCTGCCACAATGAGTCCATGCCGACTCAAGACCAGATCCGCGAGGCGCTGCGCGCCGTCATCGACCCCGAGCTGCGCCGCGACATCGTCGAGCTCGGCATGGTCCGCTCGATCGACGCCCACGCGAACGGCGTCGTCGACGTCACCGTCTCCCTCACCACGCCCGGCTGCCCGATCCGCAGCCACTTCCAGACCGGCGTCGCGAACGCCGTGCGCGCGCTCGACGGCGTCAGCGCGGTGAACGTCAGCTTCGACGTCCTGACCGACACGGAGAAGGGCGCGCTCCAGCAGAAGCTCGGCCGCGGCGGCGGCCTGCCGACCGGCGCGCTCGCGCAGGTCGCGAACGTGATCTGCATCGGATCCGGCAAGGGCGGCGTCGGCAAGTCGTCGGTGACGGCGAACCTCGCGGCCGCGCTGACGGCCGAGGGCAAGCGCGTCGGCGTGCTCGACGCGGACGTCTGGGGCTACTCGCAGCCGCGCATGTTCGGGCTCGGCGCGCAGCGGCCGAAGGTCAACGCCGAGCGCAAGATCGTCCCGCCGCAGGCGCACGACGGCATCAAGGTGATGTCGATCGGCTTCTTCATGGAGGAGGACGCCGCGGTCGTGTGGCGCGGGCCGATGCTGCACAAGGCGCTCACGCAGTTCCTCGAGGACGTTGACTGGGGCGAGCTCGACTACCTGCTCGTCGACCTGCCGCCCGGCACGGGCGACGTCTCGATGACGCTCGCGCAGCTGCTGCCGGACGCGAGATTCCTGATCGTCACGACGCCGCAGCCGGTCGCCCAGAGAGTCGCGCGCCGCTCGGCCGAGATGGCGCACAAGGTGAGACTGGAGATCGCCGGCGTGGTCGAGAACATGTCCGGCTTCGTGACGCCGTCCGGCGAGCGCTACGCGATCTTCGGCGAGGGCGGCGGCCAGCTGCTGGCCGACGAGCTCGACGTGCCGCTGCTCGGCACCGTGCCGCTGACGATGACGCTGCGCGAGCAGGCCGACGCCGGCACGCCGCTCGTGTTCGCCGATCCCGACGACCCCGCCGCCCAGGCGATCCGACAGACCGCCCGCGGCGTGATCGCGCTGACGCCGATCGAGCTTCCGGTGATGCAGGAGACCAACAGCGCGCCGGTTTCCTCCGAGGCGCAGAAGCCGGTCGGCATGTCGCTGCCGATGGCGTAGCGCCTCCGCGCGCCCGGCGCGCTCAAGTCAATTCCACAAGAAGCCGAAGATTGGGCCATGCATCCGGTCCAAGCGCTGCGCGCGGCGCTGCCGAAGGGGCACACGCTGCCCTACGCGGCATGGCGCAGGCGCCACCACGCGATGATCGGCGTGCTGTTCGCCGAGGCCGTCGGCCTGACGATCTTCAGCGCAGCCCAGGGCTACGGCCTGCTGCACAGCGTCGGACACGTCGTCGCACTCGTCCCGTTCGGAGTCGTGGCGCTGGTGTTCGAGCGACGCCGGCGTGCCGCCTCGACGCTCGTCTCGCTCGGCCTCATCACGGCCTGCGCGCTGCTCGTCCACGTCTGGCACGGCGCGATCGAGGCGCATTTCCTGTTCTTCGTGACGATCGTCGTGCTGGCGCTCTACGAGGACTGGATCGCGTTCCTCGTCGCGTTCGCCTACGTGGTGATCCATCACGGCGTCGCGGGCGCGCTCGCGCCCGGCGGGGTCTACAACCACCATGACGCGGTCGAGCATCCATGGAAGTGGGCGGCGATCCATGGCGCGTTCGTCGCCGCCGCCGGGATCGCAAGCGTGATCGCATGGCGCCTCAACGAGACCGTGCGCGCCGAGGCGCAGGCGTCCTACCGCCGCGCGCGCGAGAGCGAGGAGCGCTTCAAGGGAGCCTTCGAGGGAGCGCCGATCGGCATGGTGCTGTTCAACTTCGACGGCGAGGCCCCCGGCGAGGTGCTCCAGGTCAACAGGGCGATGTGCGAGATCACCGGCCACACGCGCGAGCATCTCCGCGAGTTCGCCTTCAGGGACGTCGTGCATCCGGACGACGCGCCGGGCGGCGTCGGGGCCGTGCAGCGGCTTGCGCGCGGCGAGCAGGACCACACGCAGTTCGACATGCGCTACCTCCACGCAGACGGCAGGACCGTCTGGGTCTCCGTGAGCGTCTCGCTGATCCGCGCGGAGTCGGGCGAGCCCGGCTATGCGATCGCGCAGGTGCAGGACATCACGACGCGCAAGCTCGCGGCCGAGGAGCTCACCTACCAGGCGCTGCACGACCCGCTCACCGGGCTCGCCAACCGCCGCAGCCTGCTCGCCGACCTCGAACGCGGGATCGCCGATGCGACGAGCGGCGCGCCGCTGCTGTTGGCGCTGTTCGACCTCGACGGCTTCAAGACCTACAACGACACGTTCGGGCACCCCGCCGGCGACGCGCTCCTGATGCGGCTGGCGAGACGCCTCGCGACGGTGCTCGACGGCGCCGCCACGGCATATCGCGTCGGCGGCGACGAGTTCTGCGTGCTCAGCCTGGCCGAGGACCCGCACGCGCTGCCCAAGCTTGCCGCGGAGGCGCTCGCGGAGCAGGGCGAGGGCTTCACCGTCACGGCCTCCTACGGCTCGGTGCTGCTGCCGGTCGAGGCGAGCACCGCGACAGAGGCGCTGCGCGAGGCCGACCGCCGGATGTACGCCCGCAAGAACTCCGACAGCCGCAGCTCGGCCGGTCGCCAGAGCGCCGACGTGCTGCTGCGGATCCTGTCCGAGCGCAGCCCCGCGCTCGGCGTCCACCTCGACGAGGTGACGGCGCTGTGCGACGCGGTGGCGCAGCGAATGGACATGCCGGAGGCGGATCGCTCGCCGCTGCTGCAGGCGGCGTCGCTGCACGACGTCGGCAAGGCCGCGATCCCCGACGACATCCTCAACAAGCCGGGACCGCTGAACGACGACGAGTGGGCGTTCATGCGTCGCCACACGCTGATCGGCGAGCGCATCCTGTCTGCTGCGCCCGCGCTCGCGCGCGCCGCCAGGCTGGTCCGCTGGAGTCACGAGCGCTTCGACGGGAAGGGCTACCCCGACATGCTGGCACGGAAGGCGATCCCGCTGGCCTCGCGGATCATCGCGGTCTGCGACGCCTACGACGCGATGGTCTCCGACCGCCCGTACAAGGATCGCACGGAGCCGCAGGAGGCCCGGTGCGAGCTGCGTCGCTGCGCCGGCCGGCAGTTCGACCCTGACGTCGTCGAGGTCTTCTGCGCGGTGCTCGAGCAGCGCGACGCCGCCTCGGCGGCCATCGCGCGCTGACCCCTCAGCGGGTTACGCCTTGCCGGCGTAGTACTTCGCGTTGATGTCGCCGTACTTCGCCCACTCGTCCGGGAGCTGGTCCTCGGCGAAGCAGGCGTCGACCGGGCAGGCCTCGACGCAGGCGTCGCAGTCGATGCACTCCTCGGGGTCGATGTAGAGCATCTCGACCGCGTCGTAGTCCGGCTCGTCGGGCGTCGGGTGGATGCAGTCGACGGGGCAGACCTCGACGCACGAGTTGTCCTTGGTCCCGATGCAGGGCTCTGCGATCACGTAGGCCATTGGCAGGTTCGTTCCTCTTCGGCGCGTGTTGCGGGTATATCAGCGTGGGATTGTACGGCGAGCGACGCGGAATCAGCGGAACAGGAGACAGACATGGCGCAGGTCAGGTGCGGAATCTCGATGTCGCTCGACGGCTATGTCGCCGGGCCGGATCCGAGCATCGAGCAGCCGCTCGGCGTCGGCGGCGAGCAGCTGCACGAATGGGTGGTCAAGCTCGCGGCCTGGCGCACGTCGCACGGCCGGGAGGGCGGCGAGACGACCGCCAGCAGCGCGCTCTTCGAGCGCCGCACGGCGGGCGTCGGCGCGCACGTGATGGGACGCAACATGTTCGGCGGCGGCCCGGGGCCGTGGAGCGAGCAGGATCCGTGGAACGGCTGGTGGGGCGCCGAGCCGCCCTTCCACACGCCGGTGTTCGTGCTGACGCACCACGCCCGCGAGCCGCTGGAGCTGGAAGGCGGCACGACGTTCCACTTCGTCACCGACGGGGTCGAAGCCGCGCTCGTGCGGGCCCGGGAGGCGGCCGGGGGCGACGACGTCGTCATCGGCGGCGGCGCCGAGACGATCCAGCAGTGCCTCGCGGCCGGGCTGCTCGACGAGCTTCAGCTCGACGTCGTCCCCCTGCTGCTCGGCGGCGGCACGCGCCTGTTCGGCGAGCTCGACGGATCGCCTCCGCAGCTCGAGCAGACGGACGTCGTGCCCGCGCCGGGGGTGACCCACATCAGCTGTCGCGTCATGCGCTGAGCGCCGGCTCGGGCCGGCGATCGGCCCACGGGCGGGCCGCCTCCAGCTGCGCGCCGAGCGCGAGCAGCGTGCCCTCGTCGGCTGGGCGGCCGAAGAAGTGGATGCCGACCGGCAGGCCGTCCTCGCCGTGCGCGAACGGCAGCGAGATCGCCGGCTGGCCGGTGATGTTCGCGATCGCCGCGTAGGGCGTGAACTCGCCGGACCGGCGGAACGTCTCGGCCGGGTCCTCGTTCTCGCCGCACAGCTCGCCGATCGGGCGCGGACGCAGCGCGAGCGACGGCGTCAGCACGACGTCGTAGTCGCTCATCGCCGTCACGAACCCGCGCGCGAGCGCCTGCAGCTGGGCCTGCGCGGCGAGGTAGTGGGCCGCGCCCAGCTCGGCCGCGCGCTCCCACAGGTACCAGCTCAGCCGCTCCATGTCGGCGGCGGTCGGCTCGCGCCCGGCGATCGTGCTGGCGAACACGATCGTGGAGGCGACGGCCGGCCCGAACGAGGCCGAGAACAGCTCGAACACGCCGGGGATCTGCCACGGCGCGCTCGGCAGCTCCTCCACCTCGTGCCCGAGCTCCTGCAGCAGCGCGACCGCGTCATGCACGGCGCGCGCGGCGATCGGGTCGACCTCGGTCTCGGTCAGTGGCGTCGCGAGCGTGAAGCCGACGCGCAGCGGGGTCGGCAGGCTCGATTCCGCGCGCGCGGCGGCGTCGGCGTACGACGCCGACGGCGGCGGCGCCCACGTCGCATCGCCCAGCTCCGGCCCGGCGAGCAGGTCGAGCAGCGCGGCCGACTCGGCGACGGTGCGCGTGAGCACGCCGTCGGTGACGAGAAAGGAGTCGCCGAGCGCCGGCGCGAGCGAGATGCGCCCGCGCGCGGGCTTGAGGCCGACGAGCCCGCAGCAGGCGGCGGGAATGCGGATCGAGCCGCCGCCGTCGTTGCCATGCGCGAGCGGCACCATGCCCGCGGCGACGGCCGCCGCCGCGCCGCCGGACGAGCCGCCGGGCGTGCGCGAGAGGTCCCACGGGTTGCGCGTCGGGCCGTGGCGGCGCGACTCGGTCGAGGGGAGGATCCCGTACTCCGGCAGCGCCGTCTTGCCGACGATCACGAAGCCGGCGGCGCGCAGACGGCCGACGAAGGCGGCGTCGAACGGGGCGACGAGATCGCCGAACAGGTCGGCGCAGAAGGTCAGCGGCATGCCGGCGACCGGCTGGTTGTCCTTGATCGCGATCGGCACGCCCGCGAACGGGCGCTCGTCGCCGGCGCCGATCGCGTCGGCCGCGGCGAGCGCGCCGTCGGAGTCGACGTGCGTGAAGGCATTGATCTGGCCGTCGAGCGCCTCGATCCGCTCCAGCGAGGCGGAGACCAGCTCGCGGGCGGCGATCTCGCCCGAGCGGACGAGCGCGGCAAGCTCGCTCGCGGGGCGGAAGAGCAGGTCGTGCACGGTCGGTCTCCTTGTCGCGTGGCGCGGATGTGGCCCTGGCTGCACAGCCAATCCTACGGAATCCCGCGGTGTGGAAGCGCGTTTCCATGCCGGATCGTGCCACCCTGGTCGAGCACACGACGAGATCCCTTTCGCCCGCCGCCGATTCTGAGCCGCCACCTGCGGGCGACGTGACCATTGGAGCCCGACAGATGAGCGCGACCGACATCGACGTGCAGTCCGGCCTCGAGGGCGTCGTCGCCTTCGCCACCGAGATCGCCGAGCCCGATCGCGCGGGGGGCGCGCTGCGCTATCGCGGCGTCGACATCGAGGAGCTGGTCGGCGCGGTTCCGTTCGAGCAGGTGTGGGGCCTGCTCGTCGACGGCACGTACCTCCCCGGCCTGCCGCCGGCCGAGCCGTATCCGCTCACCGTCCGCTCCGGCGATCCGCGGGTCGACGTGCAGAGCGCCCTGGCGATGCTCGCGCCCGAGTGGGGCTTCCACCAGCTGATCGACATCGACGACGCGACGGCGCGCGACCAGCTCGCGCGCGCGTCGGTGATGGCGCTGTCGTTCGTGGCGCAGTCGGCCCGCGGCGGCGGCCGACCGCCGGTCTCGCAGCACGACATCGACAAGGGCGACTCGATCCCCGAGCGCTTCCTGATCCGCTGGCGCGGCGAGGTGGATCCCGACCACGCGAAGGCGATCGACGCCTACTGGATCTCCGCGGCGGAGCACGGCATGAACGCCTCGACCTTCACCGCGCGCGTCGTCGCCTCCACGGGCGCGGACGCGGCGGCGGCGCTGAGCGCGGCCGTCGGCGCGCTGAGCGGCCCGCTGCACGGCGGGGCGCCCTCGCGCGTGCTGAAGATGCTCGATGCGGTCGAGCGCTCGGGCGACGCGGAGCGCTGGGTGAAGGACGCGCTCGACCGCGGCGAGCGGCTGATGGGCTTCGGCCACCGCGTCTACCGCGCCGAGGACCCGCGCGCCCGCGTGCTGCGGCGCACCGCGCGCGAGCTCGGCTCCGCGCGCGTCGAGGTGGCGGAAGCGCTGGAGCAGGCGGCGCTCGCCGAGCTGCAGGCGCGCAAGCCCGACCGCGTGCTCGCGACGAACGTCGAGTTCTGGTCCGCCGTCGTGCTCGACTTCGCCGAGGTCCCGCCGGAGCTGTTCACGCCGCTGTTCACGTGCGGGCGCACGGCCGGCTGGTCGGCGCACGTGCTCGAGCAGAAGCGCGAGGGCCGCCTGATCCGACCGAGCGCGAAGTACGTCGGACCACCCGCGCGCCCGCGCGACGCGGTCGCGTAGTCGGCGGCGCGCCTCAGCGCCGGCGCCGCCGAGCGCGTCGCTCGCCGCCGAGGACGCTCCGGCCTCAGGCCGGGGCGACGACGACCTTGCCCCGGACGCGGCCCTCCGCGAGCGGCACGAGGCCGTCGGAGACGAGCGCGTCGAGCGGGATCACGCGGTCGATCGCCGCCTCGGCGAGCACCGGGTCGGTCAGCAGCTCGAGCGCGACCGGCAGGTCGACGTCGCACACGTGCGCCATCGTCGTGAGCAGGTTGACCTCGCGCAGCACGATGTCGGCGAGGTCGAGCTCGCGCGGCGCCGCCTGCAGCCCGACGAGCACGATCCGCCCCCCGCGGCGCACGAGCCGCGCCGCGAGCGCCGGCGAGACCGCCGCCCCGGACGCC
>Ga0126310_10000649_pt1 | contig 12279 bp, 12 predicted proteins | sample Plot60_FD_92540 | JGI IMG/M metagenome (GOLD analysis project Ga0126310, IMG submission 92540) | Serpentine soil microbial communities from UC McLaughlin Reserve, CA, USA - Plot60 | ecosystem: Environmental > Terrestrial > Soil > Grasslands | place: USA: UC McLaughlin Reserve, Lake County... | reverse complement strand
GAAAACCAGGTCGGCCCAGGGCTGGGTGGGGAAGGGCATGATCGTCCAGTTGACGAGCCGCTTGTTGATGATCACGAGCCGCTCCTGGAGATCGGGCAGCTGGTCGCGGCCCGCGCGTTTCGGATCTACGCCGTTGAGGATTCCGGGCGAGACCCGCGGCACGAAGATGATCCGTGCCGCGTGCACGTCGCCGAGCTGAAGCATGCGCTTCCCGTACCACTCGGGCACGAAATCGAGCGTGTCGTCGCGCGCATGTTGGAGCCGCGCTTTCTTGACGTACGGATCGAAGTAGGTCGGATCGACGAACCGTGCGCCGCGGTCGTAGGCGCGCGCCGCCACCGCACGCACGATCGGCTCCATGCCGGTCTCGGCCTCGATCGCCACGATCTGCCCCGGCTGGACGTTGGCGCTGAAGTCGACCGCGAGGCCGGCCATGCGCTCGATCGCTCGCTGTTCCACGCGCCGGAGAATAGATGGTGCCGTCGCACCCGGCGCCAACGGCGTAGTGTGGCCCCGAAACTGGCTGCCGTCTGCCCCACCCGCTAGTCTCCCGCCCGACCACGAACCCCTTTAACCCGGTCCCGTGAGGCCGGAAAGGAGTGTGAATGACCGTGCCCGGACAAAGCGGCCGTTCTGGGATACGCCCGGAGCGTCATCCTGGGGGCCGTAGGCCGGCGGAGACCGCCCGCGAGAAGGTCCTGCTCGACCGCGAAGCCGTCGAGCGGACGCTGTCCCGAATCGCGCACGAGATCATCGAAGGGAACCCCGAGCTCGACCAGGTCGCGCTCGTCGGCATCCACACGCGCGGCGTTCCGCTGGCTCAGCGCCTGCGCAGGCGGATCGCCGAGTTCACCGGCAGCGAGATCGCGCTCGGCCAGCTCGACATCACCTTCTACCGCGACGACGTCCACGTCCGAGGCGGCGAGGCACCGCAGCACGCGCAACCGCTCGTCCGCGACTCGAAGCTGGACTTCGCGCTCGACGGGATGACTTGCGTGCTCGTCGACGACGTCCTCTATACGGGGCGCACGATCCGGGCGGCGGTGGAGGCGCTGTTCGATTACGGCCGGCCCGCGCGGGTCCAGCTCGCCGTGCTCGCCGACCGGGGACACCGGGAGCTGCCGATTCGCCCCGACTACGTCGGCAAGAACTTCCCCACCCACCGCGACGAGCGCATCCAGGTGCAGCTCGTCGAGGTCGACGAGGTCGACCAGGTCCTGCTGATCCCCGCCGCCGAGGAGGTGGTTCCGAATGGCTGAAATCCGAGTCATGCGGGAGGATCTGCTCCCGCCCAAGGAGCCGCCGCGGCGGCATCTGATCTCGATCGGCGACCTCGAGCGGGCCGACGTCGAGCGGCTGCTCGGCACCGCGCGGAGCTTCGAGCGTTCGCTCGAGCGGGAGCTGAAGAAGCTGCCCACGCTGCGCGGCAAGACGGTCGTCAACGTCTTCTACGAATCGTCGACGCGGACCTCATCGAGCTTCGAGCTCGCTGCGAAGCGGCTCTCCGCCGACACGATGTCGATCAAGGCCGCCGGCTCGTCCGTCGACAAGGGCGAGTCCCTGAAGGACACGGCGCTGACGCTCGGGGCCTACGACCCGGACGTGATCGTGATCCGTCATCCGCAGATCGGCGCGCCGCAGCTCGTCGCGCGGTACACCGGCGCTCACATCGTCAACGCGGGCGACGGCAAGCACCAGCACCCGACCCAGGCGCTGCTCGACCTCTACACGATCTCGGAAGAGCTCGGCCGAATCGAAGGCCTCCACGTGGCCATCGTCGGCGACGTCCTCCATTCACGCGTTGCGCGCTCCAACATCCAGGCGCTCGCGTTGATGGGCGCGCGGGTGACGCTGGTCGGGCCGCCGACGCTGATTCCACGCGGGATCGAGGCCATGGGCTGCGAAGTTTCGTACGAGATCGACGCGATCAAGGCGGCCGACGTTGTCTACGTGCTCCGGATGCAGCAGGAGCGGATGGCGGAGGGCGCCAATTACGTTGCGTCGCTCCGTGAGTACACGGCGCGTTGGGGCGTGACCCCGGAACGCCTCCGGCCGGGGCAGAAGGTGATGCATCCCGGGCCGATGAACCGCGGCGTCGAGATCGACGCGGTGGTTGCAGACGCGGCCGATGCGCTGATCGAACGGCAGGTCCGCTCCGGTCTGGTCGTCCGGATGGCGGTGCTCTACGACCTGCTCACCCACGGGCCCGCCGGCGTCCAGGCCGCCGCCCTGCACGAGATCGGAGCCGCGTGATGCTGTTCGGGAGGCAGGGCAAAGACGACGTCGTCATTCGCGGGGCGCGGGTCATCGACGCTGCCGAAGGCGTCGACGCCGTCCTCGACGTTCGCGTCGACGGCGGCACGATCGCTCAACTCGGAACCAGCCTGCAGACGAATGCGCATCGCGTTGTCGAGGGCCGGGGCCTCGTGCTCGCGCCCGCCTTCGTCGACCCGCACGTCCATCTCCGCACCCCGGGCCGAGAGGATGAGGAGACGATCGCGAGCGGCACCGCGGCAGCCGCCGCGGGCGGCTACTGCGTCCTCCTGGCGATGCCGAACACCGAGCCGGTCGTCGATTCGGCGGCGATGCTCAGCTCGCTCGCGGATACGGCCGGGGCGGAAGCCGAGGTTCCGGTCGGCTTTCTCGCCGCGATCACGAAAGACCAAGACGGCACGGAGCTGACCGAGATGGCGGAGCTCGCGGAGGCCGGCGCGGCTGGCTTCACCGACGACGGCCGGCCCGTCGTCGCACCGGGCCTGATGCGACGCGCGCTGCAGTACAGCGCGGTCACCGGCCGGCGGCTGGCGCTGCACTGCGAGGAGCCGACGCTCTCCAAGGGCGGCCAGATGCACGAGGGCGCGGTCTCGGCCGAGCTGGGCTTCGCCGGCTATCCGTCGGTCGCCGAGAGCCTGATGGTCGAACGAGACCTCGCCCTGGCCGCCTACGAGCGGCAACCCGTGCATCTGCTGCACCTCTCGGCGCGCGAATCCGTCGAGGCGCTCTCGCGAGCCCAGGTCGCGGGGGTCGCCGCTACCGGCGAGGCGACGCCGCATCACCTCTGCCTGACCGACGAGGCCGTCCGCTCGCTCGACGCGAACGTGAAGATGAACCCGCCGCTGCGGGCCGACGAGGACCGGCAGGCTCTGATCGCAGGCCTTCGTGACGGCACGATCGCTGCGGTTGCGACCGACCATGCTCCGCATGCGCGGCACGAGAAGGAGGTGCCGTTCGAGGCGGCGCCGTTCGGCGTCACCGGCCTCGAGACAGCCTTTTCGGCGCTCTACACGCACCTCGTCGAACCGGGCCTACTGAAGCTCGAGACACTGCTCGAGCGGATGTCGGCGGGGCCCGCGCGCGCGTACGGGCTCGAGGCGCCGAAGATCGCAGTCGGCGCGCCCGCGAACCTCGTCCTGCTCGACCTACAAGCGAGCCGCCGCGTGACAGAGTCCGATTTCCGCTCGCGCTCCGTCAACTCCTGGCTGCTCGGCGAGACGGTGAAAGGGCAAGTGTGGCTGACGATCGCGGCCGGGAGGGTCGCGTTCGCCGGGTGATCGCCTTGACGCCGACACATCTCGACCAGGCGGCGGAGGCTTACCGCGACGACGTCGTTGCCGCGATCGGCAAGGAGGTCGGCGTCCTCGACTCGTTCGTGCTCGGTTCCGGGCTGATCGGCGGCTACCGGCCCGGCAAGAGCGACCTCGACCTCGTGGTCGTCGCCGATGCTCCGCTCCGGGGTGAGGCGCGCCGGCGAGCGATCGATCGGATCGCCGCGCTCGACCTGCCGGGGCGCAGGCTGGAGCTGGTCGTCTACTTGAGCGGGCACCAGCCACCCGATTTCGAGCTGAACCTCGAGGTCGACCCGGCCGGTGCGCGCGAGGCGCCCGACGAGCCCGACCACTGGTTCGTAATCGACGCCGGCATGGCCCAGGAGCGCATCCCGGCCTGGACGGCCTACTTCGACCCAATTCCGGGAGAGCGGCTGCGCGAGGCCGTGCTCGACTCCCTCGCCTGGTCGAAGGAATGGCCCGACCTCGAGTTCGCCCGGTTGAATGCCGCCCGTGCGCGGCACTACCTCGAGCACGGCGAGTGGATGCCGAAGCAGGGGACCCGGCAATGAGCGGTTTTCTAGCGCTCGAGGACGGCAGCGTCTTCCGGGGCGACTCGGTCGGCGCCGAAGGTTTCGCCTTCGGTGAGGCCGTCTTCACGACGGCGATGACCGGCTACCAGGAGATCGCAACCGATCCGAGCTTCGCCGAGCAGATCGTCACCTTCACGGCTCCGATGGTCGGCAACTACGGGGTCGAGCCGGCGCGCTCGGAGTCGATGCGACCGCACGCACGCGCGGTCGTCATGCGCGAGGCGCGCGGGCCTGCCTGGACGGACTGGCTGCTCGAGCACGGGCTCGTCGCACTCTCGGGCGTCGACACCCGAACGCTGACCCTGCACCTCCGTAACCGCGGCGCGATGCGCGGGATCGCGGTCGCCGGCGACGCCTCGGTCGAGGAGGCGCTGCGGATCGTCGCGGAGCAGCCGTCGATGACCGGCCGGTCACTAGCCGGCGGGGTCTCGACGCCCGAGCCCTATGTCTTCACCGATCGCGGCCGGGTTGAGGTCGCTGTCGTCGACTACGGCTGTAAGCGCTCGATCCTGCAACGCCTGGCAGCGGCGGGGGCGGCGGTGACGGTCTTTCCTCACACGGCGCAGGTGCGCGACCTGCACACGTTCGACGCGATCCTGCTCTCCAACGGCCCCGGCGACCCGGAGCCGCTCCACGACCAGGTCGAGACGATCCGCGCGCTGCTCGGGCGCGTGCCGATCCTGGGCATCTGCCTCGGCCACCAACTGCTTGCGCTCGCGACCGGGCACGAGACGTACAAGCTCCCGTTCGGCCACCGGGGCGCGAACCACCCGGTCCTCGACAAGCGCTCCGACCGCGTGCTCGTGACCAGTCAGAACCACGGCTTCGCGGTCCGGGCGAGCGCCGCCAAGGAGGTCACGCACGTCTCGCTCTACGACGGCACGGTGGAGGGCCTCGACTTCCCGTGGCTGCGCGCCCGCTCTGTCCAATTTCATCCCGAGGCCGGACCGGGGCCACACGACGCTTGGCCGCTGCTCGAGCAGTGGATCGGGGAGGTGTCCTATGCCAAGGCGGCCTGACCTCCGCTCGATCTGCCTGATCGGCTCCGGGCCGATCGTGATCGGCCAGGCCTGTGAGTTCGACTACGCCGGCTCGCAGGCACTGAAGGTGCTGCGCGCGGACGGTTTTCGGACGATCGTGGTCAACTCGAACCCGGCGACGATCATGACCGACCCGGGCTTCGCCGACCGAACCTATCTGGAGCCGCTCGACCTGGCAGGCGTCGCCGACGTGCTCGGCCGCGAACGGCCGGACGCGCTGCTGCCGACCCTCGGCGGCCAAACGGCCCTGAACCTGGCGATGGAGCTCGCCGAGGAGGGAGTCCTCGCCGGTCTCGACATCGAGTTGATCGGCGCCGGCCCGGACGTGATCCGGCGCGCCGAGGACCGCGAGCTCTTCCGCGAGACGGTGCGGCTCGCCGGGCTGAAAGTGCCGGAGTCGACGATCGTCACCTCACACGACGACGTCCCCGTCGAGCTCACCTTCCCGGTGATCCTGCGCCCCGCCTTCACGCTCGGCGGCCACGGCGGCGGCACCGCTCGCAGCTGGAGCGAGTTGGTGGAGCTCCTCGACCGGGCACTGGACGAGAGCCCCGTCGGCCAGGTGCTCGTCGAGGAGTCGCTGCTCGGCTGGGACGAGTTCGAGCTCGAGGTGATCCGCGACCGCCGCGACAACGTCGTCATCGTCTGCTCGATCGAAAACCTCGACCCGATGGGCGTCCACACGGGCGACTCCGTAACCGTGGCGCCGCAGATGACGCTCGCCGACGAGGCCTACCAGGAGCTGCGCGACGCGGCCGTGGACGTCGTCCGGGCCGTCGGCGTCGAGTGCGGCGGCTCCAACATCCAGTTCGCCCGGCACCGCGAGAGTGGGGAGCTTCGCGTGATCGAGATGAACCCGCGCGTCTCCCGCTCCTCCGCGCTCGCTTCGAAGGCGACCGGCTACCCGATCGCCAAGGTCGCGGCCAAGCTCGCGGTCGGCTACACGCTCGACGAGATCCCGAACGACCTGACCGGGACGACGCCCGCCAGCTTCGAGCCGACGCTCGACTACGTGGTCGTCAAGGCGCCGCGTTTCGCCTTCGAGAAGTTTCCCGGCGCAGAGACCGAGCTCGGCACGCAGATGAAGTCCGTCGGCGAGGCGATGGGAATCGGCCGCACGTTCAGCGAGGCCTTCCTCAAGGCCCTCCGCTCGCGCGAGTTGGACGGCGGAGCGGTCACGCCGTGGGAGGCGCTCGACACGATCCCCGAAGGCGTCCATCCGTGGTTTCGCCGCGAGCTGGAATCCGTGGCCGACGCGCTCGGACGCGTTCACTCGCTCGACGACGTGGTCGCCGACGACTGGCTGACGCTGAAGCGGCTCGGCATCTCGGACGCCGATGTTGCAGCCGCTTGCGGCGTTACCGAGGAGACGGCACGGGCCCAGCGGCGAGCCTGGGGCGTCAGCCCTGCCTTTCGCCGGGTGGACTCCTGCGCCGGCGAGGTCGAGGCGGGGTCGAACTACCTCTACTCGACTTGGGGCGAAGCCGACGAGTGGCCGACGGCGTCCAGTGACCACAAACGAGGCCCGATCGTGATCTTGGGATCCGGCCCCAACCGGATCGGCCAGGGAATCGAATTCGACTATTGCTGCGTCCACGCGGCGAAGACGTTCCAGGAGCTCGGCTACGAGGCCGTGATGGTGAACTGCAACCCGGAGACCGTCTCGACCGACTACGACACCTCCGACCGGCTCTATTTCGAGCCGCTCTGCGTCGAGGAAGTGCTGGCGATCTGCGACCGGGAGCGACCGGCCGGGATCGTCACCCAGTTCGGCGGCCAGACGCCGCTCAAGCTTGCGCGGGCGCTCGAGGCGGCCGGCCACCGCGTTCTCGGCACTTCGTCCGAGGCGATCGACCTCGCCGAGGACCGCGAGCGGTTCGGGGCGTTGCTCGACAGGCTGCAGATCCGCTGTCCGGCCTGGAGCACCGCCACGCGGCCGGACGAGGCGGTCGGAGCGGCCGAGCGAATCGGCTACCCGGTGCTCGTACGGCCTTCGTATGTGCTCGGCGGGCGGGCAATGCGGGTCTGTTACGGCCCCGAGGAGGTTCGTGCGGCCATGGCCCACGCGGATGGCTGCGTGCTCCTCGACCGCTTCCTCGAACAGGCGCTCGAGCTCGACGTCGACGCCCTCTGCGACGGCGAGGACACCTACGTCGCCGCGGTCATGCAGCACGTGGAGGAAGCCGGTGTCCACTCGGGAGATTCGGCGTGTGTGCTGCCGGCGCCCGCGCTGAGCCCGCTCGAGCGGACGTATGTTGAAGAGGTCGTTCGCGAGCTGGGCGCCGCGCTCGGCGTCGTCGGGCTCCTGAACGTGCAGCTTGCGATCGCCGACGGCGACCTCTACGTGCTCGAGGTCAACCCCCGCGCCTCGCGGACGGTGCCGTTTGCGAGCAAGGCGAGCGGGATCAACCTCGTCGCCGCCGCCTGCCGGCTCGCGGCTGGCGCGAACCTCGGCCAGCTCGACCTGCCTGCCGATCCGACCCCTGCACAGGTCAGCGTGAAGGCTGCAGTGCTCCCCTTCGCCCGCTTCCCCGGCGCCGATCCGGTGCTCGGGCCGGAGATGCGGGCCACGGGCGAGGTGATGGCGACGGCGGCGGACTTTCCGACCGCCTTCGCGAAGGCCGAGCGCGCCGCGGGTCGCAGCCTGCCGGCGGACGGCACGGCGTTCATCTCCGTCTGTGACGCTCACAAGCAGGCGATCGTCCCGGTCGCTCAAGCGCTGACCGGGCTCGGTTTCGAGCTCGTTGCGACGGCAGGCACGGCGCACGTGCTCGCCGCCGCAGGGCTCGCGGTCGAATACGTGCGCAAGGTGACCGAGCCGGGGGACGGGCCGACGGTGGTCGACCTCGTCCGCCGCGGACGCTGCGACCTCGTTGTCAACACCCCCGCAGGCTCGGGGGCGCGAACGGACGGGTACCTGATTCGGGAAGCGGCGCTCGTTGCCCGGGTGCCGTGCATCACGACGATCTCGGGCGCTGCAGCGGCCGTCGAGGCGATCGCGCACGCCCAGCCCGAGATCTCGGTTTCGTTGCAGGAGCGAATCGGTGCAGCGCGCGCGAGTTAGGGTCGCCGGCGCCGAGCCGATCGGCCCGTACACGCTCCTGCGCGTTGCCCGCGGCGGCCTCGAGCCTGGAGCTCCGGGCCAGTTCTTCATGCTCGAGGCACCGGGCCGGCCCCTGCCACGGCCGATGAGCCTCTGTCTCGCGCCTCCCGGCGAGCTCGCCTTCTTGATCGACCCGATCGGCCCCGGAACGCGAAAGCTCTGCGCGCTGGATTCCGGCGACGACCTGGCGATCCTCGGCCCGCTCGGGAACGGCTACCGGCTGGACGTCGAGCGGCCGCTGCTCGTCGGCGGCGGGATCGGGATCGCGCCGCTGCCGTTCCTTTCGGAGGCGCTGGGCAACCCACCCGCGATCCTCGGCTTCCGCAGCGACTGGCACGCCGAGGCCGCGCAGATCGTTCCGAACGCCGAGGTCGTGGTCGAGCCGACGTACGTCACCGAAGCGCTTTCGCCGGGGTACGACGTCCTCGCCTGCGGCCCCGAGCCGATGCTTGCAGCCATTGCCCGCCTCGAACCCGGCGCCCAGCTTGCGTGGGAGGCGCCGATGGCCTGCGGCTACGGCGCCTGCTACGGCTGCGCGGTCGAGCTCGAAGGCGAGCTCAAGCGGCTCTGCGTCGAAGGCCCGGTGCTCAGTGCCGAGGCGGTGGCCGCGTGATGATTCTCAACGCCTCCGGCTGCCTCGACGCGCTTGCCGCGCCGGAGGTCGCGCGTTCGCTGGACGCATTCGTTAGTAAGACCGTGACACCGCTGCCGCGCGAGGGCAATGCGCCGCCGCGGATCGCCGAGGTCGAGCACGGAATGCTGAACTCGATTGGACTGGCGAATCCAGGGATCGACCGGTTTCTCTCGCACACGCTGCCGCGACTCGCCGAGCTAGGCGTGCCGGTGTGGGTCTCGGTCGGCGGCTTTGCCGCGCCCGACTACGCCGACTTGTGCGACCGGCTCGACGACCGGCCCGAGGTGGCCGCGATCGAGCTGAACGTCTCGTGTCCGAACGTGGAAGACGTCCCGCAGAGCGTGGGGGAGATCGTCGGCGCCGCCCGGGCCGCAACGCGAAAGCTGCTCTACACGAAGCTCTCGCCCGCCACGGCGGACATCGCCGGGGTCGCCCTGGCCGCCCAGGAGGCGGGCACGGACGGGCTCTCGCTCGTGAACACGATCCGCGGCCTCGCTCTCGATGAACGGACGCTCAGGCCGCGGTTGTCGCGCACCGCGGGCGGCCTCTCCGGATCGGCGCTGAAGCCGATCGCGCTCGCTGCCGTTTACGCCTGCTACGCGGCGACGGGTCTACCGATCGCCGGGATGGGCGGCATCGCCTGCGGACGAGACGCGCTCGAGTTCCTTGCGGCCGGTGCGGCGAGCGTCTCGCTCGGCACCATCCTCTTCTCCGACCCTGGGGCGCCCGGCCGGATCCGCACTGAGCTTGCAAGCGAGATCGACGCCTTGGACGTTGGCGAGCTCGACAACGCAATCGGCCTGGCGCACGTCGAACCGACTCCGGCTTGCGATCTCGCCGTGCCCACCGCTGCGGTGTCAAGCCAGTAAACACCCTGCAAATCTAGGCCTTTCCTCCTGGTTGACGGCCCCGCCCCACTTGTTAGTATGCGGCGTTCGTGCCAGCGCTCAAGACTCAGGCCCAGGCACCCCTCCGCTCGCTGGATCAGCGCATGGAAGCGCTCAAGCGGGCGAACGACATCCGCGTCCGCAGGGCGCAGCTGAAAAAGGACCTGAAAACCGGCTCCGCCAACATCGACGACGTCCTCCGCAACCCGCCGGAGTACGTCTCGACGGCGAAGGTCTTCGACATCCTGATGGCTGTGCCGAAATTCGGGCGCGTCAAGGCCGCCCGATTCCTGAACCAGTGCCGGATCAGCCAGTCGAAGACCGTTGGAGGGCTGTCTGAGCGCCAGCGCACCGAGCTCATCGGGCTCTTCAACAGGTAGACGCCCGCCCGTATTCGTCATCACCGGCACGTCCGGCGAGGGCAAGAGCACCCTGGCCGGGCTGCTGCTCGAGCGCGTCCCGGAGCTGGCGCTTGCCGTCTCGGCGACAACACGCGAGCGCCGGCCCGGCGAGCAGGACGGGCGTGAGTACTACTTCGTCAGCCGGGAGGAGTTCGACCGCCGGCTCGCCGCCGACGAGTTCCTCGAGTGGGTCGAGTGGCCCTGGGGCGAGCACAAGCGCGCGGGAACGCTCTGGTCGGAGATCGAACGGATCACCGGGAGCGGGCGCCCCGTCTTGCTCGAGCTCGAGACCGGGGGCGCACTGGCGGTGCGCGACCGAATTCCGGGCAGCGTGACCATCTTCATCACGGCGCCGAACCGCGAAGAGCTCGAGCGGCGGTTGCGGGCCCGTGGCACGGAAAGCGAGGGCGAGATCGAGGAGCGGCTCGCCCAGGCGCTCGAGCAGAGCAAGCTTGCTGGCGAGTTCGCCTACACGATCGTCAACGACCGGCTGGAGCGCGCCATCGACGAGTTGGAGACGATCGTCAGACGAGAGATCGCTGCGGCGCGCGCCTGAGCCTGCACGGCCTCTTGGGCGACACGGCAAGCGGCGCCTCGAGCTGCAGGTAGCATCTCCAGGCCATGATCCATCCCCGCATCGACGAACTGCTCGACAACGTGGACTCGCGCTACGCCCTCGTCATCGTGGCCGCGAAGCGCGCCCGGCAGATCAACAACTACCACCACCAGCTCGGCGAAGGCACTTTCGACCAGTTCCTGCCCCCGCTCATCGAGTCGCGCTCGAAGAACTACCTGACGATGGCGCTCGAAGAGACCGCCGAGGGCAAGATCAAGTACGCGTACAAGAAGTAGCGGCTGGGCCTGGCAGCCGGCACGCGCGGTCAGGCGCGCCGGCTGCCGATTCCGGACCGGTCCTGATGCCTGGCACCAGGACACGCCCCGATTAGGCGCGCCGGCTGCTCATTCCGGACCGGTCCTGATGCCTGGCACGGGGACACGCCTCGATTAGACGCTGCCGCGCAACCGACCACGTCTATGCCCGCGCCAAGGGGCGACATCGAACGGCGGCTTGCTCATTCCGGACCGGTCCTGATGCCTGGCACCGGACGCGGATGGAACGGAGGGAACCGAAGCTCCCTCCGCGTCCCGCAACGTTCTCCTACTTGACTGTGAAGAAGCCGAACATCGTCGACTCGTGCACGGAGCAGTAGTACTTCCACTTCCCGCGCTTGAGGGTCAGGGTCACCGTCTTCGAGCCGGTGAAGCTCGTGCCGGTCAGGTGCTTCTCGATCTTCGCGCCCGTCTCTTTTTCGACCGTGAAGTTGTGAATCGAAGATTTGTCCGAGATGGCGAACCTGTACGTACCGGCCTTCAGCGACCTGACCTTGACGCCGGCCTTCGTCAGCTTGATCGTGTAGCCGGGGCCGACGGTGCCGACGAGCTTCGGTGCCGACTGCGCTTGGCTGAATGCCGTGCCGGCGGCGACGAGTGCCGTTGCGATCCCTGCCAGGGCTACGAGAAGTCTTCTGGACATTGCTCTCCTTGCCTTTCGCGGAGTTGACGTCGGCAGTACGGCGGCTGCCGAGACGCGGTTTTCCGCACCGCGCCGCGTTCGCCTTGTCGCACCCGTACTAGCACTTTTGCCGCTTTGGACAAAAGATCGTTCCTGCTTTCCGCGCGCGGAGGGCAGAATGTTCCCATGGCTCGCGTTCTTTTCGGCGTAACCGGCGGAATCGCGGCCTACAAGGCGGCCGAGTTGATGCGACTACTCGTCAAGGCCGGCCACGAGGTGACGCCGATCCTGACCGGCGACGCCGAGACCTTCGTGACCGCCAAGACCTTTGCGGCACTCGCCAGACGCGAGCCGCCGCGGGAGCTCTACCCGCATCTCGTCGAGGCCGATCTGCTCGTGATCGCGCCGCTCGCCGCGAACACGCTCGCGAAGCTGGCGCGCGGATTGGCCGACAACGTCCTCACGCAGACCGCTCTCGCCTTCGACGGCCCGGTGCTGGCCGCGCCCGCGATGAACCCTCGTATGTGGGCTCACGGGGCGACTCGCGAGAACGTCGCAAAGCT
>Ga0126310_10000648_pt1 | contig 12296 bp, 14 predicted proteins | sample Plot60_FD_92540 | JGI IMG/M metagenome (GOLD analysis project Ga0126310, IMG submission 92540) | Serpentine soil microbial communities from UC McLaughlin Reserve, CA, USA - Plot60 | ecosystem: Environmental > Terrestrial > Soil > Grasslands | place: USA: UC McLaughlin Reserve, Lake County... | reverse complement strand
TGGCGGAGCTGTCATCCTCATCGGCGTGTATCTAGCCCGGCGGCAGTAAGAGGCGGCTGTATAATGGCTGGCGCTTGAAGGGCACGAGGAGCTCGTAGACGAGAGGAGTTCAGGTGGCTCATCCCTGGCACGACGTCCCCATCGGGGAGGAAGCCCCGGAAGAGTTCAACGTCCTGATCGAGATCACAAAAGGCTCGAAGGTAAAGTACGAGCTGGACAAAGAGACGGGCCTTCTCTTGGTGGACAGGATCCTCTACTCCTCGATGATCTACCCTGCCAACTACGGCTTCATCCCGCGCACCCTCGGGGACGACGACGACCCGCTCGACGTGCTCGTGCTGATGCAGGAGGAGATCCAGCCCTTGAGCATACTGCGGGCGCGTCCGATAGGGATGATGCACATGGTGGACGAGGGACAGGATGACGAGAAGATCATCTGCATCCACCTGGACGACCCCGAGTACAGATCCTACGAGCGCTTTGAAGAGCTCCCCGAGCACAGGATTACCGAGCTGCAGCGCTTCTTCCAGGACTACAAGGTACTGGAGGGCAAAGAGGTGGACGTCGGCGATGTCTCGAGCCCTGAGGAAGCGGTCGAGGCCGTGCGGCACTCGATGGAGCTCTACGACAAACACGTCGCCGGCACACGCTGAAGGAGGTGGACCATGACAGAGCTCGCGGGCAAGAGCTGCGTGCCGTGCAGGGGCGACGTGCCGCCGCTCGCAGGCGCAGAGCTCGAGGGGCTCTCGCGGGAGGTTCCAGGGTGGGAGGTGGTGGACGAACACCACCTGAAGAGAGAGTTTCGATTCAAGAACTTCAGGGAGGCTCTCGAGTTCGTAAACCGGGTTGGCGAGCTGGCCGAGGAACAGGGCCACCACCCGGACATCTCTTTCGGCTGGGGCAGGGCCGAGATCGTCATCTTCACGCACAAGATAGACGGCCTCACCGAGAGCGACTTCATCCTCGCCGCCAAGGTGGAGAGGCTCCAGACTCCTTCCGGGAATTAGCCACCCAAGAACTCCCTGCGGTTAAGACCGCGCCGCAGCGGGTAAAGAGCGTGCCAACGTTCTACCCGCGGTAAGGGAGGAGAGGTATGGCGGAGGAGCACACGGAGCAAACTATCAGGGTCCGCCAGGTAACCGACGTGCAAGCGTCATGGACCGAGAGGGAGCGCGGTGCCCCGGGCGCTTTCACCTTCCAGCTGATACTCGACAACGGCGCCGAGGAATACGTGCTGAGACCTACGGCCGACGACGCCAAGGTGATGCTCAAGCTCTTCAAGAAGAGCGGGGCGATCTACTTCGACCTGGATCGCAAGGTCCTCATCCCCAACGATATATCTCTCGGGTAGAGAGCGTCTGACGAAACAGGAGGTAGCCAGTGACCGACAGCCATCCCGCACCTGAGAGGAACGTCGAGCAACAGATCACCGTCCGCCAGGTCACCAACGTGCACGCCAACTGGAGCGAGCAGGAGCGCGGCGCACCCGGCAAGTTCTCGTTCCAGCTGATACTCGACAACGGCGCCGAGGAGTACGCGATCCGACCCCCCGCAGAAGACTCTGACGTGTTGATGGACCTCTTCAAGAAGAGCGAGGCTATCTACTTCGATATGGGCCGCCAGGTCCTTATCTTCGGGAATATCTCGCTCGGATAGAGCGCGCTGGCTTCGCCAGCTTTCAGCACGCTACGCCCTCTTCGAGGACTCCGCTTGTCAGCACGGCGCACCGGCTCCGCCGGGCACCTCTCAGCACGCTTCGGCCTTGCGGCCTCGCTCTCAGCTAGTCAGCTTTCTACCGCTCAGCTCGTACCCAGCGCCACGCTATGCGCTACGGCTCTCTCTGGCAGAAGATCCTGGCTTTCGCTGGGTAGAGTCGAACCGCTCCCTCCTCTAGCTGAGGTCCTGACAAGCGAGGCCGCAAGGCCGAAGCGTGCTGACAAGCGAAGCCCTTAAAAGGGCTGAGCGTGCTGAAAGCGGAGGCGAAGCCGGAGCGTGCTGACTAGCTGCCTCTAGAACTCGAAGACGATACGGGACTTCCTGCCCGACCCGCGGCGCCTGCGAAGCAGGAACCAGAGGACGAGACCAGCGCCGACTACCGCAACCCCCGCTCCCGAGGTCAGGAAGGCAACGAGGCTGCTCTGGGCGGTGGCGGCGGCCGGGCGCTGCTGGATGTCCTCCGGCGTAGCCTTCCCCTCGATGATCTCCTTGAAGTTCTGCAAGTCCTGCTGAACCATGATCTGGGGGTTGGCGACGAGCCTAGATGCTACCTCGCCGGCTTTGCCACCAGGCGCGTCCCAGTAGTTCATCTGGACCTCGAGGCGAGTGCGGTTCGGAGTAACCTCCCTGAAGCGAACCTGGCCCGAGGTCTGCACCTCCCCGTTCTCGGTGTTCCACCCGATCGCCTCGTTCTCCTCGTCCTGTGTAGTCCGTGCATCGAACTCGAGGTTCGCGCCAAGGGGGCCCTTGACACTCCAGTGGGTCGTATCAGGCCCGGTCGAGCGCACCTCCTCGACGTTGCTCATGAAGTGCGGCAGGTTCTCGAGAGTCTTCCAATACTCGTAGACCTGCTGGACCGGTGCTTCGACCTCTATGCTTCCTTCTACTCGCTGCGGCATTGTTCCTCCTGGTGTGCTTGCTGTTTGTCTGACCGGTCTCTTACCCCACTCGCTATCGGGTAAAACCCAACGCCCGCTCTCCGACAATCCCGGAGAGAGAAGGGCCCCGATCCGTCGGGGCCCGATGGTCGAGCGTACGTAGTGATGGCGCTGCACTAGGCGCTCTTGCGCTGCTCCTCGTGGATGCCTTCGGCGAACTCCTCGACTATCTTGGCGCAGAAGGCGGGCAAGTCGTCGGGCCTGCGGCTGGAGACGAGGCCCGCATCGGTCACTACTTCCTCGTCCACCCACGTGCCGCCGGCATTTCGGATGTCGGTCTGCAGGCTCGGCCAGGAAGTCATGGTCCTGCCCCGCAGCACATCCGCCTCGACGAGGGCCCAGGGACCGTGGCAGATCACTCCCACCGGCTTGCCCTGCTCGAAGAAGCCACGGATGAAGCCTACGGCGTCAGGGTCCATCCTCAAGAAGTCAGGGTTGGCGACACCGCCAGGTAGCACCAGCCCATCGTAGTCAGACGCGTTCGCTTCAGAGACTACCTGGTCTACCGGGAACGTGTCTCCTTTATCTAGGTGGTTGAAGGCCTGCACCTCGTCAGAGTCGGTGGAGAGGAGCTCGGGACTCCCGCCAGCGTTCTCGACGGCCTTCCACGGCTCGGTCAACTCTACCTGCTCGGCACCCTCGGGGGCGACGACGAAAGCTATCTTCTTGCCCTGTAGCTCGTTAGCCACAATGCTCTCCCTTCTCGATTAGCTCTCAAGGGATCTATGCTTTAGGTACCCGGCGAGAGCCGAGCTTAAACAATCTTTTCTATAGTCTCACAAGCTACTACGAGCGTGTCACGAGCAAGTTACTATCTCCGCGCCGGCGGCTGGCAGGAACTCGTAGAAGGCGGGCTCCCCGAGGCCGCGGCGCTCGAAGGCGCGCAGGACCTCCTGGGCAAGGGCATCCGTCCGGTCCTCCTGGATCAGGGCGATAGCGCAACCGCCGAAGCCGGCGCCCGTGAGCCTGGCTCCTAGGGCGCCGGCTTCCCTGGCGAGCTCGACGAAGGCGTCGAGCTCTGGGGTGGAGATCTCGAAGTCGTCGCGCATGGAGGCGTGCGAGGCGCACATTAGCCGTCCGAGCTCATGGAAGTCTCTGGCTCGAAGGGCTTCGACGGCCTCGAGCACCCTCGCGTTCTCCGAGACTATATGCCTTGCGCGCATGAGCTCCTCGCCCGAGAGGCGCTCCAGGTCTTCCTCCCTGGCGTCGCGCAGCTGTTCGACACCCAGCTTTCTAGCGGCGCGCTCGCAGGCCGCGCGGCGGTCGTTGTAGCCGGTATCGGCGAGGCCCCTCTCTACCCTGGTGTCGCAGACCAGGAGGGCGAGGTCGGCCCCTTTCAGATCGAGCGGAACGTTCTCAGCCTCGAGGGAGCGGCAGTCCACGAGCAGGGCCGCTCCCTCCTTGCAGAGCAGCGATGCGTACTGGTCCATGATCCCGCTCTGAACCCCGACGAACTCGTTCTCGGCTCGCTGGCAGAGCACGGCCAGCTCCCTCCTCTCCATCCGCAACCCGAAGAGGGCGTCGAGCGCGAGGGCCGTCGCCGCCTCGATGGCCGCGGAGGAGGAGAGCCCCGAGCCGAGCGGCACGTCTCCGGCGAAGACTGCCCTGAGGCTCGTGATCTCCCCACCCGCCGCGCTGATCGCCCTGTAGACGCCGCGCGGGTAGTCAGCCCATGACGAGTCCTTTTCGCCCGTCATCGGGCGCGCCTCGCCGAAGTTCGCCGAGTAGAGCTCATCCCCGCCGCGCCCCGCGGCGACGGCCACCCTGCGGCTTACGGCGCACGGCAGGACGAAGCCGCCGTTGTAGTCGGTGTGTTCCCCGATCAGGTTGATCCGGCCAGGGGCACTGGCGAGCATCTCTGGATCTTCGGCGAACCTATCCCTGTACGTCCTGGCCGCCCGCTCCTCGATCTCGCGCATCGGGCGAGCCTCACTCGTACCCGTTGGGGTGGGCCTGCATCCATTCCCAGGCGTCGGAGATCATGGCCTCGAGCCCTGACTTCTCCGGCTTCCAGCCGAGCTCCTCCCTTATCTTGTCGCTCGAGGCTACCAGGACGGCGGGGTCCCCCGAGCGTCTGGGTGACTCGACGGCCTCTATGGGGCGTCCGGTGACGCTTCGCGCCGCCTCCACGACCTCCCTGACGGAGAACCCCGCCCCGTTGCCCAGGTTGTAGATTTTGTGTTCTCCGGGTCTTGCCGCGTCTAGGGCGAGCGAGTGGGCGCGGCCCAGGTCCTCGACGTGGATGTAGTCCCTGATCGGCGTGCCGTCGCGCGTCGGGTAGTCGGTGCCGAAGATCTTCACCGAGTCGCGGGTTCCGGCGGCGGCCTGCAGCACGAGCGGTATGAGGTGCGTCTCAGGGTGGTGATCCTCCCCGAAAGGCCCGCTCGCCCCCGCGACGTTGAAGTAGCGGAGGCTCGTCGCCATCAGGCCGCGCGCCGCCGCGACGGCCCCGATCATGCGGTCCACCGCAAGCTTGGAGGCACCGTAGGGGTTGGTTGGCAGGGTCGGTGAGGTCTCCGGGATCGGGACCTCCTCAGGCTCGCCGTAGACGGCCGCCGTGGACGAGAAGACGAGCCTTGGCACGCTCGCTCCGTTCATGGCCTCGAGGAGGTTGAGGGCGCCACAGACGTTGTTGCGGTAGTAGCGCTCCGGCTGCTCGACGGATTCGCCTACGAGCGAGAGCGCCGCGAAGTGGAGCACCCCATCGAACCCCTGGGAGATGGTGTCGCTGAGCCCTTCCGCGTCGAGCAGGTCGGCCTCCGTAAACCGGCACCCTACCGGGACGGCCCTCTCGTGGCCCTTCGAGAGGTTGTCGAGGATGGTGACCTCGTGGCCCTCACGGAGGAGCTGGTGGGCGACGACGCTGCCGATGTAGCCAGCCCCGCCGGTGACCAGGAGCTTCACGACGCGCCAGCGCCCTCGACGGCTTCCCTGAGCGTCATGGCGGTCTCTTCCGGTAGCGCGTCCACGATGTACGCCCCCGCCCCCGTCTCGCTGCCGGCGAGGTACTTCAGCTTGTCTGCGGTGCGGTTCGGCGGGTAGAACTCGATGTGGAAGTGGGCTATCCCCTCGTGTTCCTCTCCGTTCGTCGGCGCCTGGTGCATCACCATCATGTAGGGCAGCGAGAAGCCGAAGAGCCGATCATAGCCCATCAGGAGCCGCTTCAGGACGCGGGCGAGGTCCCGCCGCTCCTCGGCGGCGAGGTCCGCTATGGAGGGCGCGCAGCGGCGGGCGTAGACGTGCGCCTCGTAGGGGAAGTGCGCGTAGAACGGGACGAAAGCCGTAAAGTGCTCTCCCTTGGCGACCAGACGGCGACCGTCCTCGTGCTCCTCCGAGAGCAGGTCGCAGTGCAGGCAGCGCCCTTCGTTCTCTTCCCTGTATCCCCCGGCAGCCTCGAGCTCCTTTCTCGGGCGCGGGGGGACGAAGGGGTAGGCGTAGATCTGGCCGTGCGGGTGGCTGAGCGTCACCCCGATGGCCTCGCCCTTGTTCTCGAAGATAAAGACGTAGCTCACGTAGTCGAGGGAGCCCAGCTCCTCGTAGCGGTCGGCCCACACCTCGACGAGGTTGCGGATACGCTCCTCGCTCATCCCGGCCAAGGTGGCGTCGTGTTCGTCCGAGTAGAGGACGACCTCGCAGACCCCCCGTCCAGGCGCGGTGGGCGTGAGCGCGCTGCCCGGCTCGTCGGGATCGGGCGCGTCCGGCTTGAGAGACGGGAACTTGTTCTCGAAGACCACGATGTCGTAGGACTCACGAGGGACCTCCGTCGGGAAGCCGCCAGGCTTCGTGGGGCACAGAGGGCAGTACTCGGCCGGCGGGTGGAAGGTGCGGTCCTGGCGATGAGTGGCGTAGGCGACCCATTCCCCGAGGGTCGGGTCCCAGCGCAGCTGGTTCAAGAGGTCGAATCCTCTCTGGAGCCCTCGTCTTCCTCATCCTCGAAGGTGTAGAAGATGATGTAGCGTCCGTCGTCCTTTTGCTCTCTCTCCTTTTCCACCAGGATCATCCCTTCAGCCCGCTGCGCGAGACGCCCTCTATGATGTAGCGCTGGGCGAAGATGAAGATGATCAGGACCGGTATGCTGGCCAGCACGCCGCCAGCCATGATGACGGGGTAACGCACCTCGTAGGCGCCCTGGAGTATCGAGAGCCCCGGTTGGAGGGTAAGGTGCGGTGGGTTGAAGAGCACGTAGATGGGCCAGAGGAAGTCGTTCCAGTTCTGCAGGAAGCTCAACACCACCACGGTGGCGAGGGGTGCCTTGCTGAGGGGCAGGATGATCCGGAAGAAGATCTGGTACCGGTTGGCCCCGTCGAGTAGGGCCGCCTCCTCGAGCTCCCGCGGGAGCGAGACGAAGAACTGCCGCAGGAGGAAGATGTAGATCGCGGTCGGAACCGAAGGCACGATAACCGCGAGAAGGCTATCGAGCCACCCGAACGTGTCCACGATCAGGTAGTTCGGCGTGATGAGGATGATGTGCGGGACGAAAAGCGTCGAGATGATCACCGCGAACATCAGACGCTTGCCGCGGAAGTGCATCCGGGCGAGCGCGTAGGCCGCCGGCGCGGCCGTGACGAGCACGAGGGCCGAGTGCGCGACCGCAGCCACCAGACTGTTCAGGAACCACCTCAGAACCGGCGTCTGGGACGTCGTGTTGAATATCTCCGCGTAGCCCTGGAGCGAGAAGTCCCGCGGGATCCAGGTCAAGGGCCAGCGGGTAGACTCGGGGTCGGTCTTGAACGAGGTCGAGAGCATCCACAGAAGCGGGAGCACGAACACGAGCGTCAGCAGGATCAGGGCCGCGTACCACAGGATCAGCTTCGCCCGCTGCCTGGCGCTCCTCCGGTTGGTCTTGACATCGGCCGGCGCCGGCGCCTGAGCCATCCTATTCCTCCCTCTGCCGGAAGAACGCGAAGTTGGCGATGCTGATGAGCATCAAGAAGAGGGCCAGGATGTAGCTCATCGCAGCCGCGGCTCCCATGTTGAATTGCCTCAGCCCCGTCTCCGCGATATACATGATCGCCGTCGTCGTCTCTTCGCCGGGGGCGCCCTGCGTGATGAGGTAGGCCTGGCCGAACACGTTGGCAGAGGCCAGGATCGTCACCGTGACTATGAACAGAAGCACGGGTCGCAGGCCGGGCAGGGTTACGTTCAGGAACCTCTGCCAGCGGTTCGCCCCGTCCACGGCAGCGGCGTCGTAGAGCTCCTGATTTATATCCTGCAGCCCGGCAAGGTAGATTACGGTGTTGAACCCGAGCGTCCACCAGACGGTCGGCCCCACCAGGGCGACCCAGCCCCAGGGCAAGGCGGTGGTCCACGGTATGTCGTCGCGCAACCCCAGCTGCCCGAGGTAGAAGTTCACGAGCCCTATGTTGGGGCTGAGCAGGAATCGCCACAGGATGCCAACGACGGCCACGCCCAACACGTAAGGGGCGAAGTACGCAGCCCGGAAGAAGGTCCGCCCGCGGAAGTCCTGGTTGAGCAGGAGCGCAAGCAGCAGTGGGATGATGACGAGCAGCGGCACGGAAAAGAGCGTGAACTTCCCCGTCGCCTCCATGCTATTCCAGAAGGGCCCGCTCGTGGTCGAGTTGGGGGTGAACAGGTCAGCGTAGTTCTGCAAGCCCACCCACGGCTTCCCAGGCAGGAGGTAATCGAAGTTGTGGAGGCTGATCCAGAACCCGTAGACAACAGGTATCAGGACGAAGATCAAGAACAGCACCAGATATGGCGCCATAAAGACGTACGGCGTGATCGGGTTGGCCCCGATAAAGTCCTTGTCTGCACTCTTGCGCGCCGCCTTTTCGGTGGGCGGCGGAGGCGCCGCACCCGCCTGACCGATCTGTCCCGTGGTCATGAGCCCTACGCCTGGTACTTCTGGCGGTTCTCTTCGAGCAGCTGGTTGGCCCGGCTAGCGGCCTCGTCGAGGGCCTGCTTTGGCTCTTTCTTGAGCAGTATGGCCTCGTTTACAGCCTGGTCGAAGCTCCCCAGCTGCACGTCGGCGATGCCAGGCACAGGCGGGACGAAGTGTACGTAAGGCACCTCCTGGGCGAACTGGGACTGCTCCTCGAGGCCCTCGAACTCCTGGCTTTCCCGCACGCTCTTGCGCGCCGGCACCTGTCCGGCCTTAGCCCACTCGATGGACCTCTGGCTGATCCAGTTGATAAACACCCTCGATGCTTGCTGTTTGTTCGGGTCGGGCTGCGGCTGGTTCATGATCACGAAGTTGTGCGAGCCTGACCAGGCCGCCTTCTGCGTGCCTATCTGCGGCAGCGGAGCCGCGCCCCAGTCGAGGTCATCGACCTCCTTGAAGGCGTTTATCTGCCAGATGCCGTTCCAGTGCAGGGCGTTCTGGCCGTTCTGGAAGGCTACGTACTCGGCGTCCTGGTCGACGTTCTTGGGGCTGTACCCGTTCTTGACGAGGTCGACCATCCAACTCAGGGCCTCGACACCCTCATCCGAGTTGAAGGTCGCCTGCGTGACGTCCTCGTTGTAGAGGTCGCCGCCGAACTGCCAGAGCAAAGACTCCCACTGCAGCGTCCCCGTGAACGGGAACGGAGAGACCCATGACCCCTGTATGCCGCTCTTCTTGAACTCCTCGAGCGCAGCCTCGTACTCTTCCCTCGTCTGGGGAGGCTTGTTAGGGTCGAGGCCAGCCTCCTCCATCAGGCCCTTGTTGTAGTAGAGCCCGAGCGGGTGCATGTCCAGAGGTATACCGTAGCGCTGGTTGTTGTAGATCCCGGCGTTCCAGACCAGCGGCGCGAAGTCGCTCTCCTTGAGCCCGAGCGCCTGGGCCACGTCGTCGAGCGGGAGGATCACTCCTCTGGCGGCGTTGGTGCCGAGCTGGTCACTGTGCATGATCCCTACGTCAGGCCCCTCGCCACTGCGAACCGCAGCAGGAACCTTGGGATAGTAATCCTGCCACTCTATCGTGTTCATGCTGACGTTTATGTTCGCGTGCTGGGCGCTGAACTCCTCCACAAGCTGCCGCATGTAAGGTCCGTCGCCCCCGGTGAACCCGTTCCAGAACGCCAGTTCCACCTTCGGACCGTCGTACTCCTTGCCGCCACCGCCACCACCCTGCATAGCAGGGTTGTTCTGCGGCCCTCCACCACAACCAGCGAGCGCAAACCCGGCCCCAGCCCCGAGTATCAGAAACTCCCGCCGCGTCAACCCGCGAGTGGGCGGCCGCATCTCAACCATTTCCATCTCCGTTCTCTCGTTTCCCAAGGACTCTGTTGTCCGAAAGCCATCATCCCAAGCCTAACAAACGAAACCAACATAAGTCAACTACAACGCACATGTATCATGTTGTTTTTTACTCGATTTGATCGGACGGGGTCTCCTGTGCGGTTATCTCTCTGATACGGGCTGGGTCTGCCTTTGGCTCGCGGTCGCGGGTAAGAAGGCCGTTGACCTCCTGTTCCACGTCCGTCAGCTGGGTATAGCAGAAGCCCTTGACGCACGCGCTCTGCAGCAGGGCGGTTATGAGGGACTCGTAGTGTTCCGTGAACTCTTTGGCGTCGGCTACGGTTGTGTATCCCCACCCCCGCTCATCGGCGCTGAAGGCTATGCCGCCGAACTCGGAGATCAGGATCGGCTCCCCCCTGTACCCGTGAGGTGGGGTGTAGATGGGTCTCTTCGCCGGTTGCGCCGAGACGCTCGACCGGGGCGTCGCGTAACGGGAGGAGAGGTCGTCCGCGTCTCCGTAGTCGTGGATGGTGCAGAGGTCGGTGAGCGCGTGCTCCCACCCGTCGTTCGAGACGACGAGCCGAGAGTGGTCGAGTGAGCGGGTTAGGTGATACATAGCGAGGAGGTGGGCTCTCTGGCGCGGGTCCGAGGCGAGCTCGGGAACGCCCCAGCTCTCGTTCATGGGCACCCACGCGACTATGCAGGGATGGTTGTAGTCGCGGCGCACTGCCTCCTGCCACTCCGTGGAGATGCGGGAGACGTAGTCAGGGGAGTACTGGTAGGCGTTCGCCATCTCGCCCCAGACGAGGAGGCCAAGGGTATCCGCCCAGTAGAGCCAGCGCGGGTCCTCTACCTTCTGGTGTTTGCGGGCTCCGTTGAAGCCCAGCTCTTTAGCGAGCTCGATGTCTCTACGCAGATCCTCGTCGGTAGGGGCCGTGAGGAGACCGCCTGGGAAGTAGCCCTGGTCCAGGACCATCTGCTGGTAGTAGGGGCGGTTGTTCAGGAGGACCTCACCGTCCCTGGCTTCGATCTTGCGCATCCCGAAATAGCTCTCGACGGCGTCGAGGGCGGCTCCGGCGGCGTCGAGAAGCTCGAGCCTCAGGTCGTAGAGGTTAGGGTGCTCTGGCGACCAGAGAGCGGGCACAGGCCACTCGCTCAGGTGCGGCGTGTCCGGCGCCGCGCCGCGCGACAGGAGCGGCAGGGTCCTCTCGATCTGGGGTCCCTGTACCGCCAGGCGGTCGTCCAGCACTCTGTCTCCCTCGAGCATGACGAGGAGGCGCAGAGAGAGGCCAGGCTCGAACCCATCGACCGCGACCTCGACCAGGAGGCTGGCCGCGTCCACGTCGGGGGTCAGGCGTAGGGAGCTGATACGTCTCGCGCTCACGGGCTCGAGCCACACGGTCTGCCAGATCCCCGTGGTGCGCGTGTAGAAGATACCCTCCGACTCCTCCTTCCAGTACTGCTTGCCCCTCGGGATGGTCGCGTCGCGCGAGGGGTCCTCCGCACGCACGACCAGAACGTTCTCTCCCTCTCGCAACGCGTGCGTAACGTCGGCGGAGAACGGCGTGTGGCCGCCCTCGTGCGAGGCTACCTGTGCGCCGTTGACCCAGACTACGGCGCGGTAATCCACGGCACCGAAATGCAGCAGCCAGCGTGCGCCCTCAGCCTCCTTGGGTGGCAGGGTGAAGGTCCTTGCGTACCAGACCACATCGTGGAACGAGGTGTCACCTATACCCGAGAGCCTGGACTGGTAGCAGAAAGGCACGGTGATACGCCGGTCGAAGCGGGAGTCACCCGAGCGCAGGTCTTCGGCAGAGACGCGGTGCCAGCCATCGTCGCGGCCGGCGTCCTCGTCGTCGAAGACGAAGGCCCACTCGCCGTTGAGGTTGGCCCACTCGGGGCGCCGGAACTGGGGGCGGGGGTATTCGGGGCGAGGTAGCTCTGCCTTCAACTAAGATCCCCTCCGCTGGTGTAACAAACGGGCGATGTCCTCGGCGAACCTGACCTCGGAGTCGTCCCGAGGTTCGTAGCCGATCACCTTCCTGGCGTTGGTGATGCTCCAGAACTTGCGGGCGTTGTTCGAGACCCCGTAGAAGATGTGGAACGGCACGCCGTGCTCGTCCTCCACGTCGGGCGCCTCTATGGACTTGCAGAAGAGCTGCTGCAGGTCGCGCTCGCTTATGTAGCCCGCGAGCTCGCGGACGTAGCGTTCGGGGGGCTCGTCGGCAAAGTCTTCTGCGTCTATCTCGCGCGGGACGACGATTCGGAGCTGTATCATCTCCAGCTTCCGGCCAAGGCTACCGCAGGCGTACAGGAAGCCCAGAGACTCGTAGGCGGCCTTCGCCCAGCCGTAGAAATTGTCAGGGCGCGGGTAGTCCTCGGGGCTCACGCGGTCTTTCAACCCGGCGAAGTAAGGACGTTCGTACCACTTCGCCGCCTGGTTCGTGCTGGCCGCGACCACGC